>Ga0137371_10001782_pt1 | contig 17087 bp, 14 predicted proteins | sample SagtaG_7_FD_104919 | JGI IMG/M metagenome (GOLD analysis project Ga0137371, IMG submission 104919) | Vadose zone soil microbial communities from Sagehorn Ranch, Mendocino, California, USA - Sage1_R_40_16 metaG | ecosystem: Environmental > Terrestrial > Soil > Vadose zone | place: USA...
AGTCGAGCGGGACGACTCAGTCGATCATCGCCGTCTCTGGCAGCTCGGCTCGGGACGTTTGGGCAATCACCTCGAGCGGCCTGGTGCTGCACGGCACACGCTGAATCCCGAGCGCCGCCTCGGCACCGTCGAGTACCTCTCCCTTCTCCCGCTCCAGCGCACGTTCGCATAGCTGATGAAGCCTCAAGCTGTTAACTCGCAGCTCCTCCCCAGTGCCAAGGCAGCATGGCATATGAAGCCAGCGGGGGGTATGAAGGCCGCGTTACATCCGACGAGTTTGAGCATCTTTCTACACTGGTGTTGTAGCGCTGCAACACTATGAGCCCGTGGCAGGTATGCTGTTGCAGAGGTGCCACGGCACGGTTAGTGCTAAGGTGCGGATAGCTCCGCTGCCGAGCCACTCGCTCCCAGCGCCCAGTGAAACGTCTCAACGCGAGCATTGGCAAGGGGCTAGCGGGTCAGGCTGCCGCCGATAGATTCAGCCTCCCGTTGGTCAGCCCGCGTCGCCCGCCCTTGAGCGACCCGTGGCCGGATGTACCAGTAGTTGTGGCGTAGCATACGGTTCCGCCGTGGTCGTTCCCATCGGCAGGCAGCCCGCTACCCGCGCGTACAGTAGTGGTCGAGGGCAGGGGCTGGCGTGCGGGCCCCCCGTGTACAAAAAAAACGGCTCGGCCCGAGGCTTGCACACCTTTTGGGCTTGGTGATCTGCGTCACATATGGCGGCCGTGCACCGTCGTCCCAGAGGGGGAGCCTGTATCGCCGTGGAGTCGTTGCCTCGCGACCTGGCACTGCACGCCGCCACCTGGGCGGGCGCCACATCGGCGCCGCTGCCGTATGTTCGGGTCGCTCCGCCCCCGCACCCTTCGGCTCCCCGCCAGGAGCGGCGCCAAACGCGGCGCGATACGCCGGCGGGCGTGCGCCTCGGCTTGCAGCAACGCGCCCCGACCAACCTGCATCGTCACGTCTTACGCGCCGTCCGCAGGTTCGCCGTCCTCGTCATCGCTGATCTCGCTTCGTTCGGAGTGATGCGCCTGGTCGTCCGCGCGGTGCGCGTGGATGCGGTGCTGGGAGAGCGCATCGCGACCGACGTGCACGCGGCGATTCCGCCCGGCATCCTGAACGGCTGGCAGTACGCGGTCGCGCTGTTCGTGGGGCTGCTGGTGACGGGGAACTACGCGCGGGCCGACCGGCGGCGCGACGCGCGCCGCCTGTTCCTCGGCTGCGCGCTGGCGACGGCGCTGCCGCTATGGATGACGCTGTGGACGCGGGGACTCGAGCCGGTCCTGCTGCAGTACGGTGTCACGACCGTCCTCGTGTGGCTCGGGTTGGTGGCGGAGCGCAAGACGATCGACCGGATCGTGGCGCGGGTGCGGGCGCCGTGGCGCAACGCCGCGGCGACGCTGTTCGTGGGCCCGGCGGAGGAGTGCCGCGCGGCGATCACCAGCCGCGGCTTCGCGGCAGGCGGCGAGTATCGTCCGATCGGGTTCGTCGACGCGCACGTGTCGCCCGCCAACGATGCGCTGGGACAGATCGACGACTTCGCGACGCTGTTGCAGCGGAGCGGCGCGGAAGCGGTGGTGGTGTGCGGGTACCTGCCGGACGTACGGTTCCGTGAGGTGGTGGACGCCGCGCTCACGGCCGAGTGTCAACTGCTGTCCATCCCGCGCGCGATCGAGATCGCCGGCGTGCAACCGAACCTGATGTGGCAGCAGGGCGAGCCGCTGATCGCGCTGACTTCGCCAAGCCTCAAGGGATCGCAGTTCGGCGTCAAGCGGGTCATAGACGTGCTCGGTTCCATCATTGGGCTGTTCGTCGCCTGGCCGGTGATGATCGCGATCGCGATCGCGATCAAGCTCGATTCGCCCGGGCCGATCTTCTTCCGGCAGGAACGGGTGGGATTGGGGGGGCGGCGCTTCCGCATGCTCAAGTTCCGCACGATGCGGCAGGGTGCCGATGCCGAGAAGGGCAGCGTGGCCCACCTGAACCACACCGGCGATCCTCGCCTGTTTAAGATCCCCAACGACCCGCGCGTGACGGGTCTCGGCCGCCGGCTCAGGCGTTGGAGTTTGGACGAATTGCCGCAGCTCTGGAACGTGCTGGTCGGCGACATGTCGCTCATCGGACCGCGGCCGTTCTTTGAAGCGGACTTGCTCGCCTACGAGGATCATCACTTCCGACGACTGGGCGCGAAGCCGGGGATTACCGGCCTGTGGCAAGTGAAGGGCCGCAGCGCCGTCGTTGATTTCGAGGACGTGGTCCGCCTCGACCGCAAGTACATCGAGGACTGGTCCCTGTGGCTCGATCTGCGAATTCTCGCCGGGACCGTTCCCGCTGTGCTGCGCCGCACGGGTGCGTACTGAATGACCACCGCGCTTCGGGACACCGATGCCGCGCGATACGCTTCGGATACGCGAGGGGCGACTCGCGATGCGAGCGTGAACATCCTCGGGGTGGACGTCAGTGCGGCGACGCTCGCGGAGGTCGTGCGGGACGTGGTCGCCTGGGCGACTGGCCCAAGCGAATCCCCCCTCCGCTTCGTGAGCGCAACGAGCGTACACGGCCTCATAGAAGGGACGCGCGATCCCGTGTTCCGGGCGATTCTCAACGGGGCGAGCCGCGTCACTCCGGACGGAATGCCGCTGGTGTGGTTCGGCAGGCTCTCCGGTCGGACGACGATGGAGCGGGTGTACGGGCCGACCTTGATGAAGGAAGTGTGTCGGCGGACCGCCGGCCTCGGGGTGCGGCACTTTTTCTACGGCGGGGCACCGGGCGTGCCCGAAGAGCTCGCGCGGAGGCTCCAGGCCGAGTTCACGGGGCTGGAGGTGGCCGGGACGCTCTCCCCTCCGTTCCGGCCGTTGACCAAGTCCGAGGTGTCCGAGATCGTGACCCGCATCAATCACAGCGGCCCCGACATCGTGTGGGTGGGGTTGAGCACGCCGAAGCAGGAGCGGTGGATCGGGGCGGTGCGTGCCCGGCTGAACGCTCGCGTGGTCTTGAGTGTGGGGGCGGCGTTCGACTTCCATACTGGTCGGGTCCGCCAGGCGCCCGTGTGGATGCAGGCAAGGGGTCTGGAGTGGCTGTTTCGGCTGTCTCAGGAGCCCCGACGCTTGTGGCGGCGGTACGCCTACAACAATCCGATGTTTCTGTGGCTGGCCCTGTTGCAGCTCGCGGGCCTGAGGAAGTTCACCAACGTGACCGAGGTGGAGTGAGCGATGGTGCGCGAACGAGTGTTAGTGACCGGTGCCGGCGGCTTCATTGGACATCACCTGACCAAGCATCTCGTAGCCAAGGGCTACTGGGTGCGGGGCGTCGATCTCAAGTACCCCGAGTACGAGGAGTCACCAGCTCAGGAGTTTGAGCTACTCGATCTCCGACGGTGGGCAAACTGCCTCCAGGCGACGCGCGGGATTGAGCACGTCTACAACCTCGCCGCGAACATGGGTGGCATCGGGTTCATCGAGAGCCACAAGGCCGAAATCATGCACGACAACGTGCTGATCAACATCCACATGCTCGAGGCGGCTCGGCTGAACGGCATCACGCGCTATCTGTACACGTCGTCGGCGTGCGTCTATCCCGGCTACCGGCAGAACAGTCCCGACGTGACGCCGCTGAAGGAGGAGCACGCTTATCCGGCGGATCCAGAGGACGGGTATGGCTGGGAGAAGCTATTTTCAGAGCGGCAGTGCCGCCACTATTTTGAGGACTACCGCCTCGAGACACGCGTGGTTCGCTTTCACAACATTTTTGGGCCGCTCGGAACCTATGACGGCGGCCGAGAGAAGTCGCCGGCGGCCATCTGCCGAAAAATTGCGCTCGCCAATGATGTCGATGAGATCGACGTTTGGGGCGACGGCAAGCAGACGCGCTCGTATTGCTACATCGACGACTGCGTCGAGGGCATTTTCCGTCTCATGATGTCCGATCACCGAGAGCCCCTGAACCTGGGTCAGGATCGACTGATCAGCATCAACGAGCTCGTCGAAATGGTGGCCGAAGTAGCCGGGAAGCGTATTTCCAGAAAGTACGATCTGACCAAGCCTCAAGGCGTCCGGGGCCGGAACAGCGACAACGAGCGGCTGCGTCGCGTGCTGGGATGGGAACCGCGGATCTCCCTGGAGGACGGCCTTGAGCGCACCTACCACTGGATCCACTCTCAGCTTGCCGAGCGCGGCCTAGTTCCTCACGCGCGGGCTGCCGCAGTAGCCGGCTGACTGCCGGGCGGACCGCCGTATGGAGATTAGCGCTCCATCGAGCCACCGGGTCCGCCGGGCGACTCGTGCTCTTCCGTAAGTCATCACGGCGCCCCGACGTCCTGGCGCGCCGCAAAGCAGACGACTCTGTGCGACAGAGCGATTGCCAAACGCAGTTAGAGGAATTCGACCTTGAATACTCACCTGCCAGCTGTTCCTGAGATTCCGGAGGGTGAAGGTGCCGGGCTCTGGGACGCGGCACTGAGCTCTGTTGGTTTCCTGTTTAAGTTTACCTTCCTCACCAGCTTCCTAGTCACACTCGGCAGCCTCCTTGTCTCGAACAAGTATCGCTCGACGGCAACACTTCTGCCCGAGGATCTCCAGGCGGCATCGTCAGCTCTTGCTGCGTTGAGCAACGTTGCAAACCTGTTAGGAGCATCTCCCGGCGGTTATGAGAAGCTGTATCCGACCATCCTTACTAGTGAGATGGTCCTGCGCGACGTTATTTATCGTCCCAGGCGGATCGAGGGTTTCTCAGACTCAGTCGATCTTGTCGGCTTCTGGAGAATCAAGGAGAGCACACCTCTTGAGGAGTACGAGCGGGCGTTAAAGAGGCTGCGGCGGGACCTCGACATCTCGATCGACAACAAGACCAACATCGTTACGGTTTCTCTCGCTACAACCGATGCAGCTCTGTCAGCGCAGATCGTCAAGGAGATTGTTATCGGGACCGACGCGTTTCTGCGCTATCAGCATCGAAGCTACGCTTCCGAGCAAGGCCGGTGGATCGACAGCCGTCTGAGTCAAGTCCAGGCTGACCTCAGGAGTGCAGAGGACAGTCTTAGGACCTTCCGTCAAATCAATCGAGCTATCGCATCACCCGCTCTTCTCCTGGCCGAGTCGAGACTGGCTCGGCAAGTCGACCTCAACAGCGCTCTGTTCCTCGAGCTCTCAAGGCAGCGTGAGTTGACGAAGATCGACGAGATCAAGAATGTCCCAGTGTTGAACGTTCTGGACTCCGCGCGGGTCGCCGCGATACACGACAGCCCAGACAGGGTCTTAATCGCCGTCGTTTCGTTCATCCTGGCTTTCCTTGGCGGCCTCGCGTTCGTCGCCGTCCGGGCATCCTATCCCCGACAGGTCTCCGGCGCAGGCGAGTGGTTTCGTCATTTGTCCGGCCGGGTCCTGGCATTCGTCAAGTTCTCGCGGTGATTACGGCGTCCTGGACTACGTTCGGGACACGCTGCGGTGAGAGGCGTGTTCAGGACCGATGCCTCTTGATCCGTAACACCCCTGGACCGGGCGCGCGCGTGGGAGCACGGTACTGATGTCGCGCGGGTTCGATGCTGGGCTCCAAGGAAAGGCGGGCTCGGTCGGGACGCAGGCCCTGGTCTCCGCGACGGGGTTCGGGACAGCCATCTTGGTTGCGCGGTACTTCCCGAGGGATGAATTCGGCATCTTCGTGGTAGTCAGCTCGTTGCTGAACGTGATCGGTTCGTTCCAGATAGCGCTGCTCGCAAACCCATTCACGGTGCTTCGCCCACAGCTCGACCCAAAGAACGACGGAAGGTACGCCGCGGCGAATTTTCTGTTGAACGCCGGGCTGGGGGTCTTGACGGTAGCGACTGCACTGGCAGTGGGTTTGGTGCTTCGCGGCATTCTCCTCCGCACCATGCTCGTCTTCGCACTGCTGAACATTCCGTACCAGCTCAATGATTTCGAGCGGCGTTATCTCACATCCTTGCTCGATATCCGTAGGTTGTTCTGGTTGGACTCGGCAACCAGTCTGCTCCGTATCTCTGCGGTCGTGGCCGTGATTATATCACCACATCGTTCCCTGGAATTGCTTGGACTGTCCCTGGCATTAGCCTACACCATCCCACTTATCGCATCCAGAAGCCGCCTGCGTCAGCGAGTCACGGTGTCGTCCGTCGCGAAGCACGATCTTCGTTCCACGATTCGGGATAACTGGGAGCTCGGCAGGCACAATATCGTCGAGGCGCTCTTCTTCAACCTTTCGACACAGTATGTGACGTTGGTCACCGCGGCAACGCTGGGGACGAGGGATGTCGCGATTCTGGGGGGCTTTCAGTCAATCGCGAACGTCATCAACGTCTACCTGGCTGGACTCACGAGTTACGGCCTGAGTAGTCTTTCTCATTTCCGTGAGCTACGGCAAGAGCGCCAGTGGTGGAAGGAGGTCCGCTCGATCGGCGGGCTCAGCATGGGTGTCAGCGTGCTGATCGCCGCGGTGCTCTGGCTGTGGCCCTCGCAGATAGCCGTCACGGTTTTTGGGGAAGGCGGTTTTGCTGACAGCGCTCACCTTCTAAGGATCTTCGCTCTTAGCATCTTGGTCCGTAGTTCAAACGTAATCATCGGCACGGTCCTTCGATCGGCGAAAATGCAGCAGGCGATCATGCTCGGTTCAATGGCATCGGGTATCGCCAGCGTGATGCTGCTGTTCTTTCTCGTTGGCCGCGGAGGACTTTGGGGTTCCACCGTCGCCATCTTGGCGGGCCAAGCCGTGATGTTGGTGACGATGATGCTGTACAGTGTTCCGCGCTGGAAGCGTGTATGGCCGGAGTTTGTGGCACCATGACCGACGCTGTTTCACGTCGCGCACAGATTGCCGCAACCGGTACAGCGTTCCCGAAGCTGCTCATTGGAGTCATGTTCCTATCGTTTCTGATGTTCAGCCAAAGAGAGGTCGGCAGCGTCATAGAGGGTGGTCTCGATCGTACGCGCATTGCCCGTGGCGTGGTACTTGCGCTGGTCTGGTTCCTGTTGCTCCTGCGGTCGGTGGTGACTCGACGTTATACGTGGGTGAAGGAAGCCGCCAGGCGTCCGTTGAGTGCGTTTGGGATTTACGTAGCATGGGCCGGGATATCAATCCTCTATTCCGGTGATCGGATGCTAAGCGGAGCGAAGGTGTTTGAGCTCTCGACTGACCTTCTCACGATCGCTTTTATCTATGGCACAACGAGCGGGACCCGGGCATGGGAGGACATCTGGAAGTTCACCATGAAGTGTCTTGTTGGATTGATCCTGAGCTACGTTGGGATCACGCTAGTTACGGGCCAGCAGCTAGTTGACTTCATCGGTGCTTTCCCGGTCTGGGTTGGCTTTGGCGGCCGCAATGGTCTAACGCAGATCGGTGCGATCGTCGGCTTGTTCGCCCTGTCGCGGTTCTTCGGAGTGCCGTCACAGAGGCTGAAGTACTCCTTTCTGCTCGTTTTCTCCTGTGTGGTCATGCTCGTGTCATATTCGCGCACGTCGATCTTTATCTTTACGATGCTCGCCAGCCTTATCATGCTGAAATACCGGAAGCAGGCAGTTCTCCTTGTTCTCGGCACGGGCGCCGCCCTGCTGGTGACCGCAGCCGGGGCGCAAGTGGTGGCTTACCTCCTCCGCGGGCAGACTGAAGAGACGTTTCTCGGACTCACAGGACGTATCGACTTCATTTGGGCAGGCGCGATCTTACTGATCCTGCAATCTCCAATTCTCGGTTATGGCTATTATTACGGCACGACTCACCTTGCACCGCTCGCTATTTTTGGACGGTACGATGTGCCGTTCACAAACGTGGACAACACTTTTCTGGAAGTCATGCTGAATCTTGGGGCTGTCGGCCTCGCAGCTTTCACCTTCATTTGGCTGGCCGCAGGACAGACGTTGCTGACCTATCGCCGCGTACTGTCGGATTTTCCCCGAACGCTATTGTTCTGGGAATGCACTCTCGTAATCGTGTCTACCTTCATCCGGTCGTGGGTGAATCCGACGATCGCCTACCACCATTGGAATACAATGGTGTTCTGGATCGCACTGGGTGCGCTGGCACAGGGGACAATGAATGTTCAGCAACGCCGAGAGGACATTGGCGGATGATGAAGATCACGGCCAGTCGAGAACGGGAGTTTGAGAAGGCATTAATTGGAAGTCAGCGGGAGAAATACCTTGCAACTGATGTGTTGCAAAGGGCGCGCTCGGATAGCGGCTATCGCGCCAAGCTCGCGCTGCTTGAAGGCTTCGTAGAAGAGCACAACACGAACGGGCTCGTGCTGGACCTAGGCGCAAACACGGCGGGAGAGTCGGAGTTCCTTGTCTCTCGCGGCTACGACATGGTGGCCAGCGATATCAACGAGATCGCGTTGGCAATTTCTCAGACCAGAGCACGGTGCTTCGGTCGGCCAACTCCACAATATGTCGCGGCGGATGCCCATACCTTGCCATTCGCGGATGGGACATTTGATTGCGTTATAGCATTCGAGGTGCTCCATCACTTCGAGAACGCGCATGAGGTCGTCGGGCAACTCTACAGAGTTCTCGCACCTGGCGGTCATCTGCTAGCCTACGAGCCCTACGCTTGGAATCCGTACCGCAGGCTTGCAGAGCTACGCTTTCTGGTGCTTGGCTCCATCGAGCGGAGCTTCACTCGGAGAGGGCTCTTGAGGTTGCTCGAGAACCACGGGTTTACCATCGCTAGCCTGGAAAAGCACGTCCTGCCGCCGTCGCAGTGGAAGAAAGACCACGCGACCAGACTGCGCGCCTTCCTCAAGGATCTTTACTACGCCGTTGGCCGCCGCGTGCCCTCGGTCTTCGGGAATCTCCGCGTCGTGGCGACTAAGAATGACAAGGATGCGAAGGTTGGTGGTACGCCAGTTCGACCGCACTACGGTCTTCACGTGCTTCGTTGTCCAATCAGCGGGGCGGCATTGCGCGAAGAGGGGGATATGTTAGTCGCCGAACAGAACGGCCGCAGATTCGTTTACCGGAGACACGAAGGAATACCGGTGCTAATTCCTTCCGAGGCTACCGTCACGGATCTTTCGGCACTGTGACCGCGGTTCGCAGCCGGGGCGACGAGTCCGACCTGCTGGTGGCCGTGCGAGACTTTCTGGCTGTCAACGGCGTCCCCTACGTCCTGGTGCGTAACTATGAAGGGTATCCGGATCGCCTCACCGGAGATGTCGATCTATACGTACCGCTAGAGCAGGTCGTCGCGAGACTTGAATCGCTGCGCGGCATCGTCGAGGGACTTGGTTGGGTCTTGGCCCACCAAGTTCGGCGACCCTGGGTACTCGTCATACAGGCCATCAAAGTCGAATCCAAGGGCGATCGTGGGATCTTGGTGTTCGAGTTTTTCGACCGCTTTCAGTGGCTCGGTTTCGAGTACGTGCCTTTTGACGCTGTGCTTCGGCTCACGGCCGTGCACAACGGGTTTTGTGTACTGCCTCCGGCGGTCGGCTATGTGATCACTGTATGCCACTACTTCTTTTGGGTCGGTTTCTTGCCGTCGAAGTATCGGCGTGCGATCGCACAGTTTCTAGACGACACGATGTGGAACAGACTCCTGCTCGCTCATCTCGGCTGGATCACCGTGCCGTTGCATCGCCACACAACGCACTACGCTGCGCTTCAAGACAACCAGTGGACGGTGCAGGCTGGAATCCCTGAACCGATCTTCCGTTATCCAAGGGCCTTCTGGATGCTCGCACGGGCCGTCCTCGTAGCGAAGGCCTGTTGCCGATCACCGATCAAAGGCGTTAGGTCGATAGTGCGTATCGCGGGCGCAGCGTTTGGCGACCTGGGGAAACCGCAGGGTCGCATTCTCGCAGTCGACCTGAGCGACGAGGCTGCTGAGCAGCTGTTGTTTCAGTTCAAGAAGTACCATTTGTACAAGAACAGCCGCTCTCGGGTTGTTAAGGCGCACTCCAAATGGAGCGGTATCCGGGCATTGTTCGCGGCCGGCATTTCCTGGGTGAGGGGCGGAGTGTGCATCGTGAATCTCAAGGAGAGCACGCCGCTCGTGCGAACACTAGTTCTGCGGAGTAAAGGGCTCGATCTTCCGGAGGTAACGTCACTGAGCGATGAGCCCGAGCGTGTCCTCAGGGAACTCGTTCGGCCGCGGTGATGCAGCGCCCGGCGATCGTAGTTGTGCTTGGTGCTGACGGCGCGGGAAAAAGCACTCTGCTAGGGGCGGTTGTCCAGGGACTGACCGAAGCGGGCCGCAGTGTTGCCCTATTCCATTTCCGCCCGTTGGCGAGACTCGATCCACCGGTCTCAAATCCGTACATGAAGCATCCTCACCCACTGCTCGTCGGCATCGTCAAGATGGTGTGGTGGCTCATACAGTACAATGTATGGGCCCTCTCGACAGCATTGCGACGGGGTGTTCCTGATGTCGTTCTCTTCGACCGGTCAATTCTCGACGTGATGTTCGACCCTCGGCGCTATCGGTTGACCGAGGAGTTTCGAAGGCTTGACGTGATGCCGTTTCTCTTGGTCAAGCCGACTGTCGTCTTTCTGCTAAAGGCTCCGGCGGCTGAGCTACAGCGAAGGAAAACCGAGGTCACTCGGGACGAAGCAGACCGACAATCGGCGGCATATGCGCAAATGCCGAACTGGAAGACCGAGGTAGTCTCGTTGGATGCGTGTCAACCGCGAGATGTCCTAGCGCGGCGGGTGTTGCAGACGTTGACGTCACTATGAGACTGCCCCGAGCGTTTTCGTGGCTGGTTCTCTGTCCCGGCGAGTATGAAGCCGTTGGTAACGAACTAGGTGTTCCACCGGATGGAGGCGAGTGGGAGGTCGATCGCGTGAGAGAGTGCATCACGGCGCTGGGCTTGGCCAGCGGGTTGTCGACCTCAGACGGACTGCGCCTACTCGCTTTTCCTTCACGAAGCGCTGCACGGGTTTGGGTCGACGCAAACCACGTTTCGGCAGCCGCAACTCTGTACATGCCTTACCGGGCAGTGCCAAGGGTCGCGTGGACCGCGTTCCGGGCGCTTGGCAGCAATCGGTGGACCTCGCGAGCCCTCCCATCGGTAGCCTTGGACCGCGCGCGGGCAGAGCTCGTCACTCTCCTATCCGGCCTCCTGGGAGGGTCTGTTACGGGGGTTTCGATTTCCTGTGGCACACCGGGGCCGGAACGGAAAATCGTCCTTCAAGTGCAGGCCGGGGGGCGTAAACTGGGATTCGTCAAGGTGGCAGACGATGAAATACCCAAGAAGCTGATTCAGAACGAGCACCGCATGCTACTTCACGGGGCGGCGTTGGGTTTGCCAGGTATTCCACGCGTGCTGTTCCAACACGCCGTTCGGGAAACGCTCATGCTAGGACTGGGACCAATTGAAGGCTCCCAGTGCCCGCCTCGGCTTCTGCCGTGCGTGCGGCAGATCCTCGAAGGCCTCGCGACCGGAGCGCACGACCGATTTGAAGATACGGACGTTTATGCACGCATCGCGGCGGCGGCGGCGCATGACGATCGATTGATGGCGATATGGATGCCATTTCGAGTGACCCAAAGGAACCGGTTGGTGCACTGCGCGACCGTGCATGGGGACTGTGCGCCGTGGAACATCCGCATTGCCGATGATACCGCCACGCTCCTTGATTGGGAGTATGGTGTGGCGCGGGGCTTCGCCGGCATCGATGCAGCACACTTTCTTCTGACTTACCACCTACTTCGGCAAGGACCAAAAGTCGGGAAGGGGCACGCGTGGCTAGAGAGCATCTGGGACGACATTCAGAGCATGCGCGCACACGATGTCGCTCAATCTGCCGACGGCCTGCTTTTCGTTTTGAGGTCCGCCCTGCTGTTTGACATCGCTGGAGCCGCGCTCGTGTCGGGTGGCCGGCACTCACATATCACCAAGCGAAGGTTTGAGTTGTACGATATCCTCGCCGCCTATGAAACGGCCTAAGGTTGTCCTTCTCGCTCAGACGCCTCCTCCCTATCACGGTCAGGCGGTGATGCAGGGATACCTGGTCGCAGAATCGTGGCCATGGTGTGAGAAGGTCCACATTCGGATGGCGTTCTCCCAGGGTGTCGAAGACGTAGGACGACTCCAGGTCCACAAGGTCGTCGAGCTCTTTTGGGTCGTGGTTCGTCTTGTCAGGGAGCGCCTGGCAGGTCCCATCGACGTCATTTACTACCCACCGGCGGGGTACAGCGCTTCTGCTTTCCTGCGGGACCTCGTGATGCTCCCTGTTCTCTTCATCCTTAGTAGACGCGTCGTGTTGCACTATCACTCGGGCGGGGGCCGGGGGTTGATCGAGCGAATGCCGCGCCCAGTACGAACGCTTGCTCGGTGGCTCTACGGGAAGGCGGATCTGGGTATTGTTCTGGCCCGCTCTCTTGCCGCCGATACTTTCGGAGTCAAGAAGGAGAACATCATTGTTCTCCCCAACGGAGTCGAAGAGCCGCCGGGCGTCTGCTTCGGGGGTGCAGGCAAGTCGACGAGGGCGTTGTACGTCGGAACCCTTATGCCTGAGAAAGGGGTTCTCGACTTGTTAGCAGGCCTCCGCGAGGCACGGTCGCGTGGGGCCACGATCGCTCTCGATCTGGTCGGCGGATTCGTGAGCGAACGATTCCAATCGGAATGCGGAGCAACTATCGAACGTTTTGGACTCGAGGACTGCGTGCACCTCCACGGCATTCTCGTGGCGGGTGATAAGTGGGAACTGTATCGCGGCGCTGGAATGTTCGTGTTTCCGACGTACTACCCTCAAGAGAATCAGCCGTTGGTGTTGATCGAAGCGATGATGTGGGGGCTCCCGATCATCGCCACGTCGTGGAGGGCTATTCCCGAAATGGTCACGGACGCCAACGAGGCCTTTATAGTTCAACCCCATGATGTACGCGCGATTGGGGACCGACTCGCCCGTCTGGGTTCGGAAGCTGACCTTCGATCACGGATGGGCCTTGCGGCGCGAAGGCGGTATGAGGAAGAGTATTCCCTCCGGAGGCACCTCGACCGCATGGCGGTCGCCTTGCGTGACGTGTCGAATACGGTCGAGGTCTCGCTCAGTAGCGGGGACCGATCCTGAAGGAGCCTGGGATGACACGACGAGAAGTGCTTCGCCTGCTTGCACTGGGTTTGTGGCGTCCCCCAGCCGTTCCGGGGTTGTACTCTTGGAGCCAAGAGCGGGATGATGGGATGCGGCACCTTGCGGATCATGCGGGGGTGCGGTGGGGAGTAATGATGCCCGCTGCACATGTCGGCACGGTGTTGGAGAGAGACCCACTTTATCGAGCGAAGTGCCTGGCCAACTTCAATCTCCTTGCGATTCCGGATTTTGGTTGGGCCAAAGTCGAACCTGAGCAGGACGCCTGGAAGCTCGGCTCGGTGAGTGCCGCAGCGGACTTCGCCGCTGACGCCGGTATGATGGCGATGGGCATGCATCTCCTGTGGGGTCACCCGAGCCAAATCCCCGGGTGGCTCAGGCGATTTGCCGATCCACGCTCCCTGCGCGACCACGCGCTACAGCACGTTGGTGCTCTTGTGCGCGCGATGCACGGTCGGGTCGCTGTGTGGTCTGTCCTCAACGAACTCGACGGAGCGCCATGGGTTGCGGGATCGGATTTCTGGCGCACGGCGCTGACACCAGCAGACCTAGTCGAAGTATTTCAGCGGGCCCGTGAAGAAGACTCAAAGGCAATGCTGCTCGTGAACGACTTCGGCATAGAGGTTCCCGGAGGGCCAGGCTTCATGGAAACCCGTCGCGACCGAGTGTTGCAACTCGTGATGGAGCTACGATCGCATAGGGCGCCACTCGACGGAATCGGTTTTCAGATGCATATCGACGCGAGCAACTTTGGCGACCCCACCGTGAGGCGCCGTCGGCTATCCTTATTCCGCGACAACGTCCGGTCGTTCCAGGATGCTGGTGTGAAGGTGTGCGTGACCGAACTCGATGTCAGGATCGACGGGGTTCGTGGTTCTGTCGCGGACCGTCTGTCGATCCAAGCCGATCTCTACGAGGGCGTGTTGCAGACCGCGCTCGATGCAGGAGTATCGTTCGTAAGTTTCTGGGGTCTTTCCGATCGGTACGCGAGTGACATGGGTACGGGGCACGTATCCGGGGCACCTGGCCCGCTACTTTTTGACCGTACAATGCAGCCTAAGGCAAGTTATTATGCTGCAGAACGCGCTCTGGGTAAGCGGGCGCCTTCGTGACGCCGGGGAAGATGAGATGGCGATTTTTTCAAGGCAACCTCCTAACCACCGGTCCTATCACACAAGGCCTGTGCGACTGTATAGGCGATTCTGGGTCATCTGAACGTGTATTACGGCGCGTGACCTGCAGTGAAGCTCTATGATCCGCGTCGCTCCGCTATTGATGACACTCTCCAGCTCCCGAATCCTGAAACGTGCCCGGTGTAACTGGCACGAACAACCAGTCGTAACTCGAAGGGCGCAACGTTAGCTTGAGGATTCCGAACGTGCTCGCGTTCGCGACTTCGCTGTTCCTTGCGATGTTAGAGGAAACCGGATACAAGCTCTTCCCTCCGGTGCCGACAATGAATTGCCGGATGCCACCAATCGGATCGGCGTTACCGTCTGGGTCTTGAGGCGCGAACCGTTCATAGATATGATCGTGTCCGTTTATCACAATATCCGCACCGAAGGAGTAAAGCGCGCGCCAAACTTCCCGCATTTCTGCATAGGGCCCGTTGGGTCCCGACGTGAACAGCGGGAAGTGCCAATAAGCGACGGTGCAACGGGCCGTGTTCGTGGCGAGGTCCTTTAGAAGCCATTGGAATTGCGGGGAGTTGCGCCCCACTGCTGCGGAGCTATTAATGACAATCACGTGCCATTGGCCTAAGTCGTAGCTATAGTACCCTTCGCCGGGACTCCCTGCGTTCACACCGAAGTAGTCATAGTACGGGCGTGCCCCGGCGGTGTAATACTCGTGATTACCCGGCGCGGGGCGAGTGCGCGCCCGGTGTCTTCCCCAAGAGGGGGCATAGCACTGGGCGAAGTTATCGACCGATCCACTGTCGTATGCGATGTCACCTGCCACGAACACGATTCCGGGCATGGTATCTAGGATGGCAGCGGTGCCCTCGTCTCCCTTTGATTTGCAGCTGGCGATGTCCCCAGCGCCCACGAGTACCGGTGGCGCTACCACGACAGTGAGATTCTGGAGGCTATCTCCGAGCGAGGCTTCCACGGTTACGGAACCGAATCTGTACGCGCGCATTCGTCCGCTAGAATCGACGTTGGCGACAGTAGAATCTGAGCTCTGCCATCTGATCCCCGGGACTTGAACGATCTGACCTTTAGTGTCGGTGATACCAGCTGTGAGCTGAAGCAGCTCGCCAGGAAATGCTGCGGTCCAGCGAGGCCGGACAGCAAAGTGGCTTGACGCGTCGAAATCTGGACCGACATCGTCCAGGGCGAGGCAGGCCATGACACCGATGCACAGCGCCCCTGCGAGTCGCTTCATTCAATGGCCTTCCGCCATCATGTCCTCGTCGCCACCACCACAATCGCCACGGTACCGGCCAGGATCTGCACGATGGCCGTCCTCGGTACAAAATTGGAATGGCGGCAATCTACTCTTGGCTGGGCCGGGTGAGCAAACCGGCGGCGGCTCCAGGGACGCCATCGGCCTGGAGGCGGTCACCGCCGGCCGCGGTCACCGGGTTACGACCACAATGATCGCGACCGTACTCGCCAGGATCTGCGCCATCGCCCCGAACAGCGCGACATAGTTGGTGCCCGCGGTGGTGTCCTTGACGGGCACGAACACGTCCGATCCTGGCCCGGGTCCGGGGTCGCTCTTGAAGAAAAGCGTGTGCCGCCGGGTTCTCACTTCCCCGTTCGCGTACTTGACGCTCACGCGACCCTTGTCGGCCCGGTAACTGTATCCACCGGCCCCTGCGATGTAATAGCCGAGGCCACGCCCCTGTTTCCACAGCACGCTCCCCGGGGAATTCACCGCCCCGGCCACCTTCACACTGGAGATGAACTCGGGAACGCCAATCGAGTCGCCCGGTTGGAGGATGACGTTGGCTCCCGAGCGCCGGTCCCGCAGCGCACGCGGTAGATCGACGTCAATCCGGCCCGCGTTATTCAGGACGCGCACGAACTGGATGCCCGCCGCGTACGCCTGCGGGGTGAGGCCGCCGGCGCGGTCGATCAGGTCGGCCAGACGCTCGTCTTTCGACCGCAGCGCATAGGTGCCTGGGAATCGCACCTCACCGCTGATCCGTACGGTACGCTGCAGCTCGAAATCCGGTTGCCGCAGGATCAAGACGTTGTCGAACGGCTCGAGCGGCACTTCCGCAGCGCCTTTGCCGGGGAAGGGGAGCCCTGGCGGCCCGACGTAGCGGCCCAGCGAGTCACGATCGAACAAGTACGTCGAGTCCAGCGGCTCGCGCACCGTCCGCGCCAGCTCGCCGTGGGAGCGGTCCGCTGGAAGCCGCGCCACTTCGGCCTCCTTCAGGTACGCCCCGATCTTCGGACCGTGCGCCATCAGCACCAGGTCCCGCAGCGTCATCCCGGCACGCCAGGGATAGTGCCCCGGCTCATTCACCATCCCGGAAATCGCCACGTACATCGAGTCCCGCATCTCAGGACGACCGTAAATCGTGACGATATCGTATTCCCTGAGCTCGGGGTCTTCCTTCCACCGCTTGCTCGCGTCCGACGGCAGCTCGACGGGCACGACGAACCTGGTAGAATCCGTTGGGTTCAAGCGCTCGACGTGCGCGCGGCCGGCATACGTCGCAGGGCGCAGCCCTCCTGCTCGCTTGACGAGCCCCGACAACTTCATCCCCGGCTCGAGGCCGTAGCGCCCCGGGAGGTAGACGTTCCCCTTGATGTCCACGAAATTGCGAGCCCCACGCAAGGGGAGGGAGTCCGCAACGACGGAATCGCCGTCCTCGACCGCAAACGGCGGCACCAGGACGCTCCCCCGTATCTCGGCGTCTCGGCCCACAGGATCACCGACGGGCACGGGGGAGAGTCGTACATCGATGACCGTCCGGGGCGGCAGGCCAGCCGTGCGTTGTGCAGCGGGCAACGTGCGATACACCGACACCCGCTGCAGCGCGGCGTCGGGACGGAATCCCCCCGCGGCGCGGATCAGGTCGGCAAGCGTCTC
>Ga0137371_10001786_pt1 | contig 17051 bp, 17 predicted proteins | sample SagtaG_7_FD_104919 | JGI IMG/M metagenome (GOLD analysis project Ga0137371, IMG submission 104919) | Vadose zone soil microbial communities from Sagehorn Ranch, Mendocino, California, USA - Sage1_R_40_16 metaG | ecosystem: Environmental > Terrestrial > Soil > Vadose zone | place: USA...
CTACCGCTGGCTGATGGATATCGCGTTGAACCCGAAAGAAGACATCGAAATCCGCAAGAAGGCGCTGTTCTGGGCGGGCCAGGGGCACAACGTCGATGTCGCAGACCTGGTGCGGTTGTACGACAGCATGAACGATCGCGAAATGAAGGAGCAGCTGATCTTCGTGTACTCCCAGCGGCGCGAAGACGCCGCCCTCGACAAGCTGTTTGACATCGGGAAAAACGATCCCGACCGCGAGCTGCGCAAGAAAGCGATCTTCTGGATCGGCCAATCGCGCAGCCCGCGCGCGGCGCAGTACCTCCAGGAGCTCATCAACCAATGAACACACGTGCGTGGTGCGTCGTGCGTGGTGCGTGGTTGCTGCTGATCGCGGCGAGCACGGCCACCGCACAGACGCTCGAGCGACGCGTGGCCGGCGCGTCCGACGGATCGGTGCGCTTCAGCTTTGCCGCCCGTCCCGGTGTGTACGGCAACGGCCGCAACATGATCAGCTGGGATTGCGACGGGGGGAATTGCCGCAACCGCCAGGTCGACGGGAACTGGAACGATCACGACGACTGGGACGCGCCGTGCGATTCCGGTCCGGTCCGCGTGGCGCTCAGCAAGAGCGGTGGCCGGATCATCGATCTCCGGGTGTACGTGGGAGGCGAATGGCGCGCCAGCACGTCGGCCACCGACCTCGGTATGGTGAGCACGAAAGACGCGGCCAGTTACCTGCTCGCATTGGCATTGCGCGACGAATCCCGCGCGGCCGAGAAGGCCATCTTCCCCGCGGTGCTCGCCGACAGCGTGACGATCTGGCCCGACCTGTTGAAGATTGCGAAGTCCGACGACGTCTCCCGGAAGGCACGGCGCTCCGCAGTGTTCTGGCTCGGGCAAGCGGCCGGTGATGCCGCGACGCGGGGCCTCACCGACCTGGTGGATGACGGTCGCCAGGATCACGAGGTTCGCGAGTCGGCGGTGTTCGCGCTCTCGCAGCGTCCGCGCGACGAAGGCGTTCCGGCACTGATTCGAGTCGCCAGGGAAAACAAGGATCCCGACCTGCGCCGCAAAGCCATTTTCTGGCTGGGGCAATCGGACGATCCCCGGGCGCTGGCCCTGTTTGAGGAGTTGCTGACTCGCCCCTGAGTATCTTGTGGCATGCCTTTCTGGACTGGGCGGCGTGCCCTCGCGGGGATTCTCCTTCTCGTTGTGTTGACCGCGCTTACCTGGGCGGCCGTCGTGGTCGCGGTCGCCATTCAGGCTGCCCACGATGAAGCGACGGGCGCGGATGCGATCGCGGTCCTCGGCGCCGCGCAATACAATGGCCGCCCATCCCCCGTCTTTCGCGCCCGCCTCGATCACGCGGCAACGCTCTACCAGCGCGGCCTCGCCCCGGTCGTGCTCGTTACGGGTGGCGTCGGCGCACATGACTCGCTCAACGAAGCCAACGTCGGCCGCGACTACCTGACCCGGCTCGGTCTACCGGATGCCGCCGTCATCCCGCTCGCCGGCGGCCATGACACATACTCCTCGATCGCGCAGGTGCAGCGGTGGTTCGGGGGGCGGGAGAGCCGTCGCGTGGTCCTCGTGAGCGACGGCTTTCACATGCTGCGACTGCGCATTATCGCCGGGCGCCTGGGTCTCACTCCGTACACGTCTCCCGCCGCCGGCTCGCCGATCCACGCGAATGTGCGTCGCAATACCGGATACCTCTTCGCCGAGGGGTTCAAGGTCCCTTTTACCTGGATGTTTCAGCACTAGAAAAAGGATCGCCGATGCAGATCGCCAGCCAGCGTATCCACTCGGGGCGCGTGATCAATCTCGACATCGATACGGTGCGGTTTCCCGACGGATCCACCGGCCAACTCGAAATCATCCGGCATCCGGGAGCCGCCGCGGTCGTGCCGTTCGCGTCCGACCCGCACGGGCCCGATCCTACCGTCCTGCTGATCGAGCAGTACCGCTACGCCGCGAACGGGTCGCTGATCGAGGTCCCTGCCGGACGGCTGAATCCCGGTGAAGACCCGCAGGTGTGCGCCCATCGTGAGCTGCTGGAGGAGGTCGGTGTGACGGCGGGGCGCTTGGAGCGTCTTACTACTATATGGACGACGCCCGGCTTCACCGACGAACGCATTCACCTCTTTTGGGCGTCCGAGCTAAAGGCGGACAAGCACGCGCGCGAGCCGGACGAGTTCATCGAAGTGGTGCCCAAGCCGCTGTCCGAGGCGCTACGGTTGGTGCAGAGCGGTGTCATTACCGACGCGAAGACCGCGTTGAGCCTTCTGTTGGTAGCGGGTTTCATCCTGGAGCATTAGTACTCTCCTCCTTCGGATCTAGATCGAATGTGGAATTGTCACGTCCTCAGGCAGGGACAATATTCCCATCTCGCATCCCGTTGCCAATCGCAACCGATTGTCTCATAAGTGGTTAGGCCAACAGCCTGGGGGGCACACTTTGTGCCAATCGCTCATAAAGTGAATCAGGGCAGCGCCTTGGCCGTTTCCGCCCGAAACAGCAGGGGCACGATGCGCAACTCGCTCAAACGTCCTATGCCAGCTGTCGATACGCAGCGCGCGCTGCAACGCGAGGCGTTGCATGAGCTCGACGACGGCCAGATCGTGATGCGCCATTTGACGGGCGAGTCCCAGGCGTTCGGCACACTCGTGGACCGCTACCAGACGCGGCTGCTCAACTTCGTCAATCGGACCATCGGTGATCGTGAGCGGGCCGAGGACCTCGTGCAAGAGGTCTTCATTCGGGTCTTCCGCCATCTCCATCGCTTCGACCAGACGAAGAAATTCTCGACGTGGATCTATACGATCGCGTCCAATCTTGCGAAGAACGAACTGCGTAATCGCAGCCGCAATCCCCTGGTCCTGTTCCAGACCATCAAGAAAAACTGGGAAGCGGATCATCGGCCGTTGCAATTCGAGGATACGACTGCCCGGCCGGACGATCTCTACCGCAAGCGGTTCCTGAAGGATGCCGTGGATCAGTGCGTGCAGCGGTTGCCGGAGCACCACCGCGAGGTATTCGTGCTCCGCGAGCTCGAGGGAAAGAGCTACCAGGAGATCTCCGAGATCACGGGATGTAACTTGGGGACGGTGAAGAGTCGCCTGAATCGGGCCCGCAACAGCTTCGCCCAGCTCATCGGCCCCATCCTCGTTTAGCTACAACTCACCGCTTGGAATCCCGGCTGCGGGAACCCCCCGTGGCCCGGGATGGTACATCTCTCACCTATGCGGTGCAGTGAATTCTTCGAGCGTCACAGCGACTTTCGGGACGGATTGATCACCTCGCCCCGGGATGTGCGGCGCTTTGCGCGACACTTGGCCCATTGCGCGACCTGTCGACGCTACGACGCCAAAGTCCATCAAGCCGTTCAAGCCTTGCACGCCACCTCCTCGATCACTCCTTCACCAGATTTTCGCCAGCGCCTGGACGCGCGCATTGCGGTCGAGCGGCGGCGCGTGCCCCGCACGCCAGCGCTGGCCGGCGTATCGGCCACGATGCTGGTGATCGCGGCCCTGGCGCTCTTCGTGTTTGAGGTCGCACACCGCCCGCGCATTGCGCGCGCGCCGCTGCTGCCACCCGTCGCGTTTCCCAAGCCCATCGCCGGCGCCGGACTCCCGCTCGTTTCCTTCCAAGATCCGCGCGCCATCATCCTCGTCGGGAATCCGTATTCCCCTCCCAGGAGCCTTTCTCCGAGCACAGGGGCGCGGTAACTTCGCTGGATGGCGGCGCTCACGCTCGATGCGCTCCTTCGCAGCTTGAAGAAGGGCGCTACACCTCCCGAGACTGTCTACTTGCTGTACGGTGACGAAGACGTCCTCAAGGATGAGGCGGTACGGATGCTGGTCGATGCCGCCGTGGGATCGAGCCGGGATTTCAATCTGGACGTGCGATACGCTTCCGATCTGAGCCCCGAGTCATTTCATGCGCTGGTAAACACGCCGCCGATGCTGGCGGAACACCGCGCGGTGGTCATTCGCGGCATGGAGCAGCTCGGAAAGCGCAAAACAAAGCTGCGTGACGAACTGCTCCGCTATCTCGCGACACCCAATCCGACCACCTTGCTTGTGCTCGTCGTCGCAGCGGGCGAGGAGCCCGATCCCGACATTATCCGGGCAAGCACCGCCGCCCGGCTGGACGCGCTCGCCGCTGAGCGCGTACCGCGGTGGCTGCAGCACCGCGCTACAACGTTGGGGGTTACGCTTTCCCTCGATGCCGCGGACCTGCTTTTGAAGGCCGTTGGCAATGATCTCAGCACATTGAGTCGCGAGCTCGAGAAACTGGCGTCGCTCGGCGAGGGAAGTGGCGCTCCCCGCGCGCCCCGCGCCCCCCGGCCCGTCACTGTCGAGGAGATCTCCAGCCTGGTCGGCGTCCGGCGGCATGAGACGATATTCGACTTGATCGACGCCGCCCTGGAGCGGCGCGCCGCGCGGGCCGTACAGCTGGTCGAGCCGGTGCTCGAGCAGGCCGGGATGAGCGGTGTGAAGATCCTGTCGCTGCTAGGCACGCACCTCGTGGGCACGGCCCTGGCGCGATCGGAACGCGATCGCGGTGTGCACTCCAGCCGCCTGCCGGACATCCTGTACCGGCAGATGCAGGCGGTGCGGCCGTACGGCATGCGGAGCTATAAAGAGGAAGCCGCTCGGTGGAGCGCATGGAGCGCGCTCTGGACCGCTCGGGAGTTGGGCGACGCCCTGCGAGCGGCGCTTGCGGCCGACAATGCGTTGAAAACGGCAACTGTTTCGGGTGACCGGGGGATCGTCACGCAATTGGTACTCGGATTTGCGAAACTGAATCAGGAGGCTGCGTGAGCGTTGGAAGGATGGAAGGTTGGAATGTTGGAACGGTACTCGCCGTTCTGGCTCTTTCCATCATTCCAACCTTCCAACTTTCTGCACAGACAGACGCCCGCCTCCTCGAAGCCCTTCGCCTCGCCCAGTCCGGCCAGGTTGACTCCGGTCGCGCGATCGTGCGTCGTCTGCTCGCAACCCTCCCGCCCGGCGACTCATCCTTTCCGCAGGCGTTACTGGCCGCCGCGAAGATCGCGCCCGATGCGCGGACCGTGGCCTCGAATTTGAACCGCATCGTGGTCGAATACGGAACAGGTCCGTGGGCCGACGATGCGCTGTTGTTGCTCACGCAGCTGTACTTCGCGCAACACGATCCCGCCCAGACGGTGCAGTTCGCCGAACGGTTGAACAGCGACTATCCCGATTCGCCATTCCGGCCGCGCGCGAACTTCTACGCCGCGCGCGCCTATTTCGAGCTCAAAAACGAAACCCGCGGCTGCGAGCTCATTCAGCAAGCGCTCGCGGGCGCCGGGGACGACGTCGAGTTCAAGAATCAAGTCAGTTTCTACGCGTCCCGCTGTGGTGCGCCAGCCACGCCGACGACCACCGCGGCAACACCCACGTCGACCGATACAGGATCCAAGGCGACCACACCTCTTCCGCACGCGTATGCCGTCCAGGTGCTCGCGGTGAAGAGCGCGGCACAGGTGGACGACATGCTCACCCGGCTCAAGGTCATGGGTTTCGTCGCGCGCGTGGTGCGTGACTCGAGCGGCTTTTTCAAGGTTCGCGTCGGCCATTACGCCACGCGTGATGAGGCGGTGCGGACGCAGCAACGCCTCAAGCAGAAAGTCGGCGGGCAGCCATTCGTGGTAGACGAGCCATGACCGCGTTGACTCCACCCGAAACGCCACTGATGCAGCAGTATCGTGACATCAAGGCCCGTTTTCCCCACACCATCCTGTTTTTTCGGATGGGCGACTTCTACGAGATGTTCGAAGACGATGCCAAGCTCGCCGCGCGCGAGCTGGGGCTCACCCTCACCTCCCGCAACAACGGCGGTGCCGCCGAGGTCCCACTCGCCGGCGTTCCCGTCAAGGCTGCCACGGAGTACCTCCGACGCCTGATCGCCAAAGGCCATCGCGTCGCGATCGCCGAGCAGATCGAAGACCCCAAGCTCGCCAAGGGCCTGGTGCGTCGCGCCGTCGTGGAGACCGTCACGCCGGGCACCGTGTTGAGCGACGACTGGCTCATCCGCAATCGGAACAATTACGTCGTCGCGGTTGATCCCCGCGGCACGGCTGCGGGGCTAACCGTCGCAGGGCTCGCGACCCTGGACATCACAACCGGTGAGCTGATCCTCGAGGTCGTGCCTACCGCCGAGCTCGAGCCCGTGCTGGCGCGCTACGAGGCGCGCGAGGTGGTGTTGCCGGCCGAGACTACAGTCGCCGCACCCGGGGCGACCGTTACAACCCGCGAAGCGTGGGAATTCGACGCCGAGCTCGCGCGCGAAGATCTGATGCGCACGTACGGGATTGCGTCCCTCGACGGCCTCGGCATCGGTCCGGACGACCGGCCTGCCCTGGGCGCGGCCGGCGCGCTGCTGCGTTACGCCCGCGAACTCAAGCCGGGCGGCCTGCCGCACCTCGCGCACCCGACCATCGTCCGGCGTGGCGACGTGCTCCCGCTCGACGAGATGACACGTCGGAATCTCGAGCTGGTCGAGCCGCTGCGCGCCGGAGTCGAGGGGGGGGGAGGGGAAGCCACGCTGCTCGAGGTGATCGACCGCACGCTGACGCCGATGGGTGGCCGGCTGCTGCGCCGCTGGCTGCTGGCGCCCCTCGTGGATCCCGCCGCGATCAGCGCCAGGCTGGACGCGGTGGCGGTGTTGGTCGCCGACGGCCGGGGCCGGGAGCGGCTGCGTGAAGCGCTCGACGGCGTACGTGATGTCGAGCGCCTGGCGGGGCGAGCTGCGCTCGGTCGCGCGACGCCACGCGAAATGGGTGCGCTGCGCGATTCGATCTTGCGATTGCCCGACGTGGCCGGTGCGCTGGGTGGCGTGCACAGTCGCGAACAGTCCGAATCGGTCGACAAGAGCGCGCACGACCTCGATCTGCTGACCGATCTCGGAGACGAGCTGAGCCGGGCGCTGGTCGAGCAGCCCCCGGCGCAGCTCGACGATGGTGATTCGATCAAGGCGGGATACGATCATGAGCTCGACGAGCTCAAAGTCGCGCGCGACGGCGGCAAGCAGTACATCGCCGGCCTGCAAGCGCGCGAGCGGCAGCGGACCGGCATCGCGTCGCTCAAGGTGGGCTTTAACAAGGTCTTCGGCTATTACCTCGAAGTCACCCACACCCATCGCGACCGCATCCCGCCCAACTACGAGCGGCGCCAGACGCTCACCGGTGCGGAGCGCTACGTCACGCCCGAGCTGAAAGAGTACGAGGCGAAGGTGCTTGGCGCCGAAGAGCGCATTGCCGCGCGCGAAGCGGCGGTCCTCGATCAGCTCCGGCGCCGGGTCGCCGACGCGATTGCGCGGGTGCAGGCAACCGCGGGACATCTGGCCCGATGCGACGTCTGGGCGGCGCTGGCTGACGTCGCCGAACGCGAGCGGTATGTCCGGCCTGACATCACGGACGATTTCACGCTGGCGCTCGAAGGCAGCCGCCATCCGGTGGTCGAGCGCATGATGGCGCGGGAAGCGTTCATCCCCAATGACGTGACGCTGGATGAAGCCGGGCGGGTCATCCTGCTCACTGGTCCCAACATGGCCGGCAAGTCCACGCTGCTCCGCCAGGTCGGCCTCTGTGTCGTGCTCGCGCAGATCGGCTCATTCGTGCCGTGCCGGCGGGCGCGGATCGGCGTGGTCGATCGTTTGTTCACGCGCGTTGGCGCGTCCGACAATCTGGTGCGCGGCCAGTCGACGTTCATGGTCGAAATGAGCGAAACCAGCGCGATCCTGCATGGGGCGTCGGCGCGGAGCCTCGTGCTGCTCGATGAGATCGGCCGCGGGACGTCGACGTACGACGGCGTGGCGATCGCGTGGGCGGTGACGGAGTGCCTGCACAACACCATCGGCTGCAAGACGATCTTCGCGACCCACTATCACGAGCTGACGCAGCTCACCGAAGAGCTCGAGCATGTGCGCAACTTCAACGTGGCGGTGCGCGAGGTCGGAGAAGAGATCGTCTTCCTACACCGGTTGGAGCCGGGCGGCGCGGACCGCTCATACGGCATTCACGTGGGCCGCCTGGCCGGGCTGCCCGATCCTGTCGTAACCCGTGCCTGGCAGGTACTCAAGCTGCTCGAAGCGGGACATCATTTCGCGCAACAGCGCGCGCCCGCAGCACCCGACGCGACACAGCTGGGATTGTTTGCCGCTCCAGATCCGCTGCTGCTCGAGTTGGACGGCCTCGACATCAACGCGTTGTCCCCGATCGAAGCGTTGCATCGCCTGGCGGAATGGCAGAAGCGCCGGAAAGACGGAGGCTCGTGAAAACCGTCATCGGCGTGGCTTTGATTGGGATGGTTGCCTGTCGAGGCTCGTCACGACAATCGGAGGCGCAGGGTGCAGCGCCGCCGCCTGAATCCGAGGCGCCGGTCGCGCTCAACCCGGATGTGCCGATCGCCTATCCGCCGGCCCTGTTTGAGCGGAAGGTCGAAGGAGACGTGACGTTGCGGCTGTTCGTCGATTCGACGGGCAAGCTGATTCCCGAATCGACGCGGGTCGCGGAGCCCAGCGGTTATCCCGCGCTCGACTCGGCGGCGCTCGCGGGCGCGCCCGCCCTCAAGTTCGCGCCGGCCAAGCGCCACGGCATCGCGGTCGCAACCGTGTTCCTGCAGCCCGTCGAATTCCGCCAGGTGGGAACCACGCGGACCGGAACGGTTACGCTCCCCCCCCCACCCGCCCCGGCGCTAACGCCCGTCCTACCACCGGCGGCCGCGCCGCCAGCGCCTCCGAGATCACGTCCGGTCGTGCGCCCCCCCCCCGATACGACGCGTGCCGACACGACCAGAGTGCGTGCGGACACGACGCGAGTGCGGCCGGACACGACGCACCCAGACACCACCAAGGCGCGGCCGGACACGAGTGCCTCAACACACTAAGCCATACCAGAACGTCCTCGAGACGATCGGCTGGACCCCCTTGATCCGGATCAATGCGGTCACGCGGGGCATTCGCACGCCGGTCTACGCGAAGGCAGAGTTCTTCAATCCCGGCGGATCGGTGAAGGACCGCATCGGTCTGGCGATGATCGAGGCAGCGGAGCGGGCCGGGAAACTCCGACCGGGCGGACTGATCGTCGAGGCGACGTCGGGCAACACCGGCGTGGGCCTCGCGATCGCGGCGGCGGTCAAAGGGTATCGCTGCATCTTCACGATGCCGGACAAGATGTCGCAGGAAAAGGCACGCCTGCTGCGCGCCCTGGGCGCGGAAGTCATCATCACCCCGACCGCCGTGCCCCCGGATCATCCCGACAACTACATCATGAAAGGCCGCGCCATCGCGGCGGCGCATGAGAACGCGATCTTCGCCGACCAGCACTACAACCCCGTGAACCCCGACGTGCACTACCACACCACGGGACCGGAGATCTGGGAGCAGACGGACGGCAAGGTGACGCATTTCGTGTGCGCGCCGGGAACGGGTGGGACGGTGAGCGGCGCCGGCAAATTCCTCAAAGAGAAGAATCCGCAGATTCGCGTCGTCGCCGGCGATCCGGTTGGATCGATTTACACGGGGTACGCCAGGACCCACAAGAAAGGCGATGGACAACCATACAAAGTCGAGGGCATCGGCGGCGACAAGATTCCCACGTCGCTGCACTGGGACGTCATCGACGAGTGGGTGGTCGTGAGCGACAAGGACGCGATGCAGATGGCGCGGCGGTTGTCCAAGGAAGAGGGGCTATTTGTGGGGGGATCGACGGGTGTGAACGTCGTGGCGGCCCTGGACGTCGCGCGCCGCAGCGACGATCCGACAGCGCTCGTCGTGACCGTGCTGGCCGACACGGGCGAGCGCTACCTCAGCAAGGTCTACAATGAGGAGTGGCTGCGTGAAAACCAGCTGATCGACGACTCGCGCCCGACCGTCGCGCGGCTCGTCGCCGCCAAGACGGGCGATGCCCCGCCCCTGATCCACGTCGCCCCGGAGGCGTCGGTGCGTCAAGCGTTGAATCTCATGACCACCTACAACGTGTCACAGCTTCCGGTGCTCGAAGACAATGACGGCGTCGGCGCGGTGTCGGAGCAAGCGCTGATGGCGCGGGCGATCGGCCAGCCCAAGATCCTCGACAGCCCCGTACGGGACGTGATGGACCCACCGTTCCCAGTCGTGGACGCGGAGGCCCCGGTCTCCCTGCTCACGACCTTGCTGTCGCGGACGACGCCCGCTGCGTTGGTCCGGCGCAATGGCAAGGTCGTCGGCATCGTGACGCGCTACGACCTGCTACACCAGCTGGCGGGCATTCACTGATGCGGATCACGGTCCTGACGGGCGGCGCGACCCCGGAACGCGCCGTGGCGTTCGCGAGCGCCTCCCAGATCGTGGCCGCCCTCCGCAGCCGCAAGCACGACGTCCGCGTCGTCGATCTCGCCGGCAGCCTCATGGACGAACGGGCGGAGCGGGAGCTGCTGGGCGGCGCCGTAGGACTCACTCCGCCCGCCGTCGATGCGCTCGCGGAGCGGGAGCAGCGGATGCTGTCGGAGGGGCTGGCGGCGCTCGAGCCAGTGCGGAACGCCGAGGTGCTGTTTCTGGCCGTCCATGGCGGCGCTCTCGAAGGGGGGACGCTGCAGGCGGTGCTCGACGTCATCGGCGTGCCGTATACGGGCAGCGGGCCGCTGGCGAGCGCGCTGGCGATGGACAAGGACCTCTCCAAGCGGCTGTTCCGGTCTACCGGCGTGCCCGTACCCGCATGGTTCATGGCGCCGCCCCTGACCGCGGAAGATGTGAGCACCGCCCTTGGCTGGCCGGTTATTATCAAACCTTCCAAACAGGGCTCGTCGGTCGGATTGACCCTGGTCAAGAAGGCTCAGGATTTGGGCGCGGCGGTCACGCTGGCGGCGCGCTATGACGACGAAGTGATGGCCGAGCAGTTCATTCCCGGGATCGAGCTGACCGTGGGCGTGCTGGGGGACGTGCCGCTGCCGGTGGGGCAGATCGTTCCCAAGCACGAGTTGTTCGACTACGAGACCAAGTACACGCCAGGGATGTCAGAGGAGACCTTCCCTGCCCGGATCGACACCGCGCTCGCCCGACAATTGCAGGAATATGCGCTGATGGCGCACCGCGCCTTAAAGCTCAGCGGCTATTCGCGGATCGACTTCCGGGTAAGCCCCGAGGGAGACATCTTCTGCTTAGAAGCGAACTCCCTACCGGGAATGACCCGGACGAGTCTGTTCCCTCAGGCCGCGCAGGCGGCGGGCATCCCCTTCCCGGAGCTCTGTGACCGAATCGCGAGCCTGGCCCGGAACAACAGGACGGGAAAGGGGGGATAAAAACTAGCAGCCTCAAAGGACACGTAGGAGCATAGATGGGCCCGCAGCGAATGTACGGTTTGACTCCATGGGTACGACGACTCCTCGTCGCCAACCTGCTCGTGTTCCTCATTCAGAGCACGTTGTTGACTTCCCCGAGCTTTGCCGGCGCGTTCGGGTTCTCGCCCGCGCATGCCTGGCAGTATCCGTGGACGTTCCTCACGTACATGTTCCTGCACGCGGGCATTCCGCACATCCTGTTCAACATGCTCATGCTGTTCGTCTTCGGCTCGTCGGTCGAAGACCACATGGGTGGTCGCGCGTTCGTTCTCTTCTATCTCCTCTGCGGGATCGGTGGCGCGGCGTCGTCCTTCATCTTGCGGCAGCTGGTGCCCGTATCCCAGATCATCGGCGCATCGGGGGCGGTGCTTGGTGTCGCGGTCGCGTTCGCCTGGTATTGGCCCGACCATCCGGTGTTCGTCTTTCCGTTGCCGGATCCGGTGCCGGCGAAATGGCTCGTCACGTTTCTCGTGGCGCTGGATCTCGTGCTGGCGCTGGTCGGCGCGAGCGACGGCATCGCGCACCTCGCGCATCTCGGCGGTGTGGGAACCGCGCTGCTCTATCTCAGGGGCCAAGCGTGGTGGGTGGCGCGCGGCGAACGGCGCGGGCGCGGGCCCCCATCCGAGTCGAGTGTGCTGGTATCGCAACCGCCGCGTGTCAGTCGAGGCTCCAGCATCCCTCCATCTGCACAGCGGGGGAAGTCCCGCGGGGCGGGCGAGCCCGATGCGCGGGCGAATGCCGAGATCGATCGCGTGCTCGACAAGATCATCGCGACTGGTGTGGAAAGTCTCACGCCCGCCGAACGGAAATTTCTCACCGAAATCAGCCGCCGGTTGCGCACGCCTCCCCCGAAGGCCTAGGACGCGGGTTGTCAAGTCGGGCAACGTGACGCCGCGCTTGTCCCGGAGCGGCGCGGTTCCCAAATTGGGGCGGCAACCGCGCAATGCTCGTCAATCTCGTTCCGGAATTCCTCGCGACGCTCTCCGCGTCAGATCGTTCCGCGGCATACCACGAGTACCTCGATCGCCATCGCCCCGTTTTGAGTGCCTACTGGCAGAACTACGTTCTCGATCCCGCGTCCCCGCACGCGGCGCCGATCATCGAGACGGCGCTACGCGCCGACCGCTCCGACCTCCGGCGCCTGCTCGAAGACGTGGACGTCGTCGCCGTGGCCGAGGACGCGTTGCGCCGGGCCATGGACCTGCTCGAGGCCGACTGCCCGGTGGATCTCTACCTCATGGTGGGCGTCGGCGGCGCGAATGCGGGAGAGCTGGTCGTCGGTGGGCGCGGGATCGCGTTCGTCTGCCTCGAGCATTTCACCGGACGGGCGAACGCGCAGACGTACGGCATGGGCCTCGCGCCTGCGCTGTTGCCGCTCTGGATCGCGCACGAGGTCGCGCACGCGCTGCGCTACACCTCGGCGTCCAGCCGCGCGGCGATTCGGCGACTCGTCGGCGACCTGGGCGGCTATTACGACGTGTGGGAACTGGGCTCGCGTGCGACACTGCGCGAGCTGGTCGTCAACGAGGGCACCGCCATCGCGGCCGCGCAGGCGGTCGCACCGGGTTTCGAGCCGTGGGAGTACTTCGGCTACAACCGGCGCCAGTATCGCCGGTTGCGCGAACTGGACGCCTTTCTGCGGCGTGCGTCCGCGAACGACCTCGACGCGACGGGTCTGGGTCTGCGGTTGCGGTATCTGTCCGGCGGGATGAGTCCGGCGGCACGGCTGCTCGCCGGTAAGGTGCTGCCGGAGCGCTCCGGCTATTACCTCGGCTTCCGCCTGGTCGAGAACTATCTGGCCGAGCACGGTGCGGCATCTACGGTGCGCGCGGCGGTCGACGACCTGCGCCAGGCAGACGATCGGGCCAGCGGGGGCGGGGTCCAGACGGCGTGACGACGCACGGCAAGCGGTCCGCGTCCGGGCGCCCCCCCCATCCGGCCCCGCCCGTGTCGCCCCCTCCCGCAGTGGGCGAGCGGCGGCACAATCAGCCGCTGCGTGAAGTGCTGGACGAGCTGCTCGCCCATACACGCGACATCGCGCGGCGCGCCAAGGCGATGACGCCGGCGGAGCTCGATTACGCGCAGCAGCGGCTGGAGTGGCTCGCGGACGAGGTCTGGCGGTTGTCGACCGGCGAGGCTACGCCCCCCGAGTAGATTACCGGGCGTATGGGCACGCGCGGCGAATTCAAAGTAGCCATCACCAAAGAGGACCTCGTCTTTGCGGCGGCGCATTTCATCACGTTCGCCGGCCACCGCTGCGAGAGACTCCACGGGCACAATTACCGCGCCAGCCTCGTGGTCGAAGGCGGGCTCGAAAAAGACAGCTGGTTCGTCGTGGACTTCTCCGCGGTGAAGAAGCTGATGCGCGGCCTCACCGCCGAGCTGGATCACCGCGTGCTCTTGCCGCGCGATAATCCCCAACTCCAGATCTCCGAGGAGAACGGCAACGTGCGCGTCGCGTTTGCCGGGCAGCCACGGTACGTATTCCCTGCGGGGGATTGTATGATCCTCCCCATCCCGAATACGACCGTAGAGATGCTGGCCCAGTATCTCGCGGGTCGCGTCCGTGCCGAGCTCGGCGCTGTTCACCTCAAGACCATCGAGGTCGAAGTGGAAGAGAACTTCGGCCAGTCAGCGAGCTACCGTGAAACCCTCGACTAAGCTGTCGCCCACGGAGATCACCGCGCGCCTCAAGACTCTACCAGGCTGGCGGCTCGAAGACGGGGCCATCGTGCGCGAGTACCAGACCGACGGCTGGCCGACCACCTTGATGCTCGTGAACGCGATCGGCTTTCTGGCGGAGGCGGCGGACCATCATCCCGATCTCGCGGTGAGCTGGGGCAAGGTCGGGGTGAAACTGTGGACGCACAGCGCGGGCGGCCTGACGGCGAGTGACGTGGAGCTGGCGCAGCTGATCGAGCAGACGGCGCTGTGGCGACCGCAACCGGGAAAGAGCGCGCTGCGCGGCACGACCAAGAAATTCGTAGGCTAAGCGCTCACTTCCCCACGCAGAACGCCGCGAACACGCGGTCGAGTACATCCTCTGGCGTAACCGCCCCGATCAAGTCGTCGAGCGCGAGCACGGCGGCGCGCAGATGCGTCGCCGTCGCCGCGGCATCGACGCCCCGGGTGCGGGCGTCCCAGAACGCATCGAGCTCCGCCAGCGCTCGCGCGAGCGCGGCACGATGCCGCGCGCGGGTCACCACCGGTTCGACGTCACCCAGCGCGAGCAACCGGCCGAAGGCGACTTCGGCCAGCTGGCGGCGGAGCTCGGCCAGCCCTTGACCCGTGATGATCGAGACACCTTCACCGCTCACGTCCGCTTTGGTCTTCGCGATGACGACCGGCGCACTGACCTCGGCGAGGAACGCCACGCGCGACGGATCGTCGCGCTCTTCGCAGTAGAGTACGAGATCTGCCGCCGCGAGGTACTTCTTGCTGACTTCGATCCCGAGCCGCTCGACGCGCTCGCCCGCATCACGCAAGCCGGCGGTATCCACCAGCCGAAATGGAAAGCCTTCGATGACCGCCTGCGCCTCGATCGCGTCCCGGGTGGTGCCCGGAATCTCCGTCACGATCGCGCGTTCGGTGCCGAGCAGCGCATTGAAGAGCGAGGACTTCCCGGCATTGGGCCGGCCGGCGATGACCAGGAGCGCGCCCTCGTGCAGGCGTTCCCCCTCGGGGGCGGTTTTCAGAAGATCGGCCACGCGATCACGCACGACGCACCACGCACGACGCACGACGTCCTGGCTCACAGGACCTTCATCTTCCTCCGGAAAATCAATGTCGTAGGCGATCAGCGCTTCGAGCTCGAGAATCTCGGCGCGCAGGGACGCCAGGCGATCGGACAGGCCGCGCTCCAGGTGCTGAAGTGCACGCCGGCGTTGCGCCGGCGATCCCGCGTCGATGAGATCGGCCGTCGCTTCGGCCTGGAGCAGGTCCATCTTGCCGTTCAGGACCGCCCGCCGCGTGAATTCCCCGGGCGTCGCGAGGCGGGCCCCCGCGGCGACCAGGGCCGCGAGTGCCGTCGCCGGCACCAGCAGTCCCCCGTGTGTCGACAGCTCGACGACATTCTCGCCGGTGTAGGAGTGCGGCGCCGGGAACGAGGCGGCGAGGCACTCGTCGATCGGCTCGCGCGAGTCCGGGTGCCGGAGCCGCGCGCGGAAGACCGCGCGCGGCGTGACGTGGAACGGCTCGAGGCAGCGGGCCGCGATCATGAACGCATCGCGACCTGAGAGGCGGACTAGCGCGAGGGCCGAGCGGCCAGGCGGCGTGGCGAGGGCAGCAATGACGTCGCTGAGCAGTCTAGGTCTTGGCAGGCACCGGCGGCCGTGCGCTCGCTACTGGCGCTTCACGCAGCCGGCGCTTCGCGATCAAGTACTGCTGGGGGATGCTGAAAATGTTCTGCGCCGCGTAATACAAATTGAGCCCCGACGCAAAGTTCAAGAACAGCACCGTCATGAAGATGGGCATGAAGTACACCATCATCTTGGTCTGCGGATTCGGCGGCACGCCAATCTGTCCCACCTTCGACAGCCCGAACATCGAGAGACCGAGCAGGATCGGGATGATGCGGAACGGATCGGGTCGCGAGAGATCGGGGAGCCAGAGGAACGGGACTCCCCGGAAGACGATGGTGTTCGCGAAGACAAAGAACAGCGCGAGCAAGACCGGCCAGGGCAGCAGCATCGGCAAACACCCGCCGAACGGGTTGACCTTGTGCTCCTTGTAGATACGCAGCATTTCGCGCTGCAGCCGTTCCGGATCCTTGGCGTACTTCTCCTGTGTCTCCTTGAGCAATGGCGCGACCGCCTGCATCCGAATCCCCGACTCCATGGCCTTCTGGTTCAAGGGCCAGAGCAGCAGGCGCACGACGATGCCGAAGAGAATCAGCGCCCAGCCATAGGCCAGGTCGAGCCGCTCATGCATCCAGAGGAGGATGCTGGTGACGAACAGCGACACCGGGCGAATGATCGGCCGAAAGATGCCGCCGTACGGATTCGCGTCGTCCAGGCCGTGCCCCATCCGCCCTAGTTGCCGATAGTCGAGCGGTCCCGCGTAGACGGAGTACCGGAACGTCCCGGCGGGCTGCACCGGCATGGTGATCAGGACGGTGGCCCGCGAAGCAGCCTTGCCCTTGCGCGGACCACCGATGGCGATTGCGCCGCCGAATGTCGGCTGGCCCTCGTCGAGCGCGAGCGCCGCCGTGAGGAAGTATTTGGACTTCACTCCGACCCACTCGAACGGTCCGTTGAGGAGCGCGCGCTGATTGGGACGAATGCCGGAAAAATCGGTGCGCTCCGTCTTGGACGCCTTCGTGACGACCGAGTAGTGTCGGTAGTCGTCCAGCGAATCCTTCTCCACCGAGCGCAACCCGTTCGCGAAATCGATGAGCAGCACCGCGCCACCGCTGCCAAGTCCCGTGACCGAACCGTGGACCTCGAAGCGGTACTGGTCCGGCACGAAACTGTACTCGAGCGTGACGTGGGAACCGGCGCGCTCGGCGTCGAATCGCAGCGGTGGCGCGGCCTGCCCCTCATGCACGACAAGCCCCGCTGCGTCGGGACTCGGCTGGAAGTCCCAATTGTCGAGTGAGACGGTATCGCCGCTCGGCAGGACCAGGCGATGGCGCAAGAATGCGTCGCCCGCGGGCACGAGCTGCACGGGCCGCGCCGAATCGCCGGGAGCAAACGACCGGTATTGGAGGAGTTCTGCGGCCTTGAGCAG
>Ga0137371_10001794_pt1 | contig 17020 bp, 15 predicted proteins | sample SagtaG_7_FD_104919 | JGI IMG/M metagenome (GOLD analysis project Ga0137371, IMG submission 104919) | Vadose zone soil microbial communities from Sagehorn Ranch, Mendocino, California, USA - Sage1_R_40_16 metaG | ecosystem: Environmental > Terrestrial > Soil > Vadose zone | place: USA...
AATCGAAGAGACTACCGTTTCACTTTGTGTTCCTCCGGTGCGCCACGAATGTTTTAACTATTGGCTCGATGACCCGATAAACCTTCTTTGCCGTTGAAACGGCCTGTTCTACGGTGTCGATCACCTTGGCTACATCACAGCCCTGCTGCCTTCTTTTCCTCTTTTTGCGATTCATTTTTCCTCCAATCTTGTTGTGTTGACACGGCGCAGATTTTCACCCTTGTTCTCTCCCCTTTTTTGCCTTTTCCCCCGTGAGAGCGAAGCAGTCGGAAAATCGGTGATTGGTGGAATCACCAAATGTCTCCCATGGGAGACGCCAATTGAGTCGCCGTTAGCCAACGGATACTTAATTATGTAAAACTCGCCCCGTTGGATTTTGCCTGAACGCGGCTAGCCCAACGTACGAGTTGTGGATGATGAGATCATTGTGCCGCGCGGAATCCGACAGATTCCTTGCTTTATAGGCACTGATTTTGAGGTTCTCTGCTTTTATTACTTCGTAGGAATCTCTTTCATCTTCATGGCACGCTATCCAAGCGATTCCTACGATATACCCTTTCTCGGTCTTGAATATCCGAACCGTGTGCCAGCGAGTGCTATCGCGCGCCCTGGTGCTTCCTTGAAAGATGAATTCGCCCCAAAAACGCGTATGGCCTTTTCCCGCTTCTGGTTACTTTGATTTCTTCCATGTGTTATTGTGGTTGCTCGATGATCGATGCTTCAAGATCAGCCAGTGTGACTCCTTCCTTAAAACAAATGGTTTCCAATTCATCCAGGAGTTCTTCTTCTGCGCGTGTTGTAGGACCATAGAAATCTGGTCCCACGTCTGCGCATTGAAACAGGCGAATGACATCCACGCCCTTCGCCGCACATGCCTGGAGGATTTGATTCCCGGCTCTTTCCAGTTTGGCATCCACCAAATGTGGTTACTTCTGATCGGCATCCATAGGATAATGTTCATCCATCCATGCCGGCCAGTTTAACTCCGGATACCCCGCCCATTTCTTCGGAACCCACTCTTTCTTCTTTAGGTTCTCTTTCCAAGCATCCGGGAATGCTGTTTCTGTGACATGTTCGGTCAAGAAATATTGCATGACTGTGCTATGTAATGCCGCTGGCAATCCTTCCAAACCTGGTGGCAATTGGAACCAATCTGACCAATCGACATTGTAGAATATCCCCCGAAAAGTGAGCCTTCCATGTAAATCATAGACGCGCTCATCCAGCTTACCTACAGTAATATGGATACCATGCTTGGTGTCTTCGTTGGATTTATCCGTTCCACTTTGGAAGGCTGACATGTCAGCATGAGAATGAACAGTGCCGGCCTCAATCCAGCCCTTGGCTGAATAAAGCGCAGTCTTTTTGCACTCTACATCACATGCTTCCGCGACCTCTGTGGTTGCAGCAGCCTCGCCTTCTTGGGGAAAGGCCCAGGCCTGCCAGGTTCCTTGTTTTTGATTAAGGTAAAGCCTTACCTGGGCTTCAACCTTATGTTCCTTATACGCCCAATCAAAGAAACCCAGGATCTGTTTCCAGCTTTCCATTGATATTTTCGGCCCCACATAACTGAGATACGGGTCCATTTTAGTTACTTGAGGTCTTGTGCGCACGTAGCCCTTAAACAAGGCATCATCGTACCGCTCAAACACCTCATCTTTGTTGACGATATATTTATCCATTGATTATTCGCCCTCCAATCGTCCCAATACTTCGTCGAGATTTGTTTCCAGGAGTCTTACCCCATCGGAATCATCCGTATCCGAATCGCCGCTATCTTCCTCTCCATAATCCCTGTCCAAATAACCTTCGATATGATCCCGAATCCAATCTTCGATCTCATCCTGATCTCCTCCTCGGAGCAGGTCTTCTGGTACAGGAATTGTTCCGTCGAAGTGATCCATCCGGCTCCAATGGCTATGACCATAAACCTGTTCCTCCGCTTCCACGCGGACATCGATGGTTCTTTCTTTGGCCTCGGTTGGTAGCGCTGGCAGAGGAGTTGATTTAACAAACGCAAACGAACCTTCAGCCGTAGTTGGGGTTTGATCTCTTGGTGGAGCAATACCCAATTCTGCTCGAACCAAACCGCGCACCAGCGCTGCTCTAGGATGCTGAATGATTAGTCGAGCCAAATCTGGCGAGATCGGGGCATCCAACCAGATTATATCTGGTTCCAATAAGCCGCGTTCCGCGCTACCGATTCGCAGAGTTGCGCCCGCATTTGAATGAATGCGATCGAACTCTTGAACCTGGTACTTATTTTGGGGGACCAGGTTATAGCCGCCGGGTAAACCGATCGGTTTTGTTACAATGAACCAGCGATCAAGTTTCCACTGATTTTCTAACATAATCTTGTTCCTTTCGTGTTTGAATGACATTGAAGTTATTGGTATGCTCAATGGGCCAGAATGACCTGGAGTCTTCTTCCAGGGAAGGGGCTACCATGAAATAGAACCAAAACAATTGTAGGGCGTAGGCCGCACACGCCAGGTTCGCAATAGGAAGCTGTGGGGCAACTTCCAATGCTTCTTGAGTCGTACAGCCCCTTGGACGAATCGGGTTATTGCTTTGGTCTGTTTCAATTTCGGGATAACGCACTCTTGGGTCAAACCGTCTACCCCGAAATGATGGGTGATACCACATGGCTTGCGCAGCAGTGTACTCATTTGTCGCCAGGATCGCCGTGCAGTCACAGCGGTCACATGCCATTAAAGCGGATCTGCGGGCGACGTGATTATCTACAAAGACAAGCAACAGGCTGCCATTCTTGACAATTTCGCCGGGATGGAAAAATCGTTCTCTGGCATAAAGCCTTGGATATTCATCCCGGTAGCGTTCTACCAGGGCTATAGCTTTGTTTTTGGCGATGGCCGATGGATCAAACAACTGGCGCTTCAGATTGCGTTCTTCTACGGCATCGCCATCAATAATATGGATTGCCGGGAGATCTTTGGTTGTTGCCGTCATCGTTTTAATGAATGCCGGCAAAAAGTAGGTCGTAATCCCACCCGCCCCTACAATGTAGATGTGGTCCGGGATCTTGTTATTCGAGTGGTTCATAATGATGTGTTAGGTTTTTCCAAAAATCGGTTCGGACCTGAATTTGCTCACGAATCCGTCTGACTATTCTAAACAAGTCGTTTTTCTCTTCGGTTGTTAAAAGGTCCGGCGGAATCGGCTCTATCTGAATGGGTCTCTGCTCCGCCGAGTCCTTCAAGTTCTGGAATAACGTCATGGCAAGCCTCCCAAAAATTGATAGGCTGCATTGTTGATTACTTCACACAACTGGGGCCAGTCGCCCTGAATTGGCAGTTGCTTCCCGTCAGGATCAAATCGAAACATCTTTCGATCGGCATAATTTAAGGCATGATGCAGATCGATATTCCATTGTGAGGTTTGAAACGATTTCAGGGCGGTATCCAACGCCGCAGATAATGGCTGGGAATCCAGTGGGCCGACTTCGTCTGGCAAGCAAATCTTGCCATCGTCGTACACATTAGGTAGCGGCAACAGATATGTTAACCCATTGATGGACTTGGCAATTATGTAGAAACCGGTCTCTGCTGGCGGTTTTTCGAATCGCGCCCCGACAAAAAACAACTGCATTGATCCCGGTGGTTTCCAAACAAAATCCAATTCTGCTGCCTGCTCGGACTTCCAGACTGGAACTAGCGCGACTTTCCCGTCTGCATCGGTTTCCGGCCGGAAATACGTTTTAAGCCGTATTTCTTCAATCGGTTTAGCGATGGAGACCACTTCTTCGGAGATCGCCACAATGACTCCAGGCATGAGATTGGTGAACGCCTTTGGCACAGTTTTGGCCAATCTCTCCAAGAACTTGGTCTCTGGGCCGATATAAGTAGTGGTTATCCGGGTGCGATGGAATCCTTCGTCCCCGATCCAATAAAATTCGGTTGGTAAATTTGACATTTTCTTCCTTTCGTTTTGGGGAAGCAGCGGCGGGAATTGCCCGCCACTGCCCCTTTAGTGGGTTTTAGCCTTTGGAATTAGCGCGGGTTTCGAGATCAACTACATCACCATGTATCAGCCTTTGGCCGGCATCTTGGGCTACGCCGTCGATCTTCGCCGCGACATTCTCGCTGGACGCTCCCAGCGCAGCCATGATATTCTGATTAGTCAGAATATCTCCCAGCGTTGCGCCTTCAGGCATGTCCCGGGTTAATGAGTTAGCTACTCCGTAATTAACGGTTATTTGCATTTTTGGTTTTTCCTTTCGTCTTTAAACGGATTCACTTTTACAAGCGGCGGAATCCTTCTCCGTTTTTTCTGAGGGGAGGCCGCAGGGCTGATTTCTTCCAGCCCTGTGTTTATCCACTCAGCCTTTCATTTGTGGCAGCCCGCCAATAACTCGCAGGGTAGCTGCCGCATTTTGTTCATTGATCTGTTGTTAGTTAAGGTTTCAAAAAAAAGGCCCCGACCGAAACGGCCGGGGCCTCAGAAGCTGAAGTTATCGAGCCGAAGTTGTTACTTCGGTTCGGTCATGTGCTGATTCTCTGTTGTTCTTCGCTTGTTAATCCGCTTCTTGCTTTCGAGCGCCTCCTCCATGAGCCGATTCGCAAGAACCGTCATGGGGACGCCCTCGGCTTTGGCTTTGTGATAGAGCTGAGAGACGAGCTCTCTTGAGAGCTGGGGACTGTAATGTTTGAGTTTTGGCATCTGTGCCTCCGCTTTCCTTGACGCGATTCGTGTTGACTGAATCACGTCCGGCGTGGTCGCGTGTTCACGACGCCGTGATGAGCCGCTCGCCGCGACCCATAAACGGCAAAAGCCTCCGGCGGCATAACTGCACGGAAGGCTTCGTTAATAGTGGGAAATTGCTGCTTCAGAGAGAGCGAGCGATGCCGCTTTACTAAAAACGAGCAGCTCTCACTTTTTCTGCGCCTGGAACCTTCCGTTGTCTTTGCGGACGGCTTCAATCAGGCTCTCATACGTCGGCGAAACGAGCGAAAAAAGCGAATGAAGGGACTAGGCACACCTCTTATTTCGCTTAATTCGCACGCGTTGAGCTACGCGGAGTTGTAATTACTGCGGCGAGGTTCTTTGTACTCACCTCTCGTGCCCTTTTGAGGACAGGTTGAGAACCTGTAATAGCGGCTAGTTGAGCCGTGGATTCGTCGATAAGTCCACAAGCAGGCGAATCACTGTGCGTTTCTTGTCCGCGCAGATCGCAATGATCTCGCAGACGCCTCACCCTTTATGAAGTGCGACTACGCATTGCCCTAAAGTCCTATAGGCACCCCGCCGCAAACATGACAAAATTGTAGTTGGATCAACGAACCAAATAAAAACCTAACGAAACAATGCCGCTTGAATTTTACACTTCCGCAACATCAGTGGCCGCCGGCGGCTCCATCGATTTCCACGTCAACAATCCTGGGGCCGGTCAGGCCGACGTCAACGTCAAACTGGCGATTGAGCGATATGCGCCGACCGGGTCGGTCGGGTACAAGGTGTCCTTTGCAGCGGGCGACCATACCATTACTACCCCCGGCAATGCCTACGAAATCGGCTGCAACTGGCCGTCGGCGTACAAGCTCAACGTTCCCCCGAGCTGGCCGTCTGGTTACTACACCGCAACGCTATCCAACTTGGCAGAATTGACCTCTTTCGTGTTGGTCGTGCGCGAAAAAGTCCCGGGAAGCCGGTCAAAGGTATTGGTGTGCGTCCCCTTCACCACATATCAGGCATACAACGGCTGGGGTGGCAAGAGTCTGTATCGGAATGAGGAACCCGGGCGATCTAGAAAAGTGTCTTTCAACAGGCCTTATGACGGCCCCGACATACATGATCTTGCTGTTATTCAATGGATGGCCGCCGCGGGAATCGCCGCCGAGTTCTGCACGAGCCTCGATCTACACGCCGACCCGACGCTGCTCGCCCACTACCAACTCCTGATCAGCTGCGGGCATGACGAATACTGGTCGAAGGAAATGCGAGACAATGTCGAAGCCTTCATTGCGAAGGGCGGCAATGTCGCTTTCTTCAGCGGAAATGTGTGCTGGTGGCAAGCGCGCTTCGAGGACGGCAACCGCACTCTGGTCTGCTACCGGGACGCGATCGAGGACCCCCTCGCCGGCGTCGACAACAGCCGGGTGACGGTCCAGTGGCACGCCGCGCCGGTCAATCGACCGGAAAACTCCATGACCGGCGTCAGCTATCGCAAGGGGGCCTTCAGAGGGGAGACGCAGAGCGATCCCTATCTTTGCAATTTTCCTGAGCATTGGGTCTTCGAAGGGACGGGTCTTACGCTCAATGCGACCTTCGCGGCGGGCTGCGTCGGCTACGAGACGGACGCGGCCGAGCTCGTGCAGGACGGACCCGTCATGCGCACAACATGCCGCGATGGAACGCCGCCGACTTTCGTAGTGCTGGCCTGGGCGGATCTCAGCGACTGGCGTCGCTTCGGTCAGGGCGGCCATGCGACGATGGGCATCTACCGAGCCGTCGGCACGGTGTTCACCGCCGGCACGGTGCAATGGGGGGATGGGCTGGGGGACCCGGTCATCGATCGGATCACCCAGAACGTCATCAATCGCTTATCTCAGAAATATCCGGGCGACGCGTGGGAGCGGGTTGGCCACGCAATCAACGTAACGGCGATGGCCGCGTGCGAAGGGCGGCTCTTCGCCGCGACGAAAGACAATGTTCTGTGGTGGCGCGAGCCGATCGGGCAGAACATCAACTGGGCCCAGATCGGTGAGGCAAATTCCGTCGTAGCCATGACCGCGCCGATCGAGGCGACACGCTCGAGAGGCGTCGGGCTTTATGCGGCGACCGCTGATGGCGTCTTGTGGTGGCGCGAACCGGTCTCCGGCGTTCATTGGACGGCGATAGATCACGCCCACAACGTCGTGGCGATGGGCGCGTCCAACTACACGCTCTTCGCCGCCACGAGCGGCGACCGCCTTTTGGCCCGCCCCGAAGACGCGACCACGGCCGACTGGCAGGATATTGGACACGCGAACAACGTCGTCGCCATGACCGGGCTCAATGGCAAGCTCTACTGCATAAGCGACGGCCAGTTGTGGTGGCGCCAGCCGGTGGCGTCCGATGTGAATTGGAAGGCGATTGGCCCCGCCGGAAATGCGGTGGCTCTTGCGGGCGTAGCCGGCAAGCTGTTCGCGGCGCGAGCCGACAACTCGCTGTGGTGGCGCGACGCTCTCGTTTGAATAGCGCCCGAGCGGTCAAAATTCGCGGGCCTTTCGTTGGGCGTCGCATAACGCTTGCATTTTTTGACACCATCCCGGTATTAGTAGTTTTTACGCACAAAATGAATAGATCCATAGTTACGACTGCTAACAGCAATGGTATAGATGGATCCTGTCTCCCTCTTGTTAACTGCCCCACGGAGAACGCCCAAATTTTAGTAGGGTTGTTATTCGATATTGACGACACTTTTACCTACCAAGGCAAAATGATACCTTCGGCTTACCAATCCTTATGGAAACTAAAGGACCATGGTTTGAAACTGGCAGCCGTCACCGGGCGATCCGCAGGATGGTGCGACCATATGGCCCGGCTATGGCCGGTAGATGCCGTAATCGGCGAAAATGGCGGCTTTTACTTCTACATGGACCAGAACAATCAGGTTTTGGTAAAGCATTTCATGGATAACGAAGAGACTCGAGCCGTACAGCGACGGCAACTGCAAATCATATTAAAAGAGATCCTTAACGAAATCCCAGAAGCCTCTCCGGCCTCGGACCAGCCATATCGTGAGACTGATATCGGCATCGACTTCTCTGAAGATGTCACGAAACTATCGGCAGCAGAGGTTGCGGAGATCAAAGATATTTTCGAAAGAAATAAGGCTAAGGCGACCATTTCTTCCATTCACGTTAACGCTCATTTAGGAAAACACGACAAATTAGCGACTTCCATCATTATGGCCCGAAACCTTTGGGGGATAGATTTGGCAGCTAACCCCCATTCTTTTGCTTTTTGTGGCGATTCGGCCAATGATGAGATCATGTTTCGTCACTTCCCCCTTTCTTTCGGAGTTAGGAATGTTCAAAACTTTTATGGTTTAATGACCTATTTGCCTGCCTTTGTCGCCGAGAAGGAAGGGGGGCATGGATTTCAAGAAATAGCCGAAATAATTCTCAAAGGACGCTCGCAGCTTCACCATGACTTCTGTGCATTTTTCGGAAAGCTGGCATTGCCATAGAGTAGATAAGATTTCAATCCAAATAGAGATGCATAGGGAAAATCAAACGGGAGACAGAAGGATCTTCCACTGGGATTCTGAGGCGTATCAGGTTCTACTTGGCCATTTGATTGCAAAAAGTCCGTACTTCCGGGTGTTGCGAAAATATGAACAGCAGATTGGCCGCATTGCTATGCAAAATCCTCAGATCTCCAAGGCTCTATCAAGGATTTACGATGGCAACACCTCAACCGGAGCTAAGAGGAAATCTGCTCATGACACCAGACAACATGACCTCTTCGTCATTGACTGTTTTTTGGAATTCATTTATTTTGCTACCGATGACGTAATCCGGGAATTATCTGGTGACAAAACAACCGCCGTTTGAGGTATGTATAGTGGGAACCGGCGCGGCGGGCGGCTTGTTGGCCTATCGTTTGGCTCTGGCCGGTTTGCGGGTGATTTCCTTGGAGCAAGGTGACGCCCTGCCAGAAGATTATTTCACCCACCAGAATCCTCCTGGCAACGCTAAAGACTTTGGCCTGAGACCTGGAACCAGATTTCCTATTAATCCTCATGAGTTCCCTTTCCAACACGAGTTATACGCCGGGGCAGCCGAGCGTTCCAGTTCTGAGGAGTCGCAAAGCAACTTTCGGCAATGTCAGATCCTGCGCTTAAACGGCCTCCTGAACTTGTGGAATGGGATTTCCCTGCGCTTAGCTCCGGCGGATTTCCAATCCTGGCCCCTAGGGTATGCAGACCTTGAATCACATTATGGTCAGGTAGAAAGGTTGATCCACGTTTGCGGCACGAGGGAGAACCTACCGGAGCTTCCCGACGGTGAATTTATCCCACCTAAAGACCTGCGGCCGGCCGATCTTTTGGTGCGACAGGCGGCCCTGAAATTAAACGGGTTCGACCTTAAAGCAATTCCCAATCGCAAAGCGATGGAGACCCGGGCCGAAAAGCCCAACCGTTGCGTGAGTTCCGGCGGCTGCGTCGCCGGCTGCCCGGTGAACAGTATCTATAAATTTTCGACCCATCTCTGGCCGGGGATAAAGGACCTCGATAACTACACCCTGTCTTTGAATAGCAAGGCTTTGAGGTTTTTAGGCCCTGATGCCGCGGGCCGGGTACAGGGCGTGGAAGTGTTGGATACCCAAACTAGGGAAATTCGCCGGGTCCAAGCCAAAGCCTACGTTCTGGCCGCCGGGGCCCTGGAAACGCCTCGCATTTTGTTAAATTCGGCCGGGGAATCCTGCTCCTCAGGCCTGGCCAACCGCTCCGGTTGGGTGGGGCGGGGGCTTCTGGACAATCCCAAGGTTCTTCTCACCACCTCGTTGTGGAAGCTTTGGGGCAGCAGGGCCTGCTATGATCCCGGCCACGGGGATCATCTCCTCCTTCTGGCCCGGGCCAAACTTAGAGAAGGCGTCACCTTCCGCTGTATGGGGCAATTGGTTCACCAGCTCCCAGCCGTCCCTCTTTATTTGGGCTATCTGCACAAATTTCCCCAAAGGCTCCGGCCCCTTCTCGCTAAAATGCTGTATCGAAGTTATACTACCTTGGCTTTTTTTGCCCCGGCGGCGCCCGAGCCCGGAAACCGGCTGGTTCTGTCCAGCCACCAAGACCATTATGGGGTGCCGCAAGTAGACGTCAGGTATCAGGAGTCCGAGCAGGAACTGGCCATGAAGGAGGCGATGCTGGCCCTGGGGAGGAAATTGCTGCGCAAGTCTTCAGGAACTTTAATTTTTGGGGAAGCGGCTCACCCGGGTCTGGGGATTCATTATGCCGGGACCTGCCGGATGTCTGCCTCACCCGGCGCCGGGGTGGTCGATGAGAACCTCCGGACCTTTGACCATTCTAATCTCTTCATCTGCGACGGCAGCGTTATCCCGGCGCTGCCGGAAAAACATTTGACCCTGACCATCATGGCCCTGGCCCATCGTTTGGGAGAGCACTTATCCACCGCAGTGCAATAGTAGGTGGAAAAATGGCGGCAAGAAAGAAAGACTGCAATAATGTTTACGTTTGTTATTCCATGTTACAACAGAGTTGAGCTGTTGAAAAAGACCCTAGCTGGCCTATGCCGGAATCAGAGCGGAGCTGCTTTCGAAGTTATACTAGTGGACAATAACTCCTATGACGAAGATATCAATGCGGCCTATGAGAAGTACGTGCGCTTTCTTGATTTATTCCTGCTGCGCCAACCCAGGTTGGCTCACCCGAAAGCCACCAGCCGCGCCCGCAACCTCGGCCTTCGCCTGAGCCGGTATGAGTGGGTCATTAACCTGGATGCCGACTGCGTGCCCTGCCCCGGCTATCTGAGCGGTCTTTTTCAGTATCTCAGCCACACCGACAAGGCCAACCCCATCATCGCGGGCTTGCGCCAGTTCGTGGATTTGACCCGGGCCAGCGACGAGGACATCTTGAACGACCGGGTGGATTTTGCGGCTCTGCCCCGGGTGGCCAGTCCGGCTAATTATGGCCAATCTGAGGACCGGCGGCTGCATTTTCTACAGGCTCTGGACACTTGGGAGCACCCCTGGGCCTTTTTTCATTCTTGCAATCTCATCTACTTGAAGCAAACCGCCCTGGCCGTGGACGGTTATGACGAGATTTTTGACGGCTGCTGGGGCTACGAGGACGTGGATTTTGCCCACCGAATGATAACCCGCGGCGGGGCTCAACCGGTTTATCTGCAGGGAATCAACTGCTATCACCAGGATAGCGAACTGTCCAACCGGCAGAACCGGTTCGACAAAGAGAACAATCGCAATTGGAGGATCATTACCCAGCGGATACCTGGATTTGCGTCATTCAAGATCCAGCAATATGCGGCTTTGAATAAGGACATTATCTGTTGCTGAGAGTTTACTCTAATCTGCACGAACTGGCCGCCGTGTTCGATTATTTTGTGCTGGATGTTTGGGGAGTCCTCCATGATGGCGAGGCACCTTACCCGGAAGCGATAGCAGGCCTGGCCGCCTTGAAGCGTTGCGGCAAAAGGGTGCTCCTGCTCTCGAACACCCCGTCGACCGCTCTGGTCCTCAGGGAGGAATTAAGCGCTTTGGGTTTCCCCCCTGATACTTATGAGGAAATACTGACTTCCGGCCAGGTTACCCGGGAAATGATTGGAAAACAAGAAAATCAGGGGCAATCGTATTACTATATCGGTCCGCCAGAACAATCCTGCCTTTTGGCGGGACTTGGTTACCGGTCCAAGACCAGGCTGGAAGAAGTTGGTTTCCTCCTGGTCACGGGCCTCAATGACGAACACCCCGATGTGGCCGACTACCAAGAATTACTTCACCGGGCCTGGCAACAGCGTTTGCCGATGTACTGCGCCAATCCAGACTTGGCCATTTCCCGGCAGGACGGCTCGATTATTCCCTGTGCGGGCCGCCTGGCCCGGGACTATGAAGATCTGGGTGGGACAGTTCATTATTATGGGAAACCTTTACCCATGATGTACCGGGAGGCCCTTGCCAAATTGGCTTGTTCCACTCACGGACAGGCCGCGGCGGTTGGGGACAGCCTCGCCACCGACGTCAAAGGCGCCAAGGCGGCAGGGCTTTACACCGTCCTCTTGGCCGGCGGGCTCGTGGCGGAGCAAGTCGGCAGCACCAATCCTCAGGCAATTGCCGACTTTGGTAGCAAATACGGCCTTTATCCCGACGCGATTCTCCAAAACTTTGCTTGGCCATCCAATAAGGCTGCGCCGAAATAATCTTAGGAAATGTCGGTTTAACGAAAAATCTTTCTGAAACCCCAGGCCGGCAGTCGATAAGCTAGGCTTTAGACCTTACCATAACCTCACTTGACCAGAGGAGTCTCACTGCATGTCCAAACCAATAACGATTTTTGCTGAATCAGATAGCAATTTTTTCCCTCACCTGATCGGCCTTATCCTATCCATCCGAGAAAAACCGGAATCAGAGCAGGTCGATATCTCCATATTCGATTTAGGCTTGACTGCAGAGCAAAAAACCTGGCTGAAAGATTATGTTGCCAATATAATCGAGCCTGATTGGGGTCTGCCGCCGGTGCCTGGCATGCCGGCGCCTTGTAAAGGTCTTTTCGCCACGCCCCGAACCCCAGCTTTGATTCCAAACTACGAAATCTACGTCCACATTGACTCGGACGCCTGGGTTCAAGATTGGCAGGCAGTGGAACTGTTGATCGAGGGGGCTAAGCGCTCTAACCTGGCGATCATTCCAGAACTTGAACGGTCCTTTTGTTCTAATTACCATTACGCTAACGGCTATCGGCGTTTTGCTTGGGATTGTTTCAATCAATGCCGAGGCCCCGAAGCGGCGGAGAAGTATATTAATTATCCCATCTTGAATTCCGGCGTCTTTTCTATGCGCGCCGATTCGCCCTATTGGGGGCTCTGGATGAGTAATCTGGAAAAAACCCTCGAGTTCACGCCCAATTTCATGATGAATCAAACCGCGCTAAACGTCGCGGTTTTTGAAAGAATCACCGGTGATCGTCCATCCGACGTGCAATTGCTCCCCATTACCTGCAACTGGACATGCTATATCGGCTTGCCGTTTTACAGCAAAAGCCGAGCTTGTCTAGTGGAGCCGTATTTGCCCCACCAAAAAATAGGTATCATTCATCGCAATAGCGAGGATTTTCGTCGGCAAGGAACCTTTACCGTCAGGACCTGCGAAGGTGATACCGTCAGGATGAATTTAAAGTATCGGGAAGGCGACTTCAGTCATAAATCACCCCCGGTGGCCGAAGAAAAATTATCTGGCTGGGGTAGAAATTGGTGGCAGGGACACAGAACCGACCTGGATATCAAAGATTATTAGAGACTAAGGCGACTTCCATCTCCAAAAGGTCGCCGGGAGCATGAGCCGGGAAATTAAAGATGGACAAGTTTTCTATAACCGGTCGCAGCGATAGCCTCTTTTCGCTTCTTAGGGCACTTATCCCAGCCACTGGCGCTGGTTTCAATCCTGGCCAATCCGGCGACCGGTTCCGGGCGGACTGTGCGGCGATTGTTCCTTTCCTAGCCAATCAAAAGCTGGGGGATTTCTTTGCGGCCCAGGCGGAATTATCTTTAGAGGCCGTGACCTCCGCCCTCTTTCCTCCCTGCGAAACCCCTCAGGAGTTTGCCTTTGAGCCTGATGAGCGGATGATGAGTGACGAGGCGAAAGAGGTTTGCATCGCAGCGGTCTCCAAAGCGATCCGGACCGGAACGTGCATTTATGGTAATGAAATTGAAACCCTGGAGGCGTGTCTGGGTGAGTTTCTGGGGGTTAAGCACGTGCTTCTGTGTTCCAGTGGCACCGAGGCCCTGATGGTCGCTCTCTTCGCCCTCAATTTGGAGCCGGGCGATGAGGTTATTATGCCAGCCAACAGCTTCGCGTCCACGGAGAATGCAGTCCTGAGCTTGCGGGGCGTGCCGGTCCTGGTGGATGTCCAACCCGACACTCATAATCTCGACCCCGAGAAAATCGAGGCCGCCATTACTTCCCGAACCAAGGTCATCCTCTCGGTAGACTTGTATGGCAGACTGGCCGACCAGGCCGCCATCAGCGACGTGGCCTATAAAAACGGCCTCGTTGTCCTGGAAGATGCCTGTCAGGCTATTGGCGTCACGGGAGTAGGGCAACGGGCCGCCGCGGCTACACTGAGTTTTAATACCTTCAAAAACTTCGCCGCTTGCGGCAAGGCTGGAGCTCTCCTGACTAATGACGAGGCCGTGGCCCGCCGCTGCGCGCTTTACGCGTACCACGGTTTTGATCCGGAGCGCAAACAGTACAAAATAGCTCCCTTTGGCTTAAATTCCCGGATTGACAATCTCCAAGCCGCGGCCCTGCTGGCCCGAGTGCCCTTTCTTTCTCTGGTCAATTTCAGGCGCCTCGTGCTGGCCTATCGTTATTCTGAGGCTTTCCACGAGCTTCACCATGAAGGTCAGGTATTCCCTCCACCTCTGGTGCCGACGCATTCCTGGTATCTCTACACTATTACCTTAAGAGACCAACAAAGCCGGGATGACTTGGCCGCATTTCTCAGGAAAAGAGAGATACCCTTCAAGATTATTTATCCAGTGCTGACCCATCATCAGGACACCCCTTGGCGGGATAAACTATACCGGGAAGTATCTTTAAAAGTGACTGAAGACCTTCAGAAACGAAAATTGACCCTTCCCCTGTTCAATGGAATGCAGTTGCCCGAGCAAGACCAGGTGATCGGGGCCATCCACGATTTTTTCACCAAGTAGGGGCGAAAAACATGAAGACATATGTTCTCGCCTCCGTTGCCTCCATCGGTGGGCTCCTTTTTGGGTTCAATACGGGAATTATCGCCGGGGTACTTCCCCAACTTAATGCATATTGGGGACTTACTGCCAGACAAGCAGAGTTCGCCGTCGGCGCCATGTTGCTCGGCGCCATCTTAGGGGCAGCAATTAGCGGTAAAATTGCGGACTACATCGGCCGTCGGGATGTCATCATGGCCACGGCCGGCCTTTTTGTTTTAGGCTCCTTTGCCACCGGCCTGACTTATTCACCTGAGTCGTTCATGGTGGGCCGACTCGTCATTGGGATAGCTTTAGGAGCAATTTCCCTGGCCGTACCCCTGTATATCGCGGAAACAGCTCCGCCCCATTTGCGCGGTCGTCTGGTCTCCATCAATCAATTGGCCATTACCGTAGGAATATTATTGTCTTATCTCCTCTCGCATGTCTTTGCATCAAACCCTGAGGGCTGGCGCTACATGATAATGGCGGGGACGATCCCCGCCATTATTTTAAGCCTGGCCACGCTGGTTCTTCCGGAGTCGCCGCACTGGCTGATTTTGCAAAATGATGAAGAGGAAGCCCGCTTGGTATTCCGGCAGACCGGCGTCCTCGACGTAGACCAGGCGGTGGCGGAAATTAAAGGCGTCATCCCGGAAACGGGAGGGGACAACTGGCTGGAGGTCTTTCGACCGAACGTCCGCACCGCTCTGTTCGTGGCGATTGGCATCTTTTTTGTGCAGCAATTCGTCGGGATCAATGCCCTGATCTACGTTGCGCCTAACATTTTTAAATTTTATGGCTTGCCTGTTCTCCATGGCCGTTTGCTCATCATTTTCGGTATCGGGCTGATCAACGTCTTGATGACTCTGGTGGCCATAGCCTTGATAGACAAAATCGGCCGGAAACCCCTCCTTAAGGCCGGCCTGATTGGCATGGCTTTGAGCCTCATTGCTTTGGATCTCTCCTTTCATTGGTTGGATTTGAACTTGGTCCGGTCGCATTCCATCATTTTGGTCGGCCTGATGGTTTACATTGCTTCCTTTTCCTTCAGCTTCGGACCCATCGGCTGGGTGACGGCGTCCGAAGTTTTTCCTTTACATATCCGGGGGCTGGCCATGAGCCTTCCAGTTGCTGCCCACTGGCTCTTTAATATTGCCGTTTCCGCCGGCACGATCTTCTTGCTGGAAGAATTGCAAGCGGGGCATCTTCTCCTGATATTTGCCCTGGTCGCGGTGGGCGGCTGGTTTTTTGTGCATAGATATTTCGAGGAAACCAAGGGGCTCTCGCTTCCCGCCATCGAACACCGTTACCTCGAACGGGCCAAGGCACGTAAGCCCTCCAGATTCATGTACTACGTCATTTCCACCGTGGCCGCGGGGAGCGGGTTCTTAATCGGCTATAACTTAGCCATCATTGCCGGGGCCCTGGTTTTTATCACCAAGCAATGGCACCTTAATGCCTGGGAACAGGGGTTCCTGGTCAGCTCCATTGTCGGCGGTCTCATGGTCGGAACTCTGACTTCCGGCAAGGCCGCCGATATCTTCGGGCGGCGTTACCTTTTGATGTCCACCGCCGCCTTGTTGGTGGCCGGTGCCTTCGGCTGTGCCCTGGCGCCTTCCTATATCTGTTTGGTGGTGGCCCGCATTGCTAGCGGCTTCGCCCTAGGTCTTACCACCATTGCTGCCGCGGTCTATGTAGCTGAGATAGCACCCGCGGAGATTCGCGGCAGGCTGCTCACCATCGACGATATTACCATTGCCGTTGGCGCGATCGCGGCCTATTTTACCAACCTGATGCTCGAACCGGTGGCCAATGGTTGGCGCTATATGTTTGCGGTCAGCGCTATCCCCAGCGTCATCTATGGGTTTGGCCTGTTGTTTTTGCCGGAATCGCCGCGCTGGCTGCTCACCCGGCACCGGCGCAGCGCCAGCTTCCGGATGCTCCGCCGACTGGGCGTCCAGGAACCGGAACAGGTGGTGGAGGAATTGCTCGATCGCGAGGGCGATGAGGGGCAGGCCTCCTGGTTGGTCTTGCTGAAACCCTGGATCAAGCCAGCGGTACTTATCGGCATAGGCCTCATGTTCATCGCCATTTTTTCCGGCTCGAACTTCATCCTCTTTTACGCGCCCACCTTCTTCCAGGAAGTCGGTTTCCAGAGCATCTGGATATCTATTCTGGCCACCTTCGGCCTGAGCCTGGTGGGTCTGCCGGTGACGCTCGTGTCCTTAAAATTCGTAGACAGCTCTGGAAGAAAACCACTCCTGAAAATCGGACTTTTGTCCATGAGCGTCTGTTTGTTCCTGCTGGGGGTGATCTTGCTGCGTACCCCGGTGCAAACTGCCTTGATGAAATGGTTGTTAGTTGGCTGTATGTCCGCTTATATCGGCGTCGGCGCCATGTCCATCGGGCCGATCCCCGGAGTGATGGTCTCGGAAATGTTCCCTCAAGAGGCGAGAGGCCTAGCAGCTTCGGTTGTCTACGCCGCCAATAGCGCCTTTTCAATTCTGTTCGCCTTCACCTTTCCTTTGTGCATGGAATACCTGGGACTTACCCTGACCTTCTGGATTTATGGCGTGATCGGCTTGGCGGGGGTC
>Ga0137371_10001795_pt1 | contig 17016 bp, 17 predicted proteins | sample SagtaG_7_FD_104919 | JGI IMG/M metagenome (GOLD analysis project Ga0137371, IMG submission 104919) | Vadose zone soil microbial communities from Sagehorn Ranch, Mendocino, California, USA - Sage1_R_40_16 metaG | ecosystem: Environmental > Terrestrial > Soil > Vadose zone | place: USA...
CGAGCTCGAGTTGCGCGGCCAGCTCGTCCAACAGCGACTCCAGGGCGAAGGCGGCCGGAGGGGCGCCCGGGCCGCGGTAGGCGCCGAAGGTGACGCGGTTTGTCTGGACGCCGTAGCTGCGGATGGCGAAGGCTCGCCAGCGATAGGGCCCGCCGACGAGCGTGGAGGAGATGTCCTCGAGGCCCCATTCGATCGTCGAGCCGCGGTCGCAGACGATGCGCGCGTCGAGGCCGGTGAGCTCCCCGCTCCGCCGGGCGCCGACACGCAGCTCGAAGATCGCCGCCGGTGCGGGATTGGAGGCCTGGAAGTCCTCGCTCCGGGTGAGGAGGAGCCGGACGGGACGTCCTAGCACCAGCGCCGCGCCTGCGGCCAGAGGCTCGACCAGCATGAGCTTCCCGCCGAACGCACCGCCGAGCGGGGCCGCGCGGACGCGAACCTTGTCGAGCGGGAGACCGAAGAGATCGGCGAGCTCGTTGCGGCTCATGAACGCACCTTGCGTGCTTGCCGAGACGACGAGCACGCCCCCGGGCTCGATCCACGCGGTCGCTGTCTGCGGCTCGAGGTAGGACTGGTAGATCCACGACGTCTCGAACCTGCCCGAGACGACTGCGTCGCTCGTCTCGAACGCGGCCTCGAGGTCGCCCTCTTCGCGGAACGAGCGCTTCAGCACGTTTCCGGAAAGCTCCTCCTCGGGCAGCTCTTGCTCGCCCGCGCCGACGGCTGCGTGCACCGATTCCATCCCCGACGCGTCCTCTTCCCCAGGATGGCGGCCTAAGGGAGCCCCGGGCCTCATCGCGCCTTCCAGATCGAGCACCGGCTCGAGCGACTCGTACTCGACCATTACGACCTCTGCTCCGTCTTCTGCAGCGGCCTCGCTCTCCGCGACCACGAGGGCAATCGGCTGGCCGGAGAACACGACCTCGCTGCGGGCGAGCGGCTCGTTCGACCGGCCGGAGCCTTCCGCGACGACGGGAAGGTCGTCCGCGGTGAGGACGGCGACGACTCCGGGAACCGCGAGCGCAGCTTCCTTCTCGATGCTCACGATCGTGGCGTGCGCCTCCGTGCTGAGGACGAGCCACCCGTGCAGCAGGCCCGGCAGTACGTCGTCTCCGGCATAGCGCGTCGCCCCGGACACCTTCTCCGGCGAATCTGTCCGCGGGCGCGGGACGCCGATCACGCTGTCCATCGCTCGTCCTCCTCTCTACGTTGCTCGGCTCGCGCGAGCGCCCGCCGGACGGTGACCTCTGCGAGCCGGCGGCGGTACTCAGCGGACGCGAAGTGGTCGCCGAAGACATCGACGCCAGCAAGTATCGCTTCCGCCTCGTCCGGCGAGTCGAGACGAAACGGATGTCCCGAGACGCCCGTGACGCCCACCGAGCGCGTGCCATCCGGAAGCACGAGCGCCCCGGCGCCCGCGAGCGCAAAGCCGGATGCGGGGTGCTCGATCGACTCGTAGGCCGAGCCCGATCCGGCGGGCGGCGGCGGCACGACGATCTCGGTCAGCAGCTCTTGTGGAAGGAGCGCAGTGAGGAACGGTCCTTGGAAAAAGTCCTCGGCTGGAACGGCACGCTCGCCTTCGGGGGACCGAAGCACGAAGGAGGCCCCGAGGGCAATCGTCAACGCGGGCAGATCCGACGCGGGGTCCGCGTGCGCGAGGCTTCCGCCGATCGTCCCTCGATTTCGTACCTGGAGATCTCCGACTCCTGCGGCGCACTCGGGGATGGCTGCAAGCGCGGGTCTTCGCAGCTCGGACGCCTCGACGAGCTCGTCCCATACGGTAAGCGCCCCGATACGGAGCTCACCGTCGCGGAGCTCCACGCCGCGCAGCTCGAGCCCGCCGATGTCGACGAGTAGTCGTGGACGGACGAGCCTGAGCTTCAGGACCGAGACGAGCGACTGGCCCCCTGCGAGCACCTTGGCCTCGGGGTCCGCGAGCGCATCGAGCGCGTCCTCGAGCGAGCCCGCACGAACGTACTCGACCTCGGCCGGGATCACGACGTGCCGTTCCTCTCTCCGGCCGCGGCGCGGATTGCCTCGACGATCCCGTGGTACCCGGTGCAGCGGCAGAGGTTTCCGCGAAGCGACCGCCGGATGGTCTCGTCGTCGGGGTCGGAGTGCCGCTCGAGTAGATCGACCGCGGTCAGGATCATTCCCGGCGTACAGAAGCCGCACTGGAGCCCGTGGTGCTCGATGAATGCCCGCTGCACGGAATGGAGCTCGCCGTCCCGGGCGAGTCCTTCGATCGTCGTGACCTCCGTGCCCTCCGCCTGCACAGCAAGCAGCGTGCAGCTCTTGACCGCGCGTCCGTCGAGAAGGATCGTGCACGCGCCGCACTGGCTCGTGTCGCAACCGATATGGGCTCCCGTCAGCCCGAGCCCGTCCCGGAGTGCGTGGACGAGGAGCGTCCTCGCTTCGACGTCGAGTGTGCGTGGCTCGCCGTTGACGACGAGGTTCATCGCCGACACTTGCTACGCGGCGAGGGCGGAGACCTTCTCGCGCAGGTACGCGAGATACGGCTGCGGGTCGATGGTCGGCGAGCCCGTCAGGCGCTCGATCGTCTCCTTCGGAGTGAACTTGCGTCCGAGCGAGTAGAGGTTTTCCGTCAGCCAGGTGGAGAGCCCATTGAGCTCGCCCGCGCGCATCTCCCCGTCGACGTCCGGGATCGCCTCCCGAACGGTTGCCCAGATCTGCAGCGAGATGACGTTGCCGAGCGCGTACGTCGGGAAGTAGCCGAAGGCGCCTCCCGACCAATGCGTGTCTTGCAGCACGCCTCTCGTGTCGTCCGGGACCTCGACCCCGAGGTACTCGTGCATCGCCTCGCGCCATGCCTCGGGGAGATCCTTCGCCTCGAGCTTCCCCTCGAAGAGCCGGCGCTCGAGATCGAAGCGGAGGATGACGTGGAGGCTGTACGTCGTCTCGTCCGCCTCGACGCGGATGAGGCCAGGCTCTGCGCGGTTCACTGCCGCGAGGAAGGACTCTAGGCTGACGTATCCGAGCTGCTCCGGGAACGTCTCCTGCAGAGACTCGTACCAGTGCTCCCAGAAAGGTCGGCTCCGTCCGACGAGGTTCTCCCACGTGCGGCTCTGAGACTCGTTCAGGCCGAGCGAGGGGGAGAAGGCGAGCGGCGTTCGCTCGAGTGAAGCCGCGATGCCGTGGGCGTACAGGCCGTGTCCGGACTCGTGCATCGTCGACCATACGGAGTCGAGCCCCTGGTCGAGGTAGCGCGTCGTCAGGCGGACGTCGCGATTGGAGAAGGACGTGCAGAACGGGTGCACGGTCGGGTCGAGCCGCCAGGAGCCGCGCTCGAAGCCGAGTGTCTCGATCAGCCGCTCCGCGAACTCGCGCTGTCGATCGGCGTCGAAGTGGACGTCGAAGAAGGAGGCGTCGATCTCGGGAGCGTCTCGTACGAGCTCCGACAGAACGGGGCGAACGGTGTCGAAGATCTCTGCGACCTCGGTCGTCGTCATGAACGGCTCGAAGTCGTCGAGGAGCGGAGTGTAGGGCGAGTCGTCCCACTCGAAGCAGTCGATGTAACGCTTCTTGAGCTCGAGATTCGTCTCGAGCGCCGGCAGGAACGTGGCGAAATCGTTCGTCGCCCGCGCTTCGACCCAGATCTGGTGTCCGATGGCGCCGGCGCGGAGCATGTCCGCACGCAGCTCGGCCGGGACGCGACACGCCTTCTCCCAGTCGCGCCGCGTGACGCGAATCAGGCTCGCGTCGTCCGAGTCGTACTCGAGGGACTCCTCGTACGGGCGAAGCCGCTCGAGGAGCGCACCGAGCTCCTCGTGGACGAACTTCTCGTGAGCGAGCCGGCCGATGGTCGCGAGCGCCTCCGCCCGCGCAGGCCCGCCGCCGGACGGCATGCTGACGCGCTGGTCCCACGCGAGCACGGCACCCGTGCGCTGGAGGTCGAAGATCTCGGCGAGTCGCTCGCGGAGCCTTCGCAGGTCGCTCTCCACGTCCGTTGACTCTACATACGGGTCGTCCCCACAGGCGGTGGGTAGGATCGGCCGCGTGGCGGATGTCCTGATCGTCGCCGACACGCGCAGCTCGCCGGAGATGCGGCACGAGGTGCCGCTCGTCATCCCCGACCCGTTCCTCTACGCGGAGGTCGACGGCAGTCCGCACGCCGCGACGGTCTCATTCGAGAAGGGACGGATCGAGGAGCTGAATCTCGGCATCGAGGTGACGGCGTTGGAAGAGCTCGGCGTCGACGAGCTCCTCGACCGGGGCCTCAGGCCCCACGAGATCTCGCGTGAGATCTCGCTCCGTGCCTGCCGCGCGCTCGGTCTCGGGAGCGCGCTCGTGCCCGAGCACTTCCCGGCGGGGGTCGCGGACTACCTGCGCGCGGCCGGGATCGAGCTGACGCCTGATCCCGAGCACTTCCGGGCTCGACGGCGCGTGAAGACGGACGCAGAGCTGGCGGGAATTCGCCGGGCACAACAGGCAGCCGAGGCGGCCATGTCCTCGGTGCGAGACGTCCTCGCGCGCGCCGAGCATCGCAACGGCGGGCTCGCCGTAGACGGCGACAGGCTCACCTGCGAGCTTCTCAAGCGCCGCGCCGACGCGGCCTTCGTCGCACACGGGGCCTCGGCTGAAGAGTCGATCGTCTCTCACGGCCCGCAGACCGCGGTGGGGCACGACATGGGTTCGGGCGAGATCGCTGTCGACGAGGTCGTGCTGCTCGACCTGTTCCCGGTCGACCGTCAGTCCGCCTGCTATGCGGACATGACCCGAGTCTTCGTCGTGGGCGAGGCCTCCGACGAGATCCGGACGTACCAGGAGCTCGTGAAGGAGGCGCTCGACCTCGCGGTCGCAGAGATCCGTCCGGGGGTGAACGGCAAGGACGTGCATCGGCTCGTCTGCGACTTCTTCCACGACCATGGATTTCCGACGCAGCTGCACAAGGCCGAGGGAGAGATTCTGGAGGACGGCTTCTACCACGGGACCGGCCACGGGGTCGGCCTCGCGGTCCACGAGGCTCCCGGGCTCGGCCGCCTGGGAGACGAGCTCGTGACGGGCGACGTGATCACCATCGAGCCCGGCCTCTACCGACACGGATTCGGCGGCGTGAGGCTCGAGGATCTCGTGCTCGTGACCGAAGACGGCCACGAGGTGCTGACGGACTTCCCGTACGACCTCGACGTCGCCTAGGTGTCGATCTCCTCGACGGCGCGAGCGAAGGCCGCAACAGTGCGAACGACGTCGTCTTCGTTCGTGCGCCAGTTCGAGACGGAGATGCGGATCGCGCTTCGCCCCTCCCAGCGCGTACCACTCATCCACGCCTCTCCGCTTTCCTGCACCTTCCTCAGCACGGCGCTCGTCGTCGCGTCGTCTTTGAAGCGTAAGAGCACCTAGTTCAAGACGATCTCGTTCAGGATCTCGCAGCCCGGGAGCTCCGCAAGTCCCTCGCCGAAGCGCTCGGCGTGCCGGCAGCAGCGGTCGACGAGGTCCGCGACGCCGCTCCGCCCGAGCGACCGGAGTGCCGCGTACACGGCGAAGCCGCGGGCGCGGCGCGAGAACTCGGGCGTCCAGTCGACCTCGTCGCGGACGGCATCCGGGGCCTGGACGAGGTAGTCGGCACGAACCGTCATCGCCGCCCGGTGCCGTTCCGGATGGGCGACGAAGGCGATGCCGCAGTCGTACGGCACGTTCAGCCATTTGTGCGCATCGGTCGTCCACGAGTCGGCGCGGTCATGCCCGTTCACGAGGTGGGCATGCGCATCGCTGGCTGCAGCCCAGAGCCCGAATGCACCGTCGACATGGAGCCACGCACCGGTGCCCTCGAGGACGTCGGCGATCTCTCTCGCCGCGTCGAAGGAGCCGGTGTTCACCTCCCCGAGCTGCGCACAGACGATCGTAGGCCCGGCGGACTCGGCGAGTGCCGCGCTGAGCTGCGCAATGTCCATGCGTCCTTGACCATCGGCGGCAATCTCCGCGATTGCGCCGGTCCCGAGTCCGAGCAGACGTAAGGCGCGGTCGATCGTGGCGTGCCGCTTTGCGCCGGCGAGCACGCGAATCGGGGGCGCAGTGGCGAGCCCCGCCTCCTCGACGTTCCAGCCCACGTCGGCGAGGACTGCATTGCGCGCCGCGGCGAGGCAGGTCGCGTGCGCCATCTGGCAGCCCGTGACGAGTGCGAACGACGCGTGTGCGGGGATCCCGAGCAGCTGCTTCAGCCAGTCGCCGACGACCTCCTCGACGACGGAGGCAGACGGCCCGCACGCGTACAGCCCTGCGTTCTGGTCCCAGGTGGAGGCCAACCAGTCCGCCGCGAGCGCCGCCGGGACGGCGCCGCCGATGACGAATCCGAAGTATCGGCCGCTCGGGATCCCGACGACCCCGAGCTCGCCCGCAGCTGCGAGCTCCTCGATTACCGATACGGGATCGGTGGGATTCTGGGGAAGCGCCCGTGCGAGGGCTACCCTCAACTCGCCGACGCTCCCACGCGCGGGCACCGGACGGGTATCGAGCGAATCGATGAAGTCTGCTGCGATCTCGGCGGTACGCGCCAGGAGCCGGCGTTCGTCCGTCACGCTGCGAGCAGCCGCTCGAAGCGCGCGGGATCGTCGAACGGTCCGACGACCGCCAAGTAAAACGAGGTGTCCTCGAGCAGGTCCTTCGCGACCCGCTGCACGTCCTCTGCCGTGACTTCGTCCAGATGGCGCAACACGTCATCGGGCTCCTCGATCTCGTTCTCGAGGAGCTCGCGACGGAGTCCGAACTGGATCAACCCCTGCGGGCTCTCGAGCCGGAGCACGAACCTCCCTTTCGAATACCCACGGGCCTTCTCGAGCTCGTCGTGCGGCAGCGGCTCGGCCGCGACCCTCCTGAGCTGGTCCACGATGGTCGAGATCGCGTCGTCGATGCGCGCGACGTCGACTCCGGCGGCGGTGTAGAGCGTGCCTGCGTCGGTGAAGGTCCCGTTGGCGGCGTGGACGTAGTAGGCGAGCCCCCGCCGTTCTCGCACCTCCGTGAAGAGCCGCGACGACATCCCGCCTCCGAGGACGACTGCAAGCAATTGCAGCGCATACCGATCCGGGTGTCCGAGCTCGTAGCCGCGCACGCCGAGATGCAGGTGGGCCTGCTCCGAGGGCTTCGTGTGCAGGAGGATCCGCGAGCCGTTCGTTGGCGGCTCGACCGGAGCAGGCTTGCCGGTAGCGCGAGGCTCGACGCCTCCGAGTAGCTCTTCGAGCCGGTCGTTCAACCCGTTGCCGATCCGGCCGGCCACTCCGACGACGATCCGCTCCGGCCGGTACCAGGCATCGAGGTAGGTGACGAACGTGTCGCGCGTCGTGGCCTCGATCGTCTCCTTCGTCCCGAGAATGTCCCAGCCGAGCGGCTGGTCCCCGAAGAGAAGCCGGTCGTAGACGCTTCCCACGTACCGGGCGGGCGTGTCGAGGTAGACGTTCATCTCCTCGAGGATCACGCCCTTCTCCTTCGCGATCTCGTCCGGGTCGAAGCTGGAATGGAGGAGCATGTCGACGAGGACGTCGAGAGCGACGTCGCGTGTATCGGACGCGCACTTGACGTAGTAGCCGGTGATCTCCTTGCTCGTGAAGGCGTTGAACTCGCCCCCGATCGCGTCGATCTCGGCGGAGATCGTGCGCGCGGTCGGCCGTCGCTCGGTTCCCTTGAAGAACATGTGCTCGGCGAAGTGCGCGATTCCCTTGGAGCCGGGCGTCTCGTAGCGCGAGCCGGCGGCGAGCATGAGGAAGCACGCAACGGAGCTCACCTGCGGCATTTCGGCTGTCAGGACGCGGATGCCGTTGCCAAGAGTGGTTTGCTCGAACACGGACACGGGCGCGATGGTATAGACAGCTCCGTGCCCGGCCTGACCCGAGCAGCGATCGCCGCGCAGCCCGCCTGGCTACGCGAGGTTCCAGAGCGCGTCGGCGACCGCCGCCTTCCGGAGGGCGCGCGTGTCCTCTTCACCGGCTGCGGAACCTCCTTCCACGCGGCGCTCGCCTGCGGCCCTGCCGCGCAGGCGCTCGACCTCGTCCAGGGTCTCGGGCCGGAGGCGGACGTACTCGTCGCGGTGAGCCACGAGGGCGGAACGCGTCTGACGCTCGAGGCGGTCGAGTCGTTCCCGGGTGAGACGTGGCTGATTACGGGCGCGGCCGACAGCGCGATCGCAAAGGTCGTCGACCACGTCTTCGTGGCGACACCCGAGATCGAGGAGAGCTATTGCCACACGGTCAGCTACACGTGCGCGATTGCGGCGGGCCGGGCGCTGCTCGACGAGGACGTCAGCCGGCTGCCCGAGCTCGTCGAGCAAGAGCTTGCAGCCCCGCCGCTCGGCGCCTCCGAGCACGAGCGCTTCGCAGTCGTGGGAGGCGCTCCCGACACGTCGACCGTGCTCGAGGCCGTGCTCAAGCTCCGGGAGGGCGCGCACGTCGCTGTGGAGTCGCACCACACGGAGCAGTTCCTCCACGGCCACCTGGCCGCGATCGACGCGACCGTCCGCTGCTTCGTGCTCGAGGGCACCCGCCGGGCCGCGGAGCGCGCCGCCGACGCGATGCGCGCCCTCGCAGAGCTCGGTTCCCCGTCGACTCTGGTGCCGACCAGACACCCTGTCGTCGACATCGTCCGCTTCCAGCGCCTCGCAGTCGATCTCGCGGACGCGCGCGGCATCGACGCGGACAAGATCCGCTGGGACGAGGAGCCCTGGGACCGGGCTCGTAGGGCGTACGGATAGTCGGGCTCAGCGGTCGCTGAGCCGGAAGACGAAGCGAAGGGCCTGCCAGCTCTCGTCGACCGAGCACGACTTGTTGTCGACGAGCCCGTGCCCGAGCCCTATTGCCTGCACCACGTCGAACGAGAGGTCGCTCTCAATCTTTGCCGCCTTCTTCGGCCAGGCGATCCAGAGACCGTCGGCCCGGTCGAGCGTCGCCTTCAGTCCCGCGAAGCGGCACTCGAGCTCGGCGCGGCTTGTGGTGAAGAAGACGACGACGCCCGAGCCGGGCCCGGCGCCGAGCTTCTTCGAGAGCGGCGTTCCAGAGTAATCCTTCTGCGCCAAGAGCTCAGGTCAGCTCGGCGAGCGTCGCGAGCAGCCTGTCGACCTCCTCCTCGGTGTTGTAGTGGACGATGCCCACGCGGACCGTGCCGTCGAGCCCGAGGTGGCGCATCGTCTCGAGGGCGTAGTAGTTGCCGTGCCAGACGGCGAGGTCGTGCTGAGCGAGGAAGGTCGCGACCTCCTCCGGCGAGCGGCCCGGAACATTGAAGCAGAAGGTCGGAACCCGCCTGTCCATTCCGGTCAGGCCGTACAGCTCGAGGTGGTCCGGAAGACCGGCGAGAAACCGCTCGCCGAGCGCACGCTCGTGAGCCTGGATCGCGTCCCAGCTGATCGAGTCGAGGTAGTCCACGCCCGCGACGAAACCGGCGAGCAGCTCGTGCTGGAGCGTCCCGAGCTCGAAGCGGTGTCCGACGGGCTCGTCCGACGCGGCCCTCACCTTGTACGGTCGCCACGAGCGGAGAAGCTCGGCCCGACCGTAGGCGAGGCCCATGTGTGGCCCGAAGAACTTGTACGGCGAGCAGATGAGGACGTCGACGTCCCAGGCGGCGACGTCGATCGGCCCGTGCGGCGCGTAGTGGACGGCGTCGGCCCAGGCGAGCGCACCGACCTCGTGGGCGAGCTCGACAACGCGTCGGATGTCGGGAGCGGTGCCGACCGAGTTGGCGGCGACCGGGAAGCCGACCACGCGCGTGCGCTCCGATAGCTGGCTCTCCAGGTCGGCGTAGTCGAGCTCGAGATCGTCGGTGAGGCGCGCCACGCGAACCGTGATGTCCCTGTCGTGGGCGATCTCCAGCCACGGGGCGACGTTCGCATCGTGATCGAGTGCGGTCACGACGATCTCGTCGCCGGGGCGCAGAGTCCGCGCAAGAGCCCGCGTCAGCAGGAAGTTCAGAGCCGTCATGCTCGGGCCGAAGGCCACCTCAGCCGAGGAACAGCCCAGGAAGTCGGCCGCCCGCTCGTGCGCGAGCTCGACCAGCTCGTCGGTGCGCCGGGAGGTGTCGTAGGGAGCGCCGACGTTCGCGTTCGACTCGCGGAGGTAGGCGGCGATCGCGTCGATCACCTCGTCCGGGCACTGCGTCCCGCCCGGGCCGTCGAAGAACGCGAGCGGGCGGGCGAGGGCGCTGAAGCGCGCGCGGGCGGCGTCGACGTCGAACGCGGTAGTAGCCATGCTGTTACGCGTCGCGCAGACGCCGGGCAAAGCCGGTGTTCGGCGCGTGGACGTTCAGCATGCGGAGCTCGCCGTCGCCCACGTTGCGGAAGCCGTGGACGACGCCAACCGCGGCGGCGACGTACGTACCGGGACCAACGCGAACGACCTCGTCGCCCATCACGAACTCCGCCTCGCCGTCGAGCACGTAGAACGAGTCGACGTGATCGGAGTGGGTGTGCGGCCCGACGCCTTCGAAGTCCGGCCCGAACCGCAGCTCGACCACCTCGAGCTCCGGGAGCTCCGCGAGGACGCGGTGGTAGCGCGGTCCCCGCGGGACCTTCTCGCCACTCCCAGGCGGAACCAGGACTCCAGTGACGGCTTCGCCGCTCACGGAATCGATTCCCCGTTCACGGTCCACGCGTAGCGGGGCTCGGCGAGGAGCGAGGACCCGACGAAGCAGTCCCTTTCCGCATTGGAGACCAGCTCGAGCACCGATTCCTCGTCCGGTGCCGGGTCGAGCTCGACGTCGAGCACGACCTCGAGCTCCACGAAGGCGTAGCGGCCGTCGCTCTCCCGCTGAGTGACGAGCCCGCGGGCCGTCGCCGAGCCCGTGGAGGTGAGCTCGGAGCCGTGGGCGTGGTAGTCGAGGCTCGTGAGCGTGCAGCGGGCGAGCCCAGCGAGCACGAGATGCTCCGCCCACCACGCGTCGTCGCGGGCAATCGGCGCTCCGCCGAGACCGCTGTGGGCCGTGCGGTCGCGATCGACCGAGACGTCGAACGAGAGGACGCGCGGCCTGCCCGGCATGCGCAGGAGCGTACCGGTGACATCCGGCTCCTGGCTTACGGTGCGTTCGATGGAGCGCCTGCGGTCGCTCAGCGAGCAGGAGTGCTACCTCCGCTGTTACGGGTGGAGTGGCGGCGGCGACACGGTGAAGCTCGTCGCCTCTTCGCTCCGCCACGAGCCCGATCGTGGCCGCGAGCAGTCGGAGGCAGGGGAGCGCCTGCGTCGGGTGCTCGGGCTACGGATCGATGCGCTGCAGCCTCTCGAGCTCGTCCCTGACTGACCGAGCGCCGACACGACGCGGGCAAGATGAGGCGGTGACGCCGCGCGCAGTCGTATTCGACCTCTGGCAGACGCTCGCCCGCTGGCCGGACGAGGAGTCGCGCGAGCTCCGCAGCCGCTGGTCGGACAGCCTGGGCGTCTCCCCGGAGCGCCTCGACGAGATCTGGTTCGATCCTGACTTCTACCGCCGGCGCGAGAGTGGCCCGATCCGCGCGTTGCTCGAGGAGCTCTGCGTGGTTCTCGGAAGCAGCGCGGACGTCGACGAGGTGCTCGGCTGGCGCCTCGACCTGACCCGACGCTCGCTCGTCCCGGTCCCCGGGGCACTCGAGACGCTAGGCCGGCTCCGCCGGCGCGGGATCGCGACCGGGCTCATCTCGAACTGCACCGAGGAGGTCGCTCTCGTGTGGGAGCAGTCGCCGTTCGCAGGTGCCCTCGATGTCGCCGTCTTCTCGGCGACCGCGGGCTGCGTGAAGCCCGAGCGGAGGATCTTCGGGCTTGCGTGCGAGAAGCTGGGAGTCGCCGCCGCCGACTGTCTCTTCGTCGGCGACGGTGCGAACGACGAGCTCGGTGGCGCGGCGCGCTTCGGCATGACGCCCGTTCTCGTCCATCCCCCGGACGAGGCGCCCGTGTGGGACGGGCTCGAAGGCTGGGACGGCCTCCGGATCACCGCGATCCCGCAGATCCTCGAGCTCGTGTGAGCGCGAGGGCCGCGGCAGGCGCCGTTCCCGACGTCCTCGCGCCGGGCGTCCGAGTCGTCTTCTGCGGAATCAATCCGGGCCGGTGGAGCGCAGCTGCCGGCGCGGCGTTCGCGAACCCGCGGAACGACTTCTGGCGTCTGCTACACGCCGCTGGCTTCACTCAGAGAGAGCTGCAACCGCGGGAGCAGAGTGAGCTGCTGCGCTACGGAATCGGCCTCACGAACGCAGTGCGGAGGACGACGCGAGGCTCGAGCGAGCTCAGAAAGACGGACTTCGCCGGCGCGAGCGCGCGACTCGAAGAGATCGCGGAAACCCTCGCTCCGCGGGCGATCGGCTTCGTCGGCAAGGTCGCCTACACCGGCGTCTTCGGAGGCCGGGCCGAGCACGGGCTGCAGGACCGGCGCCTCGGGAGCACAGCGCTCTTCGTCCTCCCGTCGACCTCGCCGGCGAACGCCGCCGTGTCGTGGGACGAGCGTCTGCGCTGGTTCAGGGAGCTGAAGGACCTCGTCGGCTGAGAAGGCGCTCTAGCTCACCCGGTCCAGCGGTTCGTGATCGGGGTGCGTCGATCGCGGCCGAACGCCTTCGGACGGAGCTTTACGCCCGGCGGCGCCTGGCGCCGCTTGTACTCGGCGCGGTCCACGAGAGCGAGCGCGCGCTCCACGACGTCCGCGTCGAACTCGTCGAGGAGCTCCTCGCGGGAGCGGTCGAGCTCGACATAGGCCTCGAGGACCGGGTCGAGCTGCGCGTAGGCAGGAATCGAGTCCTCGTCGAGCTGGCCTTCCTTGAGCTCGGCGCTGGGCGCGCGCTCGATGGTCGATGCGGGGACGAGCTCGCGTCCCGCCCGTTCGTTGAGGTAGCGAGCGAGCCGGAAGACGTCGGTCTTCAGGACATCTTTCAAGAGTGCGAACCCGCCGACCATGTCTCCATAGAGCGTCGAGTAGCCGACCGCGAGCTCCGACTTGTTTCCCGTCGAGACGACGAGCCAGCCGTGGGCATTCGAAAGCGCCATGAGGAGGGTTCCCCGGGCCCGCGCCTGCAGGTTCTCCGCGGCGAGCCCTTCGAGCTCGTCTCCGCTGCCGGCTCGAAGGGTCGAATGGAACGCCTCGACGACCTCTTCGACCGGGATCTCGCGAAAGCCGCAGCCGAGGTTCTCTGCCAGCTTGCGCGCGTCGCTCCGCGTCCCCTCCGAGGTGAACCTCGACGGCATTGACACGCAGTGGACGCGGTTCGCGCCGAGAGCGTCGACGCAGAGCGCCGCGGTCGCCGCGGAGTCGATTCCACCCGACGCTCCGACGACGATTTCGACGAAGCCGTTCTTGTCGACGTAGTCCCTGAGCCCGAGTGTGAGGGCGAGCCGCATCTGCTCGAGCTCGGTCTCGAACGGGACGATCGTTGCGGAGTGCCGATCGTCGTGCTCCGTGAGGGGGCCGAGCTCGAAGAGCTCGAGCTCAGGGACGGTTCCGCGCGATCGCTCCAGCTCCCTGCGACGGACGTCGCTCAGACGCCGACCCATTGCGAACGCAGGCTCGATGTCGACGACGAGCAGCTCCTCCTCGAAGCCAGGAGCACGGGCGACGACCTCACCCGCGTCGTCGAGCACGACAGAGTGACCGTCGAAAACGAGCTCGTCCTGTCCGCCGACGAGATTGCAGAACGCGAGGTACGAGCTCGCGTCGCGCGCCCGCGTGACGAGCATCTCCTCGCGCTCCTCCGCCTTCCCGACGTGGAACGGCGACGCGGAGAGATTCACCAGGAGCTGCGCGCCTGCCAGCGCGAGGTCGGTCGCGGGAGGACCCGGCTGCCACACGTCCTCGCAGATGGTGGGACCTACGAAGACCTCGCCGAGGCGCAGCAAGATCAGGTCGCGACCCGACGCGAAGTAGCGGTGCTCGTCGAAGACGCCGTAGTTCGGAAGGAAGTGCTTACGGTAGATCGCTCGCAGGGTGCCGTCCGCGCAGACGGCGCAGGCGTTTGCGAGGTCGCGGTCGAACCACGGCGTGCCCACCAGGGCGACGATGCCGGTCGAGGCGCGGGCGACCTCCTCGAGCGTTCTGTGCGCGGCCGTCACGAAGCCGGGACGGAGGAGGAGATCCTCGGGCGGGTAGCCCGTGACCGCGAGCTCCGGAAAGACGGCGAGGTCGGCGCCTGCGCTGCGCGCGTCATCGAGGGAGGAGAGGATCCTGTCGCGGTTTCCCTCGAGGTCGCCGACGACGGTGTTGAGCTGCGCCAGGGCGATCCTCAAGGTTTTCGCCTCACAGTCACAAACCTAGTCTAACTAGGAGGGCTTGGCGGAACACGCCTTGTCGCAAGGGTGCCGCTGGTCGTCGCGAGGCAAGGACGCAGGGAGCCCCATACTCGACGAGTATTGGGGCGACCGAGGACGCCGCATCGCGACGATCCGGCGCTCCCCTGGCGGCATGGAGCCTGTTTCGCCACGTCCTCCTACTAATGTCCGGGCCATGGAGCTCACGCTCCCGAGACGCTTCCGCGGACCGTTGACGTCGGCCAACGGAGGCTATGCAAGCGGTCGTCTCGCTGCGTTCGTCGACGCGGACGCAGTCGAGGTGACATTGCGGCTACCGCCTTCACTCGACACGTCGCTCGAGGTCCGCGTGGAGCGCGAGCTCGCTCGTCTCTACGAAGGCGACGCGCTCGTGGCAGAGGCGCGACCGGTCGAGCTCGACCTCGAGCCACCTCGCGTGCCCTCTTTGGCGGAAGCTGACGCTGCAGCGGCTCGCCATGTGCGCGTCGGAGACGAACGCTTCCGCGAGTGCTTCTCGTGTGGCATCCGCCCGGACCGGGACGGCCTCGAGATCCACGCCGGTCCCGTGGCCGGGAGCGAGCCGTTGCATGCCGCTCCCTGGGACGTGCGCGAGTCGGCGGCGGAGCTCGTCTGGGCGGCCATCGACTGCTCGGGCGCGTATGCGGTGGGGGCCGCGGGGCGTGGCGATGTCGTCCTGGGTCGCATGGCCGCCCGCGTCTACCGTCTCCCGGCGGTCGGCGACCGCTGTGTCGTCGTGGCGTGGCCGCTCGGCGAGGACGGGCGCAAGCTCTATGCGGGAACGGCGCTGTTCTCGGAGGACGGTGCACCGCTCGCACTTGCGCGACAGACCTGGATCGAACCACGCCGTCACGCCTTGTGACGGATCGTCACAAGGCGTCGAACCGGCCCCGGGGGGCCTTCAGCGGGGCGTCAGCGCGAGCAGGAGGCCGCCGTCTTCGTCGTAGGCGGGAAAGAAGTCCGCCGTCACGCTCTTCTCGAGGCCGGCCTTCGTCCGGATCTCGATCTTCTGACCGAGCTTGCGGACGCCCCACTCCCGCACCACGGCGATTGGAGAGGCGTCGGAGAGCGCCAGCGCATCGGCCACGTCCCGGCCGAGGAGATCTGCGTCCGCGAATCCCGTCAGCTCGAACACGCCTCGCCCGGCGGCGAGAACTCTCGCGTCGGCGTCGCAGACGACGAACCCTGTGCCGGGAGCGGGGTAATAGTCCTCGAGAAGCTCGAAGAGGAAGCCGAAGCCGCAGTCGCGGCACTGCACAGCCTGGGTCGAGAAGCCCTCGTAGCCGTCGAGGTCGACCGACCGCCGCTTGCAGTTCGGACAGATGTAGATCGGCACGTCGTGATGGTAGGGACGCGGGTCGATCAGCCGTGTTCAGGGGGAGTTACAACCGGGGTCCCGCGTCAGCGGCGAAGCCGGATCGCGTTCAGATCGTTCGCCCGGATCTCGTCCGCTCGACGGATGAGATCCTCGATGTCGTCGTGCTCGGCGTGCAGATACCGTCCGGCGAGAGGGTCCGCGCGGCTCGACGCGAGCACTCGCACGAGACGCGGCGCGAGCTCGGGCGGAGTCCACGGCGCGTCGTCGGCGAAGTCGTCCGAGGACATCTCCGTGCGCACGAGGCCCGGGCTGAAGACGAACACAGGGATCCGCCCCTCGAGCTCTTGGGCGAGGGTCTCGCCGTAGCGGTAGACGGCAGCCTTGCTCGCGGGGTAGGCCGTGTGCCGTGCGCCCGGAAGGTAGGCGGCGCCGCTGCCCGTGATCACGATTCGTCCCTGGCCACGCTCGAGCATGCCGGGAATGACCGCCCTGCAGCACAGGTGTACGCCGAGGACGTTCACCTCGAGGATGCGCCACCACGACTCGGCCGGGATCTCCCACGTGGCGCCGCCCTGGTTGCCGATGCCGGCGTTCGCGACGAGCAGTTCGACGGGGCCGAGCTCGGCTTCGACCCGACGCACCCAGCTTCCGACGTCCTCTGCCTGGGAGACGTCGCCGACGAGCGCGAGACCGTCGATCTCGGCTGCGACCGACTCGACCTGCTCGGCGGTGCGAGCCGAGACCGCGACTGTCATTCCCGCGTCTGCCAGCTCGCGGGCGATCGACGCGCCGATACCGCGTCCTCCGCCCGTGACGAGCGCCACGCCCTGCAGGAGGTCAGACGGCACGCGCGATCTCCTCGAGCGACTCGGGGTTCTCAAGGGTGGAAAGGTCGCCGGGATTCTCTCCGAGAGCCTTTGCCCGGACGGCCCTGCGGACGATCTTCGCGCTCCTCGTCTTCGGCAGGGACGACACGAAGAAGATGCGCTCGGGCTTGAAGGCCTTCCCGAGCTCGTCCGTCACCGCACGCGCGACCTCGTCGGGCTTCGGGGTCGCTCCCGGGTTGGGAACGCAGAAGAGCCAGGGAACCTCGCCTTTGACCGGGTGCGGAACGCCGATTGCGGCCGCCTCGGCTATTCCGGGATGGTTCACGGCGGCGGACTCGAGCTCGGCGGGGCCGATCCGCTTGCCGGCCACGTTCAGCGTGTCGTCGGAGCGGCCGTGCAGGTACCAGTAGCCGTCCTCGTCTACGGACGCCCAGTCGCCGTGGGTCCAGACCCCCGGGAAGCGGCGCCAGTACGTCTCCAGGTAGCGCTCGGGATCCCGCCAGAGACCGCGGGTCATCCCGGGCCACGCCTTCCGGCAGACGAGCTCGCCGACCTCGCCTCGCGCCGATCGGCCCGCTTCGTCGAGCACGTCCATGTCCTGGCCGAGCGCCGGGAATCCGAGCGAGCACGGCTTCGTGGGCGCCATGGGCGTCACGGAGAGGAAGCA
>Ga0137371_10001805_pt1 | contig 16998 bp, 19 predicted proteins | sample SagtaG_7_FD_104919 | JGI IMG/M metagenome (GOLD analysis project Ga0137371, IMG submission 104919) | Vadose zone soil microbial communities from Sagehorn Ranch, Mendocino, California, USA - Sage1_R_40_16 metaG | ecosystem: Environmental > Terrestrial > Soil > Vadose zone | place: USA...
GACGAGGACGCCGAAAGCGGGAGGCATAGCCGAGTGAGCGGTACCCCAACCTTCTTCATCAACGGGATACGTCATGACGATACCTACACGCTCGATGTGCTGCTGCCCGCGGTGAGTAGAGCCTCTACCATGGGCTGAGCAGGAAGGCTCAGCTTGAGACAGGGTATCCTCAAACTGCGCGAGATGATAGAAAAACAAGGTCCGAAACGACGTCAACTTTCATGAAAAGGAGGATCGTCATGCCTGGTTCGTTCCGTATTGGCAAAATTGCCGGAATCGACATCGACATCCATGTCAGCTGGCTTCCTGGTGGCCTGCGGTACGCCCTCGTGATGCAAGCTGATCACCTGGTCGGTCTGATGACGCTCAGTGATATCCGCCATATTCCGCGTGAACAGTGGGGACAGGTTCCCGTCAGCACTGCCATGATCCCGCTTTCGCGCCTGCATGTCGCGACCCCGCAGCAGAGCTTGAGTGACGTGCTCCCTTTCATGGCGGGTCGCGACGTGAACCAGTTGCCCGTGGTACAAAATGGTACCCTTGTCGGCATCGTGAGCCGCGATGCAATTGTCCAGTATCTGGAGGTACGACGGAGTCTCGGTTTAGGTGCCGCCAAAGGCGATGTTCGAAAACAGTTGCCAGAGACGGACTTATAAAGTACACGATTGCGATGAATAAACTGCTGCTACTTATTCGACATGGGGAATCGACCTGGAATGTCGAGCATCGTCTTCCTGGACAGTTGCCAGGAATTGAACTGACGGCGACAGGGCGGGCGCAGGCACAACGTCTGGCGGGAGCCCTAACGGTGCTCCCGCTCAGCGCCATTATCAGCAGCCCCTTGGCACGTGCCGTTGAAACGGCCGAGTATCTTGCGCAAGGACGAGCACTTACCATTCAACTCGAACCTGATCTGATGGATATCGACCTGGGTCACTGGTCAGGGCAGAACCGCGATGCCCTCTTTCAAAGTGATGCCGCATGGCAAGCCTTTGTCCGCAATCCTACGGTAGCACCCGAGGATGTGGAGACGTTTCCCGAGCTCGAACAGCGTGCCATGGCAGCAGTTGAACGCTGGCTCAAGAAGGATGCAACGGGTTCCTGCCCTGCCTTCGTCGCGCATGCCGATGTCATCAAATTGCTACTGGCTCACTACCTCGGTCTGGAGGCAGGACGGGCGAGATCCCTGTGGATCGACAATGCTTCTGTGAGCGTCGTTGCACTGACAGCTGATCGGCAGCCACTTGTGCTCGCCATCGGCTGGAATCCCCAACCGGGATGGTTACAACCTTCCACCCCTGCGTCCGAGCAGCCGAAAAGTGAAGGACATGTGGTTGGGGAGCAGAACGCGTAGGGGGTCAGACATTCCATTTTTTTCACGCTCCATCCAACGCTTCTTATCATACTGAGTAGATACGTCCGGACCCTCAGAGCTGAACCCCGCGACGCCGCGCTGCCACCACTATACCAAGTTGCGCTCTAACTCTCAATTCTGAAGTGAGGGAAAAACATCATGGAGCGCAACCGTTCTTTGTCCTGAGTCAGTTCGCTGAGTGCTTGACAGAGCACCTCGATCAACTCATCCAAGGAAGGAAAGACCCGATTGTGCAGATATTTCTCACGCAACTCCTCCCACAGATGTTCGACCGGATTGACTTCTGGGCTGTAAGCGGGCTGAAAGATCAACCGAATATTCTGTGGCACCTGCAGCTCTTTGGCACGGTGCCAGCCCGCTTGATTGACTTGCATGACGATAAAGTAGTCGGCAAAGTCTTGGGCCACCTGCGCCAGAAAGAGATTCATCATGGCCGTGTTTGCTGATGACAAGATTAACGAGGTCATCAGGCCCTGTTCAGGAGCCACCGCCGCATAGACATAGCCAGATTCGCGAATGACTTGCCTGGGAGCTTTTGGGCGGATGCCCGCTGGGGCCCAGGCGCGTTTGGGGGTACTGATGCGGCCAAAGCATCCCTCGTCCTGGGCCATCTTTAAGACAGGCCGCTTGTCATCGGCTGAGCGAGTCGCGACCGCAGCCGCAACGCTGGCCGGGAAGTTTTTAACCGTGGGGGCAAGAGTCACATCCAGCGAAAGATGGTACACTGGGCGAACATCCACGGAAGAAACAAGAAACGAGGACTTACAACTCGATGCGAACTGCGAAGTGCTCCCCCCTTGCCACTACACGCGTCCTGCGACCGGAATTTGAGGTCTGACTCGCCTGTCCCTCGGTTTGCGCAACGAGATGTAGCTCACCAGTGAAGTAGCTTGAGAGCGTTCTTCATGGCTCATCCGTTTCTCTAAGGCAGAGGTACTTCTGGTCCCGTGTCAGAAAAGTGAGCGAAGTGAACGGGCCTATGGAGCCACTTTAGCCGGAGCTGCAACTCGTTGCGCAACCCGTGGGCTCTTCCAGGGGCTCACAGACCGCGTTGCAGCGGTCAACCTCGCAGAGGCGTTGCGTATAGGCGCTGCACAGGTTCTGGAGATGGAGGGTCAGGACCTGCAACTCCTACCTTTGCCGCAGGCCGACGGCTCCTACCACCTGTTCCTCTACGACCCCATGCCGGGCGGATCGGGCCTCTTGCAGCAACTCCTCGAACAATGGAAGAATATTCTGCATATAGCCATAGAGAGTTTAAGCAACTGCGAGATGCAATGCAAGCGTAGTTGTTATAACTGTATGCGCACGTATCGCAACGTCTTCTACCATGATCTACTGGACCACCATATCGCCATACAAATTCTGGGCGACTACCTGCAGGAGTCGAAGCATGAGCGCGAACTCCCGCCGTTGCAGGAAGCGATAGCCAGCACTGGGCAAGCAACGAATCGTGGCGAGGAGGCGCTGGGAGAGCTACTGGTACAGGCGGGTCTGCCAACATTTGAGCACCAGCGCCGCATTGAGCCAGGAAAGCCCTTCGGAGCCAAGGTTCCCGACCTCTTCTACCCCACATTCCGCAGAAGAGTTGACGGAAAAAGCAGTCCGCGATCTCTACGGGACAATGCAGAATGAAGGAGCATCTAAAGACATTCTCGTCACAACGAGCGGTTACGGGAAAGCGTCATTCGAGTTCGCCGAAGGCAAGCCACTGGAACTGCTGAGTGGAAGTAATTTGTTATATTTGCTGAAAGAGCATGCAGGAATAGAAGCGAAAATTCAGGTGCCGGAGAGCTGGCAAGATCCACAATCAGATATGGAGGTAAAGGCACAGTATTAAACGACTATTTCTTATGAAGGTCATTGAGTAAATCCGGTTCCTTTATGAGGGATAAGAGCAAATATCAAGGTTTCGCTATGGAACAGGCTCAGTCCGGGACTTGCTCCTTGTACTCTTCACCTAAAAAGAGAGAACGATACCATGCCCACGCAGCAGAAGATTGCAGGAGCTCTTGACGTTTCTGCCGAAGAAGCTTGATCCCTTCCTCCAGCTCTTGTTCTGTAATGGCTCCGTTAACAAAATCAGTGATGAGTTGCTTTCGTGCTGCTTCAAATGCTGCTCGTTGCTGATTCACGGGATCATTTTTCAAAATATCCAGCCGCCAGTCATCGTTCTTCTCTCCAATGGCTTGTCGAATGATCGCATGTGCCTCGGCCCCTGTGATCCATTCCAGAGTGGCCAGATTGGTAGCCAGAGTTTCTATCGCGTTCCAGTGATCAGTGAGCAGATCATAAACTTGTTCCCAACTTACATCTAAGGCTGCTTCACGTTGTGTGTCATCTGGAAACATCTGACGAGAAATGTGATCAATTTCGGCGAGATCTCGGAGCTCCATTGGCCGCCAAACGTCGTAATTCCAGCCTCTGCGTTCACATAGGATGCACACGGCAACTGTTCCTGCGTACAAAATGGAGATGAGTTCCGGATTCTGGCTCCCTTTTTGCCAATGGGAGCGCCCGCTCCCACTTTCGGCGAAAGCATCAAAGAGGCAGCCACCTCGATACCCTTTTTCTTTCTGAATAGAGACCAGTGCAATCATTCTACCGACGATATGACCGACGACGGCGTGCCCTGCTTCGTGGTAAGCATATGGGATAGAAGAGTCCACTTCTTTTTGTGATATCTGCTGTTGCATCGCTCCTGTTTCTCTCCTATTTTTTATAGCATATCACAAAGACACATACAGGGGTATCACCACCGATGTGAGCATACGCTCACATACATGACATAATTACGACCCTGCCTATACTTCTACTATATCTATTTACACGTATATCTCTTAGTATATTTCAACCAATAAATTTGCCTGATCGGATTTACTCCAAGCTTTCTACCTATATGTATGTTTTGACAACACCTATGAAAATTTCTAAGCTATGCGCGATTGTTATAGCAATATATGGCGCGGCTAGCGCAGGAAAGAGCAGCCAGCTGCACTGTAGAGAATAATCAACCGTCGAGTACCCGACTGGCAGCTCGATTCACGCTGGGTGGCTTGTTCACCGTGCCTGGTGTTCGTGGTGCTCGTTTAGAGGTAACGGACTCCACTGGTCGAGAAGGAATGTTTGGAAGCTAGGCAGCAATGGGTAGCCCTCGCTGTATCTTACCCCACTCCATTCCTACTCCTACCTGCTCCACCCTGCGGTACGTTGCTGCTCTCAGCCCAATCGATCTCTACCTACACCTACCTCTCCCTGCGGTACCTTTCCGTTGCTCCACCGCTACGGGTGGCAGTTTCATATGCTCCTTCTAGGTTGTTGGTTTCGAACGGAAGGCAACCGGCGGTCAGCAAATGGAATACCGTTGCCAGTTGCCAAACAACTGTCGGCATCGATAGTACAGGCGATAGCGATTGTCAGACAAATAGATGCGAGTTGACGCCAATCAAGCTAAGAAGAGATACCCTGAAGTATACTGCTTACGTATTCAGTGTTTGCGGTTTGGGCCTCGGCTTGCCATCAATGCCGATGAGCTGGACATGCCCACACATGCAACGCAGACCAGCCAGGCCCATCCTCCTGAGCGAGTCGAGTATTGCGGGAACGCCGATAGCTGGTACATACAACCTCACACCACATTGTGTACAATGGATCTCTGTGTCGTAGCTGTCCTGCACGCGCAAATGATTTTTCATACCATCTCTTTCTGTTCTCATCATTTCTTCTCTTGAAGGCTCACTGTTCGCTCTCTGCTCACCGCTCCTCCTTTGATTGTTCCGTGTTCTTGTTTGAGAGACTCATACTGAATGCTTGCATCCCTTGCGAGAACGGTTGCAAGAGGTGGAGGACTTCTGCCATCAGCCTGGCGCAATGATGTGATGTCCGTTGTACCTGGAGCCTGGTGGTTGGTGCGATTTCTGTCCTGGGCACAGCAAAGCAGGTTGCCTTGAACCTGTTGAGGATCAGCTGAATTTCTTGTAAGCCCTCTACTACCTCATCAATAGCCATATCAAATGCTTGCCTTTGTGTTTGCAGTGCTTCTTTGTGTCCTTCATCTGTTATCGGAACATAAGTATCGTTTTCATGCGTCTGCTGACCTGGAGTTGGTTGCAGTACGGAACGTGATTTCATCGGTCATCTACATCTTTCTTTCTCAGGATAAAAAATAATGGGAGCGCTGCTCGTTGGCTTCTCATTGCCGTCTGTCGTCCAGGAAAGGTGATGGCGGAGTCACGTTTTTCCCCTGACCCTCCCGCAGCCGAGTGCAGCAGCGCTCTCACAGTGGGACGCCCAGATAGCTTTCGACAACGGCGAGAATCTCCTGCGTTTTGAACGGCTTGACGAGATATTCTTTCGCGCCAACCAGACGGCTCTTCAATCGATCAATCACGCCATCTCTCCGCGTCAGCATAACCACCACCGTCTCTTTTAACCAGGGATTCGTTTTGAAACGGCGGGCGACTTCGTATCCGTCCATTTTTGGAAGATTGATGTCGAGGATGACGAGTGCGGGAATGCATCTCTCAGGTCCTGCGAGCCATCTGATGGCTTCTACCCCGTCAGGAAAACTTTTGACCTCGAATCCTTCTCGCCCAAGGCACGTCTCTACGATTTTGCACACCGTGGGGGAGTCATCAATCACTATCACGAAGCGCCGCTGAACCATGTTTGCGTGTTGTGTCTCCAAAGCAATTCGGGCGTCAGGATACCGGGGAGGCGTGAGCGTCCCTGGCCCGATCTCTGTGTGGAGCACGTTTCCGCTTCTCATATGTCTCTCTTGCATCATGCCGTTCCCTTTTTATCAAGTATCTTCTACAAGTGCTTCTTTCCAGCGCTGCTGATCCATTTCATCTCATTCTTGTCGTTGCATGATGACTGTTTCCATCTGCTCCAGGAGGTGGCGTGGTTTGAATGGTTTCTGTAACACGGTATAGCCCTCTCGCTCGCACGCGTTCTGCGCCTCCGGCTGTGTCGTGAGCAGGAGCAGTGGCGGCATCTGCATACGCGAGGAAGCCGTTCGCCAACGCCCACAGCACAGATGAAGAAACTCAGCAGGATCATGAAATATGCTCGCGCGAATATCGATATCTAGGATGATTCCATCAGGAACCGTGGAGATGCTGTTCTCAATCCAGGCGAGAGATGCAACGGCTTCCGCCGCAACGCAAGAACAATGATACCCGGCAAGGGTCAAGGAGGTGACGAGGAGTTCCTGAATGATCGGATGGTCCTCGATCACGAGAATCGTTTTCTGGCTGGTTGCCGGAACTATCTGTTGCGTGAAACAAGATGTTCAACTCGTCATATCACGTTCCCTTCTCTTCCCTTGCATGCTGGAGAATGATCATTGAAGCATACTCATCTAGCAATCAAGCGACTATCTGAGAGAGCTGCTTTTCATGTCCTGTATCACTTCTCATAGTAACAGGTCACAGTCCCACAAATCTCCTGCTTCTCTCATGTTCTATTTCTGTTTGCATCCTCCTTCCCTTCTTTTCTGATCTCTCCATCCTCATACACTATGGGGTGAAGGGGACTGCAAGAGGATGAAGCTCAAGACGCCTGTTGTCACACCTCATCAATTCATCACCTTCTCACCCTGATCATATGCCCAGCTTCTCTATGGTCCAACGAAAACAGCGCAAAATACGAGAAGTCTTTGCCCAGCACATATGGTAGAGTAGACTATCCATCGGTTCCTCTTGTACTGTCGAACACGAGGTCTGTTCAAGGAAGGACATACAACATATAGCAACCCTCTTCAACTGGGTGGAGATTCCCATCAGCGAGATGCAACGCGCGAAAACCTTTTACTGTACTCTTCTGGAGGTTGAAGAGCTACAAAGGAGAAGCACACATGAGTGATAATGTATCCCGACCGCAAGAGACGCCATCTTCCGATGAAATGGAGGTCCGCACCCTCTATCAACAGCTATTGCATGGCTGGAACCAGCAGAATGCTGATGCGTTCGCTACCTCATTCGCGGAGCATGGTGAGGTCATTGGATTCGATGGGAGTCAGATGAGTGGGCAAACGGAGATCGCTGCGACGCTTGGGCAGATCTTTGCCGATCATGTCACTGCCCCCTACGTGAGTAAAGTCAGAAGCGTGCAGATGTTGTGTCCAGAAGTGGCTCTCCTTCGGGCGATTGTCGGGATGGTCCCGCCAGGGCAGGTGGACCTCAATCCCGCCCTCAACGCCCACCAGACCCTCGTCGCCGCGAAGCACGATGGCAATTGGCGGATCGAACTCTTTCAGACGACTCCGGCTCAGTTTCACGGAAGACCGGAGTTGGTTCAACAGATGACCCAAGAGCTTCGGCAACTGCTCGAATAAGTGTCGAAGTCGGCACGGTTGACGGCTCTTTCCAGTGAAACCAAATGAGGAGTTGTTCGTGACAACTCATTTACCAGATACTCCTGCAAGCGCGAATCCTTTACCACTCCCTCCATTCTTTTATTACAGCCAGATCTAGGATCAGTCACACTCTTTCGACAGGAGTGGAGGAGGAGTCTGCATTGCTACGATAAGCAAGGGGAAAGAGGCGAAGCATCCTGTTCTTCTGATCATGATGGCAAGCGGGTCGGCGTGGTGCATCAAAGACATTCACCACCCTGATCGAAAAGATCAGACATGTGCTATACTTGCTTCTAGCAGCGATGCATGCAGTTCTAGCGAGCAGGTGGGCATGGAGAGGATGGATGAAAAAGACAAAACAACGTGTGAAAGGAGCGCGAGATGATGCGAGCGGTAGAGCTCTTTCGGCATGATGAGCTCTCAGAACTCGTCTTTCCCATCCAATTTGTGCGGGTGGGATTGCTCACCAGGGTGCCCGCGCCCCTGGTGCGCATTACCACCTGCGGCGGGGTCAGCCTCGAAGTCCTGCACGAGGTAATCAGCATTGATCCACCACTGGCCCGCTATCGCCTGGTTAACCTCCCAGAGCGCGGCAAGGGCAGCAGCACCGCCCTCAACCTGCTCAAGCTGCTGGTGAGCCTGCCTGCTCACGCCGCTACCCGCGACTGGCTCGCCGAGCATCTGCCCCACCATCGCTGGCGACGGAGCCGAACCCAGCCGCAGGAGGAGGACGACGAGGAGATGGAAGCAGGATTGTTGCGGGTAGATAATGTGGTCACAGCCTTACGCAAGCTGTTGTGTCCCCCATACATCGAAGGCGATCACCTGCTGCGTCCCGTCCTGGTGGCCTTTCTCAAGAATCACCAGGACAGCGGACCAGGCTATCAGCTCGCCCCTGCTCCTCTCATCTGGCTGGACGTGGATGAGATGGCTTCCCTGGTGCAGGTCGCTTGCCAGCGTGAGCAGCAGGGGCAGGAGGCGCTCTCACTCTGGGAAGAGGTGTACGCCTTGAGCACCAGAGGGAGCTATCTGCCCTTGGAAGTCTATAGCGACTGGGCCAGCGACCGCCGGGAGGAGATCGAGGGCTATGGCAAACAGGCGGTGCTGGCGCTGCGCCGTCTCTATCTGGTGCGCGATGGGCAGGCGGCAGAAGAGCGCGTGCTCTTGCTCTTACGGACCTACTGCCGGACCCATCCCACTGATGAGGATGTGCTGCGACCGCTCATCGAACTGCTTGGGCAGCGCGATTGTGTGCAAGAAGCCCTGACTTATTACCGGCGTTTGTGTAGCTTGCTAGAAGAAGAGGGTAGCGAACCCGATCCGCGCACCCAACGCCTGATCGAGCAGGTGCGAACCATGCCGGATCGTGAGCACGCGCCTGCGAAGCCGAGAGAGGCTGTCCCACCTTCTTCGCCAGACACACTCATGTCTCTTTCCCCGATGGATGAGCAGAACTGTGCTTTCTCCCCACAGGGTATACAGGCAGAGACACAAGCGGTCGAAGCGACCAGCTCCCCCCTTTCCGATGACCAGGAGTTTCTGCCGCTGACGGATGAGCCGTCAGAGCACGCTGGGCCGCTGCTGGCAGAAACGCGACACCTGCTGGGACGGCAGGAGTGGCTCGCCTCGATCGTCGCCTTGATTCAGGCCGCGATCCCGAAAAAACTGCTGGTGCTGCATGGCCCCATTGGGGTGGGCAAGTCCAGTGAGCTGAACCGCCTGGCGCACGCGTTCGTGCAGCAGAACACCTCTCAGGTGATGGTCCTGTCCCTGCCTGCCAGAGAACCACGGAATCCTGAAGCGAGCCTGGATCTCTTTTTAGGCATGCTGCTGAGTGAAAGCCGCGCCGCTCCTTTTCCTGCCGATGCCTCCCGTCAAACGCGGATTAAGCTGGCGTTAACCACCCTGGCAGAGCGCCCTCAGCCCTCCGTGATCTTGCTGGACAATGCGGAAGGCACCCTCACCGAAGAGGGAACCCTCGCTCCCTGCTGGGAAGCGCTCTTGACCTGTATTGTGCGTGGTCAGCACCAGGCGACCCTGATCCTGGCCACCAAAGAGTGGCCGGGCTGGCCGGGCCGCGATCCTCAACTAGTGGCGGAGATTCCCGTTCCCCCACTCACGCTCGAGGACAGTGTGCTCCTCTTACAACGGCTGGGATTAGAGAGCGTCCCTCTCACCGCACTCAAGACGATCAGTCAACGTGTGGCCTGCATTCCGCTCTGCTTAGAATGGATCGCCAAAATCGCTCATGACCCGCTGGTGCATGATGCGTGGGAAGACTTCGAGGTGCAGGAGGAGACCAGCCCCGAGAGTCACCTGGATGCCGTCCAACGGCTCACGCGCCTCCTTGAGCACCCCACGCTCTTAGGAGAGCACCTGGCAAGCAGGCTTACGCCGCTCTTAGAGCACATTCTTGATCAGCACCTTTCCCCTGATGCTAGACGAGTGCTGGAGCATCTGGCGGTGGTGGGCATTCCCTTTGGGAAACCAGCCCTGTACGTCTTCTGTTCGCGTCCAGCATGGCTCAAGGAATTACGCAATGCTTCGTTACTGACTGCCTATACCAACCGCATCCAGGTCTTGCCAACGGTCGCCTCAACCGTGAAGGCGCGACTTTCGCCGGAGCAGGTGTATGAGCTGGAGGAGAGGATGATTGAAGCGCTGACGCGGTGGGTGGAGAATGGGAACATAAGTGATGGTGAGGCAGGGCATGTAGTAACAGAACTGGCGGGATTGTTCCTGACTCATCATCATCTTTTGGACGCAGCGCAATTGCTCATTCGTTGTGGATGGATGACCTTCAAATTAGGATACGGGCCTCGTCTTGCTCTCCTTGCACGAGAAGCTCTGGATCATGAAGACTGGCATCGGACAGCCGAGAGTGAATGCGCTGGCCTTGTGCTTATTCAACTCGTGTTTCCATTTCTTGGTAAATCTATTGAAACAAACGAGTATGTAAATTTCCAGTGTATTCGTGACGCGTTTCTTGAAGGAACGCTCGTGCTTCAAGCGGCAACCGAAGGCTATGTTGTGCATTTACTTCTCCTTCATTCAATGAACGACCTTCGTTTCACAGAAGCACAAGCTATCTTAGATGTCTATTACCGCCATCTAAAAGCACACTATATTCACCCAGAACAGCACGAGTCATGGCTCCAGAAACAGGCATTGCTTTTTGGCACGTGGTGTGAGCATTTAGAGGAGAGAGGAGAGACCGAGCAGGCACGAGCGATGCGTGAACAAACGATAGCGCTCTATCGAGAACGCGCTGCACTACTTGCTGACCAGCAAGGAACATCTCGTCTGAAACAGAGCCTTCGTATGCGAGGATTAGCGAGTTGTTTCTCCTATCTGGGGTATCATCTCCATCGAATGGGTAGCTATGACGAGGCGCTTCAGATGATTGACCAGGCGATTCGTTTGCAAGAACAAGGATATGGAAATATTGGCGTGCTCGCATCCTCCTATAGTGATAAATCGCAAATTCTCATAGGACTTGGACATTTGCAAGAAGCCATCATGTTTGACGAGAAAGCAATGGCAGAGATACAACGCTGCGCTGTTGCTGGAGATGCGATTTCGCAGGAAGATCGGTGGACATATGTCGTGAATCGTGGACACCTCTATCTACGTCTTGGACGAGTGGAAGAAGCAGAGCAACTTCTTTTGGATGCACTCCCTCATATTCACGCAGGTAGGAGAAAATACCGGATGTTTGCGGAAGAATCTTTACATGAGATTGAGCAATGGCATCGCCAGACTGTATCCCCTCAGTATCAGCTTGATTGGCGGTGGATAGAACGATATCGCGAGCTTGTTTCTTATGATAGCTACTGGTGGCTGACCTGGGCTGGTCCCTTTACCGAGGAAGAACAGCAGGAATGGAATCGTCTCTCTACACACCCCTTGGATACCGCTAGCAAAACGCAGTTGAGCACTTTGATGAAACTGTCTCGCGAGCGCGAGTTAACCTCAGCGATGATAGAGCAACGAGAACCGTGTCTGCACTATCCTGCTATTGATGTTGAGGATGTATGCCGCCGGATCGCTGCTCATCTTCAGATGAGAGCGGAGATAGATCGCAATGAGCCACATGCTATCGTTCGCCGTCTCTATCAGGGAGCCATTGAGGAAGAGTTGGACTATCTCCATCTCATCGAAGCCACCTATGAGCACAATACCGAGCAATTTCGGGAGTGTAGTCTCCGCTTATTCCCCCTTCCTACCCATGAGGAAATGCTCTATGCGCTCAGGCACATTCAGCGGACACTTTCAGAAGGGCTGAACCATCCAGAAACCGCGCCCATCAGTCAGCAGTTACAGGACTTCTTGCAGACCCATCTCTCCCTTTCATGGCCTCTTCCGTTAGAAGAAGAGGAACTCCCTGAGACGCAGCGAAAAGCGTCACCTACTCAGTCTCAAGGTGGGCAGAAGATCTCGGCACAAGCGGCCCGAAGATTCTTTGAGACTGTTTTCAAAGAAAGCGGATATGAGGGATGGAATGTCATCATTGATGCGAATGCGACTGGTGCCAGAGTAGAACAAGGCGCGCGCGCACTCTTTCTTCCAGCGCACACCATCTCGCTGGCGAACGTGAAACATCTCTTCGTTCATGAACTGGCAGGGCATGTTGCGCGCTGCGTGGCAGGAGAGCGATCTCCCCTCGGTCTGTTAGGTCTCCATACCAAAAACGTTGCTTCTACGGAAGAAGGGTTTACGCTCTACCATGAGCGCCAGATCGCCATCGCTCAGGGACAACGATGGAATGACTCTGGGATGCGGCTCAGTACATTTGCCATTGGGCTTGCCAGCGGCATCATGGGGCCGTCACAAACGTTTCGCTCCATTTGCTCCTTCGTTGAGTCGTTTTCTTTGCTCCGGCGGCTACTCAAACACCCAGAGAAAGGGCGAGAACAGCACCAAAAACACGCACAAGAATATGCCTTTGATCATTGCTTGCGTGTCTTTCGGGGGGTTCCCGATCTGACACAAGCAGGAGTCTGCTATCCCCAGGACGCGATCTACCTGCATGGGTTATTCATGATTGAAAAGGCTGTTGCTCAGGATAGGACCGTTCTTGATCGTCTTGCAGTAGGAAAGGTCGCTTTAGAGCTTCTTCCTGATCTGCAAGAACTTGGGATCACCACCACGTCTCTTCCATCTCTGTACCCGCGCGCATATGATCTTGAACTGGATGCCTACATCCTCTCATTTGCAGAAGCGGAACACACGTGAGGATGGTCCATAAAAAAAGCCTCTTCAGGGCATGGACCACCCTCTGTTTGACCTTCGTAAAGCACCTTTTGAAGCAAGGAGACATCTATGGGAATCGTGACACGCTTTTTTCTTCTCAACACTTGTTGTTTAGACGGCCTCCCAGATCCTGAACCACGCCCGCCTGATGACGGTGGGGGTGATGAGTAAGCGTTTCGCTCCTGTAACGCTCGCCGGAGAAAATACAGGGCAATTGCATCTCATTTTAGGGTTGGCTCTATAAGCCAGAACATAGCAGGCTAGTTTGAAAAGCTCTCTCATAGAGATGAGCTCTAGAGGCCGCTTGAAAATTTAGATGCGATTGCCCTGAGAGAAAGTATGCTATGTTTGCAAAAGAAGCCCTTGAGGAAATCAGGCAGTGGCGTCAACGGACTGGAGCATCTCAACATCAATTGGATTGGCGTTGGGTGGAACGCTACCGCTCTTTAGTGGCCTATGACACCTACTGGTGGTTAGGATCTGCGGGGCCATTGACTCAGGAAGAACAGCGCGAATGGGATCAGTTCTTTCCTCGCCAGAGAGATGACGATGCCAAAAAGCAGCTCAGTCGGCTCATGGCATAATCAACGAGGTGAGAGGTCCATGCCGCTCTCCACGAGCGAAGGGAACCACGTCTCCACTATCCCGTTCTCGACATTGAAGAGGTGCGTTCCCGTATCAACGGCCTGCTGATAAAAGCGCACTACTGCGATGGTACTCTTCACCAAACTACAGAGAACATACATACGCATTTCACGTTATTGCAGAGATACACTCGTTACCCCTGCCCATCCTGTGCGGCTTCAGGCTTTTTAATAGGCAGTATACGCGCATCTTCCTCCTGGTCAGATTGCGCAATCATCTTGTTTCCTTGCTCCAATTGGTCTCTCGACGAACGCGGCTGTTGCAGAGGCGACGACAGGTGATCAGACCAGGTCACCCTCCGCTTGTGTTGTGCAAGTAGATGCTCTGCATACATGTCATCATAGCGAAAATCAGTCAAGATGCTCCCTCCACTGTTTCTCGAATGAGAAGAGAACCTCTTCTCCTCTCGGATCAATCAACCGTTCCCGCAAACCATGCCTGGGGGCAACCATCCCCAGTTCTTGCCATTCGGGCAAAAGCCCCGTGGACGCTTCACCAACATATTATTTGTCAGATAATTCGGTTCTCGGACTGGTTTGGTGGTGGTCGCTTGCTCTCATGGCTTGTGAGGTCCAGGTGTAGATGGCAATGCGATGTACTTCTTCGATTTGCATCTTTCTCTCAGTTAGGCAGCGGGCAAGAAGCGATGTTGCAGGTAAGAAAGCCCTGCTCGACCATAGGCTTGCCGTTTGATGAGTTTGAGTCGATTGATATGTCCTTCCACCGGTCCTGTGCTGTAGGGAAGTGTCAGTCCCGCCAGAATTGCCGGTTTATCCCGCTCGACACTGCGAGCAAAGGTGAGCAATTCTCGGATGCCAGATGTACGTACGTCTTTGAGCCAGGTGTCAAGTCCCTCACCGCTGTGGTGGCGAATAAGTTGCAAGAAGCCGTGGGTCAGCTCTCGTGCTTGCGCCAGGAGAGCATCCATCTGCGTGATCTGCTCCAGTTGCTCTTGAGCCTTCGGACTCAGTGTCTCGGGACGAGCCAGCATCCACCCGATGACCTGCCCTGGAGTCACGTCTTGCAAGGGTGAGCGAGGAATTGACCCAGGCGAAGCGGGAGTGGCCCGCTTGGGTGGATGCATCCGCCAAAGAGCCAAGCGTCGATAGACGCTGCGACTCGATCCGGTATAGCCCTGAGCCTTCAACTCTTCCCAGAGGAGCGTGCCGTTGTGTTCACCCTCCTCCCATCGTTGCCGCAGGTACCGCGTCGACCAGTCGAGCGGGCTGCGTCGTGGTTTGCGTGGTCCCGCATAGGCACCATGTTCTTGTGCCAGCCAACGCCGGATCGTCCGTTGCCCAACGCCCAGCCGTTTGGCGATGGTTCCCGTTGGAACTCCTGTCTTTTGGAGAGTGAGCACCTGCTGAGAGCGTGCTTCACCAGCAGGCTGGCGGGGCCGACGTGCCCGAGAAGAAACGGGGACGGGCTCGGGTGGCAACTCAGCTTCTTCCCCCCCTTCAGTCAGTTGTTTCCAGAGCCTGGAAACAACTGTATCCAGGTATTCCGTCAGATTTTTGGCGAGGTGCCAGCGATCGGCGACGTGCCTGGCGTGAGGAAGAGCCTCGGTAATAGCGGCTGCGAACTCCTTGACTTAGATCTCGTGCCACGATGTTGATGCTAGGATAATGCTTGAGCCATTGTGCGACCGTCTTCTGTGAGCGATCAGGCAGCAGAGCAATCGGTCGGTTCCGTTCGAGGTCCACGACGATAGCTCCATACCGCTCACGCCGCTTCCAGGCCCACTCATCGAGCCCAATGACGTGAGGCGTGATGACAACTGGGAGAGCGAGAGCGTGCAGAAAGCGCAAGATCGCTCGTGCTGTCACCTGGATGCCCAACAGATTGGCGCTGCGGGCTCCTGAGGCTCCCCCGTGCTCCCGACCAAGTTGACCGAGAAAGTGCCGGAGCCCAAAGGTGTAACGACCGTGCGACGAGGTGACTTGAGGGAGTCGCTCGGCGAAGATACGCCGCGGACAGGTCAGCTGATCGCAGTAAAACTTGCGTACGTGCAGATGCAAAATGACCTGCCTGGTCTGCACAGACAGATCCTTGACCGTGCGCTCATAGCGACTATGGACCCGGTGAGCAGAAGTTCCACAGACTGGACACGCGGCTGTACGAGTGACTCGTTCACATGTGAGGAGCAAGCGCGTATTTTCCCTCTGATATGAGAGAAGCCGGAAGCCACGCAGGTGCGGAAAAAGAGGAGAGAAAGACAAGAAGCCACCCTTTCAGAAAACAGAGGGAAAAAGACCTTTATTCTCTTATTCTATCACATCAGGGTTCCATTTGGAACAAGCGTTCTCCATCAAACCAGTCGGAGAACCTAATTATCTGACAAAGCACACTCCGCAATGAATTTTATGCGGCCTATGCTCCAGGCGATGATCGAGGGACCGTGAAATACAAAGAGCAACGGCATCGCGGCCTTCACCCCGCAGCGTTCACCTATGAAGAATGGCAGAAAATACGATCTGTGACCGACTCTATGCACCATGCCGCAAAGCGGTCTGAGCGGGGCAGAAATATCTACGAGTTTGCAGGGTATATTGCCTGTATTCATTGCGGACTGCCGCTTCGCTGTCAGGGGCACGCGGTAACAAAACATTTGTATTATCGGGATACCGCCAAGTCGCGCAGACTTCCTTGCTCCAATGGAGGGGAGTTAACGATCCGCGCTGATCTGGCGACGCAACAGTTTGGAGAACTCTTGAGAAGCCTGAGACTTCCTGATAATTGGCGTGAACTGATCCGCCAACAGATGGTCACGGAAGCGCAGGCCGCAGGAACCACACCGGAGTCGATAGAACGAGAGAAAGAACGCTTGAAGCTCAAAAAAACACGGATCCTCAAGCAGCATCGAGAAGGCTATATTGATGATGAAGAGTTGTATGGAGAAATGGCAGCCGTCGAGCTTGCGCTCAAGCACCTGGACGCGCCTGAAGTCAACGGAGTGAAATATGAAGAAGTCGTTGAGGCAGGGGAACACCTCCCAGGGATGACCGCATTGTGGGATGTGGCAACCGTTCAGGAAAGGAATGAAATGATCATGATTCTCTTACAACCAGGTGGCTTGTATTATGATCTGTAAAACAAGATCGTCGCCGCAATAAAACCCCAGCCAGCATTTTTGCCGATCTTGCGCATGCTGAGTGGGGTTGTCGAATACGATGAAGCCAAAGGACTGCTGGTGACAGAACGTTGGCAGGACCGGAACCGACGGGCTACGGCTTCTCTCTCACCAGTGCTGATCCACTTCCATTCTCCCTCTAGTTTTCTCTATCAAAAACTCCAACGACTTCTTGAGCAAATTTCAAACACGGCTCCTCATTCCCTGTTACCAACGACAAAACGGCATCCTGGCCCA
>Ga0137371_10001808_pt1 | contig 16989 bp, 16 predicted proteins | sample SagtaG_7_FD_104919 | JGI IMG/M metagenome (GOLD analysis project Ga0137371, IMG submission 104919) | Vadose zone soil microbial communities from Sagehorn Ranch, Mendocino, California, USA - Sage1_R_40_16 metaG | ecosystem: Environmental > Terrestrial > Soil > Vadose zone | place: USA...
CAACGTGACGCTCGATCCCGTCCATCGCGAAGCCTACGTCGCGCAACTGATGAACGATGCGATCCTGGTATTTCGCAGCGACATGGGTGGCGATGTGGCGCCGATCCGGGTCATCCACGGTCCCAAGACGAAAATGGACCGTCCCGTGCGGGTCTCCGTCGATCCCGTAAATGACCTCATGGCCGTTACCACGATCCAGGGTGTTTGGCTTTTTAACCGCACCGACAATGGAGACGTGGCGCCGCGCTGGACCATTTCGGGTCCCAAAACAGGGCTCGGCGTAGTGTTCGGTACCCGGAAAGTCATCTTTTCTCCGCAGGGAAAAAAGATTATCGCCACGGGACGAAGGGGAGGGGCGCCCACTGGAGAGCTCTTCAGCCGGGCGCCGGGCTCCCAGCCGTTCATTGGAATTTGGAACTATGGAGACAATGGCGACGTGGCTCCCTGGGCCATCATGCCAGATACTGCCGCCTACTCCATGGACCTGAACGCCGCCGCGAAGGAATTGATAACGGTAGACCGCGGGAAACTGGTTGTCTATAGGATGCCGGAGTTGTTTCAGTGAATCAGTGAATCCGGGGAAAGGAGGAAAGAAGATGGCCGGAAGGCCCGATCGATCAAGGATTCAGTGGAGTGTAGTGGCCGCCATTCTGCTCACGGTAACGTGGTGGATGCAAACTCGCCATTGGTCTGGCGCGGCGGTGGCACAAGAGGTCAACAAGACATCCGAGCGGCGTCCTTTAGTCTTAGATCGGGCGCCTGCACGCAACATCGCGGACCCAAACCCGGTGTTTCGCGCGATTGTGATTGACGCGGAACATGGGGAGGTCTTTATGGCCAACGACAAGGAATCGGCCGGCACCAGCATCCTCGTCTATCCCACACAGTTCCCGCCTACGAATAGAATTATGGAACCGCGTCGAAGAATTGCCGGCCCCAAAACCGATCTCGGCATGGTTTGCGGATTGGCTCTATCGGTGGAGCATGGGGAAATGTATTCGGTCAGCGGCGAGACCGGAACTTTGAACGTATACCCGCTAGACGCTCGAGGCAATGTTGGCCCCGGAAGACAACTCAGAGGTGTGATTCCCCGCGCCAGCGCAGGTGTCTTTCTGGATGTCAAGAATGACGAATTGTTTATCACGACAGAGCATGTCAACAGGATCAGCGTCTATCCGAGAACGTTCCAGCAAGACCAGGAGCCGCTGCGGTATATACAGGGTCCGACGACGGGGCTGGCCGATCCCCATGGAATCTATGTGGACAGCGAAACGAATGAGATTTTCGTGAGCAATCATGGAAATTGGCGCAAGACCGAGACCGGAGAAGGCGAGGTTCGGGGGCCCGACAGTCTCACCAGAACATCCCTTGGTTACAACATACCTGGGCGCGCGTTGCAGCTCGCTCCCTCCACGGGCAAGTTCCTGCCGCCTTCGATTACGGTCCATTCGCGGACGGCCAGCGGGAATGCAGCGCTATTACGCACGATTCAAGGTCCTCACACTCTGCTCAATCTGCCCGATGGGCTCTACCGGGACCCGGTGAGCGGCGAGATCATTGTCGCTAACACGGGAGACGATTCCGTTCTCTTCTTCGATAAGGACGCATCAGGAGACGCGGCGCCGGTCCGAGTACTGAAGGGAACGGCCACGAAGTTGAAAGGTCCCGCAGGAGTCTCGATCGACGCGAAGCGCAACGAGCTCTGGGTGGCGAGTTGGGACGGTCACATCGCTGGTGTGTTCCCGAGAACAGCGAACGGGAACGTCGCCCCGCTGCGCGTGATCCGCACCGCTGCGGAAAGCGCACCCTTGGCCAGTATGGGAAGAATAGGCGCTGTCGCTTATGACCCAAAGCGGAAAGAAATACTGGCTCCGAACTGAGTGAGCCAACCGAGAATCTCGGCATACGCCAGTTTGGCGAATGGAAATGCTCTTCCCACCAGAGTGATTCAAGGTGCAAAAACGCTTCAGGCGCGCACGAGCCACTACATCGCCGTGGATGCGGTCCATGATGAGCTCGCGGTTCCCAATCCCTTTGCCCAGGCGATTCTGTTTTTCCGCGGCGGCGCCAACGGCAATGAAGCGCCCATTCGGATCATTCAGGGACCGAAAACGCTGTTGAATGCACCCGATAACGTGGCTGTGGATCCCGTCCACCGTGAAGTATTCACAGCGTCATTCCCAACCGATTCGATCCTGGTGTTTCGCGGCGACGCCAGTGGCGATGTGGAACCGGTCCGCATCCTGCACGGTCCCAACACGAAACTGGACCGCCCGATACGAGTGGAAGTGGATCCAATGAATAACGTTTTGGCCGTTGTCACAGACCATGCCATTCTGGTTTTCAACCGCACCGACAAGGGAGATGCGGCTCCGAAGTGGGTGATTTCCGGCCCGAAGACAGGAGTCGGAACAAGATTCGGCACTCGAGATGTGAGACTTTTTTCAGTAGGAAAAAAAATCATTGCGGGAGCGGCAATCCGAGGGCCGGGCAACACGCGCTCTGCGGAACGAAACGACGAAGACGGCGAGGGCCGCCGCGGCGGGCAACGCTTTATTGGAGTGTGGAAGTATGGGGACAATGGGGACATTGCGCCCTGGGCCGTCCTTAATGCTACTCCAATCACCAAAATACCCGGCAGCCGGCTGGCCCTAAATCCTGAAGGTGGGGACCTAGTGGTAGGCGGTGATGGACAAGTAAGTGTTTACCATCTACCCGAGATATTTCAGCAAAGAGATTGACTGGGTGGGCAAAGGAGAATGCAACCATGAGAAACCGTTTCATGACCTTGATGCCGGCTCTTGTGCCGGTGGTCTCTCTCGTGTCGGCAGGCCATGCGAATGATGACACGGCCATTACTTGGGGCGTTCATCGCTCGGCTGAGGTACTGAACCGAAGATCGATCCCGTCTTGCCTTGTGTCTCGTCGATGATGCTCTTTAACTTCGGTGGGTAGAACAGCGATGCGATGATTGATAGAGTCAGCGTCACCGCGATCACGCCCAGCGAAACGAAGATCGGAATGCGAACCATATCGACTAGCACCATTTTGAAACCCACAAACACCAGGATCAACGCTAAGCCATACTTCAGGTACGCGAACTGGTGGACGATCCCGGCCAAGAGGAAGTACATAGAACGTAAGCCGAGTATGGCGAAAACGTTCGATGTATAGACGAGAAATGGGTTGGTCGTCACGGCGAAGATCGCCGGTATCGAATCCACAGCGAAAACGAGATCCGTAAACTCAATCAGCAGCAGAACTAGAAAGAGTGGCGTTGCGTACCTTCGGCCATCTTGAATCGTGAAGAACTGTTGCCCGTGGTATTCGCGCGTAACGCGCAGGAAGCGTCTGGCGGTTCGCATCACCACGTTTTGCTCGGCGTCAAATCCTTCGTCCTGGCGTAGCGCCATCTTGACGCCGGTGAAAATCAGAAAGGCACCAAAGACGTATATAATCCAACCAAACCGTTTGATGAGCAGCGCTCCCATCCCAATGAAGAGTCCACGCATAAGCAGTGCGCCGATGATCCCCCAAAACAGCACTCGGTATTGGTATTTGCCAGGAATTCGGAAGTAGGAAAAGATCATCACGATGACGAAGATGTTGTCGATTGATAGTGACTGCTCGATGAGGTAACCAGTGGCGAAGAGCAGCGCGCTTTCCGCTCCTTTCCAAACGAGCAGCGTTAAGGTGAAGGTGAGGGCGAGTGTCATCCAGACCGCGACCCATGCGCCGGCCTCCTTCGCTCGCACCACATGCGCCTTGCGGTGGAATATGCCTAAATCAATAGCCAGCATCGCCAGTACGAAGGCGGTGAAGGCAACGTAGAACCAAAAGCTTGTATCCATGACCAGTCTTCGCCAGTTACGAACCCTTTGATCCGGTTGGGTGGCCGAGCACTCGGGCCGCACGCGCTTTCAGGTGGTGGAGTAGCCGACGAGCCCAGACGTACTCGGTTGCCAGAATCGCCAGTCCGGCTGGGATGACCACGACGGCGGGGCCTGGAAGGGCGATGAGGGCTATGCCGAACAACAGGACAGTTGCACCGATGACGGTTGCTGCGAGCTTGTGTGCCATACGCAATGTGGAATGGAGTGGATTTTTTAGCGAGCGCCTCATTACTATCCCTTATCGGTCCTTTCTTACCACTTCACCGCCTACCTCAACTATTAGGAAATCTCAGCACGATCAGTCGTAAAAACCGACGCATGCCGGCGAACTTCCGAATCATATAGATAATCCATATCCACTCACATGGACGCATCGAAAAAAACAATGTAGGCTTGCGTTATGGACTGGATCAACTACCATCATCTGCTTTACTTCTGGACAGTCTGCAAGGAAGGGAGCATCGCCAGAGCATGCGAACGTCTTCGGCTATCGCAGCCAACGATCAGTGGTCAGCTCCGCACGCTGGAGCACTCATTCGGCGAAAAATTGTTTACACGGTCCGGGCGGGGTCTCAAGCTCACGGAATTCGGTGCCGTGGTTTGCCGTTACGCTGATGAGATCTTTACTCTAGGCCAGGAGCTGACGGATGTCGTGAAAGGCCGTCCTGTCGACCGTCCATCCCGATTGCTGATCGGGGTCTCTGACGCTTTACCAAAGCTCGTCGCGTTCCGCCTCATCGAGCCGGCCTTAAAATTGGGTCAGCCGATACGGATGATCTGTCATGAAGGCAAGACAGAGCGGCTAGTCATCAGTCTCGCGTCGAACGAGTTGGATCTCGTGCTGACAGACGCCCCGGTAGGGCCAGGAGTGAAGATCCGCGCCTTCAGCCACCTTCTGGGGGAATGCGGAGTCTCGTTCCTTGCATCTCCTCCGCTCGCCACGGCCCACCGCCGCCGCTTTCCCAAATCGCTCAATGGTGCGCCAATGCTGCTTCCGGACGAAGACACGATGCTCCGGAGGTCGCTCGAGCAGTGGTTTCATTCCGAAGAAATTCGCCCGGCGATCATGGCTGAGTTTGATGATAATGCTTTGATGACAGTCTTTGCTCAGGCGGGAACTGGCATCTTCGCCACTCCCTCCGCTTTCGAGGCGGAGGTGGTACGCCAGTACAACGTGCGGCCGATCGGCCATGTTGAATCGATCCGCGAACGATTCTACGTCATCACACTCGACCGTAAGATCAAGCATCCGGCAATAGCGGCGATCACCGAATCCGCTCGCAAGGATTTTTTCAGTTAGCTCCCCGCCGATATCGATTTTCCGGATGTGTATGAATGAATGACGATCTGAACAAACGTATCAAGTTTAAGTCGGCCTTTTTGAGAGGAACGGCTTAGTTTGTTTGGTTTGCGGATATACCTTGTTGATTATTCCTGGGAATTTGTTCGGCTGATGCGGAAGACTTCCTCACGAACACGCTGGCGCTCCCGATCCATCTGTTCAGGAGTTGCGCCGAGGACACCAAGGATGTATTCGGTCATCGCCAAGGCTACTTCACCCTCACCCGAAAACACTTCGTCAGCGCCGGCATCGTGCATGATAGCGGTTTCTCTCAGGTAATAAGAACGGGCGAGAACACGTATATTCGGATTCATGTTTCGGGCAAGCCGGATGATCTCGGCACCCTGTTCCGACGTCGGCCCGGAAACAACAAGCGCAACCGCAGCGCGAATCCCGGCGGGCGGCAAAAGCAGCGCGACGAACGCAGGTACGAGGACTGAACAAATAGAACTTTGATTACGCATTAGAAGAAATACTTCAAAGCGAACTGCATGATTCGCGGGTCGCGCGCTGAAGTCACCTGACCGAACGTGCCGCTCGTGGAGTTCGAATCGAGGTTGTCCATGCGGAAGCTATTGGTGAGGTTGAACGCCTCCGCTCGGACTTCCACCCGCTGTGCTTCTTTGAATCGGAAGTTTCTCGAGAGGGCCACGTCGAACTGCCACGTGCCCGGACCTTGAATGGCCGCCCGGCCCAGGTTGCCAAACGTGCCGGGAAGCGGCGCCGCAAATGCCTTCGGATTAAGGTAATTGTGGATCGATTTATCTCCGTACGGACTTGCCAGGACCAGATCGGGGCGTTGATGAAGCATGTAGATCAGCGCCGGATCCGTGATGTTCTCGACATTCACCGCGCCCCCGGACAGGATCCGCAGGATCGGCGCCAGTTGCCAGCCCGATGCCAGGACTCGCAGCCTGGAGTTGGCGAACTGCGGGCTTGCGGCGGTTCCAGACAGATTGAAAATATGCCGCCGGTCTTCCGCTCCGCCGCCTGCAGCGCCCGCCGCACAGTTTCCGCGGTCGTAGCGGCGGTTGGTCCAGTCATTCCATCCTTCGTCCGCGTTCTGGGGGTTCGCAACATCTTGGTAGAGATCGGTGATGCAGTGCGACAAGGTATAGTTCCCGCTGATGGAAACGCCTTTGATCGGCCGGCGCTGCAGCGAGACGATGAGACCGTTATAGCTCGCGGTGCCACCGCTTTCAACCCGGTTTATCGGACCGAAAGCCGAGGAGACCTTTGCTGGTATGGACGTATCTAGCGATAGTCTACGGCGGGCAGCGTAACTTGCGGTGTCGGCCGTTGAGCACGCCGCGCCCGGCCTGACCGTGTAGGGAACGACCTGACCGTTAAGCGTGCAGTTGCCTCTTGAGTCGCCCACACCAGGAACGAAGGTAACCGGATTGATCGGCTGGGTGCCCCACAGATGACGGGTTCCGTTCCCGATGTAGTTTGCTGAAACCACCCAGTCAGTTCCGAGTTGCCGCTGGATGCTCAGGTTCCACTGACCCACGCGCATGTTCGGAGTGTCATAATCCAACGCGGTCACGATCGAGTTTAGCTGCCACGGTGTATTTTTGGGCGCGCTTCCACCAAATGGAATCCGCCCCGGGTCTCCGCCTGGATAATCCGCCCAGGGATTCTGAAAACTCACGCCAGCCAACTGGGTCCGTATGCTCCACGGCGGCACTGTCGTCAGGTTCCGGAAGTAAATCGAAGTTGGGCGGTCAAAGAAGATGCCGGCCGCGGCTCGGACCGATGTACGGCCGTCTCCGGAGACGTCCCACCCCAAACCCACGCGTGGCGCGATGTTCGACCAGTGATTATGTATGCCGGTGCGGGTCGGAAATCCGGGGTCTCCGTCGAAAAACAGACCTGGCGGGGCGTTATCAAAGCGGCTGGTATGGATCCCCTGCCGCAAGGCCCGCTCGTCGAAATGAATCGACGTGCCATCAAGATTCACCTGGGGGAAGAAGGGCTCCCATCGCACGCCATAATTCAAAGTGACTCGCGGTGTCACGCGCCATGTATCGGCGGCATACCAGTTTAGATAGTTGGACCTGTTATGTTGTTCGATCCCGCTACCCGTTCGCCACAGGGACACCTTCCCGATCAAGAAGTCCGCCATTCCCAATCCGTAATAGCGTCCATTAAAGGTAGCCCGGTACTCCGTATTTGCGGCGGAATAGGAGTCGACCCACCAACTTGCTGATGATACGCCAAACGCCATCTGGTGATTCCCGCGAACGACGCTCACGTCATCGTTGAATCCATATAGAGTGACGTACGTCGGACCAGTAGAGGCGCCCACCACGAAGCCGCCACCGCTCACCGTGATGGCTGCAGTATCCGGAGATGGGATGTACGAGTTGATTCCGAGATGGCCGTTGCCGCAATTGCACTTGCTGAAGTCCGCTCCCGTTTTGCCACCGATAAAATGATTGTAGCTCGCGCGGAATGTATTAATGACATTGGGTCCGAATAGGTAAGTGCTTCCGAACGTCAACGCCTGATTCGATCCGTCCACTCCATTGCCGGCGGCGAGCAGGTTTTTGCTGAGGTCATAGCCGACTGGCTGTTTGCGAGTCTCCCGCAACCATCGACCGAACAAAGAGTGATTGTTGGTCAACTGGTAATCGACGCGGGCAATGTAGTTACTCCAGTCGTCGTGAAACGGATTGCTGTAGTACACCTTGCCGCAGGGGTCGGAAGTCTTCGGAAGGAACGACGCGAACTTGACCGCTGGAGGGCTAAACAACGCCGGATCGACCTGATTATTGACAAAAGGTGCGGCCAATGTAATTGATCGGTTCGAATTGCAAGCCGCTGACGCGAACGTGCGGAAGTCGCCGGCCAGCATTGCATCGGTCGGCACATACGCATACGTTTGCGGGGGATCCTGGCGTGTCCGCGTGCCCTGGTACCCTCCAAAGAAGAAGAGTTTATTCTTCATGACCGGGCCGCCAATCGTGCCTCCGAATTGGTTGCGCTTCAACGTATCCCTGGTGCTCGCGAAGGCGTTTCGCGCATTGAAAATTCCGTTACGGACAAATTCGAAAACGTCGCCGTGAAACTCGTTCGTCCCGGATTTCGTCACGAGGCTGATTGAACCTGAGGATTTCCCTCCCTGCTTCGCGCCCGTGGCGCTGGTCTCGACCCTGAACTCCTGCATCGCGTCCGGAAAGGGCATCGACAGGTAAGAGCCTTGGAATGGGTTGTTATGGTCCGCCCCATCCAGCGTGTAATTCAGCGCGGAGTTCAGGCCGCCGGCGATCGAAACATTTCCCTGAGCAAACGGATCCCGAGATTGGCCCGTCAGGGTCACGGCCGGCGCCGCGGCACCGGCGAGGGCAACGAGTTCGACCACATTCCGTCCATTCAATGGGAGCTCCAGGATGCGGGCGTTTTCCACAACTTCACCGATACCCGAATTCCGGGTTTCTACCAGGGTTGCGTTGGCTTGAACCTCGATCGTCTCGGCGACCTGTCCCACTTCCAGGACCACATTGACGACGGGGCTGCTGTTGACTTCCAGAACGATTCCGCTCTGTACATACATCCGAAACCCAGGCAAGGCGGCCTGCAGCCGATATGGGCCAATCGGCAGGTTAGGCAGAACGTAGGATCCGGTTTCATTGGTAACGACGGTGCGAGCAATCCCGGTACCAGTATGAGTCGCCGTGACTTCCACGCCAGGAAGAACCGCGGCAGTCGCGTCCTGGACTCGGCCACTAATCTGGGCCGTCGCCTGTGCCCGGACTTGGCCACAGTTCAAAATCAAAACGCACGCGAGTGTCAGTGCCGTGAAGATTACTTTCTTCATAGTTAGTTTCCTCAGAGAGGCCCAGGTAAACGACACATGAGCCACCGAATTCAATCGCAGGTCCGCCAGCGCGCCCGTTTTCGTTTCGGTTCTCCAGACTATTTTTTTACGAAAAAGTAGATCGACTTTATAGGCCTCTATAGCTGTTGAAGTCAAGCGCCATAACCTCATCTCGTAGCCCAGCGGCTCTCGGCAACGATTCGCAGACGGAGCCGTTCCGGATTGAAGGTTCCGGCGGAGTGCGTTAAAGTCTGGTAACCGTGAGTTAGATTTCATGTCACATCTAAAGAGCTCATCCTCTTTCTTCGTGGCCGCGGCGGTTGCTGTTGTGACGATGATTGCGCCGGCGGGCGCGCAAACGCTGTTCGAGGGCGCGCGCTTGATCACCGGCGACGGCGGAGTCATCGAAAGCTCCGCCTTCATCGTGACCGGCAATCAGGTTTCGCAGGTCGGCCATAAGGGGGAAGTCCGCCTGCCCTCGGGCGGCACGCGTGTCGATCTGACGGGCAAGACCGTGATGCCTGCCCTTATCGACGCGCATGTGCATATGGGCTATCGCAAGGGGGTCGACTTCTCGCAGACCAACTACACGCGCGAGAATCTCTCCGACATTCTCGACCGCTTCGGCTATTACGGCGTGGCCGCCATCCTCGAAGCGGGCACGGCGCGCAGCGATCTTCCCTATGAGCTGCGCGCTAATCCGCCGCCGGGTGCGTTGTACCTGACGGCGGGGCGCGGCTTTGGCATGCCCAACGCGGGGCCCGGCGGGCCGATGCGCGATTCAGCGTACGGCGTGACCACGGAAGAGGAAGCGCGCGCCGATGTGCGCGAACTCGCCGGCAAGAAGGCCAATATAGTCAAGATCTGGGTCGACGACCGCGGCGGCACGGTCGAGAAGCTTCATCCTAACCTCTACCGCGCGATCATCGACGAAGCGCACAAGAACAACATGCGCGTCTTCGCTCATGTGATGAAGCTCGACGCTCGCCTCGAAATGGCGCGTCGTGCCATGACTAGGGCTGGACGATCGCAAATAGCGGCCCCACGCGAACGTTTCACTGTAAAATGCGGGTGAATGCCAGGAGGAATCCAAATGCGAAAACAAAGCATGGTCTCCATCAGCGTCTTGGTTGCGGTGCTCGCCTTTTCATTTGCCGGACCGGCCCAGGGTCCAGTCTCGGTACCTGCTCCCGAAGGGTGGAAGCAGTGTCCCCGATGCCAGAACAATAAGGACAGAGCGGATTCGAAGGTGAAGTACAAGGTCGAAGGCCACCCGTTTAGTCCACGTGACCTGTCAGGCGTATGGGGTTACAGTGGTGTCGCATCCACTTTCAGGAATCCTCCTCCGTTGACAGAGTGGGGAAAGCAGCAGCATGCAGCAACAATCGGCGACAAGAATGCCGCCGGACAATTCCTTCACAGTAAAGACACCTACAAGGGCAGCGGAGCGCCGATAAATTGCGACCCTCCTGGGTGGCCACGCTTGCACACAGACAACTACGGGTTCGAATTCGTTATGCTTCCCGGCCGGGTGGTTCAGTTCTTTGAAATAACCCACACGTGGCGCACTATCTGGACCGACGGAAGGAAACTGCCCGAAAATCCGCCGGAACCGCGCTGGATGGGATGGAGTGTTGGTCGCTGGGAAGGAGACACGTTTGTCGTCGAGTCCAACGGTTTTGACGAAAGGTCGTGGCTTGAAGATTCCCAACCCGATGGGGGCTGGACGCATAGCGACGAGATGAAAGTCGTGGAGCGATGGCGCCGCCTGGACTACGGCACGATCGAGGCGCAGATCACAATTATCGATCCCAAGACGTACACCGAACCATGGGTGACCCCGGCAACCAAAACGCCCTTGGTCCCCGGCACCGAACTTGGGGAAAATTTCTGCGCGCCTTCGGATTTCTCCGCGTTTAACAGCAAGGTGTTCCTGCCCGCAGCGGGGTCCGCTAACCAGAAGTAGATAAGGTCATCCTTATTTATTGATTACTCCGCCGGCCGGATTTCTCACGCCCTGATTGAACGATTCCTCTTCGGAGGGCACGCAGAAATCCTCGCGAATTTTGTCATTGGCCTGCAAGCGGAAGGTGAGTTTGTCGCTGACCCAGGCCTTTGTATAGGTCTTCGGATCATCGATCGTCATAACGACTTCCAGGGTGTCGCGGTCCAGGCGATGGTAGCGTTCCTCGAGATGCATGTCCTCGCTGTGCGGATTTCCGAAGTGATCGATCCACGCCCTTTCATCGAAACCGACGGTATCCACAACAAAAGTATCTCCGTCCCATTTTCCAACTGCGGTGTTGCCGAGCCATTTCGGATCGGGATCCTTCGGAATTTCCCGGCCATCGATCCAGATTTCGCGCAGCGCGCGTCCCCACTCGAAGAACTGCAGAATGCGATCCTTTGTTTGGATCATCTCAAAGGGTCTGCCGAAGAAAAGGATACGTGGATAACCGAGCGGATCGCACTTGCCGGTGGGATCATTCCCCAATGCGGGCGGAACGGCTCTCGGGCCATAGGATGGCTTATGCGCATCGAACTGTTCCTTCCCCCATGCGGTCATAGGCGGCGGCGCGTTACTCAGGCTCTGGGTGTTGCCTCTCCAAATTCCGGTCAGGTCGTGCGGGTCGTGTGGGACGCTAGGCCCGGAAGGCTGGACGCCGCGCCGTGCGTCGGGACGTCCGCGCTGTGCGAACGCGAGGGTTGAGACGAGCAGCACCACCAAGAGCGCGGTGAACAGGCGCGTGAATGAATTCCGCATTTGAAACTCCCTATTCGATGTTTCCTGGTCCACCCTGACTCTTGAATTCGCGTCCGTCCGCAAGTACCGCCTTTGAAAAGACCACTACAGGCGCACCTGATTTCGAACGGAAGCCGTAGACGGTCACTTCCGAGCCGGGGGTGAAGAGGTTGAGCATCTGCCTCCGGCTGAATCCGGAGCGTTCAAGATTTGTAGGCGCGTTCATTTCGGCTGACCAATGCTCGACGTTGCCTTTGTCGTCGGTGACATCGAAGTAAAGTTGCGAATGAGGGTTGGACAACGCGAATTTCGTAACGACTCCTTTGACGGACACGAGTTTCGACAGATCGTATGAAATGCCGGTCCCATGATGCGCGGTTGCCGGAGTCGAAACCGTCAGAAGACAGGCCATCAGCAACGAAACGACGATCAAATAGGTTTTCATTGTGGGTTCTCCCAGGCTAGAGAATATCTCCGCTGTTCGCCGGACTGTCAAGATGTGTTGCCGGTCCCTGCTATTTGCCAACCAGGCGCGAAAGTGGTGAAGCCGCTCCGCGTCTGTGATCTATCCATCTATCCTCGTCCGAGGTTGCTTAAGCGATGGCCGTCACTTTGCGGGACTGGTATAGTATGCTGCCGTTACAGAATAGCTTTACATCGAGGGACGCTTATGCGCACAACGGCCGCGAGTATTGTCGTATTGGCGCTGTGGTTTTCGCCTTCCGCTATGGCCCAAAGCAAGAACACAGCTTCCACCAACAAAGTGAAATCCTTTGATCATCTGGTCATCAACGTGTCGGATATGGAGCGGGCTGTGGCGTTCTACAAGCGGCTAGGCTTCACATTAATTAATGAGGATGGCTGGCGCAAGGGACAAGGACAAGTATCCATCAAGATCGGCGAGAACCAGAAAATCAACATCCACAAGCAAGATGTTCTGGGAGCCCAAAACAAGCCCCAGGATATCGGTCCCAACGACAAATTCAACCTGGCCTATATTCCGCTGGCGGGAGATGCCGATTTTTGTCTGGTTTGGGGCGGCACTATTCAGGAAGCTCAGCAGCACCTGCGCGACAGCGGAGTCGATCAGGTCAGTTCGCCGCGCAACGTCACAGGCGCGCGGGGACCCGCTACGAGCGTGTACTTCCGGGATCCGGACGGCAACTTATGGGAATTTGTCGTCTACCCACAATAGGATCATGCGGAAGGAAAGGCACTCATGGAATATCGCAGGCTTGGATCACTTGAGGTGTCTGTTGTTGGCATCGGATGCAACAACTTCGGTTGGCGGACGGATGCTGCGGGAACGGCGGCGGTGGTCGATGCCGCACTCGACGCGGGTATCAACTTTTTTGATACGGCGGACGTTTACGGGGCGGGGCAGAGCGAAGACTTTCTCGGCAAAGCGATCAAGGGCCGCCGCAGTAAGGTAATCATTGCCACGAAGTTCGGGATGAAAATGAGCGAAGGCAAGCGCGGCGCGCGCCCGGAATACGTGCGTGAGGCGCTCGACGCCAGTCTGCGGCGCCTTCAGGTCGAGGCCATCGACCTTTACCAGATTCATTTTCCGGATCCGAGCACGCCCATTGCGGACACAATGCACGCGCTGAATGACGCGGTGAAGGTCGGAAAAGTGCGTGAAATCGGCTGCTCGAATTTTTCCGCTGAACAGATGCGTGCGGCGCGTGCGACGCCCGGCCCTCGGTATTTCGCGAGCGTGCAGAACGAGTACAGCCTGCTGAAACGCGATGCACAGGCAGAGGTGTTGCCAGAATGCGCGCGCACCGGCGTTGCTTTTCTGCCTTACTTCCCGCTCGCAAACGGGCTGCTCACGGGAAAATACCGCAAAGGCAAAACGTTTCCCGAAGGCAGCCGGGGCAAGGATGCGTTCGGCCCGAAAGTCTTTACGCCTGACAATATCGAACGTGTGGAAGCCCTGATCGCTTTTGCCGAATCCCGCCGTCACTCGCTGCTGGAGCTGGCGTTCTCCTGGCTCACCGCGCGTCCCGAGGTTTCGAGCGTCATCGCTGGAGCTAAAACTCCAGATCAGGTGCGCGCGAACAGCCGTGCAGCCTCGTGGAAACTCACAGCCGCAGATCTGGCTGAAGTGGATGGAATTCTGGCGTGAAGTTTATTCTCCCCTCTGGAGGGCTTTGCACAAAAAGTCACTTACTGGTTTCTAAACATCGCCGATTCGCATTCGCCGATATGGCAGATTTCAAATCTAGCTGCGTGGCCGTTGCCGACTTTGTGTGCAAAGCCCCTCTGGAGGGGAAGAGTTTATTTTTCGCTGTCCAGCTGCGCCATCTGTTCGGCGCCATAGCGTGAACCCGCAATAGCATTCTCAGGGACCAACGTTCGAATCAACCAAGTCTATCCCGAGTTTTCTGGTTCACGCGATGAACGCGCGAATGACTGCGGCCGCCGCACCAAAGAGTTTAACCTTCATCCAGAACCTCCTGTTGACACTGGTGAGCCATTCCCCAATCTTTTGATAAAGTGACGAGATCACGGCTGAGAATATATGAATATATGTGATAGCTACGAGCATCAATGTCTTGCGCCGACGCAGGCGTCTGCGCAAATATACGTCACACCACACGAGATTGGAGGCCGATCATGATGCAACGACGTGATTTTATCCGGACCGGCGCCTCGGGGCTCGCAGGCGCCACCCTCGCAGCCGTCGGCTGCAGCCGGGGACCGGAGAACCAGAACACCGGCCCTCTCGGCAATCTGCGCTCCGCGACGCCCGCGGACCTTCGGGAGCTGGTCGGGAACGGGCGGAGGCGCCGCATTCTGCTGCGGGGAGGCGTGGTGCTCACCTTGGACCCCAAGGTAGGAGACTTCGAGAAGGCGGACATTCTGATCGACGGCAAGACGATCGCCCAGATTGCGCCCAACATCTCTGTCTCCGACGCCGAGATCGTCGACTGCTCGGGCACTATTGTCATGCCCGGATTCGTCACGACGCACCATCATCAGTACGAGACGCTGCAGCGCAGCGTCATCCCGGATGGGCTCCTCGCGGGCGCCTGGCCGCAGGAAAGCTATGGCTCGGTCGTTCAAAACATCTGGACCGCTGGCCGCATCGCCGATCCGCAAACCCCGAGCTCGTCTGTCTGGGATCTCGGCCGCTCGCCGTACGACCCTGAGGACTGCTACATCTCGGAGCTCGTCGCGTGTTTGAGCGAGATCAGCGAGGGCATTACGACCGGGACCGACACGTCGCAGTCGTCTCACACACCCGAGCACACCGACGCCATGATCAAGGGACTAATGGACTCGGGACGCCGAATGGTCTATGCCTACACAGGCGGCATCGATCGCAGTGCTCAAGGTATTCCATACGAATTTCCCGGCGCGATGAACGACACGACGAAAGGCATCGGCCGCATCGCGAAAACGTACTTCAACTCGAAAGATCAGCTGGTGACGCTCGGCTTCGGCGGCGGCCCAGGGCCTGCGGTGCCCGGCTCCGAGTACACCGGATGGCAGCTCGCGCGGGCGTTCGGCGCCTCGCTCCACAACCACAACGTCGGCGGTTCGGCGGTTGTGATCAATGCGGCGTCCGACCCGAGAAACGGGAACGACTGGTCGGACGTGACCTTTATCCACTGCACGCGCTGGCAGGACGAACCAATTGTCCAGATCAGTTACGGGCCGCACGGTTATCCCAAAGAGAACCGGTCGAAAGCGTGGGAGATCTGGCGAGACAGGGGCGCGCATGTATCGATTGCCAACCTCATCGAGATGCAGATGCGGCACGGGATGCCGCCTTTTCAGGAGGCGCTCAGCCATGGCATCCTGCCCAGCCTCAGCCCCGACGTCGACACGAACATGACGACTGATCCCTTTTCGTTGATGCGCGGTGCCTTCTGCCTGCAGCGCGCTTTGGCCAATGACCTCGCCTTTCCGGAGAGCAATCCCGGCGGATTGCCTGTCCCACAGCTCCTCACGTGCCGGCAAGTCATCGAAATGGCCACTATCGCCGGTGCGGCGTCCAATCGGCTGCTCGACAAGATTGGCACTCTCAGTCCTCGCAAAGAAGCCGACATCATCGTGCTCGACGCGCGGAGCATGAATACATGGCCGATAAACAACGTACCCGGCACGATTGTGACGATGATGAATCCCCGCCACGTTCGCGACGTGCTTATCGCGGGAAGCGTCGTGTTCTGGAAGGGCAAGCTCGTTGGGTGGAACGTCGACGCGTTGCTGCGCCAGATCGAGCAGGCTCGTGACCGCGGGCTGGCGCGAATCAACGGCCCCGCGAAAGCCGGAAAGCTGCCACCCGGCAACAACAGCCTGACCAATCCGTACCGACCGAATTTCCTCGGGAGCTGCTGCGAGAAGGGACAGAACACGATCGCTCCGGCCTATGCATTGAGGCCGTGAACCATGAGCGGAGCGAATGCAAGCCCGTCAGGGCGCAGCCATCAAGTCATGATGATCATGAAATCACGAGAACACGGATTGCCGTTAATTCGCCAATGGATTCGGGCGAAGCTGAATGTGCTCGATGTTGCCGATCTTGGTTTCCGTGAATTTTGGCATATACGAGCTGTAGGTCGCCCAAATGCCCCGGCCCTTCCAGCCTGCTCGGGGATCATCAATGCGTCCGTCCAGGCCGCGCGTAAAGAACGGCATCGGATACGGGAGGCGAAAGACCGTGAACTTTTCCGTCTTCGGATTGAACATCAACAACGAGTCCGAAGTTGTGCCGGTGACGATAACCGTATCCTTCCCGAGTCCGAGCGTATCGAACTGATCCACCCATAGGAAATAAGGATACTCGGTGCTGCCGGTTTCCTTCCCGGTGCCCGCGAACTTGGGCCCGGGCAAGTCCCAATAGCTGAATTTCCCCGTCTTGGGATCCAGCTTTCCGAGATGCCCGCTTCCGGCGGAGAACCAGACTATTCCGTCGGTGCTGAAATCAAATCAGTGTGAGAGACGGAGTGGAGGCGGCAGAAGGTAGTCATTAAATTGCCTGGTCTTCGGATTAAACAAGTACACCTTGTTCTGCGGCCCGTTGACTTGAGGTACGGGTACCCAAACCGTGCCATCAACCGGGCTAACAGCAGTGGCATAGCCCCCGGTTGAAATTTCCCTCTGGGTTTTCGTGTCGATCCGCATCCACGCTCTTTGAGCCGCTGCTTCTGTACGCTCGACGTTATTGGGATCGACCTTG
>Ga0137371_10001813_pt1 | contig 16973 bp, 13 predicted proteins | sample SagtaG_7_FD_104919 | JGI IMG/M metagenome (GOLD analysis project Ga0137371, IMG submission 104919) | Vadose zone soil microbial communities from Sagehorn Ranch, Mendocino, California, USA - Sage1_R_40_16 metaG | ecosystem: Environmental > Terrestrial > Soil > Vadose zone | place: USA...
CTTCGCGCCGGTCTTGGTGCGCCACCCATCCACCACGACTTCACCGCGCTGAGCATCCACCGCCGCGATCACACGGTCGCGCGGCAGCTGGCCGCACAGCTCCGGGCTGGCGGCCGTTCCCAGGACGACCTTTCTCGCGCCGGCGTCGAGCCACGCGCGGGCCGCGTCGAGCGACCGGATGCCGCCCCCGACGCGGCATGGCGCCCGCCGCACCATCGCCCGCATCAGGGGAGCATTCGACCCTTGGCCCAGAGCGGCGTCGAGATCCACCACCGCCACCTCGCCGGCCACCGCGAACTCGTCGAGGCGCGCCAGCGGGTCTCCACCATCGAGCACGAACTCCCGTCCGTGCCGCAGCTGGACGGCGCGGCCATTCATCAGGTCGATACTCGGAACGATCATTGGCGCTCGTCCCCCCTCTCCCGCGAGGGAGAGGGGGTCAGGGGGTGAGGCAGCCGCACCGCGATGCCGCACGCCGCGACGTGCGCCTTGATGCCGTCGACCGTCTCGGCACCGTCGTGTAGCACCGAGGCCGCCAGCACCGCGTCCGCCCCGGCCGCCAGCGCCTCGACGACGTGGGCTCGCGTCCCGATTCCTCCCGACGCGATCACTGGCACGTGAACCGCGTCGACGACGGCGCGCAGCAGGTGGAGGTCGTGGCCGCCGCGCGTCCCGTCCGCGTCCCAGCTCGTCAGCAAGATCTCGCCCGCGCCGCGGCCCTCGCCTTCCACGGCCCACGCGACGGCGTCGGGTCGGCCGGTGGAGCGTCCGCCCACGACCAGGCCCTCCCAGTCACCGCCGCGGCGGCGCGCGTCGATCGCCAGCACGACGCACTGCCGTCCGAACGCGTCGGCGAGCTCACTCAGCAGGGCGGGTCGCTGAACGGCGGCGGTGTTGATGCTGACCTTGTCGGCACCGGCGCCGAGCAGGCGCCGGGCGTCGGCGACGCTGCGGACTCCTCCGCCGACGGTGAGTGGGATGCGAATCGCCGCACGCACCCGCCGCACGGTCTCCACTTGCGTCTCGCGTTCTGCCGGTGCCGCGCCGATGTCGAGCATGACGATTTCATCCGCGCCTTGCGCCTCATAGGAGGCCGCGCGTTCCGCCGGATCGCCGACATCGCGGAGTCCCTGAAAATTCACGCCCTTCACGACTCGCCCGTCGCGGACATCGAGGCAGGGGACGATGCGGCGCAGCAAGCCGGCAGCGCGCGCCGCTGGCGCCGCGTCGGTCGTGCTGCCGCGGCCCAACCAGCGCCCCAGCAGCCCCTCGCCGTACGCCCCGGACAGCTCGGGGTGGAACTGACAGGCGAGCGTGTCGCCGCGCTCGAGCGCGGCGATAAACGGGGTCCTGTAGGTGGTCCACGCCGCGTTCCAGCCGGACGGAGCCTCGCACAGCGCGTACGAGTTGGCGAACGCCGCCTCGCCGCTCGTGACCAAGCGACCATCGGGATTCGCGACCACGCGGTTCCAGCCGAGGTGCGGCAGGCGCACGCCGGCGGGTAAGCGGCGGCACGTGCCCGGCACGATTCCCAGCCCCGGCACGCCCGGGGCCTCCTCGCTGGCGTCGCACAGCAGCTGCAAGCCCAGGCACACGGCGAGGAGCGGCGTGCCGCGTCCGAGGCTGTCGCGCAGGGCGACGTCGAGGCCGCGTGCCCGCAGCTGGGCCGCGGCGGGCCCAAACGCCCCGACGCCGGGCAAGACGAGGCGGGCCGCCCCACGCACGACCGCCGGATCGTGCGTCGGCGTGACGCGCTCGCCCAGCCGCTGGAAGGCGTTCGCGATCGACGCCAGGTTCGCCACGCCGGTCTCCAGGACGACGATCTCAGCCATCGCGCGGCGCTCCCAACGTGCCCTTCGTCGAAGGGACGTCGTCACGGCCCGAACAGGCTACGGCCTCGCGCAAGGCGAGAGCGACGGCCTTGAAGGCCGCCTCCGCACGGTGGTGGTCGTTCTCGCCCCGCAGCACGTCGACGTGCAGGGTGAGGCGTGCGGCGACCGCAAGCGAGCGCAGGACGTGCGCCACATTCTCACAGGCGAGCCCGCCGATCGCCTCACGGCGGAGACCCAGATCGACGGCCGAGTACGGGCGTCCCGAGAGGTCGACGACCGCTCGCGCCAGCGCCTCGTCGAGCGGCGCGAACGCCGACCCGAATCGGGCGACCCCGCGGCGCTCGCCGAGCGCGCGGTCGAGCGCTTCACCCAGCCCGAGCGCGCAATCCTCCGCTGTGTGGTGGTCGTCGACTCGCAGGTCGCCCTTGCAGACAAGCGTCAAGTCGAAGGCGGCATGCCGCGCCAGAGTGTCAAGCAGGTGATCGAGGAACCCGACCCCCGTGCTGACGTCGGCCTTCCCCGTCCCGTCGAGCGTGAGCGTGACGTTGACGGTGGTCTCTTTGGTGATCCGCTCAACGGCGGCAGTCCGTTTCATGGCAGGAGCTCGAGGAGATCGGTGAGTTGCCCCAAGACCCAGGCGCCACCCGCCGGAGCCTCGTCCCCGGGTGCGGCGACGGCGAGGGGAAGCACACCCGCCTGCGCGGCGGCGTGCATGTCGTCGGGGGTATCGCCGACCATCCAGGCTCGGCGGACCCCGAGGCGCTCGAGCGCGAGGCGCACGGGGGCCGGGTTTGGCTTGGATGGCGCGTCCTCCATCGCCACGACGGTGGCGAAGAGCCGCGCCACGCCCGCGCGCTCCAGGAACCACTCGGCCTCGGCCCGCGGCCGGCCCGTCACGATCGCCAGGGGCCAGCGCGCCGCGAGCTGCTCCAACAATGCGCTGGGAGGGATTAGGCACTCTCGCTCGCGAAGACTCATGTACAGCGACTGATAGCGCGCGATGACGTCGTCGAGTGACGTAGACTGGCCACCCAGTTCGATCAGCCGCCCGGTGACGAGCCAGTCGTTCGCGGCGTCGCCCGTCCGGATCGCGGCTGCGACCTGCGCGGACGTGACGGCCACGCCGAACGACTGCGCCGTCGCGGCGATGGCGGCTCGCTGGGAGTGCCGCACGTCCGCGAGCACGCCGTCCATGTCGAAGACGAGCGCCTCAGGCGCCAGTGCCGTGTCGAGCGCCGCCATGAGCCGCTCGAACTCAGGCGTGCTTCCCGGCAGTGTGATGCGCAGCGCGCTGCCGAGGCCCGGCCGGTTGGGGAAGGTCCGCACCGCGACGCCGAGCGCCGCGAGGGCGGCGGTGAGGAACGGAGCGCGAACGCCGCACTCCGCCAGAATGAAGTTTGCCTGAGAGGGAAGCGGCTCGAGCCCCAGATGCCGCAAGCGGGCGCCCAATGCGGTCCGCTCAACTCGTACGCGGGCGACGTGCGTGCGTAGCGCGGCTTCGCCATCGGCCAGCTGCCTGAGTGCGAGCGCGACCGACGGAGCGGCCACCGGGTAGGGTGCGCCCGCCGCGCGCAGCGTCGCGACGACATCTGGAGCCCCGATCGCGTACCCAATCCGGCAGCCGGCGAGCCCCCATGCTTTGGAGAGCGTGCGCAGGACGACGACGTTGGGGAGATCGATCACCCCGGCGGTGAGGTCAGCGTCCGCGTACTCCCCATACACGTGGTCGAGGAGGAGCAGAGCGGAGGGCGCCGCTTGGGCGAGGCTCCGCACGTCGTCGGCCGATGCTGTGGCGCCCGTCGGATTGTTGGGCGAGACGATGGCGATCACCGCCGGGCGCTCGTCGAGCCGGTCGAGGAACGCCGCGAGAGGGAACTCGCCACAGCCCCAGGGGACGGGAGCCAGCGTCCCGCCCGCGAGCTTCGCAAAGCGATGGAGCATCTCGAACGTCGGCTCGGGGAGCAGCATCGTCCGACCAACACCGAGATAGGCGCGGCACACGCGATCGATCGCGTCGTCCGCGCCGGCGGTGACGATGACGCGCTCGGGAGCGACGCCGACACGGCCGGCCAGCGTGGCCTCGAGGGCCGACGTGTCGGGATAGCGCCGCAGCGTCTCGGGGTCTAGGCCCGCCAGCGCCTCGAGTAAGGCGGCCGGGGGCAACGGGCCCTCGTTGCTGTCGAGCTTCAGCGTGGGGCTCATGGGACGATTTGGGCGAGACGGGAGACGACGACGTCGGTCCCGCCCGCCGCCTTCACGGCGGGAATGACGCGGGGCAGGGCGTCCCGAGGCACGGCCGCCTTCACCGCGTAGCCGTTGTTGCCGAACAACGGTGACACGGTCGCACGGCGCATCGCGGGCAAGGCGGCCACGACGGCATCCAGGCACTCGGCCGATGCGTTCACCTCCAGCATCACGCGCCGTCGCGCGTCGAGCACCGAGCGCAGTAACAGCACGAGATCCTCGATGCGCTGGCGGCGGCGCGAGTCTTCGAGCGCACGCGGGTTGGCGTAGAGCCGAGTCGAGGATCGCATCAGCACATCGAGCACGCGGAGACCGTTGGCCTCGAGCGTCGCGCCGGTAGCCGTGTTGTCGACGATGACATCGGCGTCTTCGGGTGGAAACACTTCGGTCGCCCCGTAGGATCGGACGAATTCCGCGGCGAGGCCGCGGTCCGCAATCCACGCGCGTGCCAATCGCTCGTATTCCGACGCGACGACCACGCGCCGGTCGGGGAGGTCTCCCGGCGCGGCCGCGACGATCTGCACCTGGTCGAGCTCCGTGTCGAGCACTTCGATCACGTCCGCCTGCAGCTCGGCCACCCAGTCGGCTCCCGCGAAGCCCGCATCCCGGCTGCCCGCGGCCAGCATCTCCACGACGTTCTGGGGTTTGAGCAGCTTGGCCTCGGTCTCGGGGAGGGAGACGTCCGGGCGGTATCCGCGCGCGCCCCCTCCCGGACGGACGTGGATGCCGGCATCGCCCAGCAGCGACAGGACGCCGCCCTCCATGCGGCCCTTCGGCAGGCCGAGACGCAGAATCATTTTGCACGCTCCAGAGTGATTGGATCCCAAACGCAAAAACGCCGGCCACAGGGCCGGCGTCGGCGATGAACTCAAGTGCTCGGGTTTCTCGAGACTAGCTTGCGTGCACCTCCGGCGGCCCCCCGATTGGGTGGCGGTGATGGTGCCGGTGATGGCGCGCGACGAGTCTCATGGCCAGTACGTAATCCCCGGGTGGTGCGGCTGTCAAGTGCGGCGGGCGGAGCCTCAGGCGACGTGCGCCCCCCGGTCGATTTTGAAGTGCACCTTGACGCCCGCCCGGGCCAGCATGTCGACAAGCGCATCGATGCTGAAGCGATGGAAACGCCCACGCACGAGATCGCTCACGCGGGGTTGGCTCACGCCCAGGAGCTTCGCTGCCCGCGCCTGCGTGAGCCGGCGGCGCGAAATCAGGCGCTCGAGGGCCAGCATCAAGTCGGCCCGGACGCGGAGGTGCCCGGCCTCCACAGCGGAGAATCCCAGGTCGCGGAACACATTGTGCGAGCCCTTCGTGATTCTGATCGCCATTATGTCTCCTCGTCTCGGCCGCGGTCGCGCGTCAAATCCTTGAATCGCGCCCGCGCCAGGTCCAGGTCCAGCGCTCGCGTGCGCCGGCTCTTCTTCGCGAAGGCGTGCAGCACGTACACCGCTTCGGTCCGCGTAGCGAGGTACAACACCCTAAACTCCCCGCCCGCGCGAATTCGGATCTCGCGCACCCCAGGCCCGACCTGCGCCATCGGCTTCCAGTCGCTCGGATCGTGACCGGCCTGCACGCGGTAGAGCTGGTAGCCGGCGATCCGGCGGGCGTTCGGCGGAAACGCGCGGACGGCTGCGCGGGAACTCCCCAGCCAGTGCAGCGGTCTGAGCGTCACCGGGGAATATATCGGTTTGGATATACCGCGCCAGGGGAGGAAGCGGGGGTCGGCCGGCGGGGATCGGCGCGGAGAACCATGAATGCATCATGGTGACGGCGTTACGCCGATGCGTCATCATTCTTACGCAGTCGCTGGACGTCCTTCTGCACGTTTTTTGTCCACGTTGTTGTGGCTCGACGTTGTTCGCTTGATTTGGAGAGAGCGACGTGGTCAGGGCGATCACGAATCAAACTAGTCCGCCGCCTCCCGCTCCGCCGGAGGCGGTTGCTCTTCGTCTGATAAGAGCCGGAACGACTTCACGGCGCCCGTAAGCTTATCCGCTGCCTCGGCCAAACGATTCGCCGACGCCGCGATCTCTTGGGTCGACGCGCTCTGCTCCTCTCCCGACGCCGCGAGCTCCTCGGCGGACGCGAGCAGGCCGTCGGTCTGCTGCGTCACCGCGCCCAGCCGGTTCGCGATTTCCTCCACCAAGTTTTTCATCTCCGCCGCCGACTGGGCGATCTCACCGCTCCAGCTCGCGTTGGCATCGGCCTCACCAGCCACGGAGCCGAGGCCCTGAGCGGCGGTCTGCGCCGCCTCACGCACCGACGCCGCCACCTGCGCCAGGCGCACCAGCCGGTCGCGCGTGCCCTGCACCCGCGTCAGCACGCCGCGCACCGTATCGGCGGTGTCGCCCGCCGCGGCTGCGGCGAGCGAAGCGAGCTTGCGCACCTCGTCGGCCACCACGGCGAAGCCGCGCCCCTGCGGGCCGGCGCGGGCCGCTTCGATCGCCGCGTTCAGCGCCAGCATGTTCGTCTGGGTCGCGACCGCCTTCGTCTGCACGACGAATCGCTGGATCTCGGCAGAGGCGGTCGCCAGCGCCTCGGCCTCGGCGGCGCCCTTCACCACCTCGTCGGCGAGCTGGGCGAGCTGCACGGCGCTCTGGTCGAGCACGTCCTTGTGCTTGCGCGCTAACGCCGAGAGCCCTGCGTTGCGCCGCACCGCCTCGTCCGCGCCCAGCGCCAGACTCGCGGCGATCTGGAGGATTCGCCCTGCGTCGTCGGCCGCGGCGCGCACGAGCTGCGCCTGCTCGCTGGCGCGGCGGGACAGGTCCTGCGACGTCGCCGCCATCTCCTCCGTGGACGCGCTCATTTCCTCGGTCGAGGCGGAGATCTCCGAGGCCATGGCCGCCGCCTCGTCCGCCGCGGAGCGGATCGCGCCGACCAGCCGCCGCAACGCGACGACCATCGAGTGCACCGACGACAGCAGCTCCCCCACTTCCGCCGCCTCGGCGCGGTGCGTGGAGACCGTCACCGACAGGTCGCCGCCGGCTACCCGGCTCGCGATCGCCCCCGCAGCCAGCACCGGCTCGGTCACGAGCCGGCTGAGCCGCCGCGACAGCCAGAACAGGGCTCCGACCACGAGCGCGGCGACGAGCACGGCGCCGAGCCACACGCTGCGCTGCGTGCTGTAGGCGGCGGCGAACGCCGTGGCCGAGGGCTGGCGGTACAAGACCCACCACTCGCCCTGGTTCGTGGGAACCGTGACGATCAGCTCCTCGCCCCGCTGTGTCGTCGCGACCCGCGCGCTCGCCGCCGCGGCCGCGAGCGGGATGCGGTCCTTATCCCGCAGCGGCTGGAGCAGCTGGGCCGGGTCGCTCGTCACGAGTACCCGGCCGCCGTTGTCGACGAGCTCGATGTAGGCGCCGCCCGTGAGCTCGTCGGAGCCCACGAGCTTGGCCAGCTTGTCCAGGGCGAACACGGCCTTCAGGACGCCGATCGGGCGCGCATATCCCGGCGCCCGGACGGCGACGTCGAACTCCAACGAAACCACGCCCGCCGACGAATCGAACTTCGCGTCGCCCTCGTAGACGCCGTCTGCCACGGCCCGCTGCCACCACGCCTCATCGCGCTGCACGAAGTCCGACGGCCGGTCCGACGTCAGCACATTGAGGCCGTGGCTCTCCGTGACGAACACTTCGGCGAAGTCGGAGAGCGTCGTGTAGGCGCGGAGGTAGTCGCGCAGCGCCGGGTCTCCGCCCAGCTGACGGGTGCCCGCGAACATGCGCTCGAGCGTGGGAATGTCGATCTTGTCGAGGCCGCGTGCCGCGGCGTCCTGGGCCGCCTGTCGCAAAGCGCCGATCAGCTGGGGCATGCTCGCCAGGGAGACGACCTCCCGGCGGCGTTCGTTCAGGTAGTGGGTGACCATGGCGGCCTCGCGGGCGGCCACGTCGCGGCCGCGTGCGTCGGCCTGCTGCTCGAGGATGCGCTCCACCCGGTTGCCCGTGAACCAGGCGACCACGGCGATGAGGAGGACGGCGGTACCGGCCCCCGACGCGAGAAAGCTTTGGCGGAGTTGCTGGGATTTCGTGGCCATTCGGGTGGTCGCGCGCTAAGCTACCGAGGGTGACACCGTGCAGCAAGTCCGTTTAATTTCAGGCACTTATGAGTAACGCCCCCCACCCCCTCCCGTCCTACGATCCGGCTGCGGTCGAGGCCAAGTGGCAAGCCCGGTGGGCGGAAGGCCACAGCAACGAGCCTGACTTGGACGGCGCCGCGCGGCCGTTCTACAACCTGATGATGTTCCCGTATCCCTCGGCCGAGGGCCTGCATGTCGGCAACATGTTCGCGTTCACGGGCGCCGACATCTACGGTCGCTTCAAGCGGCTCCAGGGCGACGAGGTCTTCGAGCCGATGGGGTTCGACGCGTTCGGCATTCACTCGGAGAACTACGCGCTCTCGATCGGGATCAATCCGGCGCAGCTGATCCCGCAGAATATCGCCAACTTCCGGCGCCAACTGAAGCGCTTCGGCGGCATGTTCGACTGGCGCCACGAGCTGTCGACGACCGATCCGGCTTACTACAAGTGGACGCAGTGGATCTTCTTGCAGTTGTTTCGCGCGGGGCTCGCGTATAAGAAGCGCGCCGCGGTCAACTGGTGCCCCAAGGACAAGACGGTCCTCGCCAACGAGCAGGTCATCAACGGGCGCTGCGAGCGCTGCGACACGCCGGTGGAGCAGCGCTTCCTCGATCAGTGGTTCTTTCGGATCACCGACTTCGCGGAACGCCTCCTCCAGAACCTCGACCACCTCGACTGGGACTCCTCGACCGTCGCCTTGCAGCGCAACTGGATCGGTCGGAGCGAGGGAGCGGAGCTGGTGTTCGAGACCCCGGGAGGCAAGAAGATCACGGTGTTCACCACGCGGCCTGACACCGTGTTCGGTGCCACCTATCTGGTGCTGGCGCCGGAGCACCCGCTCGTCGAGGACCTGATCGCCGTCGAGCAGCGTACGGCGGTCAAGGCCTACCAGCGCGAGGTGCAGAACAAGGACGTCGTGTCACGCCGCGTCGGCGACAAGACCAAGACCGGCGTCTTCCTCGGCTCCTACGCCCGGAACCCTGCCACGGGCGAGGCGATCCCGATCTGGATTGCCGATTACGTCCTCATGGAGTACGGGACCGGCGCCATCATGGCGGTGCCGGCGCACGACAAGCGCGACTTCGAGTTCGCCACGCAGTTCCAGCTGCCGATCCGCCAGGTCGTGAAAGCTGAAGGCGAGCCCCTCCCCACCATCTCGGAGGAGGGCGTGTTGATGAACTCCGGGGCCTTCGACGGGCTCCCCTGCCGCGAGGGAAGCCGCAAGATCGTGGCGTGGCTCGCGGGACGGGGGATGGCGACCCCGCGCGTGCAGTATCGCCTGCACGACTGGTGCATCTCCCGCCAGCGTTATTGGGGACCCCCGATCCCGATCGTGTATTGCGATCGTTGCGGACCGGTGGGGGTTGCCGACAGCGATCTCCCCATCGAGCTGCCGTTCATCGAAGACTTCCGGCCCGACGACACCGGGGTCAGCCCGCTCGCACGCCACAAGGAGTGGTACTTCGTCAAGTGTCCCGACTGCGGTGGTGAGGGCCGGCGCGAGACCGACGTCTCCGACACGTTCCTCGACTCGGCGTGGTACCACCTCCGCTATCCGTCGACCGAGTTCGCGGACCGACCTTTCGACCCGGCGAGGACGAGGAAGTGGTTGCCGGTCTCGACCTACATCGGCGGCAACGAGCACGCCGTGCTGCACCTGTTGTATTCGCGGTTCATCAGCATGGTGCTCAAGGACCTGGGCCACATCCACTTCGAGGAGCCGTACCCCAAGCTGCGCGCCCACGGCCTGATCGTGAAGGACGGCGCCAAGATGTCCAAGTCGCGGGGCAACGTCGTCGTCCCCGACGCCTACATCCAGCAGTGGGGCGCCGACACCTTCCGGATGTACCTGATGTTCCTGGGCGCCTTCCAGGTGGGCGGGGACTTCAGGGAGACCGGGGTCATTGGGATCCGGCGCTTCCTCGACAAGGTGTGGCACCTTGCCCACGAAATCGGTGCCAACAGGCTGACACCGGACATCGAGCGCAAACTGCATCAGACGATCAAGAAAGTGGGAGCCGACACCGAGAGCCTCGACTACAACACGGCGATCGCGGCGATGATGGAGTACGTGAACGAACTGCGGGAGCAGGGAGCACGGAGCAGGGAGCAGGTGGAGCCCCTGGTGATCATGCTTGCGCCCTACGCACCGCACTTCGCGGAAGAGATCTGGGAGCTCTTGGGGCACAAACGGTCCGTGTTTGAGGAGCGGTGGCCCACGTATGACGAGCGGCTCGCCACCGCGGGCGACGTGGAGATCGCCGTGCAGGTGAACGGCAAGCTCCGCTCGCGCCTGATCGTACCTCGCGGTCTGGATGAGGACGCAGTGGTAGCACGCGCCCTCGCGGACGAGGCGGTCAAGAAATTCGTGGACGGAAAGAAGGTGCGGAAGGTGATCTACGTGCAGGATCGGCTGTTGAACCTGGTGGTCTAACACGAGCGTCTTAGAGCAGTCGTGCCACCAGATCTCCCATTACATATCCCACCAGCGCCACGCCCAGCCCAACTACGAACATGTCGATTCCGCTGCGCACGATGCCGCGGCCGGTGAAGACGCTGCGCGCCCCACCGACGGCGAAGTGGGATAACATCGACACGGCGAACGACGTCCACACAGCAACCTGCGTGTTGAAGATCAAGAATGGCGCGACCGGGATCAGGGCCCCGACTGCCGTGGCCACGCCCGTCACCCACCCCTCCTTGAGCGGCGTCGAGTGCGCTTCGCCGATCTTCAACTCCTCGCGTACCTGCTCGTCGAGAGCGCGAGCCGGGTCTCGCATCACTTCCTCCGCCATGCGGCGGGCGGTGCGCGGATCCACGCCCTTCACCTGATACATCAATGCCAGCTCTTCCTCCTCCACCTCCGGCATCAGGCGGATCTCTTCCTTCTCCATCGCGATCTCGTGCGCGTACACCTCCTGCTCGCTCTTGGCGGCCAGGTAGCCGGAGGCGCCCATCGACAGGGCGTCGGCGATCATTCCCGCGACGCCCGAGATCATGATCACGTGCGGCTGCACCGCCGCCCCGATCACCCCTGCCACCAACCCGAAGTTCGCGGTGAGGCCGTCGTTGAACCCGTAGACGACGTTGCGCAGGAACCCGCCGGACTCGGCCCGGTGCCAGGGCTCGCTCTTCGATCCCGCGAGCCCCGCCAGCGTTTCGGCGTGCGCCGCCGACTCCTTGGCCAGCGTGAGCGACACCGCCTTCGCGTCGCCGGCGGGAGACGCGCTGTGCAGGTCCATGTAGCCCTTCACCTCGCGGCCCTCTTCCCGCAGCAGCAACGGCAGCAGATACCGGGGCCCGAAGCGTTTGCCGAGCCAGGCCATCACGCGCGCGTTGACCGTCGGCGCCGGGCCGCCAGGAGGCACGGGATGACCGTGGTCGCCGAGCAGCTTGGCCCAGATCTGCGTATGCCGCTCCTCGACGCCCGCCAGCTTCTGGTAGATCTCGCGCTTCCTGGGGTCGGGCTCCTTGGACGCCAGGACGCCGTAGAGGAACGCGGCGTCCGCTTCGTCCTGCCAGTGGTGCAACCAGTTGTGCAGATCGCTCTTCGACATTGGTGGCAAGTTAATATTGGGCAACGATTTAGGGGAGTGGGCAGTGAGGAGTGGGGCGTAAGGGAAGGAACAACCCCCACTCCCCACTCCCGACTCCCCGCGACGCTCTAGACCCATCCCGCATCTAGTTTTACGGACAATGACCGTGGCCCTCGCCGTTCCGGACGTCCTCGTCGCCCGCGCGCAAGCCGGAGATGAAGCAGCCCTCGAGGCGTTGTTCCGTGCGTTCGAGACGCCGGTCTACAACCTGGCGCGACGCATGCTGCGGAACGCCGAGGACGCCGAGGACGTGCTGCAGGAGACGTTTCTGGAAGTCGTGAAGAGCATTCGCACCTACCGCGGCGAAGGGTACCTGTGGGGTTGGATCCGCCGGATCGCGGCAACGAAGGCGCTGATGCGAATCCGCCGAGACCACATTCGAGCGACGGAGCCCCTGGATGAGGAGCATGGAAAAGCAGGAATGCACGTCGCAGCGAACCTCGATCTGGAGCGGGCGTTCGAGCAGCTGACGGACACGTCCCGCGCGGTGGTATGGCTGCACGACGTCGAGGGCTACACGCACGAGGAGATCAGTGAGCTGATGGGCAAGTCGGTGAGCTTTTCGAAATCGCAGTTGGCGCGCGCTCACGCGCGGTTGCGGCGAATGCTGGGTGAGGGCGCAGGCGAAGGAGCACACGCATGATGCATTGCACAATGGACGATCTCCTGGCGCTGCGGGCGGGCGAGGCGTCGGCATGGGCGCGGCGGCACGTGGAGGATTGCGCGGCCTGCCGGGCGGAGCTCGACGGCCTGTACCAGCGCGTGGCGCAGCTCAAGGCGCTGCCCGCGCTGCGGCCCCCGCGCGATCGCTGGTCGGTCGTGCGGGACGCCGCGCAGACGCAGCGAGCGCGGCGCCGCCGGACGTGGGGTGGGTGGGCGCTCGCCGCTGCCGCCGCACTCGTCGGCGTACTGCTCGTGCCGCGGTTCGGGGGTGGTAGCAAGCTTCATGCGGAGCTCGCCCAGGCGAAGGACCAGTCCGCGACACTCGAAGATCAGCTCCAGAACTACGATGTCGATGGCCGGGTGCTGACCGGTCGCACCGCGGCACGCGTCGCCGAACTGGAAGATCGGATTGCCGTCATCGATGGCGACCTGGCCCGCCGGGTGGAAACGAAGGCCCAAGCGCAGGACGCCGACCTCGTGAAACTCTGGCAGCAGCGGGTGGACTTGATGCGCCAGCTCGTGAATGCCCGCTCCATCCGCACTCGTTACGTGGGCCTGTGATCGGCCCGGAAGGACACACCATGACTCGGACTTGGATCGTCGCGGCGGTGGCCGCACTCACGCTCTCGCCCGTCGCCGCGACGGCGCAGGAGACGCCCCGGCCGCGGCCGGCGCCGCGCGCGCGCGCTCGCACGCGCGTCGAGACCGGCCCGTTCGGCGTCTTCTCGTTCAGCGATAACCGCGGCCGGATCGGCGTGGTGGTCAAGACCGTGGCCGACGCGGCCAACGACAAGGTCGGTGCCCGCATCGAGGCGGTGACGCCCGGTGGCCCTGCGGACAAGGCGGGGCTCAAGGCGGGCGACATCATCACCAGCTTCAAGGGCACGGCCCTCGGCGGCGTCGCGTCCGAGAATGACGAGGACTCGGGTCCCGGCATGAAGCTGATCGAGCTCGCCCACGAGCTCGAGCCCGGCGATACCGTGTCGGTCGAGTACCGCCGTGGCAGCGCGAGCAACAAGGCGACGATCGTCGCGGAGGAAGTGGGCTGGGGCGGGAATATGCGGGTCGAGGGGCCCGGGATGCCCGAAATGGGCGAGATGCCGCATAACTGGGAGGGCCCCCTGATGGGGATGGGTCCGGGTGCGATCTCACTCACCATCGGCGATGCCTGGGGCGGGATCGAGCTCGTCAGCTTGAACCCCGACTTGGGCGACTACTTCGGGGCGCGCGAGGGCGTGCTCGTCGTGCGTGCCTCGGAAGACTCGACGCTGCCGCTCAAAGGCGGCGACGTGATCATGGCGATCGGTGGCCGCAAGCCAACCTCGCCGGAGCACGCGATGCGCATCCTGCATTCCTACGATGCGGGCGAGACGGTGTCCATCGAGGTGCAGCGGAAGCAGAAACGCACGACGCTCACCTGGAAGGTGCCGGAGTGGAACGAGCACTTCAAGTACATGATGCCCCGCGCCCGCACGCGGATGCGTGAGGAACCGAGCCGCTTCCGCTACAACATCGTGCCCAAGATCCGTGTCGCGCCGGTGCTGGCCAAGGTCCGGGCTTATCGGTCGATCTGATCCGGGTGCCGGTCGGACGCACGACGGCCGGGGAAGCCCTCCCCGGCCGTGTTGTTTTCTAGCGGTTCGGACCGATCAGGATGGCGTTGGTCACGAGCCGGGCCGGGCCGCGCCAAAAGGCCCGGAACAGCGGGTCACTCAAGAACAGCACCACGCGCCCGCTGCCCTGATTCTCGACTGCGGCCCACGCGGTCCCCTTCAGCAGTCGCTCGGTGTTCCCCGGCCAGGTGAATCCCGACAGGACCAGCGAATCGCCGGTAAACACCACCGGATTGGCGCCGCCTTTGGACGGCCGCCAAAAGACGTCGCCGTCGACGAAGACGGGGAGCCGGTCGCCCGTGTATCCCAGCGTGAGCCAGTGCGTCGGGTCGAGGGTGGCGCGGAAGATCGCGCCCGGAATCCACTCGGGGCGGTCCTTGGGGGCCGCAGTGGCCGACACGAGCGGCGGCACCGAGCCCGGCGCCGTCGTGTCGGCCTTCAGGCTGCTGTCCGCGCCTACGGTTGCCACCGTCGAGAGCTCGAGGTCCTTGTTGGCGGCGAGCTCGCCCGCGCCGCCGAACCCGATGAGCACCCCACCCGAGCGGACCCAGCCCTTAAGGGCCGTCGCGCCCGCATCTCCCAGCTCCCGCCGCATCCGGCTGCCACGGCCGTCCGGGACGATGATCACGTTGTACGTGCTCAGGTCCTCCATGCCGCCGATGTTACGGAGCGGCACGGGGGTGAACGGGACGCCGAGGTCGCGCGTGAGAAAGTGCCACAACGCGCCGTAGCTCGTCTCGTACACGCCGTCCCCCGCGGCGACCAGGATCTTCGGACCGTGGAGCCCCCACACGTCCGTGGAACCGGTCCCCACATCACCGGTGTCGGCGAAGGCGCTCAGTACGGCGGTCACAGGGACGCCCAGCGCCGGCGCCAACGCCGCGATGCGATCGGGTAACGCCGCCGAGTTCCGCTGCAGCCGGGCGACGAACGTGCCGCGCGGGTAGGTGCGCCCGTCGGCGCGAAGCGGCCGCGTCGCTACGGCGAGCCGGAACCCCTCGGCCTCGAGCGCCAGCGCGAGCCGCGCCGCTCCGAGATTGTCATTGGGGAACGCGTAGGCCGAGCCCGCCCGCGCGGGGGCAGGAGGCGCCGGGACGGCGGTGTCGGTCACCGCGGTGCCGGGGCCGGGCGCCGCGTCCTCGGTCCAGTAGGCATCGAGATTGAAGCTCAAGGGCAGGGACCACGCCGTGATGTCGTAAAAACCGTAGTCTTCTTTATCGGTGTCCTCACCGCGGCGGCGGTTGCGCTGGAACTTGCCGAGCTCCCGCTCCACGAAGCTGCGATCGAACTCCGCGTCGGGCTCGAGCACTCCTTTAGCGATGCGGCGCTGCGGCTGGTTCAGATCGATCACGTAGCTGCCGGCTGGGAACGTACGCGCCGACGCCGGTCCACTCCCACCGAGGTAGGCATGAGCGGCGCGCGACGTGGCGGGTTGGGCCAGGCGCGTGACCTCGATCCCATTCGCCAGCAGCAAGCCGATGACGTGCGCGGTCATGCGGGGATCGGTGCCCGGCTCGATGACCACACGCTTCATACGGTCCAGGGCCGCCTCGGTGAGGGCGGAACGGCGGAATTCGTAGTAATCGAGCAGGCGGCTCTGACGGTTCTTCGCCGTGGTCTCGAGCGTGGCGAGTGACGCCACGAAGTGGTGGGCGATCCCGTCGCGGAACGTCGTGATCGAGCCGTCGTCGCGCCGCTTGTTGAACTCGGGGCCGCCGTCGGTCTCGTAGGTCATGCCCGTCGCGCCCTGGAAGGTGCTCCACTCGTCCCAGTAGCCGACGTAGAAGAAGTCGAAGACCCCGCGCACGAAATACTGCCAGCCGAAACGATCGAACGCCGCGGCGTTGCCGCGTCCGTAGGTGTCGAACCACTTCGTCGTCTGCGGCGGCAGGTTGTGGTTGACCGCCTGGGCGACCGGGGGGAAGAAGAACGTGGGCGTCGTGGAGTGATGATCGACGAACACCTGTGGCCGCCACCGCAGCACGCCGGCCATCATGACGCGCACCTCGGGCTGGCTCTGCGCCAGCAGGTCGCGGTTCATGTCGAACCGGAAGTGGTTGTACCGGCCGGTCACGCTCCAGGGCTCGTTCTGCTCGAAGGCGGCGGGATTGTCGGCGCCCACGGCGACTGAGTTGTACCAGGCGGCGAAGCGCTCGTGGCCGTCGGGGTTCGCCGAGGGGTTCAGCACCAGCACCACCGACTTGAGAAGCTCCAGCGTCTGCGGCTCGTCCGAGGCGAGGAGCTGATAGGCGACCTGCATCGCGGCTTCAAAGCCCGCGGGCTCGTCCCCGTGTACCGAGTACTGGAACACGGCAACGGCCGGGTCCTTGGCGGCGATCTCCGCCGCTCTCGCCGGCGCGGTGCGCCGCGGGTCCGCCAGCTCGGCCATGTCGGCGCGGATCTGGTCGAGGCGGGCCAGGTTCGCCGGGTCGGAGATGATCAGCGCCCGGATCGGGCGGTGCTCCGCCGTCTCTCCCCAACGCTCGACGCGGACGCGTTCGGCCGCGGTGGCGACGAGGGTGTCGAGATAGTGTTGCAATACTGCGTACATCGTGTGCTGCTCGCCCGCGGCGTAGCCGGTGATGGCCTCGGGGCGGGGCACCGCAGGCCGATAGGGCCCACGCGCGTAGAAGTCGAAGGTCTGGGCGGCGCCGGCGGCCGGGCAGACCACGAGCAGCAGGGCGTAGACGATTGGGCGCATGTGTCGACGGTGAAGAGTGAGTGTTAGGCGCGGCGACGTGCCGCGGGCAGCACCTGGTCGAATGACGAGAACTCGAACGGCTTGGGCACGCAAGGGCGGCCCGAGCCGTCGAGGAAGCGCCGCATCTGCTCGCTCACCAAGTCGCCCGTGGTGAAGATCACGCGCTCGGCATGCTCCCGATCGGCGGCGCGCAGCTCTTCGAACAGCTGCTCACCGGAGAGGTCCGGCATGCGCATGTCCACGATGACGGCGTCGTA
>Ga0137371_10001814_pt1 | contig 16971 bp, 15 predicted proteins | sample SagtaG_7_FD_104919 | JGI IMG/M metagenome (GOLD analysis project Ga0137371, IMG submission 104919) | Vadose zone soil microbial communities from Sagehorn Ranch, Mendocino, California, USA - Sage1_R_40_16 metaG | ecosystem: Environmental > Terrestrial > Soil > Vadose zone | place: USA...
TACGAGGTGGTGTGATCAAAGGGTGTTTGCGAGTGACTGTTGTAGTGTTCGGGGCTGCGCTGGAAGAGCGGTTCGCCCAACACGGCCAGGGTTGTTGCCGGCGATTTGGCGCGCCATTGGGAAGCGCCTTCATACAAGGCATACGCGTAAGAGGGGATGTCGCCGGTGAAATTGACCTTGGGCACCATGTAGGCCGGGGTGAAAGGCGACATGCCGGCGTAATGCAGGCCGTAGCCGTCCAGCCAGGTTTTCTCCGTGCCGGCCAGCAGGCCCGCCCTGTGGGCTGCGAGCACGGCTCCGCCATCGGCGATGAAGGCCTGTAGGCGGGAGGCCAGGGCCTGGTCCACCCACAGGTTCTCGGGCAGAACGATGAGCGCATAGCGTTCCTCCCATATTACGTCGCGCTGGACGATATCGAACTGGACCTTCGACTCGTTCAACAGCTTGACCCAGCCGTAGTTCACCTCGTTGCACGGAGCATCGCCGCTTCCCAGCATCGCCGCCTCGGTGACCGGCACTGCCTGTTCCACGTAGGGCTCGATCCGTTCGATTTGCTGGTAGGCCTGTCCAATGACATGGTACACCGCCGGGTCGAGTTGGCCGTTAGGATGCACCTGGTCGCCGATGTCACAACGCGCGCCTTGCGATACAAAGGCGGCGACTTCCGTCTGCATTTGCGCCGGCGATTTCAGGCCGCCGAAGTCGGCCCAGAAAGCCTTGAAAATCACTGTGCAGCCATGGAATGGGATCCCGTAGCCGCGTGCGTAGCGAATCACCGTCGGAAAATAGTTGTAGCCGTAATGGGCGGCATCCGTGAAGAGCGCCTCTTGGGAAGAGTAATCGACAAACGGGGCCCGCTCGGCAAGACCGTAGGCGCCACCTTGGTTTTGGGGGCACACCAGGCAAGCCGGGCGCGTTCCCTTGATCACTTCCCGGACACGCTTAAGAAAGAACGTGCTCAGCGCATCGAAGCCAATGCCGTCGAGCCACACGCCATCGAGCTCATAGCGGGATACAAGCTCTTTGAGCCGCGCAAGTTCCTCTTTCACGAAATCGTCTTGGGCAAGGCTAAAAGACCATTCCCACGGGTTATATTCTCGGTCGGTGGGGGAGGTCTTATCGGACTTGGGGGCGTTCGACCATTCCGGATGGCGCTCGGCAAGTTGCGGATTAAGGGTCGTCATGTAGTAAGCCAGGACCTGGATCTTCCGCTTGCGCAAGGCCGCCACCTGCGCTCCTAAGATGTCAAAGGACAGTCCGGGATGCATCGGCCCCAGGGAACTTGGATAGTAGCAATAACCATACATATCCTTAGCGAACACGGTAGCGCCCGTGACGTGTGCTTCAAGCAACCGGTCTCCAAACTCCTCGGCGTTGAATCGCTCGCCCAGCTTCGGCATATGCCGGGAAGTATGGTATTCGATGTGGACCTTCCGTATCGGCCCCGGCGGCCACGCGGCGATGCTCGGATCGATCCAGAACTTCTTCGCGACGCCACTAGACGCGGGGATAGCGGGGGAGCCTGAGGAGCCTGAGGCCGGCTTCGGAGCCCGACCCGTTTCGTTGACTTCTTTAGCCTCTCGGGCGGGAAGGCTTCCGGTCACCAGGACTCCTATGCTGGATCCGGCGCTTGTTTGTAGAAATCGACGACGATTTGTGCGGTGTGACATTACGGTTTTCATAGTGTGAGTTCTTTGCTTTTTGCTTCGTGTTGGTCGGCCTTCCGCCGGTAGATCAGGACCCAGTCGCCCTCTGGCAATGAAAAACCGACGGTGCCTCCAGACGCGGAACCCAAGTCAGCCGTTGTTCCATCGCGCGGGTCAAGGCGCACGGCGGAGTAGCGGCCCGGCGGGAGCGTGACTGTGCCCTGACCTCCGCTCAGCGTGTAAACCAAGCAGACTTTGGTGATCGCAACTACAGCGGCTCGCAAGTGATAAAGGTCTGGAGGTTCGAGTGGCTTCATGCGTGCATCCGCGTTACTCGGAGTATAGCTTTCACACTCGGCGGAAGTTCATCTCAAAGGGAGCGGCGGTGCAGCGTTGCCGTTATTTCCTCACCAACATTTGCGACAGCACATGTTTCACGAAATTTCCAAGGACCGGCTCTTTGGAGGCTCGTGACCCGGCGACATTCAGAACTTTGATCCTGTTGGACCGAATAAACTCCCGACCGGGTCTGCAGTTCCTGCGGCGGAGAGATGAAGACACGGCTTGCGGTGTTTCCTGGCCAAATTCGACGTTTTCTTCGAGCCCCCTGTCAGCCTGATCATGACCGTGAAGATAACCGTGCCATCTGAATCCCTGACGTTCCATTCGGTTCGCTGCACGTAGCTTGTCGCTTGGGTCTCCTTCAACTCATACCGGCCCGGAATCCGGCCATCCTCCGCACGCCGGCCCTTGGGGCACCAGCCTCCATGCTTCAGGCCATGCTCGATGGCGAAATCCAGCCCTGCTCGATCGGCGCCTGTTTGACCGCCAGATACGATCCGCTTGATGATCATTTGCTTCACCGGCTTTCGACGATTTCCAGCGGTCCGACGTCTCGGTTTGGGATACAGCACCTCCGCCTTGATCCGGTCTTTCCACCGGTCCGCCACCGCCTTCATCAAAGCGAAAAGCTTGCCGCTGCATCACCCGCAACCAAATCGGGATAAAGCCGGTCATCCAGCAAGATCATACGAAGGAATTCGCGATAGGTGCCGGTCCGGTTCGCGAAATTAACAAAATACTCCCCGTCTTCCTCAAGCAACGTGCAGTCGTTTTCTGAGGTTGCATCGTACAATGTCACCTTGATGAGTGGTCGCATCATTTCGGGCTTCAGGTGATTTGTTCTCACCAAGATTTCAAATCGCTCCGTCGGTTTCAACATTTTGAGCAACCAACGGTCCGGCTTCTCAATCAACGATCTGTTCTTTGCCTCACCCCGGGCTAACGCCGCAGCGTGTGATTAGAGCAAGGACACATGCGTGGTTTTGGTGGTCGATTCTTATTGTGCAATTCGGGCTGGGTATTTTGCAGTTGCGGAATCGTAATTTTGGGATCGGCGTGTGCCTATGAGTCGAAGGCGAATTACCTTCTGTTCTGGCATACGCAGTTTCTGGTGGACAATTTGTCAAACCAGGTGAACGAGCTTCAAGCCAGCGGCGCGAAGTTTGTTTCGAAGCCGGGTAACGTGCAGCAGATTGTTTGCGACCCGGATGGGCATTCGTTGCAGATCAACGCCAGCGCTAATTCAGGCGTCACGTTGCGTTAGAAGGTTTGACCTGGCAGCGGAGACAAGTCAATCGATCTAAACTAGCAGCCATTGCTTGTGTAACCAGAAGAAAACGAAGGAAACAAAGACGGACGGAACTCTCCAAATTCAACAGGAGTTTTGCGCGGCGACCGGGGAATGGATTGATGCGCCGCCAGCACACGAAAATTTTCGCGCAGTTCATTCATTGACCAGCCGAGAAAACCGAGGTTGCACACCACCAACAATATCGCAAACCAGATCCCCGCGACAAAAGCTGTCTGGTCATTCAAACCGCGCCCGGACGTCAGCAATCCAACAATCGCCGCCGAGGCGACCATGCCAGCCCACGGCGTCAGCAAGACGTAAATAATTGTGCGCCGAATTGCCTGCGCGAGACTTTTGCATGTCATTCCAAAACAGAGGCCGGCCCAGGCGAGCACGTATAAGTTCAAAAGGAGCCAGGCCACTTCCAGACCGAAAACCAGCGCCCAGCCCGAGCCTTCCCAACCTCCCGTATCGTACCAGGCCATGACTGCGAGGAAGGCATCAAGTCCCAGCACACTTAACACGAGTCCACAATATTGCCGTTTGATGCTGAGCAAATGGCCGCGCAAAATTTCCGAAACATCCAGCGGCGTGGTCAGGAGCAATTCCAATTCGCCGCTTTGCTGTTGCTGCATCAACGCTCCGCACGCGCGGGCGGTAACGAGAAACTTTAAAACAAGATGCATTACGACCGCGAGAACGGCCAAACTGGCCCACCAACTTCCTCCCGGAATCGGTGTGACGGCCAGAAGCGCCACCAGGCATAAGCCCATAATAAATTTTCGCGAAGCCGTCATGCCGCGTCCGCTCCGCGAGCGAAACAAATCGTAGAATTCCTCTTTCTCGCTCGGAATAATTGAAGTTTTCTTTTCGCTGAGCGTTTGCATTTTCGCGCTTTGTTTCTCAGCGACAAAACCTTTTTCCTGAATGGACTTGGGCAAAAAGCGGCATGCCAAAATGAAAAAACTCCACGACATCAATTGGCTGACGAGAAGTGACCACCAAAAAATATGTAGTGATACGACGCCAATTCCCGAACCAAGCGCCGCGATAAGTGCGCCCGCCGGAGTGGGCACCAGAAAAATTGGTGAGATGCTGACAGGCTTCAGCACGAAACCAATTATCGGCAGGCCGATGCAAAAGAGAACGGACATCGCAACAGCTCCGCCAACGGCTCGCGACTCGCGTTGGATGCAAGCCCCGGTCAGCAGGCCGAGCGTCGAGGAGAAAAAAAGCGCATTGAGAAGCGCGATCGCCATTCGCATAAAATCGCTGCCGGACACGCCGCCGATGAAAAACGAAATCGACATTACCGGCAGCGTTGCCAACAAAGCGTAAAACTGATGGACAAGCACGCCCGCCAATTTTCCGGCGACGACATCGTAGCCTTTCAACGGTGTGAGAAATAAAAATCCGAGCGTGTTTTCGCGTCGTTCCCGGCCCAACGAACCGGCGGCGGTGAGCGTATCCAAAGTGACGCCAACATAGAGCGCCACCGACATCGATTCGAAAAAGGCTTTGCCGGCGGAACTGGGGCTGATGATGCGGGAAAATCCCAATACGATGAAGACGGTTCCCATCGCCATCGTGCCGAGGGCAATGGCGCTGCGCAGCCAATAGGTGCGTGCTTTGCGCGCGGTGATGCGCAATTCGCGGTCGGCTAGAGGCAAAAAATTCATTGGACGTTGTGGTTCAAAATTCTTCCAGCCATTGGCAGAAGAAAAAGACGAAAATGAAAACCGATCCAATCCGGCCGGTGTAAGCCAGCCCAATGCCCCAATAAAAAAAATGCCGCGCCGGGTTCCATTCGCGCGGCGAATTGTTTTTGTATTCGCGGCGCAAAAGAAAAATCTGCAAGGCGAGAAAAAGCAATCCGACCGCAACGGCGGCTGCAATACTCACGGCGAACGCATACACGTCGATCAAAGCCAAACCGCAAAGCCACGCGCCATTGAGCAGTGAAAAACGCACGCGCTCGCCCGTGGCCGCCGAAATTTCGCGACCAATGCGAAACGCCAGCCACGACATGCTCAAACCGAGAAATGGAATTGCGCCGATCAACCCAAAAACAAAACAGCGCAGTGAACGGCGAATGGCTTGTGCGCGATCGAATGGCGCGGCCGGGTCGGACTGCGGCCTTGAGACCGCTTCGGTTTCGATGTTTTTTGCGTGTTCCATTATTTCGAACGCTTTGATCCTTTTCTGTGGAAGCGGTCTGAGGCCGAAACTTTCCAGGCGGAGGCAACGCTCGACCTCACCTCGACCCTCTCCTCCGAGGAAAGGGAGAATTGAATCCAGTCGCAAAATGGGTTCATCATTTCGTCATTAAAGAACTGGCCGGAATAATTTCTCCCTCTCCCTTCAGGAAAAGGGAGAGGGCCGGGGTGAGGGTTTTCATCCGGACCACGGCCTTTAGCTGTAACTATTCAATTGTAACCGGTTTTGCGATTTTCAAAACATTGTTTTTCGGCGGAGTTTATTGCGTTCCTATCCTGTGAATTTGCGCGAGGCATTGAAAAATGGCCGCACACACGAAGCAAACGCTGAACGCATTGACCAAAACCAGCGCCGTCGTGATCGTCTGCGCCGCCGATTGTTCGAGCTGAAATGCTTTGGCGTCGAGCGATTCGTGCCAGCCTTTGAGTGCGCGGAAAAAATTGCTGGAGAAATGCGCGGCGTTTTCCAGCCGCCAGCGAAATTCGCCCGTGTCGTCGAGTATCTGAATGGCTTCGGTCAGTTTCACTCCGGCACGAAGGTGTGCTGCGATTTTCTCTGCGCGCTTCACAAAAACTCTATTCGCGGTGCTGGCGGCGGCGAAAAGAACCGCGCGTTCTTCCGGCACCTCGGCGTCGAGCAACAGCGCGAGCATGGCAGAGAAGTCGCGTTGCAATCGTTTCCGACGCCACGGCAGACGGAGAGCAATCCAATCTCCCAGCGGGAAAACGCCGGCTTGAAGCCACGAACTAAGACGTGGTCCACCTAAAAAAAGGATGGCGAAGAAATAAAGCGCGAGGACGATCAGCATTTGACCGGCGAAGATATACGGACTGAGCTTAATCGCCGTCGTCGCCAGACTGGAAAATTTCATTCCGAAACCGCCGAAGATCTCTCCGAATACCGGCATGATCTTCACGGCCAGAAAAGGAACGGCCAACAGCACCATCGGATTGAGCACGAAGGCAAATACGACCTGATAATTAATTGCCGCCCGCGATTGCGAAATTCCATCGCGCAAAAGTTTTCGGCACGCCGGCAAGACCTTTTTTAAGTCGCCGATCGATTCGCCGACTTTCAACATTGCCAGCAGTTGCGGCGGGAAAAGGCGCGGAGTTTTCTCCAGCGCATCAACAAATGAACAACCGGTTTCGAGATGCGCGGCAAGCAAATGAAATTGAATTCCCGGCGAACGGTCGCGAGTTTGCGCCAGCGAGATGATGTAACGTTCAACTTGTTCGCCTTGTGCGAGCGCCGATTCGATGACGTCGAGAAGAAAGCGATCGCGTTCCTGGCGACGCAGCGGCAGGCTGATGACGTAAAAAACCAGCAAGGCTAAACCCAAAATCAACAAAGCCAGCAGCAGCCATAAGACGGAGCTTTCAATGAATTTGTCCGGCAGGAAGAACAGTTCGTTCACCGTCGCCAGCACAAAATTTTGCGGATCAATCATGGCGACTAGAAGGAGAGAGATTTCGGCAGGCCAAAGATGAGCTGGGTCACCGGATAAATCTGGCTCAAGATCATGAGCCCGAGAAGAAAGAGCGACGCGGGCAGCGACGCATACAACAGAAGTTCAGTTCGATACGCCGCGCGGCCTTGATAAGTCTGCGCCGCGCGTTGAAATCCGGTGGCCAGATCCTCGCCCGCGCCCGCCACCAGCCAGACAAACATCGGTGGAAAAATTTTGCTGCCGGCGGCAATGTCGGAAAATTTGGCGTGACCTTCGGCGCAGCGAGTTTTCCAGCGTGAAAGTTCTTTGCCGGCGCAGGTGCGGCGTTCCAGTTGCGAGAGAAGTGCGAGGGCGTCGGGCAGCGGACAGCCGGATTTTAAAAGAATTGCCATCGCCGAAGCGAAGCGCGAGAGATTGGCTTGTTTGAAAGCGGGCAGACGCCAATTCAAATTCCTTCGCAATGACGGCAAGCTCACCGCGAAAAAGGCGAGGGTTGCAGCGGTGAACAAAATCATCGGCGGCGCCCACAGATAAAGCTCGGTGGCAGATGGATTCCAATGAGCGACTGGCTCCGGCGTCGCGGTTTGATTGCGCGGCGATGATGCGGTGCGTGGTCTGGCGGGTTTTGCCGGCCCTGCACTCACGATGGTTGAGAGCCCGAAAAGGATCGAGGGCTTGTCGGGTCCAGGACTCCCCGGAAGGTGTCCGAGCAACAGCGCAATCCAAAGCGACAGCGCAGTGGACAAAACCAAAATAATCACGGGATAAACCATCAATCCCTTGAGGCGCGTCCAGGTGGCGTTGGCGGTTTGATAATGATCCGCCAACAACGTGAGCACGGCGGGGAGATCGTTCGTGCGCGCGCCGATTTGCAGCGTTTGCACGTAAAGCTCCGGCAGCTTGCGCGCGGTCAGCGCGGTGGCGAGCGGGACGCCTTTCGCCAAATCACGTTCGAGCAATTGCAATTCAGAACGCAACTGGCCGCGCTGCATTTGCGAGCAGAGTTGCCGCAAACTGCCTTCGAGCGGAATGCCATCGCGCAGCATTCCGGCGAGCTGATGATTTACGAACGCAAATTCTTCGTGGTTCATTTTCAGAATTTAGATTCCAACGACCTCACCCCGGCCCTCTCCGGAGCGCGGCTGGTCCCTCACCCCCACACAGCCGCGCTCCGGTTCCGGCGTCTCAATTTCCAAAAATTCTGCGGCACTCGGTTTCATTCGTAATTCCTTTCTCACACAACTCGCGCGCCGAATTTTCCAGCGAGTTTTCCGGCTTCACGATTTCGACGCCGCGCGCGCGTAATTCATTTCGCAGTTTTTCATCGAGTCGAAACCATTCGACGATCGGCGCGCGACCGCGAAAACCGGTTTGCAAACAACTCGCGCAACCCGCGCCGCGGCAATCGGCGCACACGCGGCGAATCAGTCGTTGATTCAAAACCAGCGCGACCGATGAAATCACGGCGTAATGATCCGGCACCATCACGAGCAACCGTTCGAACACGCCTTTGCACGAACCGGCGTGCAACGTCGAGATGACTTGATGTCCAGTCAGCGCGGCGCGCACGGCGAGATTAGCGGTTTCGTCGTCGCGGATTTCGCCGATGACGAGCACTTGCGGGTCCTGCCGCAAAAGATGCCGCGCGGCTTTCGCAAACGTCAGCCCGCGCACATCGCTGACTTCGGTTTGCATGACGTTCGGGATGATTTGCTCCACCGGATCTTCCACGGTGATGATGTGGCGTCCGCCCGACGCGGCGAGATTTCGCAAGCAGGCGTAAATCGTCGTCGTCTTTCCGCTGCCCGCCGGACCGGTCAACAGAAGCAATCCCGAATTCCGCCTTAGGAAGTTTTCCAGTTCAGCGACGGCGGCGGCGGGAAATTCCAGATCGCCGAGATTTTTTTCGCTGGCGGGAGCGAAAAGGCGGAGAACGATTTTTTCACCAGTGACCGTTGGATACGTGGCGACGCGAATATCATTTTGCGAATGGATTTCTTTGCGCTCGATGCGGCCATCCTGCGGCAACGATTCCTGGTAGGTCTTCAAACGCGCGAGAAATTTGATTCGACCGAACACGCGCTCGGCGGCATCGGCGCCGATTTCTTTGGTCGGCGTCATCACGCCGTCGAGCCGGAAGGAAACTTGGGCCGCGCCGTCGCGCATTTGCAGATGGATGTCGCTGGCGTGCGCGCGCTCGGCCTGCGCGACGAGTTCTTCGAGAATTTTCGGCGCGGAAATGTCGGCGGGCGAATTCATTCGTTGTTTGGGTGAGGCTCGCTTTGTTGGCAAACACCTCAAGTAAACCGTGCCTCAATATACGGCAGCCGTTTCGTTTATTGAAGGTCCAATACAGTCGCGAGCCAATTCTCCCGAACCGTCCGACTGCAAAGCGGGGCGGCGGTTCGCAGGCGTTCATTTTGCGTCATTGTCACGCCTTTTCCGCATCTTGTCAGCGATGCGCCAACGGGTCTGAAGCAGCAGCCAGCCTTTGAAGGACCCCATTTTCGGATCGTATTTGAACCCCTCCATCTGTTTGGCCACAGCGATGATGGTTTCCTGGACGACTTCCTGCGCTTCGGCATCGTTCAGTCCCGCCTTGATCGCCACTCCGTAAATCAACTTCCAATAAGTATCGAAAAAGTCCTTCCAGGCTGGCGGCAGCGGAGCGGGTTGCTTCCCAGGTTTTACCTTCTTCCAATACTTTGGAAGTTTTGGGAACAGAAATGGTGCGAACTTCTGCTTCCGTTTCAGCTTCAGAACGTCAATCAGGTCCTTGCAACCTTCAAGCAGCAAGTAACTGCGCTTCGTGTAATCGCAGTCCATGTTTTATGTCGGTTTGACTGGCTTCGACCCTCTTTCGCTTCGCTCAGCCGGTCAAAGCTATTTTTGTTCGATTTCGTCAGGCGGTGCACCTGAGCCAGTCCTCGAAGCGCGTCGGACCGAGGCGCGGGTGATCGCCGGGGGTGAGACTTTGATCGTTCACCGGCGTCCCGAAGTAACCTGCGTGTGCGTCCGTGGTCACCGTCCGCCCGTCTCGGTTTGCACTCAGAAATCTCCGGACGAGTTCGTCGAGACGGATCGGTTCGGGACCCGCCAGTTCCATCGTGCCGTTCAACGGGTCCTTGACCGCGGCCTCCGCCATAACGGCGGCGACGTCATCCGACGCGATGGGTTGCATCAGTGCTGGCGGCAACCGAACCGTCTGCCCCTCGGTTGCTGATTGGGCGATGCTGCCCACGAACTCGAAGAACTGCGTGGCGCGGACGATCGTGTATGGAACCGGCGAGGCCTTGATCAGATTCTCCTGGGCCATCTTCGCGCGGAAGTAGCCACTGGCGAGCAGGCGGTCGGTGCCGACGACCGACAGCGCGACGTGATGTCCGACTCCTGCGGCTGTTTCCGCGGCGAGGAGATTGCGCCCCGACGTTTCGAAGAACGCCAAAACGGCTTTGTCCTCGAATGATGGTGAGTTCGCCACATCGACGACCACCTGAGCGCCCGCAAGCGCTTGCGCCAGCCCCTCGCCAGTGATAGCGTTGACACCCGATGATGGTGATGCTGCCACCACCTCGTGACCTTGCTGACGAAGGTTCTTCACGAGCTTCATTCCGATGAGTCCACTGCCTCCGATGACGACGATTTTCATGTTGTTCTCCCAATTTGATCGTTGCTTACTGCGTGGAAATTCTCGATGCGATTGAATCCCAGGAAGTTTACCCCCTCCTGGCGGATGTCCACCACTCGGGTCTTCGTTTCGTTGAGCTTCAAACCTTTGGCTTCCAGCCACCGCTTGGTTCGTTCCCGAACCTCGCCACCCCCGGCGACCCGATTTGCAGCCCTTTTGTTCCGATTCACGTGTGGTAGCTCATGTCATCTGGACACAGGGTCGCCGCCGGAGGGCACCGGCCAGTTCATCTCCCTTTCAGTTCGCTCATTCGTTCCATGACCCACAAATAATCCGTCCGCGGTTCGGCCGGGAAATCGCCCTTCACGGCGCCTCGAACGGCGGGGCGAACCGTTCCGTTGGGACCGGCGACCAACCAGCGATGGGTCTCCGCGTGGCCGTCCGCGAATGACACGTTGGCCGCTCCATTGTGAAACGAGGCCGGCAGATTCGACCACTCGTAGCGGCCAAGCCGGATCATGTAGAACCCGTCGTTGATTGTGTCCGGATGTTCATCAAGGAAAAGGAACACAGCGTTGGGACGGGCAAAGTCACTTGGGCGGAAGAATTGGCGGAAATCGCGATTGTATTCGTCCAGGAGTTTACCCGGATTCCCCACCATGCAGTTCAGCGCATAACTGCGAAGCCGCTCTCCGTTGTCGGCGCGGACCTGGTCGGCTGGACACTTGAAAGCCCGGACAGACTTGCCGATCGCGTCTCCGAGCAGAGCTTCGGTTAGCAGGAGCGCATTGGTGTTGTCAGGTTCCGCACCCCAGGCGAGCACCTGGTTGGCCCACGTGTTGCGTTCTGCGCGGGTCTGATCAACGCCGTGGTTGTTGACACAGCGGTCCCCATTGGCATCCCCGTAAACCGTCCATGCCAGCGTTAGTTGCCGGGTGTTGTTGAGGCACGCCACCGCGCTGGCTTTCGCTTTCGCGCGGCCCAGGACGGGAAGCAACAGGGCGGCCAGCAGGGCGATGATCGCGATCACCACCAGCAGCTCGACCAGGTTAAAACCCGACTCCCGTCGAGGCCCGGCCGATCCCTTGGGCAGCCCAGGCATGAACGAGATCAAATAGTCGACCTGCGCCGATTCTGCTTCAACAATGTGCATCAACAATCTGCAGTATAGTCTCGTCGGGAATCTCGGCAAAGCGCTGTCTGAATTCAGCCTGCCACTTCGCCAATGCCGCCAAGGAACTCGGCGGTCGTCGCTCTGAAAGGTCCCGCGACTAGTGACCAAAATATTCACGCCATTCTCGGCAACGACATAGGGATTAAGACTTATCGCGAAGGGAGTTTCCGTTCCCGGAGGGCGTGAACGTGAATTGAGCGGCGGCGCGGGTTGAGCGCCGCTCAGAACGCGAAACGGACTTCCATTTGTTTGTGCTCCAAAGGCGGTATCGGTTGGGGCTTGATCAGCGGCTGGCCGCTCGCGACGCACTCGCGCCACGGCGGGATTGCGCCCTCGCGGTAGTAACGCTCAAGGTACTGCCAGTCGGTAACGACGAAGTCGGAGTACCACTGATCGTAATCGCGGATACCGGCTTCATGGAGCAGTTGAATGCCGAAGCGGGCAGCCTCGTATTCGTAGTCGTGAAGGACCTTCATGAACGCTTCGCGGTCAGTGGTTTTCTGGAGCGGCCCCAGCTTTTCTGCGAGCGACGGTGCGACCCATTGCACACTGTGTCCGAAGAGATGCAACAAAATGAAGCACTGCATCTCGAAATCCACGTCCGGATCGACGGTGAGTCGCAGGCCGTCGAAAATGCCGGTGCGCGGCGGCTCCAGGTCACGATATTCGACGGCGAAGCCATATTTCACGATCTTGGAGGTAATCCGAATCCAGATATTCACCAGCGGCTGAGAGGGCATCGCGCCCACCAGCCGGTGGCCGACCAGTTCATGCCCGGCGATTTGCCCAGTGCTCCATTGAGCGCTGATAGTTTCGGTTTCCACGATGAGGCCGACGCTACCTTTTGGGACAGATTGTAACAAGGCTGGAGTTAAGCGGCAGGTGAGTTGAGGCTAGATAGAGCTCGTTCCAAACCTCGTAGCAGCAAACGTTAGTCCTCTCTAGCTCTTGGAAATCCGTGATATTTTGAGCCGACTCACGTCGGCTGCTACGACAAGAGGGGTTTTGGGGGACAAGCTGACACCCCGCCCCAAGATTAGGAACGGGAGCTGAAAAGGGTGGGGTTGCTGGAGCGGGTGAGCCGGCGGATAAGCGGAGAGAGGAATTGTTTCCGCAGGACGGCCTTTGTCCAACCCGGGGTTGTATCGTGGTACGAAAATCAAAAAGGAGCCGCATGATCTTCAAGCAAACCGAATACATATTGAGCGAGCCTTGGTGGGTGACCGTCACGGGATGCGTGGCGGTGGCAGCGTTGTTCGCCGATGAAACGACGACCCGATTGGCCAAAGTGCACGGAAGTGGTGACGGGATTCCGCGGTTCAGTACGTGGCCAAACCGGCATTCCTGCAAAAGTCTTCGTGGGCAAGGAAACCAATCACATGCGGATCAATTCGAAGCTCGGACGGCAGGGATGAAGCGACGAAGGAGTTCCTTACGTTTGTAGCGGAGGACTCACTGACGCCCACGCGGGAACGGATTGGTGGTGGAGAAATCCGTGGATTCCCGCAGCGCATACGCTGCACAATTCCGACATGACAACTCTAATCCAGAGCTTCCCGCACTTTGCGCGCCAACGCAGCGGTCGTGTAAGGCTTTTGAAGGAAGATGACGCCTGGTCTCAGTATCCCGCGTTGACTGATGGCGTCTTCGGTATATCCCGACGTAAACAGGACCCTCGTCTCCGGATAAGATTTTTGAAGTGCATCTGCCATTTCTTTGCCGCCCATGACAGGCATCACGACATCTGTCAGCACGAGGTCAATTCTTCCATTTTGCTGACGCGCTGTGCGCAACCCGTCCTCGCCGTTGAGCGCCTCGAAAACAGTGTAGCCTTTTTCGCGCAAGGTGAGAGCAGCAAGTTCGCGGACAGCCGGGGCGTCCTCAACCAAAAGCACCGTTTCGCTGCCTCCGGCCACGTCGGTGGAGGTGATATGAGCGCGCGCAGGTTCAACTTCCAATTGCACTAGGGGGAAATAAATCCTGAAAGTCGTGCCCTTTCCGACTTCACTACAGACGGTGATATGGCCACTGTTTTGTTGGACGATTCCGAAGCAGGTCGCGAGACCCAAGCCCGTTCCTTTGCCCGGAGATTTGGTGGTAAAAAATGGTTCAAAGAGGTGCGCTTTGACCTCGTCGCTCATGCCGACGCCGGTATCGGCAATCGCCAGCATAACGTAATCGCCCGCGCGCAACTCTGGAAAACTCCTCAGGTAGTTCTCGTCCAACACGGTATTGGCAGTCATAATGGTGAGTTTTCCGCAATCAGGCATGGCATCCCGGGCGTTGACCGCGAGGTTCATAATAACCTGCTCGATTTGGCCCGCGTCGGCTTTGATATGCCCTGCAGCCGGATCAAGTTTCGTGTGAAACTCGATGTCTTCACCGATCAGCCGGCGCAGCATTTTTTCCACGTCAGTAATGACGTCATTTAGTTTCAGCACGCGAGGTTCGATCACTTGTTTGCGACTGAAGGTCAGCAGTTGCCTCGTTAAGCCCGCGGCCATGTGGGCGGCTTTCTCGACTTGTTCAACGTGTTTGCGCCGCGTGTCATTGGCAGGCATTTGTCTCAACATCAGTTCGCTATGACAGGTGATTATGGTCAGAATATTGTTGAAGTCGTGAGCCACGCCCGCCGCGAGGCGCCCAACGGCTTCGAGTTTTTGGGCTTGACGCAATTGTTCCTCGCTCTGGCGCAGGGCCGCTTCAGCAGCTTTGCGCGCTACGCGCGACTGGGCCTCGCGCAATTCACGTGCGATTGCGGGCACAAGCCGGGCGAGCCTGCGTTTCATGATGTAGTCATGTGCACCCGCCTTCATCGCGGCCACGGCTGTTTCCTCGTTGACCACAGCTGAGACCAGAATGAATGGCAGGTCGTGCCCGCTTTCCTTAAGAATCTGCAATGCTTCGAAACCGCCAAAGCCGGGCATCTCGTAATCCGAAATCACAACATCCCACGCTTGCCGGAGAAGTGCCTCCCTCATCGGCGTCGCGCTTGAGACGCGTTCGTAAACAGGCTCATAGCCGGCCTTGCGTAAGACGCGTAACAGCATCAGAACGTCATTTTCCGAGTCATCGGCGAACAGGACCCGCAAGGGTTTGCTTGGGAGCTCTGCTTCGGACAAGTCACTTTGGTGGGGTGGAATCATGATTTCGTCCATTAGGTGCGCCCCCGTCATCCGTCAGGGTGAAGCAAAAAGTCGCGCCGCGATCGACAACACCTTCCGCCCAGATTTTTCCTCGATGGCGTTGGATAACGCGCTGCACGGTTGCCAGCCCGATGCCCGTGCCGCGAAATTCGCTTTGGTCGTGCAGACGCTTGAACGGCGTGAACAAACTGGCTGCCCGCGCCATATCGAAACCCGCACCGTCGTCGCGCACGAAATAAGTGCGGGCGCCGTTGGATTGTGGAAGCGCTCCGAATTCAATCCGCGCGCGCGGCCGATTCGCCGTGAACTTCCACGCGTTGCCAAACAGATTCTCCAGCACCACTCGCAACAGTTGCGGGTCGCCCTCGACGCTCAGTCCCTCGGCGATGACCCAGTCCACGAGGCGGTCCGGATTCTTTAGCTTCAAGTCCGCAGCCACGGTATTGGCCAAAGCGCTAAGATCGAAGGCTTCTATCTGCAACTCGCTTCGCATCATATTCGACAACGCCAACAGAGCATCAATGATCTCCTCCATGTGTTGGCAACTGGCGCGCAGTCGTTGAACGTAATCCCGGCCATCGGAATCAAGCCGATTGGCATAATCCTCTATCAGGATCTGGCTGAAGCTATCAATGTTCTGGAGCGGCGAACGCAGGTCATGCGAAACCGAATAACTGAAGGCTTCGAGCTCCTTGTTGGCTGTTTCCAATTCGACGGCGCGAAGTTCCAGTTCCTTGTTCAACTTGGAAATTTGCTTTTCCACCTGTTTGCGTCCAGTGATATCGCGAATTGCGCTTGTGACGACCGATCCATTGTCCAATGCCAGCGGCTTTGTGCTCATCTCGATTGGGAATTCCCGACCGTCCTTGTGCAAACCACAAAGCTCCAAAGTCGTTGTCGGCATCCGGCCGGAACGCTGGGAGAAGTATCCGGCGTAGTATTGCCTTTGGGTCTGCCGAAAACGTTCCGGAACCAGCAGGGCCATGCTCTCGCCCTGGAGTTCCCGGTCGCTGTAGCCGAACAACTTTTCCGCTTGAGCATTGCTGCTGACAATTTTTCCTTCCGCGTTGACGATGAACAATCCGTCAGGCATCGAACCCAGCAAGCGATCCAGTTTCTCGTCCGCTTTCCTTCGTCGGTGCACGGCACCGAATGTGGCCATGGCGCACGCGAGCACAAGTACTCCGGCCAGAGCGCTTCCTGCGAAACTGATCAATGCGACGTGATCTGTCTTTGCCGCGAGCTTCGCTTGTTGCTGAGCCAATCGCGCACGTTGCTCCTTCTCCATCGAACTCAAAGCGCCCCGAATTTGTTCCATCAGCTTGCTGCCCTCGTCTGTCAAACCACGTTGTCCAAAACCTCGAAACAGATTGCGATTGCCCAGTTCCACCATGTCCTTCATCACCTTCAGATGCTGAGTGATCACGGGCTCGATTTGTGTGAGAGACTCCAGTGATCCTGGGTCACTTCGGAGGAGGTGCTTGAGTTCATCCACTTGAGGCGGCACGGATTTAGCCGCTGTATAAAAAGGGTTCAGATGTGACTGTTTTCCGGAAATGGCGAAGCTGCGCGCGGAGCTTTCCACTTCACTCATTCTGGCGGAAATGTCTGCCAGGCTTTCCAAAACTTCGCGTGTGTGGGTAAGGGCGCGCGTGGCTTCCTGAAGCTGTTCCCCGGAACGTCGCGAAACGCCAATGCCTGCCACCAGGAGCAAGACTGCCAAAACGAACCCTGCCCCCCACAGCGCGCCGCGGCCGCGAAACCGCCGCATGCGTTCCAAATGCGGACGAATTGGCTCGCCAAACCAATAGACCATCGCGCGCGACCAATTTGAAAAGTCAGTCACGCCGCGTTCGACTTCGACAAAAAGCTTGGTATTCGTGTCCAGGTGGAATTAGTAAAGCACGACCTGTTCCTTCTCACCGTTGAAAACGGGAACTGTGCCAGGCGACTCCCTTCATTGCCTCAACCCTGCCAATCAACCAGAGGGCTTCCGATAATTCCGCACAGGATCAAACGCCTTGAATGACTTCCGAATCGCACCACCAATCGTTTCGGCTTCCTTTTGCCTGCGAAA
>Ga0137371_10001828_pt1 | contig 16909 bp, 14 predicted proteins | sample SagtaG_7_FD_104919 | JGI IMG/M metagenome (GOLD analysis project Ga0137371, IMG submission 104919) | Vadose zone soil microbial communities from Sagehorn Ranch, Mendocino, California, USA - Sage1_R_40_16 metaG | ecosystem: Environmental > Terrestrial > Soil > Vadose zone | place: USA...
CCACCGGGGTGGTGATCACGCAGGAGGTGGGCGGCAACCTCGCGGAGGTGCTCGACAACATCAGCTACACCATCCGCGAGCGCTTCAAGCTCCTGCGCGAGGTGCGGGTGCTCACGGCGCAGGGCCGCCTCTCCGGGATGGTGCTGACCGGGCTGCCGTTCTTCGTCGCGCTCTCCCTGATTCTCTTCAACCCCGAGTACTTCAAGCCGATGATGGAGAGCCGGACCGGCCTGTACATGATGGGCTACGGGATCGGCAGCATCGCCCTCGGTCACGTCCTCATCCAGCGCATCGTGCGCATCAAGGTGTGACATGGTGATCATCCTCATCCTCACGCTGCTCACGTTCGGGATCGTGACGATCGCCATCGTCTCGGGGTACTACTGGGCGTCGGCCGAGTCGCCGGTCGCGCAGCGCTTGAAGACGCTCGTCCCGGAGCTCGGGATCCAGGCGAAGGCCAGGAAGAAGGGGCCGAGCCTGGGGGCGCGCCTGCTCGCCCTGCTCGGCACGTACAGCTTCGGCGGGAGCGAGAACTCGCTCGCCCGGCGGCTCTCCTACGCGGGCATTCGCGGTCCGCGCGCCGTGGTGCTCTTCCTCGGCATACGCACGCTCTTCAGCTTCGGCCCGGCGCTGGTCGTGCTCGTGCCGCGCATCTCCTCCGGCAAGCCGCTCGGGTATGCCTTGCTCATGGCCACCCTCGCGTGGGCGTGCGGCCACGTCCTGTTGAACCTGTGGCTGCGCGTGAGGGTCACGCGGCGCGTGAAGGAGCTCACCAGCGCGCTTCCCGACACGCTCGACCTCATGGTCACCTGCCTGGAGGCCGGCCTTGGCCTCAATGCCGCCATCGCCCGCATCGGCGAGGAGCGGTCCGGCAGGGAGGACGCCCTCGGCAGGGAGTTCGCGCAGGTCGCGTTCGAGCTGCGCAGCGGGCGGACGCGCGAGGACGGGCTCCGCGGGCTGGGGGACCGCAACGGCGTCGAGGATCTGAAGGCGCTGGCGGGCCTCATCATCCAGAGCGATCGGCTCGGCGCGAGCATGGCGCAGACGCTACGCTCGCACGCCGACCTGCTGCGCACCAAGCGGCGGCAGCGGGCGGAGGAGGCAGCCCGCAAGCTGCCGGTCAAGATGCTCTTCCCGCTCGCCTTCTTCATCCTGCCGGCGCTCTTCATCGTGGTCGGCGGGCCCGCCATGCTGCGTCTCAAGGATCTGGTCGACCTGGTCGCCAACCACTGAGCGCGCGGCCCGGATGCCGATGAGCGGAGCCGTGCACCGCGCGCGCGTGGCGACCAGCGGGGCCGTGCTCGCCGAGCGGCTGCGCCTCGCGCACACGGCCTGGACGCGGCTCCAGGGCCTCCTCGGCACCAAGCGGCTGGATCCCGGCGACGGCCTCTGGCTGCGGCCCTGCCGCCAGATCCACATGTTCGGCATGCGCTACGCCGTGGATGCCGTCTTCCTCGACGAGCGCCGGCGCGTGGTGCGCGCCCTCTCCGGTCTCGCCCCGTGGCGCGTCTCGCCGCGGGTGCCGGATGCCGAGAGCGTGCTCGAGCTGCCCGCCGGGACGGTCGCACGCACCGGGCTCGCCAAGGGGGCCCAGGTCGTGATCGAGGGCGGCCCGGTCGCGTCGCCTGCCGGCGCCGGGGGCCGGGCGGGGACGGCGCTCTGCAACCTCGCCCTCGCCGTCCTCTACTCCCTGTTCGTGGCGGCGCACGTCTCGCGCGCGCATGGGCCCATCGACGTCGCCCGGGTCGTCAGCTACGCGATCATCGTCCAGATGACGATCCTGGCGATCCTCTTCGTGGCGCGCCGCCCGAGCGCCGACACCTCCGACCGCCCGCTCGACTGGGCGATCGGCATCGGGGGGACGTTCCTCCCCCTGCTGCTCCGTCGCACCGATCCGCCCGCCGGGCTCGCCTGGCTCGGCGGGCCGATGCAGCTGGTCGGGGCGTCGGCGGTGGCGGTGGCCGCCGTCTTCCTCGGGCGGAGCTTCGGACTCGTGGCCGCGAATCGCGGCGTCCAGCTCGGTGGCGCTTACCGCCTGGTGCGCCATCCGATGTACGGCGCGCACGCGCTCGGCTACCTCGGCTACGTCCTCACCTACCCGAGCGCGGCGAACGTCATGGTCGTGGGCGCGACGCTGCTCTTGCTGAACGCGCGCGCGGTCGCCGAGGAACGCATCCTGGCGCGCGATCCCGCCTACCGGGAGTACCTGCAGCGGCTGCCCTGGCGCTTCCTCCCGTACGTCTATTAGGGACGTACGTGCATGAGTGAGCCGGGGACGGGGGTGGCCTACGCCGTCGGCCCGACTGCGCGCCCCCCGGTCCCGCCCCTGGCGCGCGCAGCGCAAGATTCGCTCGCGCGCGCGAACCGCGCCCTCCTGATCGTCGGCTGCCTCGTCGTGCTCTCGATTTCGCATGGGGTCGACGCCGACCTCTGGGGCCACGTGCGCTACGGGCAGGACGAGCTCGCGGCGCGCGCCCTCCCTTCCACGGCGACCCACACCTACACGGCGGTGGGGCACCCCTGGATCAACCACGAGAACCTGGCCGAGCTCGCGTTCGGCTGGATCGAAACCCACCTGGGGGCGGCCGGCCTCAACGCCTTCAACACCCTGCTCGGCTTCCTCGTGCTCGGCCTGATGGTGCGGAATGCGGTACGGCAGAGGGTGAGTTTCCTCGTCCTGTCGGTCGCCATCCTGCTCGCCACGTGTGCGATCGGGCCCGGGTGGTCGATCCGGCCGCAGCTGTTCACCTACACGTTCTTCGCGCTGCTGGTCGTGATCCTGGGGCGCTGCTTCCGCGACGGCGAGAGACCCGACGCGCGCGCCCTGTGGCTCGCGCCGCCGCTGTTCGCACTCTGGGCCAACACGCACGGCGGCTTCCTCGCGGGTCTGGCCGTGCTGGCCCTCTACTTGGGCTGCCGCGCGCTCGGGGCGCTGCTGCGCAGGGGGCGGAGCGGCCTCAGGGAGGTGGGCGCATATGGCCTCGTCCTCGCCGCCTGCGGACTCGCCACGCTCGCCAACCCCTACGGGCCCCGTCTGCTCACCTGGCTGATCACCGATCTCGTTCCGCCGCGCCCGGAGATCGGCGAGTGGCACCGGCTCGCTCTGCCGGATCCGCTCTTCGTCGTCACCGCCGCCCTGGTCGCGCTCACCGTGGCGGCGTTCATCGGCAGCGGCCGGCCGCGTGACCTCGGGCAGGTCGTGGTGCTGGCGGTCACCGCCTGGCAGTCCTTCCTGCATGCGCGCCACCCGCCGTTCCTCGGCATCCTGGCGGGCTTCTGGCTGCCCTTCCACCTGGATGGGCTCCGGGGCCGTCTCAAGAAGCCGAAGCCGGAGCGCGCGGGGACACCGCCGTCCGCGCGCGCGGTCCGGTTGCTGCTCGGCACCACGTGGGCGATGGCGCTCGTCCTACTCGTGACCCTCGCCGTCCAATCACGCACGATGTGGGTGAACCGGAGCCGCGCTCCGGTAGATGCCCTGCAGTACATGGCGGATCGACACCTCGCCGGAAAGCTGGTCGTGCACTTCGACTGGGCGCAGTACGCGCTCGCCGCGCTCGCCCCCGAGACGACGGTCGCGTTCGACGGCCGGCTGCGCACGTGCTACCCGCAGGAGGTCGCCGACCTGTACTTCGACTTCCTGCTCGGCAACCTGCCCGCCTTCCGCTGGCGAAGCCCGACCTCGCCGCCGTTCGACGACACGGCCATCCTACGCCTCGGCGACCCGGACCTGGTCCTGCTGAGCCGGCACTTCAAGCACGGCGTCAAGGTCATGGTACGACGCTCCGGCTGGGTCCTCCTCTACCAGGATGGGATCGCGCAGCTCTGGGGAAGGCCGGAGCGGTACGGCGATCCGGCGAGCCCGGACTACCTGCGGCCGGCCGCACGCACGATCGGCAATCGGAAGCCGCGCGGCTACGTGCGCTGGCCGGCCTTCCCGTCAGGGGCGCGCGCGTGAGCCTTCTGGCTCTCGCTCGACCCCCCTGGCGGTCGGCTCGTGCCGAGCAGGCAGTAGCCCGCTGCGGCGATCGCCGGCACCGAGAGCTGGAGGCTCGGCCCGCCCGCCGCGCGCGTGAGTTCGGCGAGCGGCTGCGAGAGGATGGTCGCGGCCCAGACCGCCGCGATGCCGCCGCGCCACGTGGCCTCGTCCTGGGTGCCGGGCCGCACGAGCAGGGCCGGGAGGACGAGGAGGGACAGATCGTAGAGGGGGACGTGGGGGCTCACCAGCACGGTGCCCCAGATGGCGGCGGCGTACCATCGGTCCAGTGTGTCGGCCGCATAGGGCGGTTGCCGGAGGCGCACGAGGGCGAGCACGGCGAGCGACGAGACGAGCGCGAGCGCGGCCGCCGCGCTCAGGTGGCCGGGCAGGAGCAGCACGAAGAAGCTGTAGAGGGAGTGCATCTTCGCGGTGGGAAAGCCCCGCTCGCCGAGCATGGTGGCGAACGAACGGCCGAGCGCGAGGTAGGCGAGGGTTGCCGGAACGCTCAACGCGAGGGCGACGGCGGCGAGCAGGACGGCCGTCGCCCCGAGACCGGCGAGCGCGCGCCAGCGCCGGTCGAGCAGCAGCAGGGCGGCGAGGAGGACGACGAGCTGGGGCTTGTAGAGGAGGCAGCCCAGCACCGCACCCGCGATGCGGTCGTGTCCGTGCCGCAGGAGCACGTACACCGCCGCGAGGATGAACAGCGACAGCAGGCTATTCTGCCCGTAACTGATGGCCGCCCAGACGGGGACGAACGCCAGCACCCATGGCGCGGCGTCGAGTCGGCCGACCAGCCGGAGTGTCCCCATCAGCAGCGCGATGCCGAGCGCGCTCCAGAGCGCGAATGCCGCGAGGTAGGGCAGGGCCGCGAGCGGCACGAAGGGCAGCGCGAAGAAGGGCGGGTTGATCAGGCCGTGACGCCCGGACCGCTCGCCGGTCAGCCCGTGCTCGATCTGCTCCTGCAGGTCCGGATCGTAGAGATGGTCGGTCTGGTGCGCGGCGACGATCTTGCCGGCGGCGTAGAACAGCACGAAGTCACCACCCTTCACGTTGCCCGCTCGATCGAGGAGGCCGGGGCCGGTGGCCAGGGAGACGAGCCAGGCGATCCAGACCGCAGCGCCGATGGCGGCCGCGAGGAGGACGCCGTACCGCCCGCGCCCGGAGCCCAGAAGACGGCCGAGCGTGGCGAACGCCGCACACATGGGCCCCGCCTTATGGTCGGCGCCGCCGACGCGAGTCAACAGCTGCCTGCATGCTGACGTTGCGACGGGCTCGCGCTTACGCGCTGGTGGTGATCCTGATCTTCGCCACCGTGTACGCCGTCGGTATCCTCCGCCGCAGCGGGCTGGTCGACGGGTTCGGGCATGTCATCGGCGGTGATCTGCTCACCCCGCGCATGGCCGCGAGGATCGTCCTCGATGGGCGGGGCGCCGAGCTCTACGACTTCTCGCTGCAGATGGACTATCAGCGGGCCGCTCTCGCGCCTGAGACGATCCCGGGCCACCCGTTCATCTGGCCCCCCTGGGTCGCGCTGTTCTACGCGCCGTGGGCGCTCGTCCCGCAGGGCCCGGCTCTCGTGATGTGGACGGCGTCCTCCCTCGCCTGCCTGGTCACGGCGCTTCTCGTCATGGCCCGGGCCGCGCCGCTCACCGGACGCCACTGGCCGAGCGCCCTCCTGCTCTCGCTGTCGTTCTATCCCGTCCTCGAGGGGCTGATGGCCGGGAACAACTCGCTCTGGTCCCTGCCGATCTTCGCGCTCATGTATCGCGCGCTGCGCGTGGGTAACGACGCGACAGCTGGAGCGCTGCTCGGTCTGCAGCTCTACCGGCCACAGCTCGCCGTCGCGCCGTTGGTCGTTTTCGCCGCCAAGCGCCGCTGGCGGATCCTCGTCGGGGCGGCGGCGGTGGGGGTTGTATGCGTGCTGCTGAGCGTGCTCTGCATCGGCGAGCGGACGCCCGTCGAGTGGCTCGTGCTCGCGCCGACGCACAACCGGCTGATCTTCGAGCCCGGCATGCCGTCCGCGCTCTTGAGCATGGTATCAGCGATTTTCCTTCTCCCTCTAGGTCCGGAACACCTTACCGCGGGGATGATAGCGGGCGTCCTGGCGAGCCTCGGGCTGCTCGCGCTTCTGCTCGCGATGTGGGCGGGCCCGTGGGAGCCGCACGCCGAGCGCTTCGCTCTGCGCTTCGCTGCGCTCCTCGTCGTGAGCCCGCTGGCGGCGCAGTATCTCCTGCTCCACGACCTCGCCATCCTCATCCTGGCAGCGCTTCTGCTGGCCGAGCACTATCTCGCACATGGACCGAGCGCGGGTTGGGCACGTGCCCGTGCCGTCCTCGCCGTGCTCTGGCTCACCTGCCTCGTTGGTCCTCCGATCATCACGCGGCTCGCGCCCCTCCCCCTCGTGCCCCTGGCAGTGCTGCTGCTGGGGTGGGTGGTGCTGGACACCTGGCGCGCCGCCGAGATGCGGGCGTGACATGGACAATCTGCCCCACGCCTTTCGCCGCCATCACCTGCACCCACGCCGTGAGCCGGGAACGGCCGCCGGGGCTCACCCTGACCGCCGCCGTGCTTGCCGCCGACGTGCAGGACGTGGACTGGCTCGCCTCGTCGGTCGTGGCCGCGCTCCGCATCATCCCCTCGAAGGGCGCGTTCGGGTCGCGGCGCTGGTCTTCGCGGCGGGCTGAGCCCGCGAAGCGAAAGGGGACACGACGCTCACCCTGGCTGGATTCGGTTGCAACTCGGGCCCTGGTCGTCGGTCTGGTCGGGGAGCAGTGGATCCCGCTGCTCCGGCGGCAATGACCCGCCGCGTCCGGATCACGCAGGCGTGTCTCGCGGGCGTCGCGCTGGGCTCGCTGGTCGTCGGAGCGCTGCCACCGCGATCGTACAACAAAGATCTGCAGCAACAGTACCTCTCGGCCCGAGCTTTGCGCGATGGAATCGACGTCTTCACGCCGGTCAGCGAGCTATCGGCGCGCTACCTCCCGGCGACGACCGACACTTTCCCCCACCCCGGCCCGCACCCTCCAGTGCTGGCGCTGTTGAGCGTGCCGCTGACGCTGCTCCCGTTTCCGGTGATCGTGCCGCTCTGGCTGGGGCTCAACCTCGTGCTGTTGACGACGGTGGGCCGCTGGGTGGGGCTCTCCACCCGAACGAGCCTCGCCCTCGCGGCGTGGCCGCCGCTGTGGTGCCTGCTCTACATCGGTCAGCTCGAACTCGTCATCTTGACTCTCGCCTTGCTCGGCTGGCGGTGCGCCGCCGCTGGCCGCGACGGTCGCGCCGGGTCGTGGCTCGGCCTGGCGGTCGTCCTGAAGCTCTATCCAGTGGTCCTGCTCGTTCCCTTCGCGGCCCGCCGGCGGGCGCGGCTTCTGCTCGCCGCGGGCGCGGTCATCGTCGTTGGCCAGCTAGCGAATCTCGCCACGGTCGGTCCGGGGGGTTTCGTCCGCTACTACGGCGACGTCCTGCCGAGCGTGGCTGCCCTATATGACCACTCGGGACTCAACAGTTCGCCCTATGGAGCGCTGCTGCGCGTGTTTGGCGGGGCGGACGACGTCTCTCCGATCATCCTCAAGCCAGACATCGTCGTCCCCGCGACGATCGTGATCGCTCTCGTGGCGACCGTAGCCCTTGCCATTCTCGATCCCGAGGCGTCCCCCGTTGCCGCTTTGGTGGGTCTCCCGATCGTCTGGTACTACTATGCGCCCCTGGCTCTCCCGCAGATTCTCGTTCTCCTGCGCTCTCCGATCTTTCGGCGTGCGACGCTTTTCGCAGCGGGCGCGATGTCGTTCGTACTGCCGCTGGTGAACGTGCTCGTCCAGTGGTGCCCCGGAACGGCGCCTCCCATGGCGGCGTTGCTGGCCGTTCAGCCTGCCGGCTTTCTGTTGTTGCTGGCGCTCTCCATCGCCCATCATGTGGGTGCGCGCACGATCGCGCCCCCGACGACCGTCATCGTCTCGGGCGAGAGTGCGGCAGGCGCGTCGGGCTGACGGGCTGACTCTTCTCCGGGCTCCTTTTGCCGGCAAATCATGCGATATTTCGCGCGCGACGGTGCATCCAAGTTCCTCCTGGCATCCTTGGCCCTGCTGCTTCTGAGCAGCACGGTGTTTCATCGACTGGGATATCGAGTGTTGCCGCAGGAGGCGCCCCCGGCACGCAATGCAGAAGTCGCCCGGAGCGTATGGCGGACCTTCTCGCTCGAGGCACCGGGATTTCGTGTTTTCGAGCAAGAGCTTCGCCAACTCAGTCGGGAGACTCATCGGGGATACCGGCAGGATGTCTTCTCGCTGGGTAGGCACGGCCAGCTCTTCCCGAAGCATTCTGTTCTTTCCGGAGTCGTCGGCGCGCTCTCCTATGGGTTGTTCGGAGATGCCGGCTTCTGGATCCTGCAGCAGATCCTTGCCCTCCTCCTCTTCTATTCCACGTTCCGCATGACCTCGCTCGTGGCAAAACGGGAGAGCGGGGTGCTGACGCTGACGAGCATTGCGCTCTTGAGCGAGACCCTGATCGGCTTCTTCTGCTACGTGTTTTCATATGACCTGCATGGACTCGTGCTGCTCGTCTGCGGGCTTCATTTGATGTACTGCCGGCCGCTGTGGGGCAGTGCCCTGGCAGCACTCAGCGTCTTCGTCCGTCCGAGCTATGTCCTGCTCCTGCCATTCCTGCTGAGCGCCTGGAGCGGCCTACCGCAACGCAGCGGGCGCGTCGCGGACGTGCTTCTCGGCACTGGTGCCGTGCTTGTCGTCTATTTCGCGGTGAACGATCTGATGTGGGGAAGTCCCTTCGCCACCGCGTACCACAGAATGGTCGCGTTCAGCCCCCAGGGCGAGCCGTTCATTGAGCAGCACCCGGGCTTCAGCCTCGACGTGCTCCTGGCCGATTGGTGGCGGAAGCTGTTTGATCCTCGGGTGGGGCTCTTGATATTCAACCCAGCGCTCTTTGCATTTCCCTGGGTCTGTGCGTGGGCCCGCCGGTCCGAGCGCAAATGGTTTGCCTTCTCCACGTTGGGCGGAAGCGTCGTGTATGCGCTCTACATGTTCTCGTACGAACAGTGGGACGTCTCCTTCATAGGCAATCGTTTGCTGCTGCCTTCGATCTACCTGTATCTCCTGAATTTCATACCGTGGTGTTGCGCTCTCCGCGATCGGATCGGAGACGACGGATTGGCGAGCTTGGCCGCGCCCCATTCCGGCTCTGCGAACCAGCGGTAGTCCTCGATGGCCTCGCCTTGGCCCCTACTCCTGGCACGTCGGCGAATAGGCTCGCGGGCGGCGGCGCCCGTGCCCGGCGCAGGCGGGCAGCGGCCGGTCACAGGGCTCGTGCGCGCCCGAGGGGCGAAATCGGCGTGGCTTGCTGCGAACTTCTCCCCTTGCAGGATGAACCGTCGGCACGTTAACGGCCTAGAGAGAACATGAGCTCGACCGTCTCCCTGGGCTGCGGAGGGCAGCCCGCTGACTCGTCGCATCCGAGGGGCCCGGATCGTGGAGCGGGTGCTGGTCCAGCTCGGCGAGGCGGCGCGGCGGCCCGGCGCGCTCGCGTCCGAGACCCCGCTTGAGCGCGGCGCCCGTCGGTCCGGCGCGCCGCACGCCATGGCGGGAAGTGGCGTCGCGCCGCTTCACGGCGAGGCTGCTCGTGCTCGCCGGCGTCATCGGGCTGGGACTCGGGACCACGGTGAGCGCGCTCAGGACGGAGCCTTTCGGCGTCGTGGTCGCCGCCGGTCGGCCCGAACGGCTCATGGACTTCGCCTCGCATCGGGGTTTTGCTTGCGCCGCGTGGTCGGGAGACCTGGCGCACGCGGGCGGCGCGTCGATCTACACGCTCGACGCCCATCTGAAGGCGACCGAGCGATGGACGGGGCTGCCCGCATGGATCGCGCTCCCCTTCGGCTACTCGCCGACCATGCTATGGGTGCTGGGGCCGCTCTGTACGTTGCCGGCGCGATGGTCCTACGGGGCCTGGTCCCTCGCCTGCGTTCTGGCGATGGGTTGGATGATCTTGCGCGCCCGCGTCCACTGGGTGGCGCTCCTCCTTCTCGTCACGCCGCTCACGGTCTACGCCTTCGCACTTGGCCAGACCGCCTTGCTCACCACCGCGGGCCTCTTCTTCTTGATGGTGAGGGACGCGGAGGGCGTGGGAGGGCGATCACCCGCCTCCTGGCGGGAGAGCCTCGTCCTCTGGCTCCTCACGGCCAAGCCTCCCATCGCGGCCACGGCAGGTCTGGCACTGCTGGTGCGTGGCCGCGGCGGGAGCGTCGCTCGTGCGATCGGCGTGACCCTCGTCACCACGCTGGCGCTCACTCCCTGGCTCGGTACGGGCTGGGCGCGCGACTACCTCCACCTGCTCGGCAGCTACGATCGCGTCGGACTGCCCGCCGCCTTCGCCTGGTCGGTCGTCCCGCAGTCGATGAGCAACTTCCGCGCCGCTCTCCATCCCGACCTCGGGCTCGGCGACGACGTCGCGGCACGACTGAGCACCATCGTCTGGAGCGCGAGCCTCGCCACCATCCTGCTCGCGGCATGGAGGCGACCGCTTCCCGCAGGGCCCACCTGGGCTCTTTGCATCATGACCTATCTTCTCCTCTGCCCACACGTGAGCTCGACCGAGGACGTTGCGCTCTTCTGCGTGCTGGCCGGCATGGAAGGCGATCGCGTTCCGAGGACGCTTCGGATCGGCGCCGCGACGCTCGCCGTGGTCGGCCTTCTCCTCACGCCCGCCATCGGGCCGGCGGCCGGGCGGCGACCCCCCGTGCTGTTCTTCGCGAAAATCGGCCTCATGGCCTACGTCCTGCTCGCCGGGGGCTTCCTCAGCGCGCGAGAAGCCGGCGGGTCACGACCCGAACCCGGAGCCAGCGGGACGCGAACCGATTCCTGCCAGGAGTCTGTCACCTCCTCGAGGGAGCCTCGACCATCCCCGTGAAGGCGACCGACCTGTGCCCGAGCCGCTGCTTCACCCAGAGCGGGTCTGAGCAGTCGATGAGGTGGAGCGTCGCGAACGTGTCCCGCAGGCAGTGCGGGGAGAAGTGGGCGGGGAGCTTCGCGAGCTTGAGCACCGGCTTCATGTCCCGGTTGACGTTCCGCTGTCTGTAAGGGGTGCCGTTCGAGGGGGTCGCCTTCTCGACGTGCGCCGCGGCGTGGAGGATGAAGCCCAGCGCACCGAGGCTCGGTTCGCCCGCCGCCGCTCGGGGGGGCAGGTCGGCCGCGAGAGCGGCCCGGCGTTGCAAGACCGTCCAGTCGCGCTCCGCCGCGAGCTTGAGGAAGCGGTCTTGCTCATCGGGCCCGTGGCCCGCGACTGGTCACGGCACCGAGGGCGGGCGGGCCGTTCGTGGCGCCGGTGGGTGATCGTGCGAGGTTGCATTGCGGTGTCCCTTAGAAACAGGCCCAGAAATAGGCACGGAGGTTGCTGTGCTGCGTCAGTCGCCCGCCCGTTAGAGGTAGGGCTACGCTGGAGGAAGAGAAGATGACTGAGATGCTCGCCCGCCTCGTGACCGACGATCGAGGCCAGGATCTGGCTGAGTACGGCATCGCGCTCGCGGTGATCGGCACGATCGCGGCCGCGGCCGCGATCGTGATCGCCCAGGACGTCGGCACGCTCTGGAGCAGGGCTCAGAACATGATCGACAGCGCCGCGTCCTGAGCCGACAGCCGACGACGCCTCGGGGGTGCCCCCAGAATCCGTTGCCACGTAGACGTGGCAATACGGGTTCTGACGTGTCACCCTCGGGGCGCATCGTTTGCCTTCATCTGTGCTCTCGGGCGTTGGACCCGTTTCTCCAGTCCCCGAGCCGTTAGCTCAGTCGGTAGAGCATCTACCTTTTAAGCTGGGCGCGCGGGGTGGAACGGCCGCCGTCGTCCGTTGCAAGAAAACCCGCGCGCGCCCGTTGTGCTTTCCCCGGAGTGGAGACAGGGCAGGGGGACACGGCGAGGCACCCCCGTTTCCGCGTGTTCGGGCACAGGTCCGGGCACAGGGTTCCCCTGAGGGCGAGCCGCGGCGGGCGGGCTTCGACTGGGCCCAACCGCGGATGACCGGCACGCTCACCGCGCCCAGGGCGGGCGCGGCCGTTCGTGGCGCCGATGGGCGATCGTGCGAGGTTGCGTTGCGGCGTCCCCTTGGGATACAGGCCCAGAAGTAGGCACGGAGGTTGCTGTGCTGCGTCAGTCGCCCGTCGAGGTAGGGCTACGCTGGGAGGAAGAGAAGATGACTGAGATGCTCGCCCGCCTCGTGACCGACGATCGAGGCCAGGATCTGGCTGAGTACGGCATCGCGCTCGCGGTGATCGCCACGCTCGCGGCCGCGGCCGCGATCGTGATCGCCCAGGACGTCGGCACGCTCTGGAGCAGGGCTCAGAACATGATCGACAGCGCCGCGTCCTGAGCCGACACCGACGACGTCTCGGGGGTGCGCGCCCGCAGCGTGAGGGGGAGCCCGCGCCGCAGGAGATTGCAGCGCCGGTAGACGGTCGCGTTGGTCGCACCGTCCCTCGGGAACCTGATCGGTGCGCTCGGTGCCGCGTCCCCGACGCCGTTGCGCGCGGTCTACCGCAGCCGGGACGGGCGGTTCATCGTGTACCGGTGGGCAGGATGCGGGGCGACGCCGGCTACGTGAGGTGGCCCCGCCTCATGTCATGGCGAAGCTCGGCGTGGGTATCTCGAAGGCGTGGGACGTGATGGCGGCCGAGCCGGGCGAGCACATCCACGCGCGCAGGGGTTGCGACATTTTCGTCGGCGTGCTCAGCTGCGCCGCCATGCCTTACGACGAGGTGGAGCGGAACCTGCGCCTGTGCGCGCGCGAAGTCAGGCCGACGCCGCAGGCGCTCGACGGCGAGGCGCGCACGGGCGTCCCGACGGCCGCCGAAGCCGCGGCCCGCCCGGTCTGAGATCGCCGTGGACGTCGCGCTCGCCGACCTTCTCCTCACCACCACGCGCTCGGTGCGCAAGCGGCTCGACCTCCTCCGCCCGGTCGAGCCGGCGGTGATCGAGCGCGCGATCGAGGTCGCGCTCCAGGCGCCGACCGGCTCCAACTCGCAGGGCTGGCACTTCGTGGTGGTGACCGACGCGGAGAAGCGCGCCGGCCTGGCCGCGCTCTACCGGCGCGCGTTCCAGGCCTACGTGAGCCAGCAGGTGCCGGGGCGCCCCCAGCTCCCGCCCGAGGATCCGCGCGCCAGGCAGCTGCCGCGCATCCTCGACTCCGCGACCTACCTGGCCGAGCACCTGCACGAGGTGCCGGTGCACGTGATCCCGTGCGTCGAGGGCCGGGTGGAGAACGCGGGTCCGCTGGCGCAGGCCTCGGTCTACGGCTCGATCCTGCCGGCGGTGTGGTCGTTCATGCTGGCGCTCCGCGCGCGCGGTGTGGGCTCGGCGTGGACCACGCTCCACATCATGTTCGAGCGGGAGGCGGCGGCGTTCCTCGGCATCCCGCCGACCGTGACCCAGGCGGCGTTGCTGCCGGTGGCGTACTACACCGGCGGCCAGTTCAAGCCGGCGAAGCGTCTTCCCGCGCGCGACCAGACGCACTGGAACACGTGGGGCGGGCGGCGTAACTAGCCGAGCAGATGCCAGCACGAGGTCGGCGGCGCCGAGCGGCGGCATGGTCACGGCGAGCTGGAGATCGGCATGGTTTCTCCTGGCAGAGAGGCGCCACCTTCGACCGGGCGGCTCACGCATGCACGGGCGGGCGGCGCCCGCTCCATGGGCGGGCGCCCTCGAGCTGGGCCGCGATCCGGAGGAGCAGGTCCTCGCGCCCGTAGGCGGCGCCGAGCTGGACGCCGATCGGGAGGCCGTCGGCGCTCCAGGAGAGCGGGAGCGAGATGGCCGGCTGCCCGATGACGTTGAAGGGCATGGTGAAGGCGACGAAGGCGCCGCCGCGCGTGAAGCCGCGCAGGGCATCGTCGGGTGCCGGATCGAACTCGCCCAGGCGGGGCGGCGGCTCGGGGAGCGTCGGGGTGAGCAGGAGGTCGAAGCCCTCCGCCCACCACGCGGCCACCTGCCGCGTGTGCGCGTGCAGGTACTCGATTGCACGGAGATAGTCGCTCGCGCTCACGCGGCGCCCCATCTCGGCGATCGCCCAGGTCATGGGCTCGACGTCGCCGGGACCGATCTTCCGCCCGGTACGCTCGCTCCAGTAGGTCAGGTCGCGCGCGGTGGCGGCGGTGATGACCGTGACCGCGGCCCGGCCGACCTCGCCATCCGCGAGCGCCGCGGGGAACGACTCCTCCACGCGATGCCCGAGCGACTCGAGGAGCCGCGCCGTCTCGCGCGCCGCCGTCGCGCACTCGGGATGGATCTCCGCCTGCCCGGCGGGCGTCTCCACGAGGAGCCCGACGCGGAGCCTTCCCGGCGGCGAACCCACCTCGTCGCGGAACGGGCGCGCGGGCGGCGGCGCGGTGTACGGGTCGCCGGGCAGGTAGCCGGCAACGGCGTCGAGCACGGCGGCCGTGTCGCGCACCGAGCGCGCCACCACGTGCTCGACCGAGAGCCCGCCCCAGCCCTCGCCCGCATCGGGGCCGAGCGACGTCCGGCCGCGGGACGGCTTCAGGCCCACCAGCCCGCACTCGCTCGACGGGATGCGAATCGAGCCGCCGCCGTCGTTGGCGTGCGCGACCGGCACCAGGCCGGCGGCGACCGCGGCCGCCGAGCCGCCGCTCGAGCCGCCGGGGGAGCGGCTGGTGTCCCACGGGTTGCGGGTCGGGCCGTAGGCCACGGGCTCGGTGGTGGGCGCGGGACCCAGCTCGGGCACGTTCGTCCGCCCGAGGAAGACGAAGCCGGCCGCGCGGAAGCGCGCCGCGAGGTACGTGTCGTAGCGCTCTACCCACTTGAGCTCGCGCAGCAGCCGCATACCCGCGTGATACGGATCGCCCGCCGAGTGGCAGATCAGGTCCTTCAGCAGGAAGGGCACGCCGCGGAAGGGCCCGTCGGGCAGTTCCGGCGCGGCCGCCTCGGCGCGCGCCTTCTCGAAGCGCTGGATGATCACGGCGTTCAGCTGCGGGTTCACGCGCTCGATGCGCCCGATCGCGCCATCCACCAGCTCGCGCGGGCTCACCTGGCGCTGGCGCACCAGCTCGGCCTGCGCCGTGGCATCGAGAAGGGCCAGTTCGTCGCTCATCCCCCGACGCTACGCCAAGCGCCGTGCGGAAGTCCAGAAGGCGCCGGCGGCGCGCGTGCTCCGCTCGCTCGACGCGATCCACCTCGCAGCGGCTCTCATGGTGGCGGCGCAGCTCGAAGCCGTCGTCACGTACGACGCGCGGATGGCGGCGGGCGCGCGGCTGCTCGGTCTCCGCGTGGCCGCGCCAGCGTAAGCGAGGGTAACCCGGCGCGTGCCTCGGCCGGAGTCAGCGCCCGCCCGGCAGCGGCACGCGCACCTCGAGGCGCACGCCCCGCTCGCCGTGAAGTAGCAGCTGCCCGCCGAGCGCGCGGACGCGCTCGCGGATGCCGACCAGGCCCGTGCCGGTCGGCGGCGTGCCGCCGTTGTGGGCCGCGAGGCCGACGCCGTCGTCCTCGATCTCCAGGCGGAGCTCGCCGCCCATCGCCGTGAGGGCGACGCGCACGCGCGCCGCGCGCGCGTGGCGCGCGACGTTGGTGAGCGCCTCCTGCGCGATGCGGTAGAGGGCGGTCTCCATCTCGGCGGGCAGGCGCTCCGGGAGGCCGTCGCCCGTCAGGCTGGTCGCGATCTGGTGGTGCTCGCGGAACGCGCTGACCAGCGCGTCGAGCGACGGCATGAGGCCGAGGGTGTCCAGCACCGAGGGGCGGAGGAGCTGCGAGAGCTCGCGCATGGCGCCGAGCGTGCGCGCGACCAGCCGCCGCGTTTCCGTGGTGCGGTGGCGGAGCGCCTCCGCGTCCGCCGGGGCCTGGCGCTCGATCAGCCAGAGGTTGGCGTTCACGGCGGTCAGCGTCTGCCCGAACTCGTCGTGCAGCTCGCGCGCCAGGCGGCGGCGCTCCTCCTCCTGCACCGACATGAGGCGGGTCGAGAGCTCGCTCAGCTCGCGCTGCCGCTCAGCGAGGCTGCTGCGGAGGATCGCCAGGAGGTGCGCGCAGCCGACGGCGGTCGCGGCGCCGACCAGGAGCACGATCGACGCGACCGCGAAGTCCGGGCGCGGGACGTCGTACGGTGCGACCTCGATCCCGAGGAGGAGGAAGCCGGCCGAGAACCCGATCGCGAGCGCCAGCACGCGCTTCGTGCTCCAGCCGAAGAGGACGCTGTCCCCCATCAGCATGCAGGCAAGGATGCCGGCGGCGAGCCCGGGCTAGGCGGGCCAGACGTAGACGTAGACGTGCAGGTTGACGGCGTGGCCGACGACCAGCAGGACGGCGAGGCGATCGGCGTTCCGCTCGCCGCGCGCCGTGAAGCTCGCGATCAGGACGAAGCTGGTGAGGACCGCGTGCCACGCATAGAGGACGAGGAGCGAGGAGGCGGCCCCGCCCGCCGCCTCGCTGCTCTCGACGGGGAGAAAGACGACTCCGCACGCGAGCGCGAAGAAGGTCGCGATGCGCAGGCGCGACACGAGCGGCAGCCCGTGCCCGCCGGCATCGGCGGTCTTCGTGCGATCGATCGCGACCGTGACCGCATGGGTGAGGCGGGCGGCGAGGTCGGGAAGGCTGGGGACCCGGGTCACCGCCTGCCGCAGCCGCTCCTCGAACACCGCCACGCCCGTGTCTGCTGGAGCCATGCCAACGCGGCGGCCGGCGAGGACGCCGTGGCCGGGCGCGGGCGCACGGCGTCTCCGTGCGGGCCGCCGTGGCGCCTGCCATGGCCGAGCGGAGGTCAGCGGCCAGCTGCTGGACACATCCGTTCGCCGGCCGTCGGGAGGATGCCGGCGGGGCGCCCTCACGCCGGCGCGCCGCGCCCCGTGATCCAGCGCCACACGCGCCGGACCGGGTCGTAGAAGTCGTCCACCACGCGCTCCTTCAGCGGGATGATGGCGTTGTCCGTGATGTGGATCGACTCGGG
>Ga0137371_10001829_pt1 | contig 16902 bp, 9 predicted proteins | sample SagtaG_7_FD_104919 | JGI IMG/M metagenome (GOLD analysis project Ga0137371, IMG submission 104919) | Vadose zone soil microbial communities from Sagehorn Ranch, Mendocino, California, USA - Sage1_R_40_16 metaG | ecosystem: Environmental > Terrestrial > Soil > Vadose zone | place: USA: California...
CAAAGTGATTGTCACTCAAACGGCTGTACCGGCCACGCTAAGACAAGGTACTCTCCTTATCGGTATACTCTCTGATCAGACTGCACAGGGTGCAGGGTTTATCCCCCTCAGTGCTGTTTCGCTACCTGATCCGATCAGGCCCATCGAAATGGCAACTCTAGACGCCAGCACGCTTCCAAATATGTCTGAGCTCCTCGGCAACTTTGATGTTATTGTACTGGATGACTTCACTACGAACACCCTCAACTCCGCCCAACTAAACGCCTTGCAGACATGGATTAACCAGGGTGGCGTCTTGATCGAGGTTGGCGGTCCGCAATGGCAGCGCACGCTCGCCACGCTGCCACCTCAACTCTTGCCAGTAGTTATCCATGGCATAGATACCCTGCCGGCTGGCAGTCACCTCTTGCCTACTGGCAGCTCTACCATAGCAGAGACCGGACAACAACCACTACCAGATACACTGCAGAAATCCATAACGATCAGCTCAGCAACCCTCCCTGAGAAAGGTGATGCCAGGCAGGAGGCGCTTTCCAATCTTGAGACCGTACTTGCATCTGGCAATATTCCGTTAATCGTGCAGGCACATCAAGGACAGGGAGTCATCTGTTATCTTGCTTTCGACCCGACAACCGGACCTCTTGTTGACTGGCCTGGAGCTATCGCATTGTGGAAAGGCGTACTTGTGCGAACTCTTGGCGACCAGTCCCTTATTCCCGGCACTGCTCTCACATACAGCAATGGTCCTGGACAATTGTTCTCGCGGGGAGGATTATTGCAAATCCTCCAACCCAGGTCGCTTCTTCCAGTTTGGGAATTTCTTTTCTTGTTGCTCGGCTATATCATCTTAATTGGGCCAGTATGTTTTTTAATTGTGAAACGACTGAAACGCCCTGCCTGGAACTGGCGCATTGTACTAAGTAATATTGTTATCTTTTCAATTCTCACTTATGGACTTGCCTATCTGCAAAAGGAAGCATCCATCAATAGCATTTCTATTATCCAGCTCAATCAGGGTGGGAACCATGCTCATGTGACGACATTTTTTAGTGCTCTTATTCCTGATCAGGGCAAGGTCCAGGTCAATATCCCTGCTAGAAGTCTGACACAGCCAATAGCTAAAGAACTTTTTCTAAGTAACTCTGGTGTATCAAATAGTGACGAACAGGCCGCCATTACAGTTGGACAGAGCGAGACAAATGTAAACTTGCTGCATGCAAGGGGATGGTCACTGTATCCCATCGTTTCGGAGGAGGACCAAAAAGTGCATGGTGGCCTTCTCTCCCACCTGGCACTTCGCAATGGCACGCTTTCAGGAACTATCGCAAATACCCTTGACACCCCTCTCAGCGATGTATATATTTTAATGTCTCACAGCTTTGCCTATATCGGTCGTCTCCCAGCAGGGCAAACCCAACGGGTGAACGTCTCGCTAAATAGCCCGCAGCTTAATAGCGGCACCACCCTCGCTGATCAAATCGCAAGGAACAATCACCTGCATGTCCCTTATATTCCATACGCCACTGGCTCACAGCCACAGAATGATTTCCAGCGTCATCTGGCAATTTTATCGGCTCTCAGCGGCGAGGGCTTTTCCTCCAGTCCCTGTAGTGGCTCATGTAGCACTCAAGCCATCGTCAGTAAACATGTGATAACTAGCCCGTCTGTTAGTGTGCCGAATATGAGCCACAATGACGAGAGCGATCCATTATTAATAGCAGGGGCACCAGCGACCTTGATCGGCTGGGCCGATCAACCTCTGGCTGCAACTAATAATGTGATCATTAATGGTGCAAGTCCTGGCGGCACCCACGATAGTCTCATACAGATGCCACTCAATGTCGACTTTTCTGCCTCATTGCATCTTCCCCCCGGCCTTATCTCCGCACAGGTAATTAATGCCCAGGGGGATGAAGTGCAAACTATTCTGCCCAATGTTTATACTATGAACACAGGTAGTATTACCTTTGAATTCACATTACCCAATGCAGGGGTCTTACAGGCCAACAACATGACGATTAGCGAGCCTATTATTGCGCGGCTTGCCGGTGCTGGTGCGATCAGTCCTATACAAGTACACCTGTATAACTGGGATACCGGTTCTTGGGATACGATTGCTCTCAAGAATAATACCTTTACAACAGCGAACACTAAAGCGTACACTAGTCCTGATGGCCATATATTGTTACAAGTAGTTGATCAGAGTACCTCTCCGGGGACAATTTTATTTGGCAAACCAGCATTGAGCCTGAACGATGGTGTCAACTAAAAGGACAAAGTTTATGACCAGCATACATGAGCGACGACATTGCACCAAATATATCCTGGCTTTAGCTGGGTCTTGCTTTGTGCTTGCTCTACTTTTCTTTGTCTCTCCCACATCAGTGCAGGCATATGCAGGAACAGGGGGAGGGAGACCCTCGTTTCAGGTGAATGCTGGCTTTGACACCCATTACCGTGATGGGAACTGGGTCCCAGTGCAGGTCACAGTGCGCAATGATGGCCCCGATTTCACCGGTACCCTTTCACTCACTGCACCCACTCCGCTGGGGAGTAGCAATCAGGGCATCCCATTAAATTACCATGTCTCCATTACACTGGCTAACGGTGCCCAGAAACAGGTGACAATGTATGTGCCACTCTATTTCGATGTACAAAGCGTAGTAGTGAAGTTGCTCGATAGCAGCGGTAGTCTTGTTGGATCTCAGACTGCCACACTCAATCCACTTATGTCCGGGGATGTTCTTGTCGGCATCCTTTCTGATCAGAGTTCAGGCTTTAGCCCACTAAGTCTGGCTCCAATGCCCAACCAGAATGGTTCGGTCATCATAAAGTTTCTGAATGCGAGTACTGTGCCCACCATAGCTGCAGCGCTTAAGAATTTCAACGCCATCGTGCTGGATAACTTTACGACGAGCAGCCTGAGTGCAGCACAGTTAAGCGCCCTGCAATCCTGGGTCAATCAAGGTGGAACTTTCATCCTTGCCGGTGGTCCCGAGTGGCATCGCACACTAGGCGCATTACCTGCAGGGCTTGTACCAGTGATGGTGAATGGCACGACGACCATACCTGCAGGAACCTCCCTCTTGCCTCTAGGTGGGCCTCAGGGAGGTCGTCCTGGACAAAACACCGTGCATGATGCAGTCCGCTTCCCGGTTACAATTAGTACAGCAACAATAAATGGGCAGGAAGATCCCGGCAAGAGTCAGGTTGTCCTCGCATCTCCTACAGCACCTTTAATTGTACAGGTACGCCAGGGACAGGGAACTATTATTTACCTTGCCTTCGATCCTACTCTCGAACCCATCCTCGGATGGCAAGGAACAAGCGCTCTCTGGGAAAGTCTTTTGCTGCGCGGCCTGGGCGATCAGCTACTCTTCCATGCCAATATTTCCACTGGTATCTTGGGCCCCAATCACCCACTGCAATCGCTTTTGGCCAGTAGGATGAGCGCGTTATTGCAATCGCTGCTCCCGAGTACAATCCCTTCTCCGTGGTGGACTCTTGCTATATTGTTCGCTGGCTATCTACTGGTGCTTGGACCCATACGCCTCCTGCTAGTAGGAAAATTGAGACGCCGCGATTGGAGCTGGCGCATTGTAATGAGCAGCATCGTCATTTTCACTTTGCTCAGCTACGGACTCGCGTTCAAGGAGAAGGGCACATCCATTTTGAGCAATAGCATCACAATAGCTCAGCTTGGACAAAATGGATCTCCCGCCTCCATTAGAACCTACCTGGGTATATTCGTGCCTCATGAGGGTGATTTTCAGGTCTATATCCCTGGCACTGGATTGGTACAGCCGTCACCTGATAACCTCTCTTTATTTCAGGGCGAACTCACTAGCCCAACAGAACAATCACCAGCTACAGTTACACCGGTACAGGGCGGAACTGACGTGAGCCTGCAAGACGTCAATAAATGGACGTTGCATGCTATCCTCTCGGAACAAGAGCGGCATATTCACAAAGGTCTGCTCTCTCACCTTACACTTCAGAATGGTATCCTCGTGGGCACGGTCACGAACACGCTTGGTTACGCACTTAGTGATACCTACTTATTGATGCCCAGCCAGGTGTTTAGCCTTGGAGACCTGGCGGCAGGAGAAACGAAACAGGTTCGGCTTAAGTTGAGCAATACCCCACTTGGACCCAATGCAACTCTCGCGGAACTGCTTTCCTTGAAAAACGGCTCGCCTGATCCTTACTACTCACTGCCCGCATCACCACCCAAGACCGAGCGGCAACGTCACCTGGCAATTCTGTACGCACTCGATGATGTAGGTTTCTACACTTTCTTATCCCCATGTAGAGGCTCATGTGGTTCACCCGTGCCACTACTACCAGCTCCGCTAGGCACCAACCCCGCAACAATCAGTAGGGCATTCGGCAGTGCTGTAAATGTAGTACCTACTCCTGGTTGGGAATACACAGGTACAACAAACCACGACCCACTTCTTGTGCCTGGCTCCCCGGCCACTCTCATCGGTTGGGCTAAGAATCCGCCGGACTTTGCTGGAAATGTGTCCGTCAACGACATTAATCCTGCAGGTCTCCATGAGACGCTTATACAGGCGCCCCTCAATGTCAATCTCGCAGGTTCGCTAGATTTCCCGCCCAACTTCATTGAGGGACACCTGATTGATGCCGAAGGCAATAACATTGAGACCCCGCTTCCCGGTGTCTATACAATTTCAACCGGGAATCTGACATTTGAATACAATGTGCCTGATATTGCCAATTTACAGATCAATGGCCTGACAATTTCAGAACCGTCTAATATCAGCTTTTTTGCACAAGCCGGAGCGACTGTAGATGCAGGCTCCTTTCCTTTTCGCTTATACAATTGGCATTCTGGTTCCTGGGATGCTATCTCGCTCAATCAAAGCACCTTTACAACAAACAATAGTAGGGCGTACATTGGTCCGGCTGGACGTATCTTGTTGCAGCTTGCTAACAAGGACAGTTCACTCGGTATATTCGCATTCGGTAAGCCTTTACTCAACCTGCAAGGTGTTGTTTTAAGCAACCCTCCTGGGAACCGGCAGGCCTGATCTAAGGAGCGCATATAGCAAAGTTATGATTAAAATCCAGCATGTCTATAAACGTTACCGCTCTGTTCATGCTCTAGAGGATCTCAGTCTTGAGATCCCGCAAGGAGCTATCTATGGCCTGATTGGCCCGAATGGCGCCGGTAAAACTACCCTGTTGCGTATCCTGGGAGCATTGATTCCCCCTACTGCAGGCCAGGTCTGGTTTGATAATGAAGAGATCACCCAATCGCCGGCAGCCATACAGCGCAAAATCGGCTACATGCCGGACTTCTTCGGCGTCTATCCCGACCTGACATCAGCGGAATACCTTGAATTCTATGCTGGTATTCACGGCATCTCACGCAGCAAACGCGCCAGTACTATTGCAGATTTACTCGAACTTGTTGACCTCACCTCGAAACAGGATGCTCTCGTTGAGACTCTATCACGTGGGATGAAGCAGCGCTTGTGCCTGGCGCGTGCTCTGATACACGATCCTGATGTGCTCCTGCTTGATGAACCAGCCTCGGGATTTGATACGCGAGCCAGAATGGAGTTTCGCGAACTTCTACGGACTCTGCAAGGTATGGGCAAAACCATCGTCATCAGTTCGCATATCCTCCTCGAACTGGCCGAGATGTGTAGTGAGATCGCTATTATTCGAGCAGGGCAGCTACTAACGGCTGGGGATGTTGAGCATGTCACGCACAACTTGAGCGGAGGACCACGCCTGGAATTGCGGGTATTGGAGCGTGCTGCAGACGCCAGGCAGTTGCTTAAAGATATGCCGGAGATCAGCAACATCATGGATGAGAATGATGCTGAAGTTATCCACGTGGGATTCACTGGCGATGATCAAGCGTTACATCGCATCCTTGCCGCACTTATGGCACACAATATACCCGTTGTTTCCTTCGCGCCACATAGAACCATTGACCGTCTAGAAGAAGTTTACATGAGCATTACAGAAGGAGTCAGCTCCCTATGACTTTTACAGCACTGCTCGCCAAAGAACTGCGCTCGCACCTGCGCCGTGAGCGTTTCGTCTGGGTCATCATTATCTACTTGTTGATAATGGGATTACTAGCCTTTGGCTACCTCCAGCGACAAAACGCTTTCAGCCCCGCATACCAGAGTTACCTGCTTAGTCAGATTGGAGCACAACTCTATGCCCTGCTTTCACTTGTACAACTCTTCTTGATCGTGTTTTTTGCCCCTGCCTTTACTTCTACTACTATTAATGGTGAGAAGGAGCGCCAAACCTTTGACTTGCTCTTGTGCTCTAAGCTTTCTGCCTTTTCACTTCTTGCAGGAAAGCTCATTGCAGGGCTGGTCAACGTACTCCTGCTGATTGCCGCATCTATTCCCCTCTTCAGCCTGGTTTTCTTCTTCGGAGGAGTCTCCCCAACACAGGTCCTCAGCACGTTAGTTGTATTTGTTATGACCGCCATTGTAGCCGGTACATTTAGTCTATTTTGTTCAACAATCCTGCGTCGCCCTACCGTTTCGACGGCAACAGCTTATACGTTCTGTGTCTTCTGGATGTTCTCGTATTGGATCGTGTACTTCCTTATAGGAAGCCCATTGTTTATCAGCCCTCGCTTGCCTGTATGGATTCAGTGGTTGAATGTCTCGAATCCAATCTCAGCACTCAATAGCATAGTGAGTGGTTTACAAGCTGGAGTCGCTAGCTTTTCTTTGTTCCGTCTTCACTTCGCTCCCTGGGTAGCCTATACGCTGGTCTGCTTTATGGTAACCATCGTCTTGTTTCTTCTTAGTATCTTGTTCGTCAAACCAAACCCGCTTGGCCGCTTCCTGTCCTCGCTACGGCTCCTGGGTAAGAAATTTAGACCATCGACGTTTATGAAAGGCTAGAGCATTATGGCAACTATTGCACCTCCACGTCATACAGCACTTTCTCAAAGTGTCCCTACTGGTAAAGGCCTGACCGAAGTCCTACGCTCATGGCGTAGACGCTTATGGATACAGCAGATGCTACGCTGGGCAGAAAACGGAGTAATTGCCGGTATCACACTTGCTTGCCTCCTGCTACTCATCTCGCGCCTCACCCCCTGGGCTGACGCCATCTATTGGGCCATTGGAGTCGCTACAGCTTCCCTGCTCTTTGCATCAGGAGCTGCATTATGGTATCGTCCCTCCTTCGCCCGCAGCGCCCACCTGGTTGATACGCGATTGGCATTACATGATCGCTTGAGTACGGCCTGGGAGTTCCGCGACGATTCAGCCACCATCTCTGTACTACAACGGCGCGATGCACTCAGGCAACTGGGCAAACATACACCCCGTGCAGCAATCACCTTATGGCCACAGCGTGTTCGCCTCGTTACATTCGGCGCTGTTGTTATCGTTCTCGCTTTGCTCTTATTGCTACCCAACCCGGTGAATACTTTGCTCCAGCAGCAAGCTGCCTTTCAGAACCAGCTAGCCAGCCAGATAGCAGCAATCAACCAGATACGTAAGGAGATCGATAACCAGGCAGCGATTTCAGCCCAGGAACGCAATCAGATCGATAAAATCTTACGTGAGGCCATGAACCAGCTTCAACAGGCAAAAAACGGAGCCCAGGCACAACAGGTCCTTGCTCAGGCTCAGGCAAAGCTCAATCAATTGCGCGACCCGCAAGCAACCAGCAAAGCGGTGGCACGTGCAGCGGCCAGTTCATCACTGGCAAAGAGTTCCAATGCTAATGTAAGCGCTGCAGGTAAGGCGCTTGCAACATGGGACAACAATGGCCTGGATGCTGCTCTACAAAAGCTTGCATCCCAGATAAGTAGCATGACTCCTGCGCAGCGTGCACAATTGGCACAGCAAATTGAACAGTCAGCTAATCAAGCTCTCAACAACCCCGCGCTCAATTCTGCTCTTCACCAGCTCGCAAAGGCTGTTGCTGACGGAAGCCCGGGCGAGATTTCTGACGCAAATAAGGCCGTCGAGACTGCTGCAGCCCATGATAGTGCTAATCAGGCCACTACCAGCAGTATCGATCAGGCGTCTAAAACCCTACAAAATGTAGCCAATACTCTCGCATCATCCACCGACAACAGCAACAGCCAGTCTTCTAGTCAAACTCAGACCCCTGGCCAGGGACAGAATCCAGGGCAAGGTCAGGCGCCCGGCCAGGGACAAGGCATTAACGGCACTGGTGGGCAGAATAATGCAGGAAACAAACAGGGGAAGAACGAACAGGTATATGTTCCAGGGCAGGTTGGTAGTGGCACCAGCACTATAACTGCTAACGGCGAGAATGGCACTGTTCAATCTGGCAGCCCTGTTCCCTACTCACAAGTGATTGCACAGTACCAACAAATGGCTCATGACGCCATTGGCAATAGTAGCGTACCGCCTGATTTGAAAAACCTTATTCGGGGTTACTACAATTCATTAGAAGGGCAACAATAACCGAATGGCAAAGAAAAGTGAAGGCACTTCACCACAGACCGGTGTAAATCCAACACCTAAAGCGCAGCCTGAAGACCTCGGTGTGCAAATTGAAAATGAGGCCGCGATTTCAGATATAAAGGGACCCGACGAGGCTGATATCCAGGCATTCATCGATATCGCCCAGAGGGTGGAACACGAACTCTGCTCAATCGTCGTCGGACAAGAACAGGTTATCCGAGAACTACTCCTGGCCTTACTTGCTGGCGGCCATGTATTGCTGGAAGGGGTACCTGGCCTTGGCAAAACATTGCTTGTGCGTACGCTATCGGACGCGCTTGCTCTGAAATTTGCGCGTATCCAATTTACACCAGATTTGATGCCAGCCGATATTGTAGGCACAACTATCGTCACTGAGCAATCAGACGGCAACTCTGCAGGCAGCCGGCGTGTCTTCACTTTTCAACCGGGTCCCATCTTTGCCAATATTGTTTTAGCCGATGAGGTAAACCGGGCGACGCCCAAAACACAATCGGCTCTGCTCGAGGGCATGCAGGAACATACTGTCAGTGTGGGAGATACCACGCGCCCTCTGCCCAGCCCGTTCTTTGTAATGGCAACGCAGAACCCGCTGGAGATGGAGGGCACCTATCCTCTGCCGGAAGCACAGCTTGACCGCTTCCTGCTCAAAGTTCTCGTGCGTTTTCCCCTTGCCAGGGACCTCATGCGCATTATCGATACTACCGTTGGCACGCAGGCACTGCGCGCCATGAAGGTCGCCTCTGGCGAACAATTGATGCAGTTAATAGAGACCGCTCGCGCCGTTCCAGTAGCGACACACGTCAAAGAGCACGCAGTGCATTTGCTACTGGCAACACATCCAGATCAGGAGGATGCACCTGAACAGGTACGCAAATTCGTTCGCTACGGGGCCAGCCCTCGTGGTCTGCAGGCACTCATTATGACAGGTAAAGTCCGCGCCCTGCTCGAAGGCCGTTACAATGTTTCCCTGGAAGACCTGCAGGCTGTTGCCTTCCCCGCGCTCCGCCATCGTATTATCCTCAACTTCGATGGCTTGGCCGATGGCGTCACTCCAGAGGATTTGATCAAGACCGTTATTGAGGAGATTGAAACATCATAGAGCACAATTCACCCAATAGCATACGCATCGAAATAGCCCAACGAATCGTGGAGCGCAAACGAAAAGAACTGGGCGAGCATTTCATTGCCGCTGCATGCTATGGCTCAGTAGCCCACAATGCTGCTCAGTTATATTCTGATCTTGAGATGCTCCTCATCACAGATGACGCTGTGCCAGCCAACGGGCAACAATTTTTCGAGCAGGGTATCATGGTCGATTGCGACATGCAGCCTGCCTCTAGCATGCTCGCTGCTGCCCAACGCGTAGCTAGGCGCTGGGGTATCCAGGCAGACCAGTATCGCCATCATCTCGTCATCTGGGACCCTGAGCAGTTCTTTCCGCGCTTGTGGACTGTTGCCAACGACTTACCGCCGGAAGCCTTCGCTAAGGAACAGCAGGAAAACTGGTGGGATGTCTACGAAATGCGTGGCAAAGTGTTGAATGCCCAGTTAGCGCAAGATCACCCACGAACCATCCATATGGGCTGGGGATTTGCTTTTTCTGCAGCAATGCATATTGCACTCCACGACCGTCAACCCTATGAGAGCGAACGCACCATCTGGCATGACGTCTCCAAAAGAGGATACGGCATGAAAGAGCTGGTTGACGACCTCACAGCAGGCGATCTCGCAAAAGTAACTGAAGTCATCGACAACGTATGGGAGCAAATCAAGACATGGGGAGCACCAGAGGACAAGTAGTGGCACCCCTTGAGGCTTACACGGCTAGGTTTATTGAGGGGAGCGGTCTTCAGAACTGTAGGGACAGGGGTGGCTGGGAGGTGGTAGGGGGCCCCTTGCGGGTGTCCTCCTCGCCCGCTTCCCGCCGTCACAACACAGGGTCGGGCGGGCAGAGAGACCACCCCTTGCCCCTACGGCACCGGGACTCCTTTCCTACAAAACCTACCTGTGTCAGACCCCATGTGGGCGTCAGGCTAACGGGAGGAGCAATCAACAATGCCTGATGAGAACGTCACAGCTCGTTTTCCACTTGATGCTGATACACTTCAACGCCTGGATACGCTGGCACTCATCACGCGCAAAGCGATGGCTACAGGACGCCCAGGCAGGCGCCGCTCTCCGCTAGCAGGCTCATCGATGGAGTTCGCAGACTACCGTCGCTACACTCCAGGCGATGACTTCCGCCGTATCGATTGGCGAGCATATGCACGGCTGGATCGACTCTTCCTGCGTGTATTTGAAGCCGAGGAAAACCTGACAGTAACGCTCCTGGTCGACTGTTCCGACTCTATGCAGTATGGAAAGCCATCAAAAGCCTCACTGGCGATCTCCATAGTGGCTGCGTTAGCATACATTGCACTCAAGTGTGAGGATGGCGTCATCGTTGGCGCACTCACTGATCGACTTGCAGCATATCGCCGAGCAGGTAGCGGCAAACATGCTATCTGGGCAGTCGGTGAATTTCTCAGTCGCTTGCCACATTCCGGCACAACCGACTTGAATCGCGCATTGTATGATCTCAACAGGCTAGCAGCTAGCCCGGGACTCACCATCGTGATCTCTGACTTTCTGGCACCTGGGGGCTACCAGACCGGACTACGCGCCGTGCGCCAGTTACGTCAAGAAGTGACCCTCTTGCAGATTCTAGCACCGGATGAGATCGAGCCAGACTTACATGGTGACTGGCATCTCCGTGATAGCGAAGGCGCTGGCAGCATCGATATAAGCAGCACCCCCAGTGTACTACAGGCATATCAGCAGCGAGTGCTCACATTTATGCAGGAACTGGCCTCATTCGCGCATGCTCACGCCATGAGCTATGCCATGATTCCCAGCGATACTGCTCTTAATGATGTCGTACAAAGGTTGCTAAGACAGGTAGAGATTGTCAAATGAGAACATTGAAAGCCACACCTCCAACGATGCTGGTGATCTACCCTACGGGTCAGGAGGTGTGATATGAGCCTACTTATTCCGGCGGCACTCGCCTTTAGCATCATCATACCCATTATCCTCCTGCTCTATTTCATGCGTCCTAAACGGCAAGAACGAGTGGTTAGTAGCACACTCCTCTGGCGACAGGCCTTGCAGGACCTGCAAGCCAGCCGTCCCTGGCAGCGACTGCGTATCACACCACTCCTCCTCTTGCAGGTACTGGCAGCGATAGTGATCGTGCTTGTACTCGCACGGCCAGCAATCTTTATACGTAGCCCCATCGGTGGCGACACCATCATCATTTTACAGGCATCGGCCAGTATGCAGGCCGCCGATGTGCCGCCCAGCAGGTTTGAGGAAGCTAAAAGCCTCATCGCAGATTTGATCGATGGGCTTGGACCCGGTGACCATCTTTCAATAATTGCCATGGCACGTACACCTCAAGTAGTGATCGCCTCTTCCTCAGATAAAAACCAGCTCACTGTCGCGCTACAGCGTGCAAAAGTCACAAATCAGGATGCCGATCTTGAACAGGCTCTCTCACTGTCAACATCACTGGCCGCAGGTCACTCAGATGAACAGTTAGTAGTAGTTGGAGATGGGCATGTCCTGCCACCTGACCAGGCACTCGTGGCTCCCTTTCCCGTGCATTACTTGCAAGTAGGTACCGATGCTCCGAACGTAGCTCTTCTAGCGCTCGCCTCGCAAACTATCCAGAGCCATCTTGTCGCCCTGGCCCAGATCGCCAACTATAGCCACCAGCAGCGATCAATACCAGTCGAGTTGTACGCTGACGGCAAGCTGGTAAGTGTACAAACCGCAGCCCTGGCAGCCGGAGCCAGTGGAGCGCTCCAATGGGGTCCATTGCCACCAACAACTCGCTTCTTGCACGCACACATCATCTCTCAGGATGCCATGACAGTTGATCACGAAGCATGGGCCATCGTTGGCGGATCGATGCATGGTCGCGTACTGCTGGTAACCAGGGGCAACAGCTTTCTTGAAGCTGCATTGCGTATACAACCGAATATCGACCTCCTCGAGACGACTCCCGATAAATATGTAAACGCTGGCAATTTTGACCTGACTGTCTTCGATGGCTTTGTCCCTTCCAACCTCCCGGCTGGCAATATATTTTTCATCGACCCACCAGCAGGCTCTTACATCTTCGGCAAGTCAGGTCCCGAGATAAATATCAGCCACATCAGCATGGGCAGCGACAGCCAGGCTCTACTGAACCAGGTCGATCTCAGTAGCATCCATGTGCTGCATGTCAGTCATCAAATCACCCCGGCATCATGGATGCAATCAGTCATTGTGACGCCCGCAACTCCGCTGCTGATAGCAGGAGAGAAAGATAACAGGCGCATGGCGGTACTGAGCTTTAACTTGCATGACTCTGATCTGCCCTTGCAGCCAACGTTCCCCATCCTCATCTATAACCTGGTCAACTGGTTCCTGCCATCTCCTGTTCCAGGAAATGGGCAGATAGCACCGGATACACCCGTAACCATTCAGGCATGGCCAGGTGCAAAACGTATAACAATCACTGCTCCAGGCCAGCAACCTGTCACTGTTGCTCCTCCATTTCCAGCGACAGCCTTTAATCAAACAGATAAGACCGGCATATACAATGTGACACAATCCACCCTGGATCAGCAGCGAAATGGCGCCTTCGCCATTAACCTGTTTGACCCCTTACAATCGCGCCTGGCGCCGGCAGCCCTGCTACCAATATCCCATAGCACACTATTTGACTCGGGAGGCACTGCTGTGCCGCGGTCGGTTCGCGAAATCTGGCCCTGGATTGCAGCTTTCCTGCTACTCGTACTTTGTGCGGAATGGTGGCTCTTCAGCCGCAACTATACAATGCGCGGCGTTTCAACCCTGGAACGTCCAGCTTCAGCACAGCAGGCACGTATCGCCGGTTATTCTAAAAAATCTCAGCAATTTGCAGCAATTGCCACTATTCAGAACCAGCTAGCAACTCAGTATAGAGTCATGAGGAAGCGTGTCACCAGGATGACAAAACGCTTGAAAGGTATGTAGGGGCCCGATTTATCGCGCCCGTAGCGAAAGGAAAGAGCAATGCTAGTATTTGAGCAGCCACTGCTGCTATTCCTCTTAATCCCTATTGGCATCCTGGTCTTTCTTACCTGGCGACGGATGTCCCTACCCTTTCGCAGAACTCAGCGCTACATTATATTGGCCTCACGGCTGGCGCTCTTCACATTGATTATCTCAGCCCTGGCTGGCGCAACAGTGTCACAACCCATCTCACGCCAGGCAGTTGTTTTTGTCGGTGATCTCTCAGCCAGTACAACGCCACAACAAGCTTTTATGGAACAATGGATCAACGACGCCATCCGGCATAAGCGACCCACAGATCAGGTGGGCATCGTAGCGGTAGGACGGAACGCGCTGGTTGAGCAGTCGGTCAATACGCAGATCGACTTCTCCCAGTTTGAGTCCACCCCTGACACGAACTACACCGACCTCGCTGCTGGACTGCGACTGGCGGCAGCCATCCTCCCACAAGACAGCGAGCGGCGCATCGTGCTCCTGAGCGATGGCCAGCAGAATCTGGAGGACGCGCTACAGGAAGCCCAGCTCTTGCAACAGCAAGGGATTCGGCTGGATATTGTTCCCCTCCCTACATCTAATGGTCCGGAGGCACGCATTGACAGCCTTAATGCTCCAACTATACTGCATACTAACGAGCATTTTCTACTTCATGTCCGGCTCTTCAGTACTGTAGCTCAGCACGTCACACTTCGCCTGTACCTTGACCAGGCACTCTTATTACAGCAATCGCTTCAACTGGGCGTGGGTGAGCAAGAGGTCACATTCACCCTAGTCGCCCCTCCAGCAGGTTTCCACACTTATCGCATCACCGTGGATGCACCACTAGACACGATCAGCCAGAATAACGAAGCCGCTGCCTTTGTCAACGTGCAGGGGCCTCCACATGTACTCATCATTGAGGGTAAACCGAATTCAGGGCACAACATTGCCGCCGCACTTCAGGCTACACAGATCAACGTCACAGTTGGTATCCCCTCTGATGTACCAACAACGCTGGAAGGGCTGGCTAGCTACAATGCAGTTGTGCTGGCTGATGTGCCATCAGTAGAGCTGGGTCTTCCGCGCATGCAGGTACTCCAGTCATTTGTGCGTGATCTTGGGCGTGGCCTCGTTGTCAGTGGAGGCGAAAACAGCTATGGCGTCGGCGGCTACGCGGGCACACCACTGGAAGAAACCTTACCAGTAAGAATGGATATACCGCAGCACAAAGATACCCCCACTATCGCCGTCGTCCTCATCATCGAGAGTCTGGAGAACGCGTCTGAAGTCAATATATCTAAAGAGGCCGCCAAGGAGGTTATTAGTCTCTTAACTCCACGCGATTACATAGGCGTTTCAAAAGCGGATGGTAGCCTGATTATTCCTATGGAGCATGTCACAAATAAAGCAGCAATCGAGCGGACTATTGATACAATGCTACCTGAGGATCCTGAAAGCTATATACCAGATCTGGCCGCTGCAGAAACAGCGTTACTGCATACAGATGCAAAAATCAAGCATGTGATTCTATTGGGCGACGGTGATGCTACGGATAGCTATTCAACACAGGTGCTCAAAATGGCAAGCGAACACATATCCGTATCAGTAGTCGGCACGAACATAGGATCTTTTCAAGATTTAACGATGATGCAACAGATCGCTACCTGGGGTAAGGGACGCTTCTACCAGGCCGATGACCCAAACACCATCCCACGCATTTTACTAGATGAGACACGACAGGCGGCCCGGCGAGCAATCATCGAAGACACTTTTGTTCCCGCCATCGTTGGGTCTCATCCTATCTTAACAGGCATGGGTTCACTTCCGCAGCTAAATGGCTACGTCGCAACTACACCCAAACCAGCAGCTCAACTGGTACTTACCAGTCATCTGGACGACCCTGTCCTCGCCGTCTGGCAGTATGGTCTTGGCCGCGTCGTAGCCTGGACAAGCGATGCACTCGGCCTCTGGACGGCTAACTGGTTACGCTGGAACAATGCAGCTCGTTGGTGGGCCAACCTGGTTACCTGGACATTATCTACACCGGATAGTCAGCTCATCGTAAATGGAGAGATAGTCGGTGGAAACGGACATATCATTGTCGATCTTCCCTCCGCAACTTCATCTGCTCCCGGGTCTGTAAATCAGCAGCAAGTACAGGTGAAGATTATCGCGCCTGATCTATCGCAGCAAACAATAACGTTGCAACCCACTGCGCCCGGTCGCTGGGAAGGGACTTTCCCCACTACACAAGTTGGGGCATACTTGCTGCGTGTCACCGAGCAGGCACGCAGCAGCGCCAACACAGGCTCCTCTAGCGAATTGACTACAACGGCCGGGCTGGTAGTACCCTACTCACCAGAGTTTCACAACTCGGGAACAGACCTGCGCTTTCTCAACCTGCTTGCCCACGCAGGTGGAGGAAGTATGCTTGGCCAGAACGATAATACTTCCGCTTTTTCTCCAAACCTGCCGCCTGTTTATGCAGCCCTGCCAATCACATTCTGGCTTTTCGTGCTAGCTGCGCTCTTGCTGCCCATCGACATCGCACTACGCCGCCTCTCGAGCCTGGAATTCCTCGTCGCCGGCTACCAGTGGATTGTCTCCCATCTCGGGTTAGGTAAAGCGGCACAAACGAAGCAAAGTACTGACAACCGGCTACTTGGCACTATACGCGCCCATCGCGAGAAACGTAGGAGCCTTGCGTCAAGCCCCACATCGCAGGATTCCCCTGCCGGGATGCTCAATGCGATATCAACAACCAGCCAGTCCCAACCTGACAGGCAAGAGGTCGCAACCCTGAAAAAACAGCGCAAGTCTCCACAGAAACAGCAGGAGGCCTCGACCACGGAAAAGCTCTTGGAGGCAAGGCGCAAGCGAACAAAAAACTAGCGGGGTTCTTGGGGCGCTCGCTTCTCGCTTCCGTAGGGGCGAGGGCGGTGGAGCGGCGTGGGGAGGGCCTTTATGGTCGCCCGCTCTATCTCTGCTTGCGTCGCCCCTTAACCCTCAATCAAAGCTTCATCGATTTAAGAAACTCGTTCACCTTTTCCTGGTCGATCTCTGTCTGCTCTGTATATTCCAAAATCTGCTCTTTCTGCCGGGCATACATCTGCTTGATCAGTTTCCGCTTCGAAAGGTCTATCCCTTTCGGCGAGGACTGGCTGATCTCATAGAGAAACCCCATCATATCCAGTAGCTTTAGCTCATCGTGCAGTGTCTGATCCTCTTCAATTGCAAAAGCGCTCAAGATATCCCGTTGGATGGCCTCGATAGCCTCTTTTACAGCCGTGGTTTTGAAAAAAGGCAAAATATCGCCAATCACCGCTTCATGCACATCATGCACCAATGCCAGGGTGACGAGTCGATCCCG
>Ga0137371_10001846_pt1 | contig 16866 bp, 20 predicted proteins | sample SagtaG_7_FD_104919 | JGI IMG/M metagenome (GOLD analysis project Ga0137371, IMG submission 104919) | Vadose zone soil microbial communities from Sagehorn Ranch, Mendocino, California, USA - Sage1_R_40_16 metaG | ecosystem: Environmental > Terrestrial > Soil > Vadose zone | place: USA...
CCCTTCCTCAAATATGGAATACTGAAATGACAGGTCGGACCCCTCCTTGGCCTTTGACTTGAGCGTGTTCTTCTTCCTCAAGTCTAGCTCAGGAGGGGTCTCGTTTGCTAGCTCATCCCTCCTCCATTGTTAAATTCGGGATGAGTCATGTTTCTAGTGAAGTTCATACCGTTTCTGGGGTTGTGTTGCAAAAACCAGAGCGAAAGCGAGATGGACGCGAAGTGGCACCTCTCACTCTGGTTTATGCGGCCATGCCAAAGAGCGTGTTGACCAATGCCATCTGGCCTCTCACATCCTCAGAACACACCCATTTTGCATACCGTGCGCTTCTCCCATTACATGATGTGGTTGGCCCACTTTCCAGGGCTTTTACCAATTCCCTAGCCTTATAGAAATCCTTCAAAGATTGGAGCAAATTATCTTACCTCAACCTTAGAAAGCTGAAGCATTTTCAAACTCGTTTTCCTTGGCGTTTTGGGGAAAATAACTGTGGCCTCTTCAGGTAGATATAAAATTCATTCGAAGATTCGTGTGAATTACCACTTAATGTGGGTGTAAAGGTAGACAAATTGAGAAAACGGATTGAAGGGATTGAGGAACACACAGGAAGCTCCACTCAGAAGAACTAACCCTATAACGCCTTACTAATCAGTTTTAAATACTTTTCTTTTGCATCTTCCCAGGTTGACGGAACCAAGCCAAGCTTCTCAAGTACCAAGTCAATGTCCTCTCCCCTTTTGAGACTCCGGACAGCAAACGTATCGCGCAAGATCTGCGGAGAAACCTTTTTTTGAATGCCTGCTTTTTCAGCAATGTTTGTGATGATATAGCGAAGCAGCCGGGGAGTAAACGGAAACAGCGTTTCCGAAGCATCGTATTCTCCAACATACTCATTAAACGCCGGTACCAGTTCCATCGGCAATTTGAGCTTTCTGTCTTTTTTTACCTTTTTACCGCTATGTTTAACCCACATTTCAGGAGCATATTTGTTTGAGAAATCAAAATGCCGGAGCTTTAACTCAAATATTTCTTCCTGTTTGATGCCTGTTTCTAAAAGCATCAGCACCAATAAAAACGATCTTGAGTCACTGCTCGCGGTTATCAAAAGCCGTTCACACTCCTCGTCAAATAAAATATCAGGCAACGGAGACGTGATCCGTTGATACGTAATGCCGTACATCGGGCTTACTTTGAGAACATTATCAATCAGTAACCACTGAAAATAGTTATTGAGCGCAGACAATTTCCGGCTCACTGTTTTCGCGGTGAGACTGCCTCCAAGAGGAGATTTCAAGGTTGCGATCCACTGGTGAATATCCCGGGTGGTTATATCTTTGAGATGTTTGTTCGGGAGAAACAGAGCAAATTTTTTGACATCGCCGTGGAAATCATCGGGCGTATATTTTGAGTATCCCCCGCTTTTCAAATACGCATGATAGGTTGGCAGCGTATGCATCACGGTCATATCAGGAGCCGGTTTCGGCAGTTCAATCACCTGCGGCTGAATAACCGCTACAAATCTTTTCCGTTTAAATAGTCCTAACTGATCCATAGTCTAGAACCATTCTAGCATAGTGTTTCCTAGAGTCAAACGTTTTCTCTCCCTCTCTTATTTTTTTCCTTATTAATGCGCGTGCCTGGAAGGTGGGGTGGCCCCACTTTTGTGGAGTGAAGGAACTTGGAAGCTCATCCACTAAATTGCTGTTCATACTTGGCTGGACTGAGATAGTCCAGCGTCGAATGGCGGCGTTGCCGATTGTAAAAGACCTCAATATACTCAAAGATGGATTGCCGCGCCTCCTGACGCGTCTGGTAGGAGTGCCAAATAGTCCACTCCCCTTTGAGGGAGCTGATGAAGCTCTCCATGGCGGCGTTGTCGTAGCAATCGCCCTTGCGGCTCATACTGACTTGGATGCCAGCGTGTGCAAGCAAGGACTGCTAACAGGCACTGGTGTACTGACTTCCTCTGTCCGAATGATGCAGCAAGCCCACTGAAGGATGTCGATGTGCCAAAGCCATTTGCAACGCTTGCTCGACCAACTCGGTGTCTCGATGAGGCGCCATTGCCCAGCCGACGACCATGCGCGAGAAGAGATCGAGCACGACTGCCACATAAAGCCATCCCTCCGCTGTCCACACCCCTGGGATATCTGTCACCTATTTGGTATTGGGTGCCTCAGCGGTACAATCGCGGTCTAAGAGATTGGCCGCTACCGGATCGCTATGCTGACTGTCCGTGGTCACTGTGCGATGACGGCGAGGTCTGGAGCGGAGGTGCAGGATCTTGATAGAGGAGGCGGCCAGCACATTTCCACGCTCTGGCCCAAGACCCTGGTATGACTGCGCCGAGGCCCACATCGACAGTCCAGCCTCGCGCATGTGCTCATAGAGTCCGGCCACGTTGGAGATACCCAGCGCTCCAAACTCGTCGATGATACAGAGCGTGCGCACTCCCGGCGCTTTGCGGTGCTTCGCGTAGTGCGCCGCATCTTCGAGCAGGTACCGCGCCATACTGACCGCCTGCTCCTTGAGCGCGTCGCCATCCAGCCCGACATAGACCGCATCGGCATCTTCATAGGCGAATGCCCCGTCGAGACCTCCCGCGACGCCATCGAAGAACCCATCGTAGGTGAGCGAGGTATCGTAGATATGCTCGCTCAGCTTTTTGATTTTGCGCTGCGCATACCAGTGGACCTTCCCCGCGTAGGCGTACTTGAGCCATTTCTCATCGAGTCGCGCGAGAAATTCCTGGCTGCTGCGCGGTGGGCCACCCGGCGCATGCACCGCCAGCGAGACCAGCGCCGAAGTAATACGCCGGTAGTAGGGGTGCGTGCCCGGGTCGATCATCGCCATGAGGCGATTGTAAAGCGCGTTGGCATCCCCGCGCCAGCCATCGTAGGCTTGCTGTGGATAGACCGCGATACGCCCGACGCTGAGCATATGCATGGCAGCGACGAACTGCGTTGCCGTCTGCTTGCTGCCTTTCAGATCGAGGAAAATTACCTGCATCCCATAGCGCACAGCTATCGTCGCCAGCCGCATGAGGGTCATCGTCTTGCCGGAGCCTGGCTCACCAACCACCGTCCCGTGCCTCCACATCTCCTCAATGGGCAGACACAGTTGACCGCCGCGCAGCCACTCGTAGAGATCTCCGCCCAGAGAGATTCCGAGCGGTTCAGTCGGCGGGGGTTGGAAGAGTGGGAGCTGGCTGACGGAAGAGGGCTGAAGCGATGACAATGGCGGTGGGGAGAGCGTATCGGATGTGGAAGGTGGTGGCGCGGGTACGAGCGAGAGCGAGCTGGCCGGGGGATGACTGGGTGAGACGCTGCCTGCTTTCCCTCGCCGCGGCACCCGGTAGCGCGAAAGCCTGCTCACGCGTCTGGTCAAAGGGTGCAGCCCTTCGAGGACGAGCGCACAGGCCGGCGCAAAGCACAGGTGCAGCAGCCACATCTCGCCTACGTCTCTCAGGCCTGCAACGAGGAAGCTCTCCTGGCGACCAATGAAGAGCGTGTAGAGCAGGGAGGGCAACGGATGCACGACCCAGGTAATGACTCCATAGACGACCAAACCGACGATCGCCAGCACCCAGGTTCCGCTCCACCGCTCCCGGTAGTCCCAGGTCTTGCTGTTTCGCCACCAGATGAGCGCGCCAATGGCCAGTCCTGGCAGGGCAATCAGCGCTGCGATGGGGAGAAAGGCCCGGAGCAGCACCGTTCGCCAGCGAGAGGAAACAGGTCGGTTTGGTGGGAGTAGCGATGGGGGGGAAGACATCGACTGCATCGTTGTCACCTTTCTGTCTTTCTAAACGTCGAAAGCCTCATCTTGTAAAACCCCCTCTGGTGGAAATTCAGTCAGGGTTTCTAGAGAGAGCACCTTGACTCGTGGTTGAAAATCGGGCGGTAAGCGATCCCTGGCCTGCTCCACAGACGTGCGTGTTTTGGGTCTCACAAAGTACCAGACCGTGGTATAAAGCAAGGGCTCGTCGCTATCAGTGCAAGGGCTTCCTGTAATGAGCAGTTCGGTCAGGATGTCGTCGAGTTCCTTGTCAGATTTCGGGGACCGCTCTACTTCCACTGCCACCAGTTTCGGCGTCCTCACCTGCGCATCCGGCAGGTGAGGCAGCACTGCGCCTTCCTCACGCCGGGGTTGCGCTGCCCGAAGCGTGCGCTCGCTGATCCACTGATATTCCGGGTGGCGACCTTCCAGGTCAAGGCGCACGCGATTGATATGGTAGAGGTGGGACAGGGTGCTATCGGCGGGAGTGAGCATCGTGTAGGGGAGTTGCAGCAAGCGAAGTGCGTAAGACGTAAGCCATACCCACCCGGGCTCGTCGTCGTAGATGCGCCTGTATTGGACTAACCCAAGGGTGACCCAGCGGTCAACGACCTGCAACGCTGCCGACAGGGTTAACCCCGACGGCGAGATCGGCTTGCCTCCTCGTCCTGGCATCCTACTCAGCAGCGCTTGCACCTGATCGAGCCTGGCCCCATACTGCTGAGCGATCCACAGCAGCACGATCAGATCGCGTCGTTTGATGAGTTTCTTGCCCTTATCACGCCGTTCTTTCCGGGGCCGCTTCGTCCGCTTCCTAGAAGCAGCGAGCTGTCGGCGCTCGGCGCTTCCTTGTGAGTCTTCTACGTGGGCCCCGTGGCTTGCTTCCTCGTCCATACGTACAGTCTCCCTGCAGGCATGCGCATGGTTAGCTCGTACGAGCACACCGTGGTTTCTCTCCCACTCCTCTCTTCTGTTTACGAATCAAAAAAGCGGAAATGAAAGACGAAACGAGAGAATCTGATGCGATGAATCGGTGCCCATGCACCATCCGTCCATATAACTACTGTAATCTAGCGCAAGGCTCATCTCAAGCGGCCGCAAGTACGTTGCTTTTACAGCACTGTCGTATCGCCCTTTCTCCAATGCGAACCTGTTAGCGTGGCCGATGAGAGGGTGGAACTACAATGCGTGCTGCATACCTCTTGATAACCGCGCGGAGCACAGGATGGAAGCGAACCAGGAGCCTATATTTCCATTGTAACAAGAGGGAGCGGTACCAACCAGGAGTATGCTGATCGCCTCTATACGGGGAGCGCCTGATTGCAAGGACGTTGCGTGTAGCATAAGCCCGAATGACCTCGCGGAGCGCCGGGTGGTAGCGTACCTGTGTGGTGTACGCCCACCGCTCGAGAAAGGGGCCTCTGAACCAGGTCTGGGGAAGGCGGTACGCTCGAACTTCTGCCGTCCTCTCCCTTTCGGAGGAGAAGGCAGCTATTTCGATCTGCGACGGTTTGCCGTACTGGATGATGGCGATATGGGGATTACTCGTATGCAATGATACAGAGAACGTAGCCGAACTTGCGTTGACACCACTCGCGATTGGCGGGGGTATCTGCGCTCTTGCCCAACCACCAAACAACGTCAATTCCTGCCAGGGTGTAGTCATTGGTCCTCCTCTGCAATTCCTCTGAGGTAGTCGAAGCCAGTTGCACCTCGTGGGCGACGCGCCAGCCCGTTGGAAAGGTCACTAACAGGTCAGCAACGCGCTTGACCTCCCCTAGAGGAACTTCATACGCGATAGTGGTGTTCGCGTACTCTTTGAACCACTCGCGTAAATGTGTGGCAAGGTAGCGCTTTGCATCTTGATGCGCGGGACTTTCGGGGTGTGATTGATAATCGCTGGTGCAGCGACCGGCATGTGCGAAGTGATGCTGGCGCACGAGCCCGGCCTTGACGATCATAGGCGCACCACACAGTTGGCAGAGGCATTCGCCTGATTTGAGCAATGCTCGTGGATTCTCAATCGTGGTGATGTCAATCCGCTCTCCCGTTACTTTCCGTATGGCAATAAATGGCATTGCTCTTGTTCTCCGCAGTATGAAGACGCCAGATCAGTGCTCTCTCAGTTTTTCTGCCCTGGCGGTCTGCATAACAGGTACCGGTAACATGCTCACTGGCTCATTCTGATCGATCCACAAAAAAGCGGAAATACATATACGAGCGCTTTGGATTGGCCACGCTACTACGGAATAACTGAGAAAATATGCCCTGTAAGTAAGAAAATGGAATTGCACCTCAATCTGATTGGCCACAAAGCAGCCTGAGTAGGGCAACGAAGAGGTATCTACACACAAGTTACCGCTTCTGATCTTCCTAAAAGCGATCTAAAAGCATTCTACATATGGACTATGGCTTGCTACAATGCGATAAATGATTTCAGGGGGCGGCCGCGCCTATCTGAGTGCAGTGCAATTTACGAGCCCGGTTACCGCAGCTCTACCAAAAATCAGAACCTGATAGAACCTTTGAGCGCTGGGGGAATGCGAGTCGTCAACTTCTATCGAAGAACTCCTCTCGGCTCATAGGATCCGGTTTCCTTGGCAACCGCATGCCAGAAAGATACGGATCATACATCGCAAGAAGTTGATTGGCTTCATAGGCAAGAGTGCGGTAGTTGATATGCCCACCGGGACGAGAACGCTGCGCCGTGAAATAGGCTGCTTGCTTTGGGTCCCCGTGCATCCAGAGATCGACCCGGTGAGCAAGCGGCAGAAGATTGAGGACAAATGCATAGTCAATTGTGTCGCGATACGTTGCCGAGACTTTCTCCAGAAACTCGTGTAGCTTTGTATAATACGAGACGAAATCTTGCTCAAAAGCCGTTTTGTAGTCTGCAAACGCCGGGATATCCGTCAAGTACAAAGGCAAGCCGAAGCCGCGAGCGATAATTTGCCCTATCGTTTCCCTCATCAGCCTTTCCCCAAAAACCAACGGCAACGGAAAGAATCTTCCCCACGCCCGGTGGCGATTCAGGTCGCGTAATTCTCCCAGGAAACCCTCCATCACCAGCGTCATGCGCGTCGTACGTCCAAATCCTGGCAATTCACAGTAGTTGGTGTGGTTTGAAAAGATCATGGTGCTGATGGCTCTTTTCGTTTCACCGTCCTGGGCATGTATCCAGTTGAGGAGTTGCTTCCTCTCAAGACCAGGCCATAGCAGAAGGGCATACGCCGCAACTAATCGGTCTCCCTCCGTATACATCGGCTCTATCAAGCTCACCCGTTGGTCAACGCGTCTAGGGGAGCCACTGAGTATAGAGACGCTCTGCAGCAGGTCTGTCTGCTCTTCAAGGAACTGTTTTAACACATGCAGGTTCCTATTTGTCGCAAGGTTGGGGGCCGTGTGCCGGATGAGCCCGGGCGCTTCCGCTTTATAGTCCAGCGCCTCCTCCTCTTCCCCTGTGGGCGCGAGCAACTTTTCAATCTGCGCGGCGACCCTCTGATAATAGGAAAGAGGGGAGGCCTTCAGTTCCGCGATAATGCGCGACCAATCGCGGGCTGACGTCTCGAAAGTCATCCCGCTCCACTGACCGAAGAGCAGGAAGTAACGCACGCAGTCGAGCACGCGGGATGTAAGGGCGCTCTTCTGATCCGGTTTCGTCGTATCAGCCCGGTAATACTGCTCAAATGCGCGGAGCAAGGCCGCTTTGTGCTTCGCGAACAACTCCAGAGATTCGACCCCGAACGATTGATATTCGCTCTCTAAGTGCTCTACATCCCCTTGCGGCAAGCTCTCGGGAACGTAGAGTCGCATGGGGTGGAGTATCGCTCTCCCGAATGCCGACTGATAGCGCGTCGATTTTTCTTGGCCGGAATTGAGAGACCCCTCGTGAAAGAGCGCCAGACACAGGTGCATGGGTACCTTGCCAAAATCCACCGCCAGCCGCGCCATGTCCCCGACGGATGCGTGGCCGTATCCGCGGAACATTTCCTCGAGTTTCTGGTCCGGGTCGACTCCTTTTTCACCCATTTCGTGCAAAATCTCCCACGGCATGCCCGCTGCGCGCGATTGCCGAGCGCCAGCCCAGGCTTTATGCGCCGCCGTTCGTCTCGCGGGATTTGCGACCGCGGTGGTAGTAACGGTACCCGTGGTGAGATCTTCCAAACAAACGAGCCGCAGGCCCGTCACATCGGCGGAGTAGGTAAACCAGCGGTAGGAACCCACAACGCGTTCTTGTTCCGGTTGTATTTCTGTTTTTGCTTTCTGATGAGATTGGTTCATAAGCCCCATTGTGGAATATTTTGCCAGGAGTTGTCAACTGAAAGAACTGCCAGCCCTCCCACGTTGACACTTGGATGCGCAAGCACGACTACCCCTGGCTTGACATGGAAAACCCGTCGCAAGCCGCCGTCTTTGCAAAGTGTGCGGTCAGGCGGGTTTTGAGGGCTTTAGCCCCTGTCTTTCCGCTTTCGCACCCCTCAAACAGAATAGAGAAGCAAGAAGGGAGAAGGTGATGTATCTGGTCCGGCGCGTCAACATTGGCAAAACAGCGCAGCTGGATGCGCTTGCCCATGCCGCAGGGGAAGTCTATAGCCGCACGCTCGTCTTCTTCTGGCGCACGGTGCGCCACCAGGGGATCTGGCTCAAACCGAAATCGCTCATGCGCCTGATCCCCAAAGATAGCGACGGTCTCTTGCATGCCCATAGTGTCGATGCCACTATCCAGGCGTTTTTCTCGGCCCTGTCTTCCTGGCGAGAACTGCGGCAAACCGACAAGCACGCCCGCCCGCCGCACCGGCGCAAGTGGTATTTCAAAGTCGAGTATAAGTCGGGCGCCATCCGGCTCAAGGACGGCCTGCTCATCCTCTCCAACGGCCGTGGTACTGCGCCGCTCACCATCCCCTGGAAATGGAGCCTTCCCAAAACGGTCGTGATCCACTGGACAGGAGCCCAGTACGAGGCGATTGCCACCTACACCACCGGCGGCCCAGCTCTGCCAGCAGAGGAAGACGAGCTAGATGAGCAGGCGCGCAAAGGGGAGTGCGTGGCAGGCATTGATCCCGGTGAAATCCACCCGGCGGTCTCCCACGACGGGCAACACTGCCACCTGCTGAATGGCCGCTATCTGCGTTCGCTGCGGCAATACCAGAACAAGCTCATCGAACGCTTCAATAAGCAGATCTCCGCCACGAAGCAAGGCAGTAAACGTCGTAAGAAACTGGTCAGAGCCAAGCAGAAACATCTGAAGAAAGTCAAGCGCCAGATCTATGATGTCGAACACAAGCTCACCAGCTACCTGATCAACACCCTGCGCGAAGAGGGGGTCGAGAGGCTGGTGTTTGGTGATGTGCGAACCATCCGGCATGATCTCGATGTGGGCTCCACACACAACCAGAAGATGCATCAGTGGAGTTTTGGCAGCATCCGGCACAAACTCACGTACAAGGCAGAGAAAGCCGGGATGCGCGTCAGGCTCCAGGAAGAACACTACAGTTCCCGAACGTGTCCAGTCTGTGGGCATCGCAGGAAGAGCAGGCCAGCGGGGCGAGTCTTCCGCTGCGTCAACAAGCGCTGCGGATGGCAAGGCCACCGCGATGCAGTGGGAGCCTTGAACATCAGAGCAAAGTATCGTGGCGAATTCGGAAGCCGCCACGTAGTTGGGGCGATGGCACCCCCCACCGGCTGCGGGTACGTTCCGCATCTGCGCGTGTCGCTTGCGGGGCAAGCGTCAAGCTGATCCTGCAAGAAGCTGCGCGGCTTTCAGCCGCCGCGGAGTGTCAGTAGATACAAAACACCGCCAGGAGAATGATGAACATGGGAATCAACTGCTGCAAAACCGGAATATATACTCCCATTGAGTTCACGGAAGAGCAACTCGGGTGTGATCGTGGACATGCGAGCCTCCTTGCTACCAGCTCATTTTTCTAACATACTAGTCTAGCAGGTTGGAAGCCGTTTGGCTACGGTGGCAAACAAAACAGCTAGTTCTTGTTTGCTGTACGTTCTGATGGAGCGAGCAAGGCATCTAATGTAGAGCGTCGGATGCGATAGGCTTGACGTGTACCACGATGGGGTAGAGTTATTGCCTCTAACACACCATTTTTGATCCACCGTCGTACTGTGGTGTCATCTACACGCAATTGTTTGGCAACTTCGCGGACGGTAAGCAGTTCCGCCTCATCATGTACCACGTGGGCCTCTTTCTGGTCTTGTGCTATCATGACGGACAGTCCTTTTTAAAGCTGGCATGCTTTTGGACTGAACAATTCATCTATTTGACTATAACGACGAACAGATTGTTTTTTGGTAACTCTGTCTGTAAAAGTCGTTAATAACTTAAATGCATGAACTCCCAATGCAACAGCTATTATCTTATGAACTGAGGAAGGATTCAGAGGCAACTGTTGCGCTTATTAACCGCCAATCATTGACATACTGCGATTTGCGCGCTTAAACCGCTTATCGCCAATGTAATGTTTGAGTTCTTTGTTCCAGACAGCCTGGCGGATGGTATTAGCCAGAACTTCATCAGAGGCATCTGAGCGAACAACAGCGCGCAAGTCAGTCTCTTCGGTGGCAAAGAGGCAGGTGCGTAGTTGCCCGTCGGCAGTGAGGCGGATACGGTCGCATGTTCTGCAGAATGGCTCACTCACAGGATTGATGAAACCAATCTCGCCTATACCATCGTTAAACGTATAGCGCCGGGCCGTTTCAGAGGGGTCGCCCGTAGTTATCGGCACTAGCGGGCCGTACCCGGCTTCGATGATAGTCTTCAACTCAGCGCCCGTCAGGATATCTTCCTTGCGCCAGATCTGATCGGCATCCAGGGGCATAAATTCGATCCAGCGCACGACATACGCCTTACGCCGGGCCAGGCGTACAAAATCAAGCACTTCCTCTTCGCTGTAGTCCTTTATTGCAACTGCATTTATCTTGATTGGATGGATGGAGGGATATTTTTCAAGCTCCTCCAATCCCTCCAGGACGCGGTCAAGCTGATCTCTGCGAGTGAGTCGCGCGAACTTCTCACGAATCAGGGAATCCAGGCTGACATTGATACGTGTAAGCCCTGACTCGGCGAGCGCTCCTGCCAGTTGCTTCAAAAGGAAGCCATTAGTTGTCAGGCTCAGACTGCGTAAGCCCTCGATCTTGCGTAGCTGGCGCACAAGATCAGGAACATCCCGGCGCACAAGCGGCTCTCCACCGGTCAGGCGAATTTGCTCTATACCTATGCTGACAGCAACCCTGGTAATTCGTTCGATTTCTTCGTAGGAGAGGATCTCCGCTTTCTTAAGCCAGGGCAAGCCCTCTGCGGGCATACAGTAGGTGCAGCGGAAATTGCATTTATCGGTGATTGAAATACGCATGCTCTTAATAAGCCGCCCATAGCTATCGACGAGTGGGTCCATAAGTGAGTCTCCTGGTGAGCGCTTCAAAATAGTCTATTTCCTCTTGTCTAACAACTATATCACATTTTTAACAAGGAGTGCGGGAATTGGCATCCATTTACAGAGACGGGAGCCTCGCAATTTATCACCAATGTTCAATAATCTGTTCAGGTTTCAAACGCAGACTCACACGCGTCTCTTTTGAGAATTGCTCCTCCATCTGCTGCTTAGCTGACTCTATGCCATCATAGCGGATAGCCAATCGGAAAATATCATGCTGTGCAATCTGAGGATCATCGATCATTTCAACTCTACCTGTGATCGTGACATAGTCGTAGCCATCTGGAACACAAACTGAGATGCGGGGGTCACGTCTCATGTTGCGCTCTTTTGTCCGGCCAGCCTTGGTATTCATTACAATTGTATCGTCTTCGAGTAGATACCACATTGTGGTAAGCTGCGGAGAACCATCCTTATTGATGGTTCCCAACACTGCAAAACGAGGTTCTTGCAAAAAGGCTCTAGCTCTTTCTGAGAGTTTAGCAGTCATAAACGATCTCCTTTATGTTTCTCTTTAAAGTTTCTAATTCACGTAAGTCATCAATTGTGTCAATATCGAGTGCCAGACCGGTACTATAATATATTATATGGCTCAGATGCTTCTGGCTGGCTGCTTCCAAATAACGCTGCAGGCTATTTGGGCCAAATACGTAAGGTACAATCAGTGGTGGACGTACCAGGATGGCGTTCGTTCCTGTGCCATCTCTCGCTGGAGCAAGTACGACCTCATGCTGTGCAGATTGCTCAAGCAAGCAACGGATTTCTTGTATAGTGAGCAAGGGAAGATCGGCGGAAATGGTCAGCAGCGCCTCTGCCAGGGGACCCGCTGGGGGTGCCGCTACAGTCTGTATTCGCAGGGCGGCGGCATGTAAGGCCGGGTTGTGTCCGTGCTGTTCCTCCATTAATGGCTGTGCGCCCCACAAATGAACGTGTTCCAACACCCGCACATCGGCGCTGACCACTGAAACCTGCTCAAATAGCTCGCTGTCTAACAACACATTCAGTAGATGATGGAGCATATCTAACACTAACACCTCCCTCTGGCTCTGGGATAAGTATGATGCGAGGCGGCTTTTAGCAGAGGAGAGTGATTTAACTGGTATGAGTGCCTTATACTTCCTATAGCCATTTACTACATTCACTATACTAACCCCACCGCATCTAACACCGCATGAGCTAACGCCACCTTGCTCGCGTTATCACGCATAATCGTATTGGTAGCTGTTGCCGGTATCCCGAGGTCCTCAATCTCGCTCAGCAGGTGCTTATCTTGCTCATCGATTATCATCATATCTAAAAAGTCGCGGTAGTAGCGAGCCACTCCTACAGGGGAAACCTCCATACCCAGACCTTTCATCAGCTTATCAGCGGGTCCTTTGATTGGTGCTCCTCCGACAATGGGGCTGACCGCGACCACCATGCCACTAGATTCGTGGAGCGTATCATGAATACCGGGGACAGCTAAGATGCTGCCGATGCTGACAATGGGATTGCTGGGGGCAATCAAAATAGCCCTGGCCTCTTTAATGGCATCGAGAACCCCTGGCACAGGTCGTGACTCATTTGCACCAACAAAAACAACATCCTGTACTTCATCGATACAGCGTCGTTTGACCATATATTCCTGAAAATGGAGGAGTCCTACAGGTGTCTGGATATGCGTTGCTACTGGTTGATCAGTCATAGGCAAGATGCGCATTTCAAGGCCAAAGTGCCTGCGCAGTTCCTCTGTTACTTCGCTGAGTGTCTTGCCCTGACGCAGCAAGTCCGTGCGGTGAATATGAGTGGCGAGATCGCGATCTCCCAGCATGAACCAATCTTCATTGCCGTAACGTGTTAACTGCTGCATGGTGTAGTACGTATCGTTACGAATGCCCCAACCATGTGCCTCATCAACTACTCCGGCAAGCGTGTACATTACGATATCCAGGTCGGGCGATACATGCAGGCCATAAAAATCCCGATCATCTCCAGTATTTACAATCACGGTAAGTCGTTCCTGAGGAACAACCTGCACCAATCCCTGTAGAAAACGCGCGGCCCCTACTCCACCGGCTAGCACAACAATCATAAGAACCTCAATATAACCTCTAATCGAAGCGAACTACTAGGCTACTCAAGGGTAAACGCTCACGACGTTGTGGGTCAGCGACTGCATATCCAACAGTGATGAGCGCCTGCGGAATAAGGCACGTATCTAGTTCAAGTACCTCACAGACTATTTCAGGACAGAAGAGTGGAGCGCACATCCAGCCGCTATCCAGCCCAAGATCATAGGCCATCAGCAGCATGTTCTGGATCGCAGCGCCAATGCTCTGGATGGCCATTATCGTTTCATTTGCCTGCCTTCGTTCATCAGGATAGTGATCCAGGTCTTCGAGGTACAGGCATGGAATGATGATCACGGGAGCATTCAGGATGCGCTGTCGCGACTTCTCCAGGCGTACATTCACAATTTCGGCGTCCTGCCCATCCATTTCTAGATTTTGTCGCCAGGTATCGCCCATGTGTTCGGCGAGCTGTAACTTCACTTCCTGCCTGGTCAAAACGACGAAGCGCCAGGGCTGCCTGCCATGTGGCGACGGTGCCCACCGCGCGGCTTCTAATATTTGTTCGACCAGTTCGCGTGAGACAGGACGCGCTTGATAATTTCGCACGCTGCGCCTACTGCGCAGGAGCCTTGCCAGTGTATCCGTGCGGGTTGGCAGCGTTGGTGGTCGATGCTCAGAATGTATTGTCACGTCAACCAATCACCTTTTTATAGTTACTCCTTTGAAGGAGCGTGTTAACGGAACATGTCGGTCGTAGGATCGCGTAAGAGAGTCCTTGCGCTCCCATTGGCCGGAATATAGTTATATCCATGGATCAGCGCCACAGGTATGCGATGGATTTTCCCCATCGCTAATTCTGCTGCTGATGCTAGCTCGTCTGCCACGGCAAGCACGCTGGCACGCAGTTCATACCCATAAGGGTCAAGTTGTCCACGATAGTCCACAAGCGCATCCATCCCCGCCAGGCCTATTGCCATGTTAACCTGTCCATTGCGCCATGGGCGCCCCCAGGTGTCAGAAATAATAATCGCTATATCAAAGGAGGCACCTTCTCCTGAAAGTTCTTGCAGGCGCGCGCGCAATTGCTGGGCCGAGCGATCAGGATCAAGCGGCAGTAGTGTGACTTCTCGCGATCCGGTGACATTCGATTCATCTACTCCTGCATTGGCACAGATAAAGCCATGCTTTGTCTCGGCAATCAAGACACCATGATCCATGCGCACAATGCGGCGGCTCTCGCGCAGCACAAGTTCGATATAGGACGCATCCTTCTTGCTTTCAAGAGCCAATGAGCGAGCGAACTCAGATGGGCATATCCTGTCGAGATTGACTATATTGCCTTCTGCCTTGGAGACAATCTTTTGTGTTACAACGAGTATATCACCCTGCTGAAGCGCCAATTCTTGTGCTTGTAATGCCTCATAGATGACAAGACCCAGGTCGCTGCCTGGGGTAATCTCATCTATGCCTGTGACTGGGATGATACGTAGTTCTGTACTCACTCGATGCCTCCTGACATTGCTATTATACGGTGTGCATTTTAATACTGCAAATAATGAAGTATTGAGGGCCTCATCCCAAATGAGGGGTTAAGGTGAAATGATTTATAATTACAAAAGACGTATCTGTAGGAGGTTCGATCCGAGTATGGCCGAAATACAATCGTTGGAGTCAATAAAAGCCAGCGGTGGAGAGTTACTTTACTTCTGGGCATTAGGCGACTTACATTATTGTAGTATTGACCAGTGGCAGGCATTCCATACACAACGCCTGACCTCTATGTTTCAGGATCTTCGGACGCTCTGGGCAGAAGAGGAAGCACCTGCCTTTTGTGTGTCTCCAGGCGATATTGTCGAGGTGAGTGCACCAGAGAACTACCAGTTAGCGAAGATACAACTCACAGCCCAACTTGGGAAGATGCCATTTTACCCGGGTATTGGCAATCACGAGTTGTATGCTGAAGACGAGGAAACCCCGGATCATCTCATCCAGGACTATATGGCGTTTTGGGGAAGGCCTACGCACTATTACTGGGTAGAGGGGGAAGTTCTCTGTATTATGCTCGATCCGGTTGGCTATCCAGAACCGTATTTGACGCAGGAGTCATTGTCCTTCTTGCAAACAGCGCTGGCTAAACACCCTGGACATATCTCTGTTATCTTCTGTCATTGTCCGTTATACAATACCGTTTTAGATCGTGATCCTGAACGCACCCTCGATTATCATTCGCTGGATCCTTTCTTCTTTCTGCAAAATTCTACCGAAGTACGAGCTATTTTTGCAGAGTACAAGAAAGTTGGTCTGTACCTGAGCGGACATACTCATTCAGGTTGGGGCGCACCAAATCTTGTCTATACTGAGGAGTTGGGAGGGCATCCAGTGACTTATGCCAACCTGATGTCGCCCTGGTATACTGGATACCATAAGGGTGCAAACCTGGGAGAGGCTCGTCAAGGATTCATATTTCGCTCAGATGAGCCGGATTTAGTGGCATCGTTCGGGATACATATCTATCGAGACCACGCAATCATTCGGTTGCGTGAACACAGAAAAAGACATTGGCTGGCCGAATGGATCGTGTCTTTAAACTAACCGGGAAACCCGGCATGTTAATGGTTACACGGCTACAGCTTAATTCGCAAGATTGCTGTTGGCTCGGTGAAACTTGTGCATGTCCAAAATCGCATTACATTTAGAAGTGAGGACATAGTTCCCTATTCAATAATATCGGGATATTTGAAAGGAGCGAGTTTATGTCAATGATTCGATCACTTGGTCACATACTTCTGTCGGGCATCTTCATTGTCAGTGGCGCCCAGGCTTTCATAGAGCCAGGAGGAGGACAAGTCAATAAGGTAGCTGAAGCTGGATTGCCGGAGCCAAAGCAGGCTGTGGAACTCAATGGGGCAGCAATGGTAATCGGTGGCACATTACTTGGTTTGGGAATTGTGCCCAAGTTGGCGGCGATAATTCTGCTAGGGTGCTTAGTACCAACGACGCTTGTTGGCCACTCATTTTGGAAGGAAGAAGCCACTGCCAGTCGCAAGAACCAGCAGACGCAGTTCTTAAAGAACCTTGGTTTGCTTGGTGGACTTCTGCTTGTGCTAACGGAGAAGTAATGACATAGTCAAGTATAGTATGGCTAATGCAGCACTCCTGCACCACCCGTGCAGGAGTCGCTTTCTATGAACGAAGTATATATTTATTCTCCTAGAAAAGAAGGAAGTTGTGAGCGAACAGAGACAAGAGCAGAATAAGGTTGCAATGGTTATCGTGGCCCACCCTGATGATGCGGAGTTCGGCGCAGCCGGAACTGTTGCCACCTGGGTGCGCGATGGATGGGAAGTCTACTATGTCATTTGTACAGACGCCACTGGTGGCGGCCCCGATGATGCCACCGATGTCGGCCCAGCAGCGAGGCGCAAGGTCTCGGACACCAGGAAAAGCGAGCAGAGGGAAGCGGGAGCCGCTCTTGGTCTGAAAGATGTCTTTTTCCTCGACTATCCTGATGGTCAATTGCAGCCCTCGATTGAGCTACGGCGAGACCTGGTGCGTCTCCTACGCAGGTATCGACCCTCCCGGGTGATTTGCCA
>Ga0137371_10001848_pt1 | contig 16857 bp, 17 predicted proteins | sample SagtaG_7_FD_104919 | JGI IMG/M metagenome (GOLD analysis project Ga0137371, IMG submission 104919) | Vadose zone soil microbial communities from Sagehorn Ranch, Mendocino, California, USA - Sage1_R_40_16 metaG | ecosystem: Environmental > Terrestrial > Soil > Vadose zone | place: USA...
CCTTGGCCGCACGCACAACCTCCGCGAGCCGGTCTGGCTCGTCAGAGAGCCCAGGAAGGATCGGCGCCATTCCGACGGTGACGTCGATGTCCGCGGCCGCGAGTCGGCGGATCGCTTCGAGGCGACTCGCAGGTGGCGCTGTGCCCGGCTCGGTCGTTCGCCAGACCTGCTCGTCGAGGGTCGGGAGGGACACCGAGACGTTGACCTCGACCCGCGCAGCGGCTGCCTTCAGCACGTCGGCGTCCCGCACCACGAGCGGCCCTCGCGTGACGATGGAGAACGGCGTCCAGGCCTGTGTCAACGCCTCGATGCACGCACGCGTGAGGCGGAAGCGCCCTTCGGCCGGCTGGTACGGGTCGGTCGCGGCGCCGATGACGACCTCTTCCCGCCGCCACGACCTTCGAGCGAGCTCGCGGGCGAGGACCTCGGCCACGTTCGTCTTGACCCGAATCGAGCGCCCGTAGCGGTCGTCCGACGGGCGGTCGGCGCGCTGCTCGAAGTGCCGGACGTAACAGAACGTGCAGCGGTGAGCGCAGCCCATGTACGGGTTGAGCGACCACGCGAACGGCATTCCCCGGACGTGGTTCAAGGCCGCCTTGCACGGCTCGAGCCTGTACTCGGTTCGCATCCGGAGAGGATAGAACATATGTTCGATCGCAAGGAGGCTTGTAGCGTACGGTGCCGTGCAGAACCGGCTTCCCAAAGGAGTGCGAAAGGTGACGCTGCCGCTGCCGATGCGGCCCGGGCACGTGCACGCCTACCTGCTCGACGGCGCGGACGGCTGGACGGTGGTGGACACGGGAGTCGGCATTCCCGAGGCGAGCGAGCTCTGGCGCGAGGAGCTCGAGCGCGCGGGCGGACGGGTCGCTCGGGTCTTCGTCACGCACTTCCATCCGGATCACGTCGGAGCGGCGGCCGACCTCCACGAGCTGACCGGGGCGCCTGTCTTCCAGGGCTCGCTCGACTACGCGCAGTGCGAGCTCGTGTGGGGGAATCCGACGTGGTCGGAGCGCCTCGTGGACTGGTTCCGCCTGCACGGGGCGCCGGACGACGTCACGACCGAGCTCGTGGCGCAGGCGTCCGTCTACCGGCCGTTCATCCGCTATCAGCCCGATCCGGTCCTCGTCGAGGCGGGCGAAGCGCTGGACGGCTGGGAGCTCGTTGCTGCAGCCGGTCACGCCGACGGTCAGCTCTGTCTCCTGAAGGACGGCGTCCTCGTCGCGGCCGACCACCTCCTGGGAAGGATCACCCCGACCGTGGGCCTCTGGCCGGCGAGCCGTCCGGATCCGCTCGGCGACTACCTCGCGGCGCTCGAGCGCACGATCGAGCTCGCGCCGCGGATCGCGCTCCCGGGTCACGAGGCCCTGATCGAGGATCCGGTCCGGCGGGCGCGCGAGCTCCAGGAGCATCATCGCCTCCGTCTCGAGGAGACCGTCGCCGCGCTCGGGCCCGAGCCTCGCACCGGCTACGAGTTGTCGTTCCCGCTCTTCGGCGACGATCTGAAGCCTGCCGCCAGGAGGTTTGCGATCGCCGAGACGCTTTCACACGCGGAACGGCTCGTGCGGCTGGGAGCCGCCGCCCGCAACGAGGCCGACGGGGTCGTTACCTATACTGCGACCTGATTCGAGTGGGCGACGAGATCCCGCCAAGTACCGGCGCCCCGGCTGGGGCGTAACCGGCCTTTGTCGATGCATCCCTTGAGCGCGTGAGCGTCTTTCTCCGCATCGTCGTCATCCTGTTGTTGGTCCTCGGCAGCGCCTTCTTCGTCGCCGCCGAGTACGCGCTCGTCATCGGCCGCAGGTCGCGCTTGGAGGAGCGCTCCGAGCGGGGCGGGCGGGGTGCGCGCACCGCACTCCGCCTCATGGACGAGCCGGTCCGCTTCATCTCGAGCACGCAGCTGGGAATCACGGTGTTCGCCATCCTCATCGGCGCCGTGGGCGAGCCGCTGATCTCCGATCTGTTCGAGCCGCCCCTGTCCGCGGGCGTCAGCTTCGTCATCGCCTTCGCATTGCTCACCTACTTCTCGGTAGTTCTCGGAGAGCTCGTGCCGAAGGCGGTCGCGCTCCAGAAGGCGGAGGCGATCGCGGTCGTCCTCTCGGTCCCGCTCGATGTTCTCTCCCGCATCGGCCACCCGCTCGTCTGGCTGCTCCAGGTGTCGGCGAACCTCGTGCTGCGGATCCTGAGAGTGAAGCCCGCGCCTGCAGGAATGGTCGCCTATACGCGCGAGGACATCCGTCAGAGCGTCGCGGCCGCAGAGGACGTCGGCGAGCTCCACCAGGCCGAGGAGGAGATGCTCTACAAGGTCTTCGACTTCGCGGCCAAGGAGGTCTCCGCGGTGATGGTGCCGCGACCCGAGGTGGTCGCGATCTCCATCGACATGCCACCCGAAGAGGCGCTCGGCACGGTGATCGACTCTCCGTTCACACGCTATCCCGTGTTCCGCGACTCGCTGGACGAGATCGTCGGGGTGCTGCACGTCCGCGATCTGTTCGCCGCGATGCACGACCTCGGGATCGCGTCCATACGGCTCGAGTCGATCATCCGCCCCGCCTATGCCGTCCCGGAGACTAAGGATCTCGGTGCGCTCCTGGCCGACTTCCGCCGCGAGAAGCAGCACATGGCGATCGTGGTCGACGAGTACGGGGCGATGGACGGAATCGTCACGCTCGAGGACGTCCTCGAGGAGATCGTGGGCGAGATCGAAGACGAGTTCGACCTGCCTGACACTTCCGTCGAGCGAGTCGACGAGAAACACGTCCGTATCGGCGGCACGTACACGATCGACGACTTCAACGAGGAGTTCGGGACCGACCTCGAGCAGGAGGACTTCCACACGATGGCCGGGCTCGTCTTCGGTGCCCTGGGCCGGGCCCCTGAGGTCGGCGACGAGGTCAGCGTGGACGGGCTCCGGCTCTCGGTGCTCGAGATCGAGGGCAACCGGATTCTTCGCCTCGAGGTCGAGTTCGGGGCGGAGGGAGAGCCAGCGGGCGCACCCGAGGCGGCCTAGGGTCATGCAGCGGTTGACGTGGCATCGAAGCCACCGCGGCCGCGCCTTAGGGATTTTCACCGGAATCTGCGCGAGCAGATTCCGGTCTTGCGCACGAGCCAGGTAGCTTCGGGCGCGTGCGGCTCGCGCCTGACTCACCCCTCCGTCATCGCGACTTCGCCCTGTTCTGGGCCACGATGCTGACCGGCAGCTTCGCGATGTCGATGGTGACGGTCGCGATCGGCTGGCAGGTGTACGCCGTCCGCCAGAACCCCCTCGACCTCGGGCTCGTCGGTCTTGCGGAGTTCCTGCCACTTCCCTTGCTCGCACTACCGGCGGGAAACCTCGCCGACCGGCTGCCGCGCCGGGTCCTGTATGCGTTCATGATCACGACCGACGTCGTCGTCTCCGCGGGGTTGCTCGCGGTGACGATCGCCGGCGCAAACCACCTGTGGCCGTTCTTCGCGCTCGCGTTCCTGATGGGGATCGGCAGCTCGATCGGCGCACCTGCGGGGCGCGCACTGACGCCCTCTCTGGTTCCGCAAGAGATCTTGGTGAACGCGCTCGCGCAGCGCTCGGTCGCCTTCCAGCTCTCGATGGTGGCCGGGCCCGCAGTCGGAGGCCTTCTCTTCGCGCTCCGCGCCGAGCTTGTCTACGTCGTCGCGATGATCCTCTCGCTCGTCGCCTTCGCCTGCGTGCTCGCGTTGCGCGGTGGACGGGAGAGCGCGACCGCGGGCGCCGAGGGGCTGTACGACGTGCTCGCGGGCGTGAGGCTGATCCGTCGGACGAAAGTCCTGCTCGGGGCGATCTCGCTCGACCTCTTTGCCGTGCTCTTCGGTGGCGCGGTCGCGCTCCTCCCCGTGTTCGCGAAGGAGGTGCTCCACGTCGGCCCCGCGGGACTCGGTTTGCTGCGAAGCGCTCCGGCCCTGGGATCGTTCGTCGCGTCGCTCATGATCGCGCGTCGGCCGGTACGGCAGAGAGCGGGGCGGACGATGTTCGCCGTCGTTGCGCTCTTCGGGGCGAGCGTGGTCGTATTCGGCCTCTCACAGGTGATGTGGCTCTCGCTGCTCGCGCTGGCCGTAGGGGGAGCGTTCGACCTCGTCAGCGTCGTCCTGCGCTCGACCATCCTCCCGCTCGTCACCCCGGACAACCTCAGAGGCAGGGTGAACGCGGTCGAGATGGTGTTCATCAGCGCCTCGAACGAGCTCGGCGCGTTCGAGTCCGGGGTCGCGGCTGCTCTCATCGGCGCCGTTCCCGCCGTCGTCCTGGGAGGGATCGCGACGATCGCGATCGCCGGGATCTGGTGGAGGCTCTTCCCGGCGCTCGCGCAGGTCGATCGCCTCGACGAGCTGCGGCCCGTCGCGGTCGAGAGCTGAACGTCCTCCCTGCGTCCTACTCTGCTCCTGCCGATGGCGACGCAGCAGGCCGGAGAGCGCCACTTCAGCCCCTTCGGACCCGACGAGTTCGGCCGCCGAGCGGAAGGCGCGGCGCGCTTCTTCGGCACGCCGCAGTACATCCTCGGCCAGAGCGTCGTCGTGGTGTTCTGGATCATCCTGAACTCGGTCGCGCTGATCCAGCACTGGGACCCGTATCCGTTCATCCTCCTGAATCTCGCCTTCTCTACCCAGGCGGCGTACGCGGCGCCGCTGATCCTGCTCGCGCAGACACGGCAGGCCGACCGCGACAAGGTCGCCGCTCAGGTCATGGAGCACCATCGCGACGAGCTCGCGACTCGCTCGGACGAGCATCAACAGGCGATCGCGAAGTCGGCGACCGAGCTGAAGGAGCTGCTCGAAGCGAACACGACGCTGACGCGCCAGGACAAGGAGCTGACCGAGCAGGTCGCGAAGCTGACGTGGGAGATCCACTCCCGGCTCGGGCCGGCGACGTGATCAGCGACGTGCGGTCGTCCGCAGCTTTCCCGCCGCCACGCCCCTGATCGAGGCGTCGACGAGCTCGATCGGGTGAAGTGCCGGCAAGGGCTGCTTCGCGCGCCGGAGCGCGGCCGAGATCTGGACGAGGCATCCCGGATTGGCGCTCGCGAATGCCTGTGCCCCGGTGGCGAGCACGTGGCCGGCCTTGCGGTCTCCGAGCGCCCGTGCCGCCTCCGGCTGCACGAGGTTGTAGATCCCGGCCGAGCCGCAGCAGAGCTCCTGCTCAGCCGGCTCGACGAGCTCGAGCTCGGGGACGCGGCCGAGTGAGACGCTCGCAGCGAGCGGGAGCGCCTGTGCGTGCCGGAGGTGGCACGAGTCCTGCAGCGCCACCGTAAGCGGCAGCGGATTTCTGCGTGCGCGCGGAGCGACGTCCGCGAGGAACTCACCGACGTCCCGCACCTTCGCCGAGAACGCGGCCGCCCGCTCGTCCTCGAGCAGCCATCCGAGCTCCTTCAGGTGCGAGCCGCAGCCCGCCGCGTTGACGACGATCACATCCAGGCCTTCGAGCGCAGCGACGAGTCGGCGCGCGAACGCCTTTCCCTCTTCGAGACGACCCGCGTGGACGGAGAGAGCTCCGCAGCACCCTTGCGGTGGCGCGACCACCTCGAAGCCGTCGGCTGCGAGGACGCGTGCGGTCGCCTGGTTGACGTCCTGGAATGCGGCGCGCTGCACACAGCCGGTGAGCAGGCCGACTCGCCCGCGAGGCTCACCGCTCGCCGCAGTAAACGTGGGAATCTCGCCGTGCGGCTTCCAGCGGGGAGCGACCTCGACCAGAGGACGGAGCTCTCGCGGCACCGGCAGCACGCGCCCGAGCGGAGCGAGCTGCAAGGCGGCTCGCATCCGGCCCGGATACGGGAGCACTCGGAAGAGCAGCCAGCGCAGCAGCGCCTCGCCGAAAGGCCGCTCGTATTCGGCTTCGACCGCGGCCCGGGTCGACTCGATGAGTCGGTCGTAGCGGACTCCCGAGGGACACGAGCTGACGCACGCCATGCATCCGAGGCAGCGGTCGAAGTGCTGAGCGACCGTGTCGTTGAGGGTCACGGTTCCGTCGAGCCGCGCGTCCATGAGGTGGATCCGGCCGCGAGGCGAATCCATCTCCTCGTGCCAGAGGACGAACGTCGGGCACGTGGGGAGGCAGAAGCCGCAGTGGACGCAGTCCGCCGTGAGCTCCCGGATCATGCGGCCGGCACTCCCGAAAACACTCCCCTGGGATCGAGCTGCTCGCGGATCGCCCGTTCGAGGCGGCGAACCTCCGGCGCGGTGTCGTCCGGTGCTGTGACGGGCAGGTAGGCAACCCCCGCAGCCGGACGGATCACCGCCTCGGCGATCAAGGGTAGCGCGCGCCCGAGGTCTCCCGGAGCGAAGCGAATCCGGCCGAGCGAGGCGCCCTGCCGCTTCCTGGACTCGTCCCAAATGGGCTCCTCGTGACGTATCGTCACAAGGCCCTCGTTGCTCTCTGCCAGTCGCTGGGCAGCCGCGATCTGTTCGTCGACCGCACTCGGCGAGCCCTCGAAGAGCACTCCGACACGTCCGGGATGGAGCACGTCGAGCGCGCTCGGCTGCAGCTGCGAGTGGAGGAGCGAAGCGACTGTCGGGACGACGTCCTTGCCCTCGAAGACGAGTGTCTCCGCAGAACGCGGGATCGGATGCAGACGGAAGGAGACACGCCCGATGAGCGCCAGCCGGCCGTTCGAGCCGCAGACGAGGCGCGCCAGGTCGTAGCCGGCGACGTTCTTCACGACCTTGCCTCCTGCGTTCGCGATCGTCCCGTCCGCGAGCACGAGCGTGACTCCGAGCACGAGATCGCGGGCGGCACCGAAACGGTGCCGCAGCGGTCCGGAGAGGTTTCCGGCGAGCACCGCTCCGACGGTCGGGTCCCCGGGCGGGTCGAGGGAGAGACGCTGACCGTGCCGACCGAGCTCGTCGTTGAGCGCCGACAGTCGGATCCCCGCCTCGACCGTGCACGTGAGATCGCCGGCCTCGTGCTCGAGAACGCGGCCGAGCCCTTCCGTCGTCAAATCCTTGCCGATGAGCAGACGCCGGCCTGCGGCGTGTGCCTCTGCGAGGAGCTCGGACGCCTCTCGCAGGCTAGAGACGCTCGGCAACACCGACTCTCTCGAGCGGATGGACGCGATACGGGCCCGGTACCTCGCCGCACAAACGCGGGGTCGGGATCACCTTTCCCGGATTGCAGATCCCGTCCGGGTCGAAGGCTCGACGGACCCGAACGAAGGTCTCGAGATCGCGCTCCGAGAACATGCGCGGCATCGAGCACGCCTTGTCCATTCCGACGCCGTGCTCGCCCGTGAGCGAGCCGCCCACCTCGAGACACGCGTCGAGGATCGCCTCGGCCAGCTCGCGGGCGCGCTCCGACTCGCCTTGGGCCGCGTCGTACAGCACGAGCGGGTGCAGGTTCCCGTCCCCGGCATGGAAGACGTTCCCGACCCGCAGCCCGTGCGTCTCCGAGAGCTCCTCGATTCGGCGGAGGACGTCCGGCAAGCGCGTCCGCGGGACGACTCCGTCCTGCACGTAGTAGTCGGCTGCGACCCGACCCATCGCGGCGAAGGCCGACTTGCGTCCTTTCCAGAGAAGCGCGCGCGACGTCTCGTCCGTGGCCGCGCGGATCTCGAACGACCCGCACTCGCGACAGATCCGCTCGATCTCGACGGCGTCTTCGTCGACCTGTGCAGCGACGCCTTCGAGCTCGACGAGGAGCACGGCGCCTGCGCCAGGTGGGTAGCCGGGGGCGACTGCCTTCTCGGCGGCCTCGATCGTCAGCCGGTCCATCATCTCGACCGCGGCCGGCATGATCCCAGCGGCCACGATCTCCGAGACGGCGGCTCCGGCGGCGTCGGTCGATTCGAACCCCGCGAGCAATGTGCGAACCGTCTCGGGCAGGCGGACGATCCGGAGCGTGATCCGCGTGACGATGCCGAGCGTTCCCTCGGAGCCTACGACGAGCCCGAGGAGGTCGGGGCCCTCGGGATCGAGCGCCTTCCCTCCGAGCTCGACGGCCTCGCCGTCCGGAAGGACGAGCGTGAGCGCGGTCACGTGGTGAACCGTGAATCCGTGCTTCAGGCAGTGGGCCCCGCCCGAGTTCTCGGCGACGTTCCCGCCGATCGTGCACACCTGCTGGCTCGACGGGTCCGGCGCGTAGAAGAAGCCCGCGTCCGAGACCGCCCCGGTCACGTCGAGGTTCGCGACTCCCGGCTCGACGACGACGCGTTGGCTCTCGAGGTCGACCTCGAGAATCCGGTTCATGCGAGCGAGGGAGACGACGACTCCTCCGGCGACCGGTGTAGCCCCGCCGGAGAGCCCCGTTCCCGCGCCTCGGGCGACGAACGGGATGCGCTCCCGGTGACAGGCACGTACGACTGCCTGGACCTCCTCGGTCGAGTCCGGGAGGACGACGAGCTCCGGGATCGCGCGGTGTCCGGTCAGCCCGTCGCATTCGTAGACTCGCAGCTGCTCCGGCTCGGTGATGACGTGCCAGGGGCCTACCGCCCGCTGAAGCTCGGTGAGCAGCGCCTCGTTCACGGTGCCCAGAATGCCTCGAAAGCGTCCGGGTCGCTCGGCAGCGCGAGGACCTCCTGCACGAGCCCGTCGGCGATGCGGAAGAGGAGGACCTGGTCGAGCGCGAGCTCGCGGCCACCTCGTCGCCCGCGCGCTCGATAGAGCGCGGCGGCGCGCTCGTCACTGGCGAGGACGTCGAGGAGCTCCGAGCCGTACGTCCCGTCCGTCTCCTTCTGCAGGCGAGAGAGGAAGCGGAAGATCTGCTCGCGCCCTCGGTGGGTCCCGGCCATGACGCTTCGACCGGGGACGGTCCAGACGGCGTCCTCGGCGAAGAGGCCGCGGAGGGCGAGTCCCTGCTTGCGAGCGAAGGCCTCGAAGATCCGGCGGACGAGGGCGTCGTTCTCAGCCGCGGCCATGTGTGTCGTCCCAGCGGGCGAGGAGGCCCTCGACGTGCCGTCGCTGCGCCTCCGTGAACGACATCTGCTCGAGCAGCCGCCTCGCTTCGCGCGGATCGTCGTTCGCGACCGCCGCCTCGAGGTGCTCGCGAAACGGCGTCGGCTCGCGCAGCTGCCGCCTGAGCCATCTGAGGAGGCTGACCGTGGCCTGGCTCTTCACGCGAAGGGCAGGCTACATCGATGATCCGATTCTCCCCTCGCACCCGCGGAGGACGCGTGTTAGCGTCGAGCCCTTACGATCCTTGACGCGAAAGGAGGACTGCGGAGTGGGGATCGACACGAAGTCGCAAAAGCTCTCCGGGCTGATCGAGGAGGGCGCGCGGGTCGAACGCGTCGCGACCGGGTTCACATTCACCGAGGGCCCGATCTGGCATCCGAAGGACAAGTACCTCCTCTTCTCGGACATGCCGGGCGACGTTCGCAGGAAGTACACACCGGGGGAGGGTGTGGTCGAGGTCAAGAACTTCTCGAACAAGGGAAACGGGATGACCTACGACGCGGAGCTCAACTTGCTCATCTGCGAGCACGTGACGAGCTGCGTCGTGCGCCAGAGTCCCGACGGGTCGCGCGAGATCATCGCCCAGGAGTTCGAGGGCGAGGAGCTGAACAGCCCGAACGACGTCGTCGTGCACTCGAGCGGCGCGATCTACTTCTCCGATCCCTGGTACGGCCGCTTCCCCGGCTTCGGGCATCCGCGCAAGCGGCGGCTCGGGTTCCAGGGCGTCTACCGGATTCCGGCGGGCGGGGGCGACCTCGAGCTCGTCGTCGACCGCGACGAGTTCGACATGCCGAACGGCCTGTGCTTCTCGCCCGACGAGTCGCTGCTGTACATCAACGACACGCCGAGAGCGCACATCAAGGTGTGGGACATGAACCCCGACGGGTCGCTCTCGAACGGGCGCATGTTTTTCCGGGGAATCGGCTCGGGCGTGATCGAGGAGGGCATCCCGGACGGGATGAAGTGCGACGAGCGCGGGAACATCTGGGTCACGGGGCCGGGAGGCATCTGGGTGATCAGCGCCGAGGGCGAGCACCTGGGCGTGATCGACGTCCCCGAGAACACCGGCAACCTGTCCTGGGGTGGCGACGACTGGCACACGCTCTTCATCCCGAGCTCGACGTCTCTCTACTCGCTTCGCACGACTGTCGGGCCGCGCCACGAGCCCTATATGGGATAGGAGGGACAGATGAACGACGAGGCTCTCAGCCTGGACCCGGCGCGTTGTGCGCTCATCGTCCAGGACCTGCAGAACGACGTGATGAGCGAAGGTGGCGCCTGGGAGGAGACGGGAGCGCCGCAGCACGCGAAGGAGCAGAACGTCGTCGAGAACGTGAAGGCCCTCGCCGAGACGTGCCGTAGCAAAGGAATCCCCGTGATCCACGTGCACTACATCGTCGAGGCGGGCGCGCCCGGACTGAAGCTGAACGCGCCTCTCTTCCAGGGTGTCAAGGACGCGAGTGCGCTCGTCCGCGGTTCCTGGGGCGCTGCGCCGGCCGAGGGTCTCGAGCCGCAGGACGGCGACTTCCTGGTGGAGAAGATGCGGATGAACGCCTGGCACGACACGAAGCTGGAGTCGCTGCTCGCGGGCCTCGGCCGCGACACGGTCATCGTCACCGGGGCCTGGACGAACATGTCCGTCGAGCACACGGCTCGAACCGGCGCCGACAAGGGCTACTTCATGGTCGTCCCGGAGGACGGTTGCTCGACGATGAGCGCCGACTGGCACAACGCCTCGATCAACTACGCGCTGCAGAACGTCGCCACGGTCACGACCTGTGGCGCGGTGACCGAAGCCGTCGCGGGCGTCCCGGCCGGGGTCTAGGCGGCTCGAGTGGTCGCCGCCTCCGGGCGGCGACCACTTCCTGTTCCCTTCAGGACTCGGCCTGCCAGCGCTCGAGGTAGTCCTCGCGCACGGGCGTGAAGACGTCGAGGACGAGAGCTCCCTCGGGCCCGCAGTAGGCGGCGTGCTCGACCCCGCCGGGAAGGACATAGGCCTCGAACGGCTCGAGCTCGTGCGCGACGCCGTCGACCACGAGCGCCTGCATCCCCTCGAGGACGATCCCGAGCTGCTCGTGCGGATGGCTGTGCCGAGGCACGACCGCGTCCGGCTGGAAGCGGATCAGGTTGAGCATCGCGTTCTCGCCGAAGAGCGGCTGCCCGCTCACACCGGCCGCGAGCTCGAAGGCCCGAACCGCGTCGAGTCGGGTGAACTGCGGCTCCACGCACTCGATTATCGTTGCTCCATGACCGCGGTCGAGCTCCCGCTGCTTCGCCGGCAGGGATACGTCGACGGCGCCTGGATCGACGCCGACTCGGGCGAGACCTTCCCCGTCACGAATCCGGCCTCGGGCGAGGTGCTCGCGGAGGTGCCGCGCATGGGCGCCGCCGAGACGCGTCGCGCGATCGAGGCGGCCGAGCGGGCTCTTCCTGCATGGAGGCAGCGGCCTGCGAAGGAGCGTGCGCGCACTCTCCGCCGGCTCGCGGACCTGATGCTCGAGCACGAGGACGAGCTGGCGCGGCTGATGGTGCTGGAGCAGGGCAAGCCGCTCGCCGAGGCGCGGGTCGAGATCGGCTACGCGGCGTCCTTCTACGAATGGTTCGGCGAGGAAGCGAAGCGCGTGTACGGCGACACGATCCCGTCTCCGTGGCCCGACAAACGCATCCTCGTCACGAAGGAGCCGGTCGGAGTCGCGGCCGGAATCACCCCCTGGAACTTCCCCGCCGCGATGCCGACGCGCAAGTCTGCTCCGGCCCTCGCAGCCGGCTGCACCATGGTGCTGAAGCCGGCCGAGCAGACGCCTCTCTCGGCGCTCGCGGTTGCCGCCCTCGCCGAGGAAGCCGGGGTCCCCGCCGGCGTCTTCTCCGTCGTCACGGGCGCCGCCGAGGACGCGCCCGTCATCGGAAGCGAGCTGACCTCCAACCCGATCGTCCGCAAGCTGGGCTTCACGGGCAGTAACGAGATAGGGAAGCTGCTCATGGCTCAGTGCGCTCCGCAGCTCAAGAAGATCTCGCTCGAGCTCGGGGGCAACGCGCCCTTCATCGTCTTCGACGACGCCTCGCTCGAGGAGGCTGTCGCCGGTGTCGTTCTCTGCAAGTACCGGAACTCCGGGCAGACCTGCATCTCGGCCAACCGCATCCTCGTGCAGGAGGGCATCTACGACGCGTTCCTCGATCGGTTCGTCGGCGCCGTTCGCGGGCTCCAGGTCGCCGACGGGTTCACGCCGGGCGTCGACGTCGGACCGCTGATCGACGAGCCGGCGGTGGAGAAGGTCGAGCGGCACGTGACGGACGCGGTCGAGCGCGGCGCCGAGGTGCTCGTCGGCGGGGCCCGTCTCGACGGCCAGTTCTTCGAGCCTTCGGTCCTCGTAGGGGTCACCGCGGAGATGGCGATGAGCAGAGAGGAGACATTCGGCCCGGTCGCGGGCATCGCCCGCTTCTCGTCCGAGGCGGACGCCGTCCGCATCGCCAACGACACGCCCTACGGCCTCGCCGCCTACTTCTACTCGCAGGACCTCGGGCGCGTCACGCGCGTCGCGGAGGCCCTCGAATACGGGATCCTCGGGATCAACACGGGCCTCATCTCGACCGAGGTGGCACCGTTCGGCGGAGTGAAGGAGTCCGGCATCGGGCGCGAGGGCTCCTCCTACGGCATCGACGAGTGGCTCGAGCTCAAGTACTGGGCCGTCGCGGGCGTCGGCCGGCCGTCGTGATCCTCGAGCAGCGCGACTACCACGTGTACACGGGCAGGCTCCCGGAGCTCGTCCGCCTCTACGAGACCGAGGGTATCCCGCTCCAACAGGAGATCCTGGGCGGGCTCGTCGGCGCGTTCACGGCGGACATCGGTGCGCTCTCGACCTACACGACCCTCTGGCGCTACGACTCGTTCGCGGAGCGCGAGGAGCGCCGGGGACGGTTGCAGGCCGACGAGCGCTGGAAGGCCTTCCTCGCGAAGGTACAGCCGCTCATGCACACCCAGCAGAACCGTATCCTCGTCCCGACTGCCTTCTCCCCGATCCGCTGATGCCTGCGCTCGAGGGGAAGGTGGCGATCGTCACGGGCGGCGCCCAGGGCATCGGCCGCGCGATCGCCGACGGACTGGCGGCCGAGGGGGCCCGGATCGTCGTCGCCGACCTCCAGCGGGCCGAGGAGACGGCCGCGACGTACCCGGAGGGCATCGGTCTGACCGTGGACGTCTCGAAGGAGGACGACGTCGAACGCCTGGCCTCGGAGGTGGTCGAGCGCTGCGGCTCGATCGACGTCCTCGTGAACAACGCAGGCCTCTACGCGTCGCTCGAGATGCGACCGTTCACCGAGATCCCGCTCGACGAGTGGCGGCAGGTCATGGACGTGAACGTCGCGAGCATGTTCCTCACGTGCCGTGCCCTCGTCCCGGCGATGCGAGAGCATGACGGCGGAAAGATCGTGAACATCTCGTCGGGCACGCCCTTCCGCGGCGTCCCCTTCCTCCTCCACTACGTGACGAGCAAGGGCGCGATCGTCGCGCTAACACGCGCGCTGGCGAAGGAGCTCGGCAAGGACTCGATCCAGGTCAACTGCGTCGCCCCCGGCTTCACGATGTCGGACGGCGTCAAGGCGCACCCCGAGGTGGTCGAGGCGCTGCGGGACGTATCCGTCGCAGCTCGGACGATCCAGCGCGACCAGGTGCCGGAGGACGTCGTCGGTGCCGTCGTCTTCCTCTGCACCAGCGCCGCGGACTTCATCACCGGCCAGACCATGGTCATCGACGGCGGCCAGTATTTTCATTGAAGCTCGCGCTCTATGAATGCCCGGACGGGGTCGAAACCGAGCCGGGGAACCGGATCGCGTACGACCTGGAGCGAGACGAGGCGCATGCGGGAGCGACCCGTATCGCCAGCGCCGCGCTCGTGTGGGAGCTCGTAGAAGACGGCGACGGAGCCGTTCTTGCCACGGAGACAGAGCTCGACCCTGCGACACCATGGGTTCTGCGCTGCGACCGCGTCGACTTCCCACCGGGGGGTGTCGCGCACCGCCACGTCCATCCTGGCCTCGGCATTCGACGGCTGCTCTTCGGCGAGTTGACCATCGAGTCCCCGCGGGGCACCGCGACGTACGGAGCGGGGGAGGCCTGGTTCGAGGGGGCGAACGATCCCGTGCTCGCAACTGCCTCGACGACCCAGAAGACCGCCTTCGTCCGCGTCCTACTGCTGCCTGCGGAGTGGGCTGGAAAGCGGACGATCCGCTACCTCGACCCCGCGGACGAGGAGAAGCCGAAGCTCCAGCGCGCCACCGTATTCCTCGAGGCTCCGGTCGAATCGTGAGCCGCACGGGCGGGCAGATCCTCGTCGACCAGCTCGAGCTGAACGGGGCCGATCTCGCGTTCTCGCTTCCGGGAGAGAGCTTCCTGCCGCTGCTCGACGCGCTCTACGACTCGCGCATCCGGCTCATCACCAGCCGCCACGAGCAAGGTGCGGCGAACGCGGCCGAGGCGTACGGGAAGCTCACGGGCACGCCCGGCATCTGCATCGTGACGCGCGGTCCCGGAGCGACACAAGCTGCCGTCGGCGTGCACACGGCGATGCAGGACTCGACTCCGATGCTCCTGCTGGTCGGGCACGTACCGCGGCGGGTGCAGGGACGCGAGGCCTGGCAGGAGCTCGACTACGGCCGCGTCTTCGGCGGGCTTGCGAAGGCCGCCTGGCAGGTCGACAGTGCCGACCGGATCCCCGAGCACATCTCCCGTGCGTACGCGCTCGCGCTCTCCGGCCGGCCCGGGCCGGTCGTGCTCGCCCTCCCCGAAGACGTCCTCGCAGAGACGAGCGACGCGGCGGACGGGGCGCCCGTGCAGGTGCCGAGGGCAGCGCCTCGCGCCGAGGATCTCGCGCGGCTGCGCGACCTCCTGATGTCCGCCGAGCGACCGCTCGTCGTCGTCGGCGAAGGCGGCTGGACGCAGGGGACGGGGGACGACGTCCTCCGCTTCTGCGAGGCGAACGAGCTCCCGGTCGCCTGTGCCTTCCGCTGCCAGGACTTCGTCGACAATCGCTCGCAGAGCTACGCGGGCGTACTCGGGGTCGCGATGGACGACCGGCTCGCCGCTCGGCTCGCCGAGGCCGACCTCGTGCTGGCGGTCGGAGGCAGGCTCGGGGACGTGCCGACCCGGCGCTACACGCTGCTCGAGCCGCCGAACCCGTCTGCAACGCTCGTCCACGTCCACCCAGACCCGCGTGAGCTGGGCTTCGTCTTCGAGCCCGATCTTCCGACCGTGTCCTCGCTGCCCGATTTCGCCGCGGCGCTCGCGGCCCTCGCACCGGTCGAGCCGCGCTGGCGGGAGTGGACCTCTGCTGCGCGGGCGGACTACGAGGACAACCTTCGCCACGAGCCGATGGAGGGGCTGGTCGACCTCGGCGAGATCATGGCCTTCCTCCGGGGCCGGCTGCCCGAGGACGCGATCCAGACCTGCGGCGCGGGCAACTTCACCGTCTGGGCGCACCGGTTCGCCGAGTTCACCCGGTTCGGGACACAAATCTGTCCCCGGAGCGGCTCGATGGGCTACGGGATCGCCGCGGGCGTCGCGGCGAAGCTCGTGCACCCGGACCGGATCGTGGTCTGCTTCACGGGCGACGGCGACTTCTCCATGAGCTCGCCCGAGTTCGCAACGGCCGTGCACTACGGCCTGGCGATCGTCGTACTGCTCGTCAACAACGGGATGCTGGCCACGATCCGCATGCACCAGGAGCGGCTCTTCCCGGGACGGGTCATCGGAACGGATCTCGTGAACCCCGACTTCCCCGCCCTCGCCCGAGCCTACGGAGGCCACGCCGAGCGCGTCGAGCGGACGGAGGAGTTCGAAGGCGCGTTCGAGCGCGCGCTCGCGTCCGGCAAGCCGTCGCTGCTCGAGCTCCCGGTCGACCCGGAACGCATCAGCCCGCGGATCCGGCTCAGCGAGCTGCAGGCGAGGGCCCAGTGAGGCGTGAGGAGATCCGCGTCGCCGGGCTCGCGGAGCCCATCTCCCACTACACGGACGCGGTTCGCGCCGGCGATCTCCTCTTCGTCTCGGGCCTCGTCGCGGTCGATGCGGACGGCAACCTGGTCGGTGGAGACGACGTGGTGGCCCAGGCCCGCCAGGTGTTCGACAACCTCCGGCAGACCCTCGCCGCGGCCGGATGCAGCTTCGGGGACGTCGTCAAGGTCACGCTCTTCTTGACCGACGTCTCCGACCGCTCGCGGATCAACTCCGTGCGGCAGGAGCACTTCGGCGCGAGCCGGCCGGCGAGCACGCTCGTGGAGGTGAGCGCGCTCGCGGTTCCGGGTGCGAAGGTCGAGGTCGAAGCGATCGCGGTCATGCCGTCATGAGCGATCTCTTCAACGCCTTCATCACCCCGGTCGAACCCGGCGGGGCGAAGCCCGGCCCGCTCTCGGGCCGCACGCTCGCGATCAAGGACCTCTTCGACACCGCCGGCGTCCGCACGACCTACGGCTCTCGGCTCTACGGCGAGCACGTGCCGGAGCGAACGGCGGTCGCGGCGCAGCGACTCCTGGACGCGGGGGCCGTCCTCGTCGGGAAGACGCACTTGCCGGAGTTCGCCTGGAGCGTGCTCGGACTGAATCCCTGGTACGGGACCTGCCACAACCCCGCGGTGCCCGGCAAGACGACAGGTGGCTCGTCGAGCGGCTCCGCGGCTGCGCTCGCGGCGGGCCTGTGCGACCTCGCGCTCGGCTCGGACACCGGCTGCTCGATCAGGCTCCCGTCCGCAGCCTGCGGCACGGTGGGGCTGAAGTCGCAGTGGGGGCTCATCCCCATGGAGGGCGCGTTTCCGCTCTGCCCGACGCTCGACACCGCCGGGCCGATGGGGACGAGCGTCGCGGACGTCGCGCTCATGTGGTCGGTGCTCGCGGAGCGGCCGGTCCCCGAGCCGAGCCTCGCCGACCTCACTGTCGGGTTGCTGCGCAGGCCCCCCGGCATCGGCGACGGGCGTCCGACCGAGACGA
>Ga0137371_10001849_pt1 | contig 16857 bp, 10 predicted proteins | sample SagtaG_7_FD_104919 | JGI IMG/M metagenome (GOLD analysis project Ga0137371, IMG submission 104919) | Vadose zone soil microbial communities from Sagehorn Ranch, Mendocino, California, USA - Sage1_R_40_16 metaG | ecosystem: Environmental > Terrestrial > Soil > Vadose zone | place: USA...
GGTCGACGAATCCTGGCGTCAGTTTTTCCGATTTGCCGAGAGTCTAGGCGGCGCTCCGCGACCAGCAGCGCCCGGCGAAACACCTTCAGCGGGACAACTCGATCCCGCTTTTCTTCGCGATGTAGCCGCTGTGGCTGAGCTGGTTGATTCAATTCGCAGCTATGGTCACCTGGCTGTTTCACTCGATCCGCTGGGCACACCTCCGGAAGGAACTCCCGAGCTAACTCCCGAATTCCACGGCTTGAGCGACGAGCGTCTCGCCAGGATTCCCGGCGTCGTACTCGGGCCCTCGGGTGGAACTGCTGCTGATGTCGTCGCGCGTCTGCGCGAGCTCTACTCGTCACGAATCGGGTTCGAGATTTCCCATCTCGGAAAAATCGAAGAGCGTGAATGGCTTCGCGAGCAGATCGAGAGCGGCCGACTGAGCGCGCCGCTCGGCGACGAAGAGAAGAAGTCGATACTCCAGCGGCTGACGGAAGTGGACGGTCTCGAACGATTCCTCGGTCGAGCGTATCAGGGCTATAAACGGTTTTCGATCGAAGGCATCGACATACTGGTTCCGATGCTCGACGTCGCCATCGAATCCGCCGCCGCGCACGGCGCGCGCGAGGTCAACTTGGCGATGGCGCACCGGGGGCGGATCAACGTCCTGGCTCACTCGCTGGGCAAGCCGTACGCGACGATCTTCGAAGAGTTCGAAGGAAAGCACGCAGCGACCAATGCAGTGAGCGAGACCGGCGATGTGAAGTATCACCTGGGCGCGTCAGGTAAGCGGCAGGTGTCGAGTGGTGGCGAGCTCGAGGTGATTCTGATTCCGAACCCGAGCCATCTCGAAGTGGTGAATCCGGTGCTGCAAGGAGTCGCCCGCGCTCGCCAGGTGATCGCTGGCAATGGACACCGCGATGAAGCCGCGGTGCTGCCGATCTGCGTGCATGGCGATGCTGCTTTCCCCGGTGAGGGCGTGGTGGCCGAGACGTTCAATCTCTCCGGGCTCACCGGCTTCCGCACTGGTGGAACGCTGCACGTCATTCTCAACAATCAGGTGGGATTCACCACCGATCCGATCGATGCACGGTCGACGCGTTACGCCAGCGATCTCGCCAAAGGCTTCGAGGTTCCGATCGTCCACGCCAACGCCGACGATGCAGAGTCGTGCGTCCAGGTGGTCCGGCTGGCGATCGAATATCGCGCGAAGTTCGGCAAGGATTTTTTGATCGACGTAGTCGGCTATCGCCGCCACGGACACAACGAGACGGACGAGCCCGCGTTCACTCAGCCGATGCTCTACAAAAAGATTCGGGCGCATCCTTCGTCGCGTGAGGTATGGGGAAATCGTCTTGTCGCCGAAGGAATCGTCACGGCCGAGCAGGTCAAGCAGGTCGAGGCGGAGGCGGCGGCGAATTTCGACCGAATTCAGACGGCTATGAAAGCAGGCGAGATCCATCCCCCCGAGTACAATCCCGCCAAGGAAGCGGAAGCGGATCAATCAGGCGCAGGGAGCGGCGACACAGCGGTCAATGCTGACCGGCTGCGAGAGCTGAACGATCGGCTGCTCAAGTGGCCGTCGAGCCTGAAGGCGAATCCGCGTCTGGCCAAGACTCTGGCTCGTCGCGCCGAGGCAATGGGTGATGCTGGCGGAATCGATTGGGGCCACGCCGAAGTGCTGGCATTTGCGTCGCTGCTGACCGAGGGTACGTCGGTGCGGCTCACCGGCCAGGATACCGAGCGCGCGACTTTTTCACACCGACAGGCGGTACTCCACGATTCAGAGTCGGGAGAGATCTACATTCCGCTCCAACACATCGCCGACGGTTCGTCAAACGGCAGATTCGAGGTCTACAACAGTCCGCTCTCCGAGACGGCGGTGCTCGGCTTCGAGTATGGCTACAGCACTGCTGCCGAGGACACGCTGGTGCTCTGGGAGGCGCAGTACGGCGATTTCGTGAACGTCGCACAGCCGATCATCGACCAGTTCATCGCCGCGGATCGGGCGAAGTGGGGTCAGGACTCGGGGATCGTGCTGCTGCTGCCTCACGGTTACGAAGGACAGGGACCAGAGCACTCGAGCGCGCGGCTCGAGAGATTTCTGCAGTTGTGCGCGGAGGGGAATCAGCGCGTGGCGTATCCGTCTACGCCGGGGCAGTACTTTCACATTCTGAGACGTCAGGCGCACCTCTACGAGAGGCGCCCGTTGATTCTGATGCAGCCGAAGAGTCTGCTGCGTTTGCCAGAAGCCGCATCGAAACTCAGCGACCTGGCGAGCGGCAGCTTCCGGCCGGTAATCGACGATCCTGCCGCATCGCAGAAGCGTGACTCGATCACGCGCCTCGCCTTCTGCACGGGAAAGATCTACTACGATCTGGCCGTGAAGCGCGCAGCACACGTGGCCTTAGTCAGAGTCGAAGAGCTTTATCCGTGGCCGGACAACCAGATCGCGCAGATCGTCGATCTCTATCCGGCGATCGAGGAAGTGGTCTGGGTGCAGGAAGAGCCGAAGAATCAGGGAGCCTGGTCGTACGTCTCACCGCGGCTTCGCATGTCGACCGGTAACGCCCTTCCGACGCGTTACGTCGGTCGTCCGGATCGCGCGAGTCCGGCCGAGGGTTACGCTGAGGCGCACAAGAAGGAGCAGGAACGCATCGTCACCGAAGTGAATGCGCCGGTGCAGCAGCTGACGGGGACGAAGCGCCGCAGCGTGGCGTTCAAGACCTGAGCGTCGCCGTCAAGCAAAATGAATAGAGCGGTTGTTTTCGCTGCTATCGCTGCGACTATTGCGATACCGCGTTCTGGTTGCTCTCAAGCGCTCTTCAATGTTGACCCGCCCTCCAACGATCTCACGAAATACGTCGGTCCGGAGCCCATGCGCGTTCTCTGGATTGCCGCGCATCCCGACGACGAGGATACGAACCTGATCTCATGGCTGGCTCGGGGGAGGAACGTTGAAACTGCCTACCTGTCGCTGACGCGCGGGGACGGTGGGCAGAATCTCATTGGCAATGAGTTGGGCGAAGCGCTTGGCGTCATCCGCACGGAGGAATTGCTCGCGGCTCGGCGCATCGACGGCGCACATCAGTATTTCGGACGCGCATACGATTTTGGTTTTTCAAAAACGGCGGATGAGACGCGAAAGCATTGGCCTCAGGATTCACTTCTGCGAGACGTGATTACGGTGATACGAGCGTTCAGACCGCACATTGTGGCCACGACGTTTTCGGGAACACCACGTGACGGTCACGGCCAGCATCAGATATCCGCGATTGTAGCACGCGACGCGTACAATCTGGCGGCGGATACCGTCCGCTTCCCGGTCGACGAGTTCGGCGCGCCGTGGACTCCGCTAAAGTTTTATCGACTCGCCTTTTTTTCACCGCAGGAGCGAACCCTCGCGATCAACGTCGGCGAGTACAATCCGTATCTCGGTCTTTCCTTGCAGGAGATAGCCGCCAACAGCCGCTCCCAACACAAGTCGCAGGGCTTCGGCACCCTAATTCGCAAGGGAGTAGTCTGGGACTATCTAACGCGCGAGGATTCGCGCGTCCCCGCGCCTCCGGCCAAAGAGGAGGCGTCGATCTTTGCGGGAATCGACACGGCGGGCAAGGCAATCGTGCGTGATTTCCGCACCAACCCGCCGGAGCTCCCTCTTCCGATCGAGTTCGAGGCAGTCGCCGACCGGCAGGCAGTTGCGCTCGGAGATTCCGCCAAAATCAGTCTCGCGATCTTCAATCGAGGGCGATTGCCGATTCAAATTCCGGGCATCAAAATTGACGGGAAACCGCGAATCGTACTTCCAGACTCTGCCTACAGGTGGACGCAGTGGTACGTCGGGCGCGAGATATCCCAGCCGTGGTGGCTGGCGACTCCGAGAAGCGGCGATCTGTTCACGCCGAAGCTCTCCGGAATCTCGGAGGATGCACGGGAGCTACGTCGAGGCGCGCACATTCTCGTGGGCTCGAGCACGACAAGTCTCCTTTATTTGCATGCTCCGATCGTTTTCCACTACGTCGATCGCGTGCGGGGCGATGTTCAGCGCCCGCTCATCATTGCGCCCGCGATCTCGATCGCACTCGATCAGGCGGTGACGATGACGCGATCCAATGGGCCGTTAAATCAGCTGCTCAAGACCACGCTACGCTCGGCACTGAGCGATTCGAGCGCAGTGACTGTTACTCTTTCGCTGCCGCGCGGCCTGACGGCCGACTCTGTGTCGCGCACGGTCGTAATGGCGCCTGGTTCCACTCGCACTCTCACTTTCAGGGTGAGAGGTGCTCTGCCGCGAGGCACTCACGAGATCGCTGCGACGGCCACTGCCAAAGGCAAATCATATCGGTCCGGTTACATCCCGATCGAGTACCCGCACATTAATCCGCAGCGCATCTATCGTCCGTCGACGCTCACGATCAACGCTGTCGACGTCGTGTTGCCTCCGCGTCTCAACGTCGCCTACATACCGGGCGTTGGTGACAACGTCGCGCCCGTGCTACGACAGTTTGTGCCGCTCACGGTCATCGACGCTGATGACCTTCCGCAAACCGACCTGAGCCGATTCACAGCGATCGTCGTCGGACCACGCGCCTACCAGGCGAGTCAGACGCTGCAGGACAACAACGATTATCTGCTCGCGTACGTGCGCAATGGCGGAAGGCTGGTGGTCCAGTATGGGCAGGCCGAGATGCAGCGTGCCGGGGTCATGCCGTATCCGATCACGCTGCAGCAGCGCGCGGAGCGAGTCACCGACGAAAACGCACCGGTGACGTTCACCGATCCACAGTCACCGCTGCTGAACTCGCCCAACCGAATTACCCAGGAGGACTTCAAAGGCTGGGTCCAGGAACGCGCGACCTACATGCCCTCGACGTTCGATTCACATTACCGGACAATGCTGGCGATGAACGATCCCGGAGAGCAACCGAATCGAGCGGCGATTCTGGCGGCGTCGTACGGACGCGGCACTTACATCTACGTGCCGCTGGCGCTCTTCAGGCAGCTGCCGGCAGGTGTTCCCGGCAGCGCGCGCATCTTCGCCAACCTCCTCGGCGGCAACACGATTCGATGAGACGCGCGCGGTGGCTCGCTGCCGTCGTGGCGGTCGTCATATCCGCGTGTAGCTCGGACAATAGAAAAGTACTGATAGTTTATTCCCCGCACGGGAAGGAGCTGCTCGAGTACCTGGAAAAGGGATTCGAGAAAGGACATCCCGATGTCGATGTGCAGTGGGTCGACATGGGATCGCAGGAAGTTCTCGAGCGCGTGCGCGCCGAAAAACCCAATCCGCAAGCTGACGTGTGGTTTGGAGCCCCGGCAGAAGCATTCGATCGCGCTACGAAAGAGAATCTGCTACAACCGTACAAGCCGACCTGGGCGGCGGCGATCGATCCGGAAGGTCGTGATGCCCACGACTACTGGTACGGGACGTATCTCACCCCAGAAGTAATCGGCTACAACCGCGACGCGGTGAAGGATGCCGACGCGCCCAAGGATTGGGATGATCTGGTCGATCCAAAATGGAAAGGAAAGATCGTGGTTCGCGATCCGATTGCGTCCGGTACGATGCGGGCGATCTTCGGCGCGATCATGACTCGCTCGATTGCGCAAACGGGCAAGCCGGATGCAGGCTATGAGTGGCTCCGGAAACTGGATGCCAACACCAGGGAGTACACTCTGAATCCGACGATTCTCTATCAGAAGCTGGGTCGGCAGGAAGGCGTGATCACGATGTGGGACATGCCTGATTTCGCCACCCTGGAGCAGCGAACGCGTATTCCGATCAAGTGGGTCATTCCCACGAGCGGAACTCCGCTGCTGGTGGATGGGATCGGGATCGTGCACGGCACCAGGCATCCAAAGGAGGCGGAGGCGTATTACGAGTACGTGACGACGCCCGAGGCGATGATCGCGGCTGCGGATTCGTTTCTGCGCATTCCCGCGCGAAAGGATATTCCCGTGTCGAAGCTTCCCTCCTGGATTCGCGAGGCGATGGCGCAAATCAAACCGATGCCGGTCGACCGCGAAGTGATGGCAGCGCATCTCGACGAGTGGATGAAGTACTGGGACGCAAACATCAGGAATCGCGGACAGCGACAGTGACCGCCGCGCTGCCGGGAGGGGGAGAGGGAGGGGGAGGGGGAGGGGGACGGGCGCGCAACGATAGCGGTGGGAATGAGAGTGGCCGAGGAGCGCTCGCGCTGCATGGTATCACCCGCCGCTTTGGCGAATTCACAGCAGTAGATAACCTTTCGGTAGATGTCGGTCCGGGCGAGCTGCTGGCGCTGGTCGGAGCATCGGGCTCGGGCAAGACAACTACTCTGCGCATCGCGGCTGGTTATGAGACTCCGGATAGCGGCAGCGTAACGCTGGGCGGAGTCGACATCACCAGGGTCGCGCCAGAGCGACGTGGGTTCGGCATGGTGTTTCAGCATTACGCACTATTCCCGCACATGCCGGTCGAGGAGAATGTGGCATTCGGCCTGGAAGCGCGGGGCGTAAGTAAAACGGAAAGATTGGACAAGGCGCGCGCCGCACTCGTCAACGTCGGATTGGGAGGCGCGGGAAGTCGTCCGATACAATCTCTCTCGGGAGGGGAGCAACAGCGGGTTGCGCTCGCACGCGCGCTGGTGATCGAACCGCAGGCTCTGCTACTCGACGAGCCACTTTCCAATCTCGACCCAACACTACGACAGGCGATGCGCGACGATTTGCGCGCGATGCTGCGTAGAGTTGGAGTCCCAGCGCTATTCGTGACACACGATCAGGAAGACGCATTCGCGATCGCGGATCGGATCGCCCTCCTGAAGAAGGGCAAGCTGCTGCAATCGGGGACACCGGAGGAACTGTATCACGCGCCAGCGTCGCGTGAGGTGGCGGCATTCATCGGACGAGGCAGTCTCGTGCCGGCGATCGACAAGGGCAGTACGGCTACGGTGAGCATCGGCGGTGTCACGCGGGACTTGAGCGTCACGCGACCGAATGGCTCTGCTCCGCACGTCGACAACGCATACGTTCTGCTGCGGCCCGACGCACTGGAGCTGTCTAGGGGAGCCGGGGTTTTTGCCTGGCGCGGTCGTGTCACGAACAGGCGCTTTGCGGGCGGAGTCGTTGTCTATCGCGTCCAGCTAACCGACGGCATCAGTGTCGAGATCGAATCTCAATCGGGCGACGCACGAGAGGATGAGAACGTCTCAGTCTCGCCCCTCAAGGGACCCTTTCCGCTGGTGCCTGCTTGAAGCGGTCTTTTGCTCGACAGAGCTGGCTCATTGCGCTGCCGGTGATCGCCCTCCTGCTGTGGACAGTGGTGTATCCGAATGCTGCCGTTATCGCGGGAAGCTTCGAGAATGGCCTCGGACACTGGCGTGAGTTCAGCGCCAGCCCCGCGGATCGGGAAGCACTGTGGACCACGCTCGTCATTTCGGTCGCGTCGGTTTTTGCTTCACTCGCTATCGGAGTGCCGCTCGCCTTCCTCCTCGGAAGATTCGAGTTTCCCGGCCGGAGACTTCTCCGCGCCGTTGCAACACTTCCCGCTGCGCTCCCTCCGCTGGTTGGCGTTATAGCATTTCTCTTTCTCTACGGCGAAAGCGGAGTCGTCACGCGTGTCGTGCAGCGAGCGTTCGGGATGGCCGAAGCTCCGTGGCGACTCAAAGGGGTTGGCGCGATCGTGTTCGTCCACGCCTACACGATGTACGTCTACGTTTTTCTGTTCGTCTCCGCCGGACTGGAGCGCTTCGATGCTACGCTCGACGAGGCCGCTTCCGGATTGGGCGCGAGCACGTGGCAAAGGCTACGACGAGTGACACTGCCACTTCTCATGCCGGCTGTCGCCGGATCGATGCTCCTCGTCTTCATGAATGCGCTGGGATCTTTTTCGGCGCCGTACGTGTTCGGCGGCGGGCTGCGTGTGCTTTCGACGCAGATTCTCGCCTCCAAAACGAATGGAGCAATGGGTCTCGCCTACGTCGAGACGACGGTGCTCGCCCTGAGCGCAGTCGCCGGCCTGGCGCTGTTCCGTTGGCTCGACCGAAAGCGCAGATACACTCTGGCCAGCAAGGGTGGACGCGCGAGGCGAACGATTCGCTCGCGACAGATTCAGATTCTGACCACGATCGCATCGGCGCTCGTTGTGATCGCGCTGGTGTTGCCGCATCTGATGGTGATTCTCGTCTCCTTCGCCCGCGACGGGGTCTGGACCACTCAGGTATTGCCGCCTGAATACACTCTCGAGAATTACCGGCGGCTCTTCTCCGAAAGTGAGCTGTGGAGGCCGATCACCAATAGCGTTTCCATGGCTTTGATCGCTACAGCGGGGAATCTCGTCGTCTGCTTCATCGCCGCATACCTGATCGTGTTCCGTCGGTTCGCCGGGCGCGGAATGCTGGAGCTGCTCGTCGCACTCCCATGGGCGATTCCAGCTACTGCCATCGCGCTCGGTCTCGCTGCCACCTTCAACAGGAACGATCTGCTGACCGGGAGAATCCTGCTCGTAGGCACATTCTGGATATTGCCGCTCGCCTACTTCATCCGTGACATTCCGCTCGTTGCATCAGCGGTGGAGTCTTCTCTCAGACAGATGGATGCCTCGCTCGAAGATGCCGCGCGCGGACTCGGCGCTTCCTGGCTGATGACGATGCGGCGCGTGATTCTCCCTGCAGCTCGGCCTGGACTGGTGGCCGGCGGATTGCTCGCCGCTGTGACAGCAGTTGGCGAGTTTGTAGCCAGTGTCGTGCTCTACACCCATTCCAATCGTCCGATCTCGATGGAGATTCTGGCTCAGCTTCGTGCTCTGGCATTCGGGACGGCGGCCGCGTACAGTGTTTTGCTGATACTGCTGGTGCTTCTGATGACGCTCGCCGCCAGATCCTTCGAGGAGAGACTTGCCTGATAAACCGGCCCGTCCGCGCGTTGTAATCATCGGCGGTGGATTCGGCGGACTCGCGGCCGCTCGCGCCCTCAAGCGTGCCAACGTCGATGTGACCCTGATCGACCGGACGAATCACTTCACGTTTCAGCCGCTGCTTTATCAGGTGGCGACAGCGGCCCTGGCGCCGAGCGACATCACCGCTCCGCTGCGGTACATCCTGCGTCGACAGAAGAACGCGGAAGTCCTGATGGCCGAAGCTCGCGAGATCGATGTTGCGCGTCGTGTCGTGCGCGTCGATGACGAGCTAAGGGAATTCCCATACGATTATCTGGTCGTGGCGGCGGGCTCTCGCCACGCGTATTTCGGCCACGATGAGTGGGAACCCTTTGCACCTGGCTTGAAGGCGATCGAAGATGCATCGGAGATTCGGCGGCGTTTTCTGTTGGCATTCGAGCTGGCGGAAAAATCCGACGACGAGCGCGAGCAACGGGAGTACATGACCTTCGTCGTCGTTGGCGGTGGGCCGACCGGAGTCGAGCTTTCGGGCGCATTCCCCTATATCGCGCGAAAAGCACTGGCGCCCGATTTCCGGAAGATCGATACGCGGAAGACGCGAGTGATTCTCGTCGAAGCCGGCCCTCGCATTCTGCCCACGTTTCCCGAGAGCCTGGCCGCGCGTGCCGCCAGAGATTTGAGAGATCTCGGAGTTGAGGTGCGGGTGAATTCCGCGGTTACGAACGTGGAGGCAGACGGCGTCTGGATCGGGGGCGAAAAAATCCGTGCGCGAACCGCGTTCTGGGCGGCGGGTAACAATGCCTCACCTCTCGGGAATCTTCTCGATGGCCCACGCGACCGTGCTGGCAGAATTCAGGTCAGTCCCGATCTCTCTGTTCCGGGTCATCCCGAAGTCTTCGTCGTTGGCGACCTCGCCACGCTGGTGCAGGATGGCCGGCCGATTCCGGGAGTAGGACCGGCCGCGATTCAGGAAGGCTCGTTTGCCGGCAAGAACATCGTGCGTGACCTACGTCATCAATCGCGAAAAAACTTCCATTATCGCAACAAGGGTGACCTCGCGACGATCGGACGATCGCGAGCGATCGCAGACTTCGGCTGGGTGCGATTCGGTGGGAGGCTGGCTTGGTTCCTCTGGCTGTTCGTCCACATCATGTACCTTGTGGGATTCCGCAATCGGATCGTAGTCTTGATAGAATGGGCTTACGCCTACTTCACCTACCAGGCCGGTGTGCGGCTGATCACCGACGTCGAGCGGTACAAGCCACCTGCAGCGGGCACGCCTTCTACTGAGAGGATCGATCGATGGGAACCAACGCTGATGACGTCAAAGAAGTAGATCCGTCGTCGGAGAAGGCGAGTCTGTGGGAAGATTTCGTCGACATTTTCTACACTCCGTCCTCCGTCTTCGCGCGGCGGAGCGATGGCAAATTCGGGATGGCGCTGCTGCTGCTGATCGTCGTCGGAACGGTTCTGTTCTTCGTCACGAAGAACGCGATGCAACCGATCATGGACGCGGAGTTTGCCAGACAAGGCGCGGCAGCGATGCGGAAGAACCCTAATCTCACCGCCGAGCAGCTCGCATCAAGCCGCGGATTCTTCGAGACAATCCAGCCGATCTTTCTAGCGGTCGTACTGACGATAAGCGTGTTTGGCACTGGTCGCGTGCTCTGGCTCGTGGGGAAGCTGTTCGACGCCAAGACGTCAGTCGCCGCGGCGATCATGATCGCGACCTACTCCGAGGTTCCCAGACTGGTGCAGATTCTGGTGAGCGCGGCGCAAGGACTCTTCATGAGTCCGGAGAAATTGAACGCCGCGAACAGCGTCGCCTTCAATCCGGCGCGATTCATGGATCCCGATCATACGTCCGCGGTTCTCATAGCGTTAGCAAGTCGCGTCGATCTGTTCACCATCTGGGTGACGGTACTGCTGGCGATCGGGATTCACGTCGTCGGGAAGATTCCGAAGCAGCAGGCAGCCATCGTCGCGGCGATTACCTGGGTGGTCGGGGGGTTGCCCGCGGTTCTGGGGGCGCTGCGGGCGGGGTAACTGTGGGAAGCGGGAAGCGGGAAGCGGGAAGACCCCTTTTCTTTAGCTCGCCACCTGCAACTCCGCCTTCCTGCCATCATCGATCCCGTACCCCAGCGCGATCGTCGCCAGGACCAGCACCGCCGATGTAAATAGCGGGACCGTTTTGCCGAAATGATCGTAGGAGAACCCCGCCCACAACGGAATGATGACGCGGGCCAGGCCGCCAAAAGTCTGCTGTACTCCCATGTACAATCCGCGCTCTCGGCTGGAGATCACTCGCGACAGCATCGACGTCACGCAAGGGAACGTAAATGCGGTGCCGAGCGGGATGAGCGCGACTGCAATGGCAAGGCTGACATATCCGCGCGCCAGCGGGAGAGTAGCGAGGCCCGTCCCGAGCAGCGTCAGACCGATTTGCGATAACCTTGCCTCGCCGTAGCGCTCGACCATTCGGCCAAGAATTCCAGCGCGCGTCACGACGGATATCACACCGACGTAAGTGTAAAAAATCCAGATTCGGTCTTTCCCAACGCCAAACCGGTCGGCGAGAAAGAGCGCCAGTATTGCCATCAGACCAGAGAACGCGCCCATCGCAATCGCATAGATCCAGATCAGGCGTGGCGCAGCCTCACGCGGATGGGTGATGACCTGGGCGATTGCCGCGCGCGATGCCCGCGGTTTTTTCTCGTGTGCTTCCGTCATGTCACGTGATTCACGCAGGAATCGCCAGGCAAAGAAAATGTTGATCAAACAGAGACTCGCCGCGGCGAGTCCTGGCCCGCTGCGTCCGAATCGAAGCGCAGCCGAGCCGAGCGCTGGTCCGATAGCGACGCCGACATTCGTCGCTGCGGAAAGCCAGCCGAGTGCTTTTGCTCGATGCTGCGGCTCGACAGAATCCGCGACATACGCCTGGATGACTCCCACGGTACCACCACCCGCGCCCTGCACGATTCTCGAGAGCAACAACAACCAAATCGACGTGGCATAGGCAAACACCAGATATGCGCACCCGGCAGCGGTCAGCCCGACGAGAAGAGCGGGTCTTCTGCCGTATCGATCGGAGAACCGTCCCCATATCGGCGCACTCAGCAATTGGGCCGCCGTAAACGCACCCATCAGAATCGCAACGATGAGTGAGCCTCCGCCCATCTCCCTGGCGTAGAACGGCAACAGTGGGATGATCATCAGCAATCCCACCATGTCGACGAAGTTCGTGACGATCAGCACGAACAGTTTGCCGCTCGCAACTCTCGAGACTCGACCGCGCATCGCTGACGGCACTATGCCTCCGCTTTGCCCAGCGCCGCCGGCGGCACGGCTCGTCCTACCACGCCGGCGAGGGCAATGATCGTGAGGGCGTACGGAATCATCTCGACGAATTGGGATGGAATCGCGTGGCTTCCCTGCAGTTGTATCTGCAGAGTCTCAGCCGCCGCGAACAGCAGGCAGGCCAGCGCGGCACGAATCGGATCCCATCGTCCGAAGATAACAGCCGAAATTGCGATGAAGCCCCTGCCCGCTGTCATCTGGTCGGTGAACTGGTGCTGGTCGAGCGCCAGATAAACACCGCCCAGTCCTGCCAGTATGCCGGAGATTGCAACCGCTGCGTAGCGAACACGCGTCACGCTGACCCCGACGCTCTCGGCGGCGTCGGGATGCTCGCCAGCTGCGCGCACTCGCAAGCCGAATGGCGTTTTGTAGATCACGAACGCCACCAACGGGGCGACCAGAATCCCCATCCAGAGGAGCGGGTTGTCGAAGCCGGCGGCCCTGATGTTTCCGCCAAAGCCCGCGACTCGCGGTGAGTTCGATGAGCTGGCGAAGAACAGCTTGAGGAAGAACCGAGTGACACCGATGGCAAGCAGGTTGATAGCAACACCCACCACTACCTGGTCCGCCCGATAACGTATGGTCGCGACCGCGTGGATGAGCGAGAAGATCAACCCCCCGAGGATTCCGCACAGCACGCCGACCCACGGACTTCCTGAATAATTGGTTCCGAGCACAGCGGCGAATGCCCCGCTCAGCATGAACCCCTCGAGCGTTAGGCTGACGATGCCAGCGCGCTCCGCAACTACTCCTCCGCTCGCCGCGAAGAGAAACGGAACGGCAATCCGTATCATTTGAGTCAGAAATGAGATTGGGTTCACGCGTCGGTCCGCCTTCGCGCGCCACGCAGGATTCCTCTCACCTCGGGCACGGCCATGGCGACCGCAAGAATGACGACGCCTTGCAGCACGTCCATCATCTGCTTCGGGACGAAGGCGTGGATCGCCAGCCCGCCCTGAGAGAGAGTCGCGAAGAAAAATGCCGCGATGAGAACGCCGAACGGATGGTTTCTGCCAACCAGAGCTACGGCGATTCCAAGAAATCCGGCCCCGCTCGCAAAACCATCCTCGTAGTAGTGCTTGTAGCCAAGGACGTAGTTGATCCCGCCGATGCCAGCGATCACCCCTGAAAAAGTGAGCGCGCGCATCCAGACTCGCCCGACGCTGATCCCTCCATACTCGGCCGCCGGAGGCTGGAGTCCGACTGCCCGCAGATCGTAGCCACCACGCGCGCGAAATAGATAGAACCAGACGACAAAGGCGACGAGCACGGCGACGACCAGCGCCAGATTTGCAGCTGACCCGTGGAATCGCGGATCCATGTCGGCCAGTCTTGGCAGCACACCGGCATGGATTTCCGGTGTGTGCAGCGTCTCAGGTACGTGCAGATGTCCGGCGATGAACCAGTTCAGCAGCGCCAGCACTATGAAGTTGAGCATGATGGTGACGATGACTTCGTGGGCGCCGAATCTCGTCTTGAGGTACGCGGGGACAGATCCGACCACTCCACCAGCAACACCTGCTGCGATCATGCAGATGGGCAGCGCCAACAGCAGCGGTGTTCCGACTGGAAGTGCGAGGCCGGTGAGCGCTGCCGCGAATCCTCCTGCGGCTAACTGGCTTTCTCCGCCGATGTTGAACAGACCGGCGCGCAATCCGAACGAAACTGCCAGACCAGTAAACGCGAGGGTCGTCGCCTTGTAAAGAACCTGGCCGAAACCGTAAGCGTTGCCCCACGTTCCTTCGAGGAGCAGGCGGTAGACTGCGGCGGGCGACTGACCATAGCTCAGAATCAGGAGATCACCGCAGATAAGAGCGACGAGGAGCGCCACGAACGGCGGGATCAGCGCCTCTTCGGCGCGCTCCCGCCACGGCGTACCGGCAAGTGCTGGCTTCGCGCCGATCGGCTGCGTTACCGTGCTCACGCCGCAGTGCCTTTCTTCGTGCCGATCATGTACTCGCCCAACACCTCTTCGCTGGCTTCGCTGGCGGGCATTACGACCGCGAACTTGCCGCGATACATCACCGCAATACGATCGGCGAGCGCCAGCACTTCATTCAGCTCCGCACTGACGAGAAGGATGGCCTTACCCTGCGAGCGTGCGTCAAGCAGCTGCTTGTGAATGAACTCGATTGCACCGACATCCACCCCGCGCGTCGGCTGAGACGCGAGCAGAACGGAAAAGCTGCGCCCCATTTCTCGGGCGACGACGACTTTCTGCTGATTGCCGCCAGACAACGCGCGGGCTGCAAGCGCCGGATTGGGAGGTCTGATGTCGAACGACGATATCTCGCTTAGCGCGTTTTCCATCACCCGGTCGCGGTCGATAATTCCGTGGTCGGAGAAATGTTTCTGCACGCCGAGGATGAGATTGTTGGCGACAGTGTACTCGAGGATGAGTCCGCGTCGATGTCTGTCCTCGGGGATGTGCGAAAGACCGACATCGTGTCGCTGCGCGACGCTGCGGTGAGTAACCTCGTCGCCATCTATAAGGATTGTTCCGGCAACGACTGGTCGGAGTCCGGCCAGCGCTTCAACGAGCTCCGTCTGACCGTTTCCCTCGACGCCGGCGATCCCCAGGATCTCTCCGGGCTTTACGCTGAAGCTGACATCATCGATGACGCGGATTCCACGTGACCCAACGACGCTGAGATCGCGTACTTCGAGACCTCGACTCGGCTGCGCAGGTGTCGCGCGCTCGATAGGCTGCACACGCCTGCCGGCGGACAACGATACTTCGCGCCCGACCATGAGGCGCGCGATTTCTGCCGGTGTCGTTTGCGACGTCTTGATGCGCGCGACCGTTTGGCCCGCGCGCATGACAGTAATCGTATCCGAGAGGTCGACGACCTCGTCGAGCCGATGCGTGATCAACACGATGGTGTCGCCTTTGTCGCGCAAGCGTCGGAGCACGGTCCACAGCTCACGAACCTCGGGCGGAGAAAGAACGGCGGTCGGCTCGTCGAGAACGAGAAGCTTCGCCCCACGGAACAACACCTTCAGGATTTCGACGCGTTGCGCTTCACCGACCGAGAGATCGGAGATGAGCCTTTCGGGGGCGATGACGAGCCCGGTTTCATTGGAGAGGGCGCGCACATCTCCGGCTGCGCGCGGATAATCCAGGACGACGCCCCGCGTCTTCGGCTCGCATCCCAGCACCAGGTTTTCAGCCACCGTCAGCGTTGGCACGAGCATGAAGTGTTGATGAACGATGCCGACCCCGGCGGCGATCGCTTCGCTGGTCGACCATCCTGTTACATCACGGCCATTTACCTCGACGCGACCCGCATCCGGCTTCATCAGGCCGCCGAGTATCCGCATCAGCGTGGACTTGCCGGCGCCGTTCTCGCCGACGAGGGCATGGATCTCTCCGGGAATCACCTCCAGCGTCGCGCCGCGATTGGCTCTGATGGCGCCGAAGGATTTGTCGATGTCCAGCATCCGGATGGCCGGAAACTGGGAAGCGGGAAGCGGGAAGCGGGAAGCGGGAGCTGGAGGAGTTGGGAGAGCCGCGGAAGCGGGGAATCCAGATTGATTCCCCGTTTCCCCCGTCCCGCTTCCCGCTTCCCGGTTCATCTCGTGCTGGGCACCTTGATGCGTCCGGCGATTATTTCCTGCTTCAGCTCCTCGACGCGCGCGCGCGCGCTGTCGGGGATGAGCGCACGATTGCGATCGTCGTAGATGTATCCGACGCCACCTTCTTTCAGGCCAAACGAGTATATCCCGCCCTTGAAGGTGTGGTTCTGCACTCTTCGAATCGCGTCGAACGTCGCGGTGTTCACGCCCTTTACCATCGACGTGAGCACGTGTCCGGGCGCTTCGTCGTTCTGATCGGAGTCCACACCGATCGCGAGCTTGTTGGTCGCGCGCGCGGCTTCGAAGACTCCCTGCCCGGTCGAGCCGGCGGCGTGGAAGATCACTTCCACGCCTTGATTGTACTGGCTCAAGGCGAGCTCTTTCCCCTTGCCCGGATTCTTGAACGCATCGGGCGTGACGCCCGCGTACTGTGCGATCACCTGGCAGTCGGGGCAGACTTTCTTCACACCGGCGCGATAGCCAGCCTCGAATTTGTGAATGAGAGGAATGTCCATCCCGCCCACGAATCCCACCTTCTTGGAGTGGCTGACAAGAGCGGCGAGTGCACCGACCAGATACGATCCTTCCTCTTCGCGAAACTTGAGTGCGGCGACGTTTGGTGGCGGTGGAATGACATTCCCATTCTTGTCAGTCGCCAGCGCGTAATCGATTCCGGCGAACGCGGTGTTGGGATACTCCTTCGCCAGGTTGGCGAGGTCGTCGGTGAAGATGAAGCCAACTCCGATAACGAGATTCATCCCCTCAGCGGCCAGTAGCCTCAGGCCTGCTTCGCGATCCGCTCCCTCACCGGGCTCGATGAACCGGATGTTCGAGCCGAGGAACTTCGTGGCACTGTCTGCTCCGGCATACGCACCATCGTTGAACGATTTGTCGCCTCTGCCACCAACATCCAGGACGATTCCGATGCGGACCGGCGATGTCTCGTTCCCCTCGGCGATGGCGCTCCGACGGGTGAACAGGAGAGCGATGTGTACGGCGAGCAGCAGGGAGGCGACGATGATCAGCTTTCTCATCCGAACAGAAGAATCGCCCAGAACACA
>Ga0137371_10001865_pt1 | contig 16823 bp, 16 predicted proteins | sample SagtaG_7_FD_104919 | JGI IMG/M metagenome (GOLD analysis project Ga0137371, IMG submission 104919) | Vadose zone soil microbial communities from Sagehorn Ranch, Mendocino, California, USA - Sage1_R_40_16 metaG | ecosystem: Environmental > Terrestrial > Soil > Vadose zone | place: USA...
AACTTGCGCATCTTCACGGACTTGCCGTTCTTGTTGACCGTAACGAGCTTGGACAGCTCCTTCTGGACTCTGGCCTCGAAGCTGGTGCTCCCCTTGGGCCTACCCTTCGGGTTTCCGGACTGGCCAGGCTTGAAGTGGAACTGCTTGGGCGGCTTCTTATTGCCGACTTCATAAGCCGCCTCGCCTCCATCGGTCGGCGGTCGGCCGCCCTTGCTGGCTCTGTCGGCTTCGCCTTGATCAGACATCACACCACCTCTTTGATCACGCTCGAGGGGCGGTCGATGAAGGGAGACGGTGCGCAAGCGGCGTCACGCGCGATCCCCAAAAATCGCACGAGCGCCGACAGAATTCTGCGTTCTACGCCAATTATCCCGCGATCCACTTTCATCAACCCCCCGTTCAACTCGTCACTGGGGCGCCGCGGCGAGTTGCTCAGGTCAGAGAGCACACGCGCGCGACGACGCCCTTAGGCACCGCCGCCTCGGTGACCCTCCTGGTCCTGCGAGGCAGAGATGATTCGGAGAGGACCAAGCCTCTCAAAAGCCGAGCGCCACTCCGCGAGTCTTCTCAGCAGGGAGCGGGCGAATCGAAGGGTCCGCAGACTCAGTCGACCGGCGCCTGTGAAATACGAGCATCCAACCGGCCCGTCAAGTATCAACTCCGAGCGGGACGCGAGACAGTCCACATCACGCTCGCTGCCCGGGCTTGGCCGCCCCGGCGACGATCTTGGCGTGTGTGTCAGTCCCGCCCGGTCGATCCCATGCCGAGCTTGTTGCGCGCATACCATTAAAGCTCTCGGCGGTGGGCAGGACCACGATGGGGTGGTCGGAAAGCTCGGCGAGGACCAAGCGGCCGAGGCCCGTAATCGACGTAATAAATTGGCAGATGAACTATTCGCACCCCGGCGTCAGATCGCGCCGAGGGCTTCGCCCTCAGCTTTTCACGTCTCTCGGAACGGCTCGGTGATTTCGCCCACTGACCTTCCCTGTTCCGCCTCTTTGGCTCCCTGTTCCGATCAAGGGAGTGGTGCCGGTAACTTATTCTAATTCCAACGTTTTACCGCTACGGGAAGGGCGCCAGAACCCCAAAATTGGCGATTCTCCCTGTTAATCTCCCTGATAGCAGGGAGGAGACCGGTTCGATCCAGACTGAGTCCTCAGCCACCCAGTCCGGTCTCTGTGGTGTGAGCTCCGCGTTTGAAAGAATCCTCGACATTTCCGTCAGTTAGGCGGGTACGCCCGAGTCTCTGGCCATGGATTCTCAGATTCTCGGCGCTGGACCAGCGGTTTTCGGGCACCAGTCTCTGCTCGGTAATTTTCAATATCCGTGTGGGAACGCGAGAGACTGGTTCGACAGGGAGCAGAGACCGGTTCGTTGGGTCTCGTGTCCCGAGCAGAACCCGGTAACACGATGAGTCGTCGCGCATTAAGCGCCCGAAGCGCATCATCCCATCGACGTTCGCGATAGGCGACGAGTCCTTCCTGATACCTGTCCCGTGATGCCAACCGTTCCGGCGTGAGCTCGCCCCTGCGTCCAAGCACCTCAAACACGACCTTTGGCCGGGTTTGACCCGCGACTACGATCCGATCGACCTCCCGAACCTCGAGCGTGGTACGCGCCGCAGCGATCGTTCTTTCGCACACCAGATTGCGGGTGCCGTACATCTTGTTCGCGCCCTCCAGGCGCGAGGCGAGATTCACTACGTCGCCCATCAAGGTATAACTCATCATGACGTCAGAGCCGATGCTACCGACCAGAGCTTCACCCGTCGCAACGCCTATCCGCAAATCGCATTTCTCCATCGGCGTGCCGCGCACGCCCAGCAGCTCGGGAATTTCCCGACGCAACGTCGTGATGCGCTCGATCATTTCCAGGGTGGCCAGGCATGCAAAGCGGGCATGATCAGTCTCGCCAACGAATGGAGGGCCCCAATAGGCCATGATGCCATCGCCAATGTATTTGTCGATGATGCCGCGGTTGGTCCGGATCGGTTCGGACATGATTGAAAGGTAGCGGTTCATGACCTTGACCAGACCTTGCGGCGTCATGCCCTCGCTCAGGCTGGTGAACCCCTTCAGGTCGCAGAACAGCACTGTCATCACCGCGCTGACCCTCCGCTGCGGTCAAGTTTGGGCGATCGATCAACCCTTCCACGACGCGAGGATCAATGTATTTGCCAAAAGTTTCCCTGACGCGCTGGTTATCGCGCAGTTGCACGACCATTCGGTTGAACGCGCCGGCCAGTTGCCCGATTTCGTCGGCCGTCGTTACATCGATGGATCGATCGAGGTGGCCCGCCTCGACCGCGCGCGTACCCTCCAGCAATTGCCGCATAGAGCGAATGATGCCACCGCTGACAAGGTTGGCGAAAATCAATCCGACAATCGCGGCAAGCAGCGTCGCGATCGCCGAGATCAGGACCGCCTGAGTCTGCTCCGACCTGATCGTCGCGATAGCGCCATAACTCACTTTCACCATCTCAGCGCGAATGGCGTCGATTTTTTCATCGAGTTCGTCGCGGAGCATGTCGGCTCGAGCCAGGCCGCGTCTCACCGCTGCGAAGTCTCGCGCATCAAGTGCCAAGAGCGGTTCTCCCGACTCCTGCTTCAGATGACGGCGGGCGTCGCTCATCAGGCTGTCGATCCGGCTGTCGATGCGCGCCAGCGCCGCGTTATCCGAGGGCGTACTTGTGTCTTCGATGACCGCGTTGAGGAGCTTGCGCGCAGCCTGCGCCTCACTGTCAACTTCGGCGTCCTTCGTGTCGTATAGCTGCTTGCGAGCCTTGTACCCTACCTCATCGGGCGGTTCCTGCATCTTTGCGATCACCATACGCCGGAGCGCGATAGCCCTTTCAAGCGACAGAATATTGATCCGCGACAAATGCGCGTTGGCCGGAATGTACCTTGTCGTCAGCTCATCGAGCAGATGACCCACCCGCCCAACCATCACCATCGACAGAACAGATGTCGCCACCATCAGGATGATCAGCCCGACCGCGATGGCGACAATCCGCCGTCTGATCGACTGCTTGATCATCGATCCGGATAACTTCTTTAGCTTCTGAAGAGTGAGCGTATTTGAAATATCTCTTGGCCCCTAATTTCGCCGGCCACATGAGCAATAACCGGCACCTATTGGGGGCTTACAGTATTCTATTTTTCCTTCCGGTTGAAGGGTCCGCGACTTCCGGTCCGAGCACCGATCGGCCGTACTTGGCGTCGAACCGCACTCCTGCTCCCGGAGGAAAACTAGCCATTGCGGCGAGCCGTCCGCACCACCGATTTTGACCCACAGCGGACTTGTGCTCGCTGGGGGCACGCTGGCACGTGGTCTTCTTATCAGCATGAGCCCGAGCTGGCATCGCTAAGCCCAAGAGGACGGCCGCCACCGCTCTACTCGCTGCCCTCCGTTGCCCTGCGGGTCGCCAGTGGGGGAATGGGCGCGTCGCCAAGTTGGTGGCGCGCCCGATCCATGCGACCTAATAGCACGGCGGATAAGGAGAATAACCGCAGGCTCGCTGGCCATAATAGTACGCGCCAGCGGCTGCGCCTGCCGCCGCCGCGCCCGCGCCATAAGCTACGCCACGACGGTATGTTCTTCGGTCAACCCTTCGGTTGACGCCTGCGACGCTGCCCGGCGTTGCCGGTCGTCCCACTCGAGCATCAGCACGGTCGAGTGACATCACCACGCTTGTTTCGGGTGACCAACGAAGTGAGAAGGGCGCTGCAGTCAAAAGAGCGGCGCCAACGATAATCCCAAGCATACTGAGCTTCTTCATGATCAGTCTTCTTTGTGACAAGCAGGTCCGAAAAACGGATCGTACGACCCTCGCTATGGACGTTCCTGATCACGGCGTGATCTCCGGAAGAACCCGACAAGCGTGGCGTCGATGATCGACATATGCTTCCGTCCTTCCGGAGGGAAAGTCCAGATCGATGTTGCCCCCTCTTATCTGTCAAAATTCCCAGCTAGCCCTGTGCCCGTCTACCCATAACAATATTGGCGGTCTCGTACGTATGCGGGTTCGTACGCACGCGAGCCTCCGTTCTTGCAGATTCACAAGAGGAGAAGAAGCAATGCTCAGGTTGATTGCCGTTGCCTTTGCTCTGACCTTGGCGTCATCAGCACAGGCTTTGCCGCCCGTATCCCTCTATCAGCCAGACAAACTGGTCATTCAAGTCCGCGAAGCATGCGGCGCCGGTATGCACCGCGTAAATGGTGTCTGCGTGAGAACTCACGCCCGCCGTGCCGCCAGCAGGTGCGCCCGCGGAGTGACTTGCTAGGCCACGGAACCGGCTGGGACGCTGGGTCCCGTCCTATGAGCGTGCGGGCTAGCATCAATACGCTGGCCCGAGGTCGCGTATTGGCACGAAGCTGCCGATCCGGTGTGTCCGCATCTGTCGCTTTCGAGGGTGCCGGGAGAGTTTCTGCTGAAGCTGATCAACCTAGTAATCGTCGCTGCGATTCTTGCGCATGCTTCCAAGATCGGCTCGCACACAGCGCTCCGTTCCCCGGCGTCTAGGACGGTTGTGTACTGCTGCTTTCAGTGTTTCGAAGGACAGCAGACCTGACGTAACATTTGGTGTCATGCGGATCGTTGTCGGCCGCCACGGTAATGAAAACGCAAGTGGGGGGATTTTCGCGGAGGCGCTCATGTCGACGCGTATTTCGCGGGGAATCCGGTTCTTCGGCCTTGATGTCTTGGAATGGCTAATGCTAGTAGCGGCGATTTTGCTGATCTCAATCGTCGTCCTTGTGGTCTGAGAGGATCGATAAGGCGCGCGTAAGGAGGTTCAGCAGGCATTGGGGTTATCGAGTCCGAAGGCGGAGCAATGCCGACATGTCCTTTTGTCGAGGAGAACAGACCAATGATGAAAACTCTCATGGTAGTTGGCGCCGCGGTGCTGCTTTCCGCATCTGTGGCGACCGCACAGCAGCGCAGCCAAGCGGGGGCGTGTGCAAGCGATATAAAATCGAAGTGTGCCGAGTTTAAGCCCGGCGAGGGCCGCATCCGCGCGTGCGTGAAAGAACACCTCACGGAATTTTCCAAACCGTGTCAGGACAGGTTGGCGAGGGTCGCCGCTACCGCCAAATCATGTAAGGCGGATGTAAAGGAAAGCTGCGCTGGCAAGAAGCGCGGCAGGGGTCGCCTGGTGGCCTGCATGAGAGAGGCGCTCGGCAATCTCAGCGACCCGTGCAAGGACGCGCTCGCGAAGGCAGTCGCTCGACGGTAAAAATAGGCGCCGGTCGTCGCGGCGGGCGCACGCAAACCCGAGCGGTCGAGGCCGATCGAGTGCATTGGTTTTGTACCCGAAGGGTTCTCTGCCGCCCTCTCGTTGGTGGATCTTGGGAGAAAAGTTAAGTTGCGAAGTGGGCCTACACGTCGGTACGCAGGCCGCCAATCTCCCGAAACCAGCGATGACTTCCGTTTGGCTGATGGAAGACCGCTTTGGTATGCGTTCCTCAATGACCCCAACGTCCTGACGGCGACGGATGCGAATAGGTGGCGCGATATTCCGCCAGCCAGCACGCCGGTGGCACGTGCCGCAGCCATGCCAGTCCGCTTCTGCGCCCCATCGAATCGTTCAAGCGTGACGCCCCATTTCGAAAAAGTGGGACCGATACATCAAGGTCAATCGCACCGCCGCTCGGCCAGCATCAGCACGCCCCCCGCATCGCGCTAGCATGCCGAAGCCGGCGTCAATGTCGATTGGTACGGTCCTGCCTTCCTCAAGTAGTGACCAAGATCCTCAGTAGTGACCGGGGATAGGCTGGCCCGCGCCCAGACCCTCGCTAGCACCCTTGGGCCACGGCTGCGCCTTGGGGATTTTCGGCAGGTCCATGTCGACCTTCTTATAGGGGATGCTGTCGAGCAGATGCCGGATCAGGTTCAGCCGCGCACGGCGCTTGTCGTCGGCCGGGACGATGTGCCAGGGCGCCTCTGGCGTGTGGGTGGCCCTGATCATGCGCTCGTAGGCCGCCGCGTAGTCCCACCAGCGCCGCACCGATTCGGTGTCCATCGGGCTCAGCTTCCAATGCTTGACGGGGTCGTTGATCCTGGCCTCGAACCGGCGCCGTTGTTCGTCCTGGCTCACATCGAGAAAATACTTGCGCAGGATGATGCCGTTCTCGACTATCATCTCGCGCTCGATCGTGGGGGCCAGCGCCAGGAAGCGCTCGTACTGTTCGTTGGTGCAGAAGCCCATCACTCGCTCGACCCCGGCCCGGTTGTACCACGAGCGGTCGAAGAGGATGATCTCGCCCGCCGCCGGGAACTGCGCGATGTAGCGCTGAATGTAGACTTGGGTCTTCTCGCGGTCGGATGGTACGGGCAATGCGACGTGCCGGTAGACGCGCGGGCTCGTGCGGGCAGTGATCCGGCTGATCACGCCGCCCTTGCCCGCCGTGTCGCGGCCCTCGAAGACCACGATGACGCGTGCCCCCTTGGCTTTGACCCAGGTCTGCAGGCGGGTAAGCTCGACCTGGAGCTTCGCGAGCTCTTTCTCGAATTCCTTGCGGCTCATCTTGCCGGACGCGACCGTTGCCTCGGTTACTGCCTGCTTCTTCCGCTTGCCTTTCGCCATCTTGCCAATGCTCCCTTAGCTGCTACTCGAAACGACAGTCTGGCGACGAACCCACGATTGCGCCCAAATGAACCGCTGATGCTCAAAACCTCTAGTCAGTCGTTGATATCTCGAGCCTACGTCTTAATGTTCTCCGCAGCACTTCAAATATGACCGCAGTAGACCATCCGAATAACAGCACCCCGTTCATTGCAGTTATCGGGCCGAGTAGTCGCCAATTCTCCACCGGAGTTACGTCGCCGTACCCAAGGGTCGTGTAGTTGACGAATGCAAAATAGACGAGATCGGTACCCCCTGGCGCGACATCCACGATCCGATATGCAAGAGACCAAACGATCACTTCGAACCCATGCGTAATCATTAAGATCGACACGGTCGGAATCATGACAGCTATCAAAATCAGGGAAGGATACGATCCAGCCTGCGCCCCCTTTGCTTGGGCGACACGCACTACGATCATCATCACAAGTGCGTGGATAGCAATGTTGATTACGCTGACGCTGCCTCCAACCAACAATTGAAGGAACATGCTACCTCACAACCCAGACAGGACGCATCCTTGAAATGCGATTTCGATTCTCATTCCACTAATTCCGGGGCGGCAAAAGGTAAAGCGTCATGGCAAAAATCACGTACACGATAGAGACAAGGGCGCCGACGAACCATGCTGAACGGCCGGTGCTGGTCACCAGGGAGGCGACCATGGTTCCGATAAGCATCATCGCCACCGCACCTGGCCAGAATTGCAGGTTCATTGGCATTGGACCGACAATGTAACTTGCAAGGACAAGGACAGGTGCGACAAAAAGGGCGATTTGGGACGCACTTCCAAGCGCTATGCCGACGCTCAGGTCCAGCCTGTTTTTGCGAGCGGCGGATAACGCTGAAACCATCTCAGCAGCACCACCCACCAGCGCGACAATGATGAAGCCGACGAACGCGGGAGCGATCCCGAGCACAATTGCCGCCTGTTGCACCGATTCGACGAAGATCTCGCTGACCAGCGCGACCAGCACGGTGACGCCTGCCAGCGTCGACAACGCCAGGCCCAATGTCCACTGCACTTCGTCGGGCTCCGCATGATCCAGACTAACAAAAAACTCACGATGTGTGCTAAGTGAAAACAACAATCCCAATGCGTAGATGCCGATGAGCAGCACGGACAAGCCCATGCTCAGCACTTGGGTAAATGCCGCAGCAGTCGCACCGGTATCGGCTTCGGCGAGCACCGAGGGAATCAGCATTGCGATCGTTGCCACAAAGAGCAGGCCGGCCTGGAGACGCGCATTATTCCGGTTGTATTCCTGCACGTGATGCTTGAGGCCGCCAACCAGAAACGAAATCCCCAACATAAACAGTGCGTTGGTGACGATTGCTCCGGCTATGGAGGCTTTCACAAGCACATATTGCCCGGCGCGCAAGGCAGCCAGTGCAATGAGCAATTCCGTCAGATTTCCCAGCGTCGCATTGAGCAGACCGCCGATCATATCCCCTGTCTTGGCGGCAACGGATTCCGTGGCGCGGCTCAGCAAAGCCGCTAATGGCACGATGGCCGCAATGGAAAGCAAAAAAAGGAGTGTATGCGCTTCGGGGTCTAGTATTTGTGCGGTCAATACCACAGGAACGACCGCCAACAGCCATAGCAAGGGGCTGTACCGAATTTCTTTGAGTAACGGAGTAACGATTGCTGCCGTCACCGATGACACACCGTCTAGCAACGCTTGCCTTGCGCATACCGCCGCAATATAGAGCCTATATCACGTGGAACCGGCGGCAGCTGGTGCCGATCGACGTCACGTTTCGAGCATCAGGCGCACACTGACAATTCCCGCACCTCGGTATAGCGGCTGTATCCAGATCTGAGTGCAGATCTATCCGGTTCCCGACGCCAAAGCACCTGTCATTTTTGACAGATGGAAATTGTTAGCGCTGCACTCAATCATCCATGATTCGGGGCTGGACAGTTCAGGCGCCTGTCACGGTTGGGCTCTCCAGCTACCTGGAGAGCGTGCCGGTTCTCCATGGGAAAGACGCCAGGATGAAGGAGCAAATACCCGCAACTATCACCGACTGCGCAAAGAGTGCACTAGGATTTGGCCTCGCTAGTTGGGTTGTCGCCGCTCTTATCTGCCCTGCGCTACATATCGACTATAGCAATACCAGACAGTTATTTGTTCTAGGAAGCGGCGCCGGCATTGGCGCGGTGCTGAGCTACATCTTTCGAGAAGGCGATCGGTTTGCGACTCACAAGTGACGCCGAGGGACATCTGGGATTCGTTTGGCCAGCGGCCTTGCGTCGCCAAGGGCAATATGGTCTATCCCTTCGGCTTTCGCAGATAATTCCGAGATCACCGTCGCTTATTTTCAACTAGGCACTGCAGTCTTACTCAGAATTGCGAAAACTGATATAATTGCGAAAACTGATATAAAGGGCTTTTTTCCACGGCTGGCGCGATTTGCCTTTACGAGGTGGCCACTGCGTCCGAGATCCGTGCTATGAGATTGACGGGCTGGCCGCATTCCCCGAATGCAGAGCTTTCGGGTCTATCGGGTGCTTGTGCAACGCGTCAAGGTTAGTATTGTCGAAGTCGACGAGACAATCCTTCGAGACTGGCAAAAGCGGAGTAGCCTGGCAATGCTCGACCCGATCCATCAGTTTCAGATTGTGAAGCTCCTCACAATCGTAAAGCTCGGGTCCCTGGAGATCGCAATCACGAACTCCGCGATTTATATGATGCTCTCCGTCGCGTTTATTTGCATCTTCCTGATCATCCCGACTCGCAAACGCGCGCTCGTACCAGGGCGGCTGCAGTCGGCGGCGGAGATGGTCTACGAGTTCGTAGCCGACATGATTCGCGATACAACGGGAGAAGAAGGAATGCAATTTTTTCCATTAGTATTTACGCTTTTCGGTTTTATCCTGATTGCAAACGTCATGGGATTGATCCCATATGGTTTCACCGTCACCAGCCATATCATTATTACCGCCGCGCTTGCTCTGTTGGTCTTCATTACGGTCATCGTCGTCGGTTTCTGGAAGAACGGCTTTCGCTTCCTCAAGGTATTTGTGCCAAGCGGCATTCCTATGTACATTTTGCCGCTGGTTAGCGCGATCGAGGTGATGTCTTTCTTCACGCGCCCGCTCTCCCACAGCGTGCGACTGTTCGCGAATATGTTGGCCGGTCACATCACGCTCAAAGTGTTTGCGGGCTTCATAACAATGCTGGGCGCATTCGGTGCACTAGGTATCCTGGGTGCGATTGTGCCTCTGATGCTTACCATCGCGCTTACGGCGCTCGAGCTGCTGGTGGCGCTGTTGCAGGCTTATGTATTTGCTATTCTTACTTGCATCTATCTAAAAGATACCCTTCATCCGGGGCACTGAGGATCGCTGCCTGCTTCTGGAGGGGGCCTCGTCGCTGTAAGGACCGATTTGCCCGGTGTGAATCGAACCGTCCGATCCGACCTGTGAATTTTGCCAAATAGCAAATGTCAGGCTGGCTTGGGAAGCTCGCGCCGGTCTATTGGCGCGGCATGATCGCGCTCATTGGCGTTTAGGCACCGGATGTACGATTATGTCGAGTTCGATGCACTTGGATCATACCGCGGCTAAATCCGGCCAGCCGGTCGTTATTAAAAAATACCGCAATCGGCGGCTCTATAATGCCAGCATCGGCGCTTACGTCACGCTGGATACACTTGCTGGCTTGGTAAAACAAGGTGAAGAGATCATCGCCTATGATCTCAGCACCGGAGCGGATATCACTCGTTCCGTGCTCGCCCAGATCGTGCTGGAGCAGGAGAACAAGGAAGGGCCGAGTTTGCTACCAATCGCCTTCCTGCGTCAGCTCATCCGCTTTTACGGCAGCAGCGTACAGATGCTCGTTCCTTGCTATCTCGAAATCTCGATCGAATCGCTGGCCCGCGAACGAAAGAAGGTTCGCCGACAGATGTTGGAGCTTTTCGATGCCGGCGTATTCGGCCCTCTCGAAGAACAAGCGCGTCGCAACATTGAGATGCTGGAGCACATATTTTTCATTTTCACTCTGTTCGCTTCCGGCAGGGGCGGCTCGGTCGGCGAAGACAAATAAAGCCGGTTGGGTTTATCGATTCGCGACCATCGATAATTCAGTCCAACTTTTCAGCGCGGATAGGGACGGAAGCCCTCAGCGTCGTACGACCGACGGCCGACTCGATGTCGAGCCGACCCCCGATCCGACGCAGGCGCTCGCGCATGCTCGCGAGGCCGACTCCCGGTACGGCACCGCGGCTCGCGGTTTCCCCGATCACGCGGCGCACGTCGGCACTTTCGGACATGCCTTTGCCGGTGTCCTCGATGGTCAACACGGCGCTCTGCCCGGCGTTGCCGGTCTGGCGGTCCAAGCGAATGACTGCCGTCTTGCTGCTCGAGTGGCGTGCGATGTTGCCGAGGCCTTCCTGGACGACGCGAAATAGAACCAGCTCCGTCTCGGGAGCGAGCCGGTCGATGTCGGGCGAGATCTCGAGATCGACGGCGATGCCAGTGCGATCCACGAACCCGTGGACGAAATTGCCGAGAGCCAATCCCAGACCGGCCTCATCGAGCAGCGGCGGATGCAACAAATAGGATACCGTACGGAGTTCGCGGATCGACTGCTGGAGGACGTCCTCTAGCTGCTGAAATTCCTTTCGCGCGCCCTCCGGCAGCTCGCTCTCGATGCGGCCGGCGATCAGCGAGGCGGCAATAAGGTTTTGACCGGTGCTATCGTGCAGGTCGCGCGCGATCCGCCGTCGCTCGTCGTCTTGCGCCCGCACCACCGACGCCGCGAGATCTCGCGTCGTACGCTCGGCGCGTTGCAGTTCGTCGATCAAGGCCCCTAGCAACAGAAAGGGGATGGAAAGGCCGGTCAGGAACAGCTGCAGCGCCAAGACGCCGTGTTCCGACTCTTGGCCCGGGAACAGACCACCCCCCCGCAACGTGCGCCAGGTCAGGATGACCGCGACGACCAGGATAGCTGCGCTCGCTCCCTTCTCCCCGAAGCGAACCGCCGACAATATCACGACAGGCAACGGCAAGAGCAGCACCACGGGAAGCAGGTTGCCGGTTGCGAGCCCCCCGGCCGCCGCGGCGGTAAGGATGCAAACGCCCACGAGAGCCAGCGCGACCACGGCGGGCTCGAGGTGACGGCGCGCCGGCTTCCAGTGCGTCCATCCCGCGCGATCTGAGTACCAGATCATGAACACCGGACCGAGCGTCAAATTCGGCAGCGCATTCGCAAGATACCAGTGAGAATAGAAGACCCAATATTCCGCGAAAGATCCGCCTCCCAAGATCGGCACGAATGCGCCGCCCAGAGCGGCAACGGCGGGGCTGAAGCCCGCGGCGATCACGATGTACAGCGAGGCCTTCCGGAAATTTCCGAACCAGGGCGGGTCGCCCACGAAGCGGCGCACCGCATAGGCGTTGAGGAGCGCCACCATGCAATTCGTCGCAAATGCCACGACCAGCTGCGATGGCGGCATCCCGACCCCGAGTTCCGCAATCGCGTGCGCGGGGAAAGCAGCAGCGATGTAAACCCACCAATCCCGCCGCGGAACGATCAGAAGCGCGCAAAAGAGGACGACGTTTGGGGGCCAGAACAGCGCGAAAATCCGATCGGAAAGCGTTCCGATGTAAAAGGCTGCTTCCGCGCCAAGAAAATACGCAAGCGCAACCAGGACCGGACCTTGCAGCGATACCGCCGCCTGTCGCACTCGCTCCCAAGGCGTTCGTGCAGAGATGTCTGCATTTTTCAAGAGCCGCGTCGACTCGCTTCGACCCGGTTCCAGCTGCTCAGAAACGCCCATAGCGACCATGCCATACCAGCACGCCAGCGGACCGCAATCATTATACCAAAATACTTTTCTTGCCGCGAGCTAGTTCAAGGCTCCACGAGCTTGTTGCGGATGGCATACCGGACGATTGCCGCCGTCGATGTGAGATTGAGCTTACGCATCGCCGTTGCGCGGTGACTCTCGATCGTCTTGACACTCAGGCCGAGAATTTCGCTGATTTTCCGGTTGCTGTAACCCTCTGCGATCAATTGCACGACTACGCGCTCCCGCGGCGACAACGACACCCCGGGCTTTTCGTGATGCGCCGCAAGGAAGGCTTCGAGCAATTGTTCCGATAGTTTTCCGGTGAAGAACGGCTTATGATGCTCGAGAGACTCCACTGCCGAGATCAGGTATTGCCTGGCGTCCGATTTGAGCAGGTAGCCGCGCGCACCAGCCTCGAGCACTTCGCGCATCAGAACATCGCTGTCGTGCATCGTGAAGATCAGCACTTCGGCAGTCGGTACGCGCGAGCGGATCTGACGCGTGACTTCGACTCCGTTCATCATCGGCAGCGAGTAATCGATGATGGCAATGTCAGGATTGGTCTCGACCGCCTTGACGATCGCTTCCTTGCCGTCCGAGGCTTCGGCAACGACTTCCCAACCCTCATGCGCACCGAGGATCGAGCGCAGGCCGGAGCGAACCACTTCGTGGTCGTCGGCGATCAAGATGCGGGTCACGGAAGTTCCCCGGGGGGCGTGCAGGCGCTCGCCGTGGGCTTGCCGGTTTGCCGGAGCGAGTGAGGCCATCGCGAGACATTAGAGTGAAAATGCACAGACAAAAACCCTGAAAATTCTACCGAACGGAGCTGCTCCTGCTGCGCGGCACCAGCCGCAAACAGCCGCACGCTCCGCGGGAGCGATTTGAAGGTGCAGGCTCGCGCGGTATCGGAGCCTCTCTTGCTCAATGCAACCCTGCACCTCAGACCGCGGACGGCAGTTCCTGACCGCCCCGGGTCCAAGCAACAACGAGTTGCCACGCAACAGCGAGCACGATCGGCCCGACAAAAATTCCGATTATGCCGTGCACGATGGTCCCGCCAATCATACCCACAAAAAGGACGGGCATCGGAGTTGTGATCCCGCGCGACAGGACTAGGGGGCGGAGAACGTTGTCCAATAGATTGACGGGCACCATATAGGCCGTGAAAACAATCGCCGTCGTTGTATCCATGACGATCCAAACCCAGACGATCACGGGAACCAAAATGATCGTTGGACCAATCTGAATGATGCCGAATAGCAAGACCGCAAAAGTGATGAGGCCGGCGAAGGGTACCCCCACCGCCATCAAGCCTACCCCTGCCAACAGCGCCTGCAACAGCGAAATGCCGACTACCCCGCGTGATACATTGCGGATTGTCGCACCAGCCAGTTGGATAAAGGCTGTTCCATGTTTCGAATCGACTCGATTTGACAACGTTTTGACAGCCGTGATGAGCGACGGCCCCGGTACAAAGAGAAAACCCGAGACGATGACCGACGCGAGGAACGTGAGCATGCCGACGCCGCCCGTAGCCGCGACGCCCAGCAAGATGCCACCGACCTGCTTGAATTGAGGAGCGATTTTGGTAAACGCTGCCCCTAGGTTGCTCGACGCGAGAGTCCAAAGCTCGAATGCGCGTTCGCCGATCAGCGGCCAGCTTTTGATCGCTTCGAAAGGAGGAGGAATTGACAGATCACCCGCGATAAAACGCTCGGAAAGTGCCCTGAGATTTTCGACTAGCGCAAGGCCAAGCCAGGTAACCGGCCCGAGAACGATCAGCAAATTCAGGACCGTAATGAATATCGCGGCGATGCTGCGCCTCCCTCCGAGCCGGTCGGCTAGCCAGTCGTATAGAGGAAAGAGCGCGACCGCCAGCACGACGCTCCACAGGGCGATCGTCAAGAAAGGCCGGATGAGTAGCAGGGACCAGTAGGCGAGAACACCAAGGAGGGCTAGTCGGATTGCGAGATCCACGAATGCGGCGCTAGGTGTCCCAGGATTGAAACTCGCGCCGCGCGCGGTGAGTTTGCCGGTATCCTCGACATTCGCCATGCTCGATGTGCCGTCGTGAAAGCCAATCCATTTCCAATGTTCATTCAGCAGCGAGCCTCTCAAGATGCCGAGACCATAGTCGTCTCGGATCTCGAGTGACTTGCCCGCCACACACCCTCCTGCGCAATCTTCAGTCCTGAGCCGTGGCCTCTGTCCGCGCCTCGTGTTCCCATGCGGCCGGCTTATCGCCGATCGAAAAGAGTTAGGTCTTTTCCATACCGGCCGAGGCCGGCCCCTATGGGCTCAGTAGCCGTAGTAGCCGCCCCAGTAGGCGCGACGCGGACCATAGCCGGGGTATCCGCCCCAGTAGGCCCTCCGTGCCCAGTAGCCGGAATAAGCGCCGCCCCCGTAGTAGGAGTAGGCATACGGATAACCGCAGCCGTAGCCGCCATAGCCATAACCGTAGCCGTACGGATAACCGCAGCCATAGTAATATGGCGAGGCCGCTACCGCCGCGCCCAACGCCAGACCGCCGGCTACGGCTCCTGGCCACCACCAGCCGCGTCCCCAACCGCCGCGCCAGCCCCAACCGCCGCGCCAACCCCAACGCACATCGGTGATGAGGCTGGGTAGTGCGGCCTTGACCGCAGCTGTGTTGGTCAACACGGGGGCTGCTCTTAATTCAGTGGCTACGCCCAAGACGAGCGCGCTGGCCACGCACAACGCGGTCGCATGTCCAATCCTTCTCACATCAGCCTCCTACACCGGTTCTCCATCACCGCCCATCTCGATTGTCACCTGCCGTGGCGGCGTGCCATCGACCATAAGATCCAACAGGCCAGCACGCCGAGATCGGTTCAGCTCGGAAGCACACGAAGCTCAAGCTTTAACGCGGAACGCCCATATGACGAGCGCAACGCCCTGGATGACCAGCAACACTCCGAATACGAGCGGCACCGCGAGCGCTGCCGCCAACGGCGAGCCAATGAGCAATAGCCCGACCATAACGTTGATCGCCCCGAGCGCGATCGAGCCGAAGCCACCTCCCTTGAATCCTCCAATGATATCGAGCACCCCCATGATCAGCCCCTGGACGCCGAGGACAATGACAAGGGCAGTAGGCACGGTTATCGCAGCGAGCAGCGGGTGGTGAAGCACGAAAAGTCCGGCCAGGATTCCCAAGATACCGACGAGAAGCGACCAAATCCACGGCACGGAACGATCTACGAATACCCGCACGAGGGCTAGAATTCCGGTTATCAGCCAATAGAACCCCAGAAAAGCGGCCAGCGCCACGAGAGTTGCGCCGGGCGCCGTGAGGAACATCAGGCCGAGAATCACAGCCATGATGCCTTGAAGCAGGAAAAGCCACCAGATGCTCTGCCCTTGGCTTGATGCGGCTGGTGTGCCGGAAACCGCCGTGCTCATAACTATTTCCTCGATGCCGCTTCACTGCGGTGGTTCATCGCCAGGGCACCATCGCCGTGACCACGGACAACGGCTTGCCCACTCGACCGCCTTTTCTCCGCCCCGAGTTTGGCGGCTGCGACTTGCGCTGACCATCTGTCAAGATTGACAGGGTGCGAGCTCCAGTCGCTTGAAGAACCAGCAAGCCGAATGCGTCAAGCGTGCGAACCCGCCCTGTAAGGTAGTCCGCCGCGATTTTTTGGAAGTCTTTGACAAGTGTCCCGGCGGAAGATCAGGATCAAATGTCGGCACGCAGAAGACGAAGCCTGCGCCTCGGCTGGAAAGCCCTTCACGCCCACCGCGTACTCACTGCGGCGCCGCATTGGCGACCAGCTTCCAAGTCTGGTCGGGATTGAACGATGTGATTCGCCCGCCGCGTGCTCCGAGGTCCTTCTCGTAGACTTGCCCTGCATGGCTGACCAGGAAGGTCATCACCCCCGTGTTTCCGTAGTTCGCCGGAAAAGCCACGAGCGCGAAACCGCCGATCATCTTGCCGCCAACGACGTAATCGAGAGCACCACCGGGCGCGTTGGGACCCTGTTTGGTGAGTATTTTATAATAGTAACCGTGAAAGGGTGCACGGCTCGCACCTGAGTAGCCCTCTTGAGCTGCAAGAGCAAAAAGCTCTCCAAGGGGACTCTCGTCGTCGGTGGCGGAAGCTGGCCAATAGAGCCCGTCTCTCTTGCCGGGCTGACTTACGATGCGTTGTGCATAGACACCGCGACCAGCTCCGGTTCGGTCCTTTTCAGCGTAATCGTTCTGCGCGTCGACAAAAGCCAGGCATACTTGTATCGTGTCGAGCTCGTTACGGCCGATGCGCCGATACAGAATTTCCTGCTTGCCAGCGGCTGCATCGAACTGCCACATGTCGTTTTTACGGACGAGGGGAATGGGAAACGGAAAGTCATCCTGCCCGACGATCACGATTGCCTTGCCGTC
>Ga0137371_10001870_pt1 | contig 16799 bp, 11 predicted proteins | sample SagtaG_7_FD_104919 | JGI IMG/M metagenome (GOLD analysis project Ga0137371, IMG submission 104919) | Vadose zone soil microbial communities from Sagehorn Ranch, Mendocino, California, USA - Sage1_R_40_16 metaG | ecosystem: Environmental > Terrestrial > Soil > Vadose zone | place: USA...
CCGCAGGACGTGTACTGATTGCGCTTCGCCTTAGATACGGAGCCCGCCCGGTAACCCCGGATGGGAGGGCCTTGCCGGGGCTATCGGATAAGCTCTCGACGGTAGTATGCAGGTCGAGCGGGTCGGTTGATAGGGCGTTTTTGCGGCATCGTAGGGTGAAAGCGCGGCACCGTATCTCTGTTCCGTCCCAGCTTGGAACCAGGGCCACCGGGCTTGATACCTGAGCCCGCTGCGGGCGTTGGCGGGTAACGACGGCGGCCGCCGGCTCTCTCAGCACGGGGGCCAGCGACACTAACAGGCGATCCGCGGGTTCCCACATACGCGGGAAACGGTGTGGCGTATCAAGCAGCCCTTCAAGGGAGCCGTCCGATCAGGCTTCATTTCGCGCGCGTCCGTTGCCCAGGATCCGAACCTGATTCTATGGAAGCGACTGGCCTCACCGCGAGCGAACACGTAGCGTCGGGTTGGCCACGCGACGCATGCGCGCTCGTCACAGGAGGCCAGTCATGTACTTCGCCGGACTCGATGCGCATCTAAAGTATGTCGCCGTCGCCGTGCTCGACAGGATGGGTCAGGTCGCGCTGGAGGCCACGGTCTCTACCAAGGAGCCCGAGCGGCTGCTCGCCACGCTCGCGCCCTATCGTCCCTTGGACGTGGTGGTTGAGACCTGCCCGTTCTGGCCCTGGCTCTACGACCTGCTGGTGCCCGCCGGGATCGGCTTCCACCTCGCCCACGCCAAGCAGCTGCGGGCCATCGCCGCCGCTCCGCAGAAGAACGATGCGGTGGACGCGCGGCTCCTTGGCCGGATGCTCCTCTCGGGGCTGATCCCCGAGGCGTACCCGCGGTCGGCCGACCAACGGGAGTTGCTCCGCCTGCTCCGCCATCGCACCACCTTGGTCCGCTACCGCACGCGGCTCGCGGGCCGGATCCACTCGCAGCTGCACCAGCAGCGCCTCAGCTTGCCGCGCGAGCAACTGCTGCGCCAGGCGACCCGGGTGTGGTTGCAAGAGACCGCCTGGCCCCAGCTCACGGTGGAGCAGCGGGCGATCGTCGCCACCCACTTGGAGCTGATCGATCGCCTCGCCCCGCTCATCGAGGCCCTCGAGCGGCGCATCGCGACGGCCGCCGCGGGCCATACCACCGCCCGGCTTTTGGCCACGATCCCCGGCATCGGGCCGTATCGGAGCCTGCTCTTGGCGGCAGAGCTCGAGCCGATCACGCGCTTCCGCCGCGCCGAGCACCTAGTGAGCTACGCGGGCCTCGCGCCAGTGACGCGGAGCTCCGGAGGGCACACGCACCACGCGAGCATTCCCAAAGGGGCGAATCGGTGGGTGCGCGGCGCGCTCGTCTCGGCGATTCCGACGCATGCGCGGTGGGCGCCCACGAGTGCCGTGAGCTGCGCGTACGCTACGCTCACGACCCGGCTGGGGTGGCGGGTGGCCCGGGTGGCCGCCGCACGGAAGTTGGCCCGAGTCGTCTATGTAATGCTGACGCGCCGGACGCCGTGGCACGGCGCTCCGGCCGCTGGCGACGTCAGGGACGAGGTCCTTAGGTAACCTGTCGCTCGACGACCTCATACAAACCGATTGACCCGTCCCGCTCGTATAGCCAGATCATGAGGCGCTGCTGACCTCGCATAGGTGTCCGAGCCGTCGCCAGGCTCGCCGGTGATCGAGAGCGAACGTCGGAAACCGCGCGCATGCAGACGTCGCTGGGGAGCACGCTCACACGACAACCGCCGGCTCATCGCCGGCGGGAGAGGGGACTGCACACGCTTGACGCCAGTCGCTTCATAGGTGGTTTACCTAATCCAGAGCGCCTTCGAGCAAAGTCCATCTTCCGGTAACGCGTGACTTAACCGCGAGTTCGCGTCGTACGTTGCCGGGAAGAGAAACCGAAAAATCGGACATCGTAAGACCTTACGGAGACAGAAACGATGTCAGTGTCATCTTAGAAGATGACACCGAGGTCGGCTTTGGGTTCAGGAGAGTTTTGGTTTGAGCGACAAGGCATCGAAACAGAGACAGAGATGATGGAGCCCTGCGCATGAGCAGCTGGAGGCCGGTACTCGACCTACTACCGCGGCATCGGCCAGCAATACCGTGACGACGTACAGATACCTAGTTCCGACAACACGACTCGGCGAAAGATCAAGTTCCGGTGACATGCGCCATTCCGTCCTCGCCAAGGTCGGCGAGAAAGGGAGTCTTGGCCTACAGATTTGCTCCGAGGGGACAGACAGCCTTGCTCGAATTGAACGATTCCGTTAGGCGAGCGGAAGAGGTGCAACCAACTGCCTCCAGGTGAAATCTCAGTCCAGGTTTCCTCCCGGTTTTCCATGGAAGGGAGGCGTAGCTTCGGAGAGAGTGTCGACGGTCGAGGGCCTGGGCGGCGGGCCGCACTGTGCCTCTTCAAAGGCGAACGCTATCTTTCCCGAGCCCCCGTCCAACAACTTAGATGCGTGCACCGGACTCGGCGGTCCGCCGGTCTCTCACGCTCATCAGGACGGCGCGCGGCTCTCCTGATTCCGCATCGGGGAGGCGCCATAGACCTGATCCAAGGCGCCGGAGAACCCGCGGGATCGTTGACCTCCTGCGCGGTCGGTTGCTCTACAGGCTTCGGGTGCCATCGTTGTGCATGGCCCCAGGTGCCGCTAGACCATAGCCCAAACGGCTGTCATCGTTCACGCCATGAGGACTGACCCGACTCTCCTTCTAAGAGGGCAACGAATGGATGAGGCATTGAGCGGTGATGGTCACCGGTGAATAAGACCGACCTCGATCTGATTTCCTCAGCCATCTGCGAGGGACGGTGCGTCCTCTTTACAGGAGCTGGGTTGGGACAGCAGTGTGGCTTGCCAGGATGGGAGGCCGCATTGGAATCGCTCGCGGACCTTATCGAACCCGATGACCCTCCGTTCGCCGCAGCGATGCGGGCTCGAATCGCGGAGAAGCTCCTCTTGGACGCAGCGGAGCTGTTCCGACTAAGCAAGCTCACAAACCAGGCGAAGCTTGAGGCCCTTCTGAAAGTCTTTGACACGGCGGTCACTGCTGATGCCTACGTGAAGGAACTCCTTGATCTGCCATTCCGAGCATTCGTGACAACGAACTATGACGACCTCATTGAGACGACCGTCGCCGCAATGAGCAAACAGCATCTGCTCTCGTACCGCAACACGTCGGCCGATCTAAAGGCCGCCAGCTACTCCAAGAAGAGGTACGTTGTCCACCTTCACGGTGCTACAGAGGTGCCAGAGCTGATCGTTTTGAGCAGGAGCGATTATGCCCCGCTGGACTCGATGGAGGAGTACAGCCTTTACCTCCGCCACCTCTTTCGAGATTTCACGGTTCTGTTTGTTGGCTACTCGTTTCGAGATCCCGACATCAGTCTCTTCCTGGAGTACCTAAAGAAGTATCTCGGTCTACCAGGCGACGGCCCGGCGCTTGCACTCGTCTCAGCAAGTGATCAGGAAATCCAGACCCGACTTCGAGATACTGGGATCAAGCCGATTCCGGTACAGATCCACGGCGGACACGTCCAGCTATGGGAGACGCTGCGAAGGGTCGCGGGAGAGGTACGCCAACGGTGCGGTGGCAAGGCAGTTGAAACGGCCACCTCCGAGCGTGAGCAGTCTTTGGTTCTTCGTTCTCTTGCCGCGGTCTACGCTTATTACCGAGCGGGGCGCGACCAGCCGGTGAGAGATACTGTGATCGGTGGAATCACGTTGAGCATCATCTCTCAAATGGCTGACAGGGAGAGGAGTGCTCCGGTGGAAGCTGTGGAACGTAGGCTGGCACAGGTGCTTTTCCTGAACGCTCCAATGGCTCACGAGTTCCTTGGCGATGCGCTCCAGCGGCTGGAGACCACCCATACGGCGGTTCGCGAGGACACGCGTGTGCGCCTCTTGCAATATGATGAGCAGCCGCTGCGGGCGGACTTTCAGTTCCTGATTCGACGGCTGCGCGACCGCGCGCACGTACGATATAATGTCGCAATCCCCGGAGATGTTAACCTAGAATCCTTCCTCGTTCAGATGCTCCTCGGCCGAGGTCTGGGGATCGCGCATTCTATAGTGCGCCAACGGCCCCTAGAGACTGTCGATCTCGACGAATCGTTAGGTCAGGCTTTTGCCGCTGCGATCGGACAATCCTTCCCGGAATGGCGAGGCGCGCTCTTCGCCGCCACAAAGTCCTTGCTATCGGCGCCGACCGGCGACGAGGCCTCCACCCTCGCGTCGCTTGCACGCATGGTCATGATGACCGACGTTGTCATCAATGCGCCGACTCTGAAGTCCTTCTCTGGTTTTGCAGAGGTAGCCAAGATCTACCTTGACGCGAATGTTTTGATGCCAGCCCTGCTGCCAAATCACCCGAGACAGGCCGCCTACAGCCAGATACTCGCAAACGCTCGCGAGAGAGGCACACGCATAATCGCTAGCACCGCTTTCGTTAATGAGGTGGCAAGTCACCGCTATGGAGCACTCCAGGCGTACAAGCTTGGGGGATTCGAAAACCGCGAAACGTTCACACGGTACGTGCAGCTTTTTGGATCGGACGGCATTAACGCGTTCCTCGGTGCCTATGCGGGTTGGCTAGCAAGCGGGGGAGGTGCATCGTTTGCCACCTTTCTTCGCGAGTTCGCGCCATACGATAACGAACTTGCTCTCACAGGATTCTTGAGGGAGCACGGTATTGAAGTGGTTGACTTCGCATTTGATCGTGACATTGAAGTCGGTCGTATTGCCAGATGGGAGGCGGCGCTGAGAGATGAATACCGAGCCCAAGACAATCCCAAGCCTCGGACTCTCATCTGGCATGAGGCCCGACAGATCGAGGCATTGTTAGTTAGCATGGACCAGCACTCCCCGGCCTGGTTTGTGACAGCAGATCGCAAACTGATCAGGGCGGTTGGTGCCATTGTGGAACAGGGCCACCTCCTGCCGCCGACGCTACTCCAAGGCCTACTGACGCCTCTGCAGGTTGGGGCATACCTAGACCTTGCGAGTGATCGGAACATCGACTGGGCCGGATATTCCAGCCTCTTTTGGACGCGCGCCTATCGGGAGTTCAACGACGCCTTTGCCGAGTATGCGGTAGATAGGGTGCTCCGCGAGTACGAGGCCGCACTCACGATGTCCATACCAGCGATACTGGAGGCATGCAAGGCAGAACTGGCCAAGAAGGGAGCTTTTGAGAGCAAACCGGAGGACTCCGGAGAGGAAGCGAGGTTAGGACAATTCCGCCTGCTCGAGCAGTTTGAACCACGATTCTATGAGCTCATGGCTGAAGAGAAACGCAAGCGTGGTCTCGGTTGAACCTGCGGGGGCGCAAGGGTGTCAACACCCTTCTTCCCCATCTGAGCGGCATCTAACTAGCTCTCCTGATCGGCATCAGGAGTTTCCAGGGCTCTCTGATCTCTCGCGAGCAGAGCGCTGCTTACGGAGTGTGGCCCACACAACAGGCTGGGGGATGGCGACGTGGTAAGCGCCTACTAGGGCACGGTCGCCGTGTATGTTTTCGGCGCCGCGCCTGGGCAGAACGTCTTGAAATCACAGGCCGTACACTTACGCTCTTCTGGCTTTGCCGACCAGCATTCCTTGACCGGAGTTCCCGCGACCTCACGCGCGACAGCCTCTTCGATGGCGCCGACGACGCCATCAAAGCTGTCCAAGCTCTTCTGTGTTAGGTCACGCGCGATGTGTATCACACGAACCGAGCGTGTCTCACGAAAGCCGCTCGAAAGCTTAGGCTGAGGCAGTCGCGGCTTCCACCTCTTGAGGAGTTCCGCATCGCGGCCGCTCGGGCGCACGTCGGTACGGTCCCGCCCAAGCTCCCTCGCCAACTCAATTAGGTCCTGCTGCGATGGGACTAGTTCGTTCAGATAAAGGAGGATTGCGGCTGCGGTTGGTCGTGAGCCTGGTTGTTTACGTCGCAGCCAAGCGTAGGTTACCACCTGCCATTCGTGATACGCCCATGCTTCGTCATCTTTCGCGGGCCGTCGCATCCCCTTGTAGTCAACGATGACGTCGTACTCGCGCAGTGCGGCGATACTTCGCTGGACGGCGTCGTCTGCCATCAAGTAGCGCAGAATCAAGTTGTCTCGAGACGCGGTACCCAAGGTGACCGAACCAAGAACGTCTACGATCCCCGTCACAGAGTAGTAGTTGGAGCGACTGACTCCGCGCCGATAGTTCGGCATAGGCCTGCTGCCTTTGAGTCGTACCTCTGCCGCTGTGATCAAAGGGAACAGGTCCTTCCCCCACGTGTTGATTGCTGCCTCTGCCCTAGCACTCGCGTTCAAGTGATGGGGATGGTTTCCGTCGGGACACACTCCAGCTGAACCGGGAGATTCGTGCGGGCAAAAGAGATTGGGTGGCGGGCACAAGCCGCGAGCCACAAGTCGCTTGTGCACCTCTAGTTCCACCTGACGGATCCGGGGTCTCCAACTCCAGGGGAAGGCGCGGCTACGCCCAGCCCCTGACGACCACGATCTGTAGGCCTCTCCCATCACGCCGTGAATGAATTCACCAAACCATAGCTGGACTGGCGTAGAGGGCGGTAAGGCAGCCCGGTTGTAGTATCGATACTGAAGCGGGCAACTGGCGTAGGAGAGGAGGTCACCGGTCAGGCTGTATTCCGGGATTAGATAAGGTCGCGGTCTGACAGAGAGGGGCACTTTAGATGCCCTAAATGTGAATGAGGTTGGGGAGGTCCGGGCCCCAATGCCATGTACGCCTTCTGTCCCAGCCAGTCGCGACGTTGGGGATACCTCGGCGGGCGGCTGTCAGGCCAACAAGCAGGAGCACGTCTTGTGCACGGCTAAACGCGACGAAGTATTGTCTGACGAGGTCATCGAATGCACGATCCACGGCTGAGCGAGTCGGCACACCCAAGCGGGAGTATTTTCGCAAAGCGTCTTCCATATTGCATGTCCTGCCGCCGTCACGAGGAAACCGCTTGAATGCCTGACTGGGGTGGTCACGCTTGAAGTCAGAGCCGACGTCGACGATAACGAGGGGGAACTCGAGTCCCTTGGCCTGATGGACCGACATCATGTTCAATCGGTCGCCGGGAAGAGCTTCCAACATCAGGTCCTCGTTCACCTCGACTGCTCCGGTAGCAATCGGAACAAGAACGTTCCACAGCGCTTCTCGAACAGACGCCTTCGCGAGTTCATCTCTGGCCAACGGTTCTCTGCGGAAGATGACCTCTGCGCCGAAACTCCCGAATAGAGCGCTTTCAGCAACGGCTCGAGTGACAGTTTCCAGGTATACGAGTTGCTCGACGTCGTCTTGCATCTCGGGCACCCACGTTACGAGCTTGTATATCAAGTCATTGATCGAAACGTTTTCTATTCCACGGAATTGCCGACTAGTAGACCTGCGAGCTTGCCAAGCGGCCACGAACTGCCCGAGGCTGAGGGATCGTCGGCGGGCACCGTGTCTTCGAATGCGCTTCCTCGCGCGCTCTCGCCACGCGTCGAAAACTTGTCGAACAGCGTTCGGCAGCCTGGTGATCCCGTTCTGCACAGTGGCATCTGGGTCGACGCATTCGAGTATAAGTCCGCACAGGAGTCCAACACTTTCTACATCCTCGAGAGACTGACCGCGTGGATTGAAGACCTTAACGAATGGTTTCCCCGTTGCCAGCCGCTGCCGCAAGAGCAGCGGGAGTCGTGGTTGGTTCCCCGCACTGTACTCGAGCGGCGAACTCACGAGAAAGGCAATGTCACCAGCTGATCCATCTCGGGAGAGCTTAATGGGCGGAGGCCGATGGCCACGATCGGGCACCGAGGCGCCCCTGCCACCTACAACCTGCCGGACAAAGCCAGCAAGGGCATCGGCCAGTTCCTCAGGATCGTCGCGGAACATCCCCAGCACCGGGTAGTCCGTGAAGCCGGCCGCCCGAGCGCAAACGATCGGAGGTTTCCGGCGCACCCGGGCAGCCTTGAACCCTGCGTCGACAGAAACGTACTCATTTACAAAGCGAACGATTCCGTTCGTTGAACGGTAGTTCCTCGTCAGATACAGAGGGTCCACGGACACTCGCAGCGCCTTATGCACCCTCGATGGAAAGCCTTGGAACAGATCCACTGTCGCGCCCCGAAAGCGGTACAGTGACTGGTCGTCGTCCCCCACAACTGTCAGGCTACCACCATTCCTGAGTGCGGACCGCGCGATCGAAAAGTAGATGTCTTCCTGGAGGAGGTTCGTGTCTTGGTATTCGTCAACCAGGAGAAACCGCACGCTCGCCAAGAAGGGGGCGAGACTGCCTCTCCGCAGTTCCTCAAACAGCACTTCCTCCAGGCGCGAAAAATCGAGCACACCCCTGTCGTTGAGCTCGGCGCCGTAGGCCTCCAGGGCTTCGCAGACTCGTCTCACACCTCGGTGCCGGCCTCCCTGAGCACAGAAGGCGGCCACGTCAGCCCGGTCATGGACGATCCGATCTCGAATCTCCCTCAGAGTGCCACTAAGGGACGAGGCATTCAGGCCGTAAGTCGAGCCCTGAAGCTGTCCGACATACTGCTTGAGACTGTTGCTGTTGTGTCGCCCGCCTTGGAACAGGCCTGCACGCAACATCAACCCTTTCGCAACGAAATCCTCTAGCACGACCGGCGCACCTGCGCCGGGGGGGCGGTGTTGAGTGAGCAACTCCTCGCAGATGCTGTCGAGCGTGCCCGTTAGGGCTTGATTTAAGTCGATACTCTCAAGCCAAGCGTGTAAAGGACGAACGCTCGCCTTCCGAATCAGAGCTTCTCGAAGCATGTCCCCCCATCCCAGTATCCTTGAACGCAACTCAGACGCGGCTTTCCGTGTGAACGTGGTCGCGAGCACTGTCGACGGTGATACGCCGTCCACCATGATGAGTTTGAGAATTCGGAGAGCTACGACCGTGGTCTTGCCGCTGCCGGGGCCCGCCACGACAAAGAGCGACGCGGATGCCGGAGCCCTGACCGCGGCGTGCTGAGGTTGATTCACCCTCTCCCGAATGTCCCTCTCAAGGGCGACTAGGATTGCTTCCTCGAAATCGCGCCACTGAATCATGGTCGGCGCACCTCCTTTCGTTCCAAAGAACCTGTCCCATGGCGCTCGCCGATACACTGCTCCGCTGCCTGGCGGGTTAAGCACTCCCTGCGCTAAGATCGCTCCACACAGGACCCAGGGACTCAAGCAGAATAGAATGCACGGGGCGGTCTACAGCAGATAGGGCGATTTTGCGGCACCCTAGGGCTGAAATGCGACAGTCTTTCGAACGGAGTTGACCCGACCCGGCCGCCGTGCCGCTTGCAGCGACCTAGTGCGGGGTGTTATTGAGTTACGACCCCTAACCGCGGAGAGAGCGTGCGAGACTTGACTAGGCGATACGATGCGTTGTTCTACCGCCAGCGCCTTAAGTCTCCGCTTCAAGTCGCGTTCGTCGCGACGAGCACAGACATCGATTCCTGGGCTCGAGTGCCGACGAAGAAGACGGGGAACATCCGAAACTTCCAGAGAGCTGAGATCCCTGTTCACATAGATGAGGTCAAGAGTTTCTTCAAGAACGAAGTCAATGCCTCTCCGACCGCCGTCGTCGTGGGGTTTGACACGATCCGCAGTCCTGGTCGAGTAAGAGCTCTAATCGATCATGGAAGAGAACTGGACGAGTCGACAATCGGCCCAGACAAACCAGTGTTAGGGCACCTCGAAATCACCTGGACAGAGGATACCGACCCGCGCAGTCAAGAAGACTTGGTCAGGGCGATTCTCGACCGATATGGCTTGCTCAAGTCCTTCGTCTTCCAGGAGTTGCAGGCCTTGGCAGATCTGAACGCCACGCATGCTGACGCGATCCTTAACTCCATTCGGGAACGCGCTCTCAGGGGCGACCTCGCGCTCGCCACCCTCATCGATGAACTCTCCGATACGACCGAGGAGAGCGAGGCTCCCGAAGCTGGACAGAACGAACTCGACGAGTCCGTAATACCCGAGGACCTGAGGGAAGCATTGGCCGGCCTCAGTCCGAGCGATCTGCAGGTCGTCCTTGGTCGTCTACACATGCTCAGCCAATTGCAGGAACCACTCCTCCGCAAGCAGTCTGTGGAGACGCTCCAGGATTTCTATCGGGAGGTCACAAACGAAATCAAACCTGGACTCTTGATAGACGGTCAGCACCGGATTCTAGGCACCAAGAAACTTGGGGACATCCCTTTCCTCGTAACGGCATTGCCCACCGCCTCGTGGCCGGAACTCGCATTTCAATTCATTGTGACGAATCGTACGGCGCGGAAGGTGCCCGAGAGCCTACTCATTAGTATCGTCGGCAATTCCCTATCGAAACAGCAGCGATCCGAAATCGAAGAACGCTTGCGCTTGGCAAACATCAGAGTCGGCCTGATCGAGGCGGTCATGCGCGTGCAGGAGGACGAGTCCAGTCCGTTCAGTGGGCTGATCGCCTTCGGCGTGAGAGGAGAACCAGGCTTCATCGATGCTGCAGCGATGCGAGGGAAGGTCATCAAACTTTGGTATGATCGGCGTCAGCCCGTGCGAACTCTATTTGACCACTTCTGTCAAGGACGACGCGTCGATGAGAAGACCGAGTATTGGCGAGACGAAGAGTTATGGTTTGATAGCTTCAACCGCTTTTGGAGCACAGTTCGGGACCGCTACGCGGGAACGGCAGTGTTTTCGAGCGAAGTGACTCAAACTGAGCCTAAGAAGGTTGCAGCCTCGAAGCTCATGACTGCTACAGTTCTGATGATTTTCCAAGACACGGTTCTCCGCACGATCGAGGACCTGGTCAACAAGAAGAACACCGTTGAGCGCATCCCGGTCAGCGCCTCGATCCCCGATTTCGACCACTTCGGCACGATGGTGAAGAATATGCTCGAACGCTTGACTCCAGACTTCTTCGAAGGGTGGCAACTCTCTGGTTTTGACGGAAGTCGGGGTGCAAGGGAGGATCTCGCCGATGCCATTCGCAAGGTCATCGAAGGCGACAGAACAGTCGCCGAACTCAAAGCGGGTCGCAATATCCACCGCCTTTTCCGTCCGGCGACGGAGTAGGGCGTGCTTCCCTCCGCCGTGCGAACGGTTCTCGGTATTGCGCCGGAGATAGAGGACCTCCTTGCGCTGCTCGCCTCACTTTCCGGGAGGCCGACCGGAAGCCTCCGGCAAGAATTGAAGGAACACCTTGCTAGTAGGGTCTTCTTCCTACTCCTGGCCGAACTCGGCGCTGCACCGAACTTCTCGGCAATACGAAACCGACTCCAAACACGACTCAGGTTCTCACAGGAAACGCTGGACGAACTCAGCACACAGTTGGCCGACGCGCAAGCAAGCGTTGAAGCCTACTTCACGCTCACCGGAGCAGGCATCGGAGATCTGCCATACACAATGCGTCGCACGATCACCCAAAGGCAGCGCGGTCGCTGCGCAATCTGCGGATGGCCCTTCTACGCAAGCACGACCCCCGAGAGAACTGACGCGGATGCACGCCCAACTTTGGACCACGAGGTGCCACTCAAGCTTGGAGGCGACCAAGCACCGAATCTGCGGATCACCTGTGGTCTGTGCAATCGCCTGAAGTCATCTGCAATCCACATTGGCGTGCATGGTAACGTATGGATTGATGACTTCGTGTACGGGGACAGTCCCAGTCGGAGTGCTTTCTGGACGTTAGTCCGCGATGGCCGATGCACGAGGGCTAGCTGCGAGGTCGGGCCAAGCTCTGGAAGGCTGTTCGTCGTACGACAGCGAAATCTTGGGCCGTGGGTACCTGACAATTGTCTGACTCTTTGTGAGAACCATGTAGAAGTCCGCGATGCGCTCCCTTACTGAGATTGGGCCGTCAATCACCCCATCCGGCGTCCGTGCGCTCGAAGGCGCCTTGAGATCCGTATTAGGTGAGCGCGTCGAGGAGGAACTGAGGGCTCTATTTGAGAACGAACCTTGGTACCGGAACGATCTCACGAGTGCTGAACTGTTTGACCTGTGGGTTATTGACGCGGTTGAGCGCCCGGATGATCCACAATGGGTACTACAGTTCTTGCGCGTTAGCGAGCGCAAGTTTCTCTGCGACGCCCTCGGTATCGCGCGCGCTCGCATTATTGGACTGCCGCCACGGGACTTAGGGCTTCTCGTCCTCCAGACTCTGGGCCTTCCGTTCGCTGTCCTATCTGGCTTCGACTATTATCGCAAGAGTTGGCTATCGATCGCTCGGATGGTTGAGCGAAACGAGGATGCGACTGCGGCAACGCATTGCCGGCAACTCTCGGAACGGTTTCTCAAACAACTACTCTCCTTCTACTGCTCAGGAGAGCACAGGTCATTCCTGCTTCAAGTGCTCCGCGAACCAGGCGAATTGAGGCTTCCTCCGAAATTGCAGCGATTTATCCGCAAGGAAGACGGTGGGAATGGAGGGCTCTCGGAACTACTAGCTTCGGATGATTGGGCTGATCTTGGCTTCTTGGCGCTCTGCTTGGCGAAGATGGCATCCCTCATGGTTGCAGCGGGCATCCGGCATATACGGGGGGGACCCCTCATTCTCCTTGACTCACGGGAGACACAAGCCTTTGTCAACCTCGGAACCGCACTACAAGCCTATGCGCACGACAAGCCTTCGCGTATCGCCAACCGGCGGGCCGAGTTGCTCCTAGCGGTTCGAAGCGTCATTGAAGCCACTGAGACGATGGGGGTTCGGGGTACCGTGCCCGAGGAGCTAGTCGTGTGCGAGCACGGCACTGACGTTGTTGGAACGTGGTTCGCGGGTCGAAGCCAATCCGGTGGTAAGCGACTCCTTCGTTCCTCAAAGCTACCAGCGATTGGTGCTAGAGTGCTCTTCCTCGCGTCTTCCGATCGGAACCCGTCCCACTGTCAGTGGGCTTATTCCCCGTGGCCTGCACTCTGAGCGCTCCAAAACGACGGTAAACTCATCCGAACCCGGCGGACCCGGATAAGCGGGACGAACGCCCTGTTCTCCAACCATACCTACTGTCGATTCAAGCAGGTCGTGCCCACACACGCGCCTTGTATTGCACCAGCAGATAGTTCGACAGCAACTGAATGTCGCTCGGCGTGTTTTGTATCTCATTCCACTTGCGTTGCATCCCCGGTCCGAAGTCCCAGTAGCCATCGGTCCACCTGCACACCTCCCTGATCCCTTCAAGATCTGAGCGAAAGTCTTCCTCAGCCGGCAAGTGCTTGGGCCGGTGTCTCTCCGCAATCGCGTCCATCACGAATCCCATGCTCACAACCCCCGCTCCGTGCGTCAACCGAGACCGCTTAGGCGGCAGGCGCCAGGCCTCTCGGAACACTCTAGCCGTGGCCTCCCAGAAACCCTTTACGACCCCAAGCATCGTTTGCACCGGCTGCTCTTCAGCAGCCGTCTCCTGCCGCAGTCTGTATAGCACTCCATCACTGAGGCTATTCTCCAGCATCCGCAAGATGGAGTTGTCCTGAATGACCCCGTCCGGTGTGGTCGGCGTCCGAACCATCCCCCGGAGCGGCGAGTCATCATCTCGGTTCAGGCGATCGAGCAACTTCGCGGGGAACCTCCGGCGTTCAAGGGCAGAGGGAAGCCTGCCCTCCGTGTTGGGTAGCAGTTCGTAGATCAGCCCCTTTGGTAACGGCTTAGACGAATTGACTAGCATGAACTGCTCTCGCTGTTCCTGGTCGTCGCGGGCGATGAACCCGATTACACAGACCGGAAATCGCGTTACCGCAGCCTCCCGGATGGCGGCCAAGCGCTGCTGCCCATCTACGACCCACGCAGCTCTTTCCGAGTCTTCGTCAGAACCGGTGATCGGGACTATTAGGATCCCGTGGTCTTGACGGGTACCGTCGAACTCTTCGAAGCGAACGCGCGAGTCAAAAGCGACGACTATGGCATTGGGGATCATCGGACTTGGTGATTCCAGGTACCGCCGTATCTCGGCAATATGCGACCGAACTTCCGGCCGCTGGTATCCGAGCACATCACCTTCCTCGCCTCGCTTGACGCGCGAGACGGCGGCGAATTCTTGGACTAGTTTGCCGTCCACAGCGAAAGCGAAGAGTGTCCGTTCCGGACCCTGAGAGATCTTCAAGGCGGGCAACCGCAGTTCTCGCGCGACGACCATGACAAACTCCTTAAGCTTTGAGGCGTACTCCGCCCTTGGACTAGTCGCTTGCGGCGTCAGTGGTCAGAACGGTTTCAGCGATCCTCTCTCGAAGCCTCTGGAAAAAAAACACATACACGTTATGGAAACCCCGGCGACGGTTGCGCTCTGCGCCGCGAAACAAGACCACATGGATGCCGATGTCCCGGCATATCTCGCACGCGCATGTTTTCCATGGTTGGTCCTCTAGCACCTCGCGCTCCCGCTCCAGTTGCTGTGGCCCGATCCCGTGGAGTTCAGAGTATGCGCCAAGAGCATAGAGGACAGTCTCGAGACCAGCTCGTCCGCGGTCGTACTCGATGAGGGATCTGAGGCACTCCCGTTCAAGTCGGAGGGCTTGGTCTTGGTTGATCTCACCGGCTGCAATTCGCGCTTGAAGCTTCGGATTACCCTCTACCTGCGGCACTCGAATCGCAGAGTAAGTGCGGGTTGGTGTGTAGTAATTGTCCTTCTCGTCCTTGAATGCCTGTCTAAGCGGGGACGTACTATCGAAGCTCTCCACACCATAGTCTGCAAACCGCGACACGCTCTCGGTTCTCGTGACCCCTAACAAGTGAAGTGCGGTACCTGGTCGCCTAGCCTCGTCGACCCTCTCGAGGCACGCAAGGATGTCTTGGGTCTTAAGGGCAACCATCCCGCCAAGAGCGATCTTTGAGTACCCCATCTGCTGCAGCGAAATTATGGCACGCTTGTAGGATGCGGGACTCCAGCCCTGGGCGACCCCGACGGGAACGAAGTGACAACCTGTTGACCGATGTAGCCGCAAAAAGTCGTGGGCCAGTTCCAGCGTCAGTTCCTGGCGGCGCACCCAATCTGCTGGTATCGCCTCACTCAAGAGCAACGGATTGTCGATGGTCGCGTCATAACCGAGAATGACGTGGTCAACCGAAACGCCATAGGTGAACCCACACGTCTCATAGAATTGCAGGACGTCGTCAACCGAGTAAGATGGCCGATCCTCGTTCACATACGAAAACGCGCCGCAGTCGCCGATAGTCTCGATGTGTTGTAGTTCGACCCGCTCGTCAAGCCGAAAGAACCGGCGCACACCCTCTCTCAGTAGTCGGTGTCGCTGGGGTAACGTGTATCTGCCATTAGAGACTGCTGTTCCATCGACGATGGCTTTGGAAACCAGCAAGCCGTCATATGGCGGCCGGGCGAAGACTTCGTGAGCGTACACGTCGTCGCGCTGTCGAACTCGACTTGCCGACCGAGTCTCGGTCTCGAAGTCAAAACTCGGATCCACCAGGTCCAGGCTGTCGGGAAAGAAAAACTTCATCTCTCACCCGTGTTAGCGTGCAGGTACGTGCGGACAAGAAGGTTTGAGAGCATCCCCACGTGACGAGGGACGTTCTGCAGTTCGTTCCACGCTAGGTCGCCTAGGTCCTTCCAGCGCCCTCGGGTCCAGTGGCAATGAGGTGAAACCTTTGCCAACTCGCGCTCCAGACGCTCTGACGCGCCGCGCGGGCGCGGATCCAGAGCGGACATTAGTCGGTCCATTAATCGACCCATCGCCTTAATACCAACGCCGTGCATGAGACGACTCTGGACGGCCGGCCGTCCCCAGGCTTCAGGGAAGGCTTTCCGAACCCCTGACCAGTATGAAAACAGGACGCTCTGGATCCCCTCAAAATCCGTCTCTCCGGTTGCGATGTTGTGGTACGGGAATAGGCAACCCGAAGGCGAATTGAGGCTCACCTCTATCATTGACACGATTGAGGCGTCGGCCACAACCGCGACCTTCCTGAGCGCCGACGGTGTGGATGCCCTGCGGATCAGTCCCCGGAACGGGGACTTCGGATGTGAGTTCAGAATGCCGGATAGCGCCGCCGGCACTCTCCTGAGTGCCAACTTGGGGGGCAGCAACGTCGACACCTCCGGCAGCAGCTCCGTGATCAGCCCGCGCGGAAGGGGCTTGGTGTTGTTCACCCGAAGGAATTGATCGCGCTGCAACTCCAAGCTGTCCGCGGCAAAAGCGCTTATCGGCAGCGGGATATCGCGCCGCAGAGACTTCGAGACTGCCAGAGCCCGCTGCTGGCCGTCCACTATCCACGCGGGTTTCGGTCCCCCATTAGTTGGTAGCGGAATCTCAAGCACACCCGCCGACGCCTTGCCATCGGCGAAACGGCGGCCTCGAGCGGCGTGAAATCGTACCGAAGCAGACGAGAAGGCAAGAATAAGAGAGTGTGGGAACACGACATCCTTACCATTCAGATACTCCGTGATGTCGCGGACATGGCGTCGTACTTCAGGACGCTGATATCCAAGCAGCTTCCCTGCATTCGATCGGGATAGCCTCGAGATGTCTGCGACCGCCAGCAGTTCCTCACCGGTCAAGCTCGTCAAGTAAATCGGATAGCGATCGTTCTGACCGAGCCAAATGGCTGGGCGTCGCAGAATCCGCCGACGCTTAACCGCCATGACGGGCTCCGCGCACTTCCTCGAACAGTCTGCGGAATCGGGACTGTTCGCACGCCCGTCCGGAATCGCGCAGTTGACGCAGGAGTGCCGTGTGTTTTGCCGAAGGATTCTCTTGTAGCTTGCTACCGACGTAGGAGCGCACTTCATCATCAGACATCGGCGTGTGGTCATACTTCGGAGCCGGTGGCTGCATCGTTGCCAACTCCTTCGCCCATGCGCGTAGGGCAGACGGTGTGAAGCCGTTA
>Ga0137371_10001889_pt1 | contig 16746 bp, 15 predicted proteins | sample SagtaG_7_FD_104919 | JGI IMG/M metagenome (GOLD analysis project Ga0137371, IMG submission 104919) | Vadose zone soil microbial communities from Sagehorn Ranch, Mendocino, California, USA - Sage1_R_40_16 metaG | ecosystem: Environmental > Terrestrial > Soil > Vadose zone | place: USA...
CGAGAAGCCCCCAAAGGTAGAGACGCGGTATTCTGGGTAGGCCTGCCCACGTTCGGTCATCTGACACCTCCCCCGACAGGTCACCTGACGAGATGGTCCCGGCATACCGCAGTCCAGCCACATTGTACCATACACTGCTCTGTGCTCAGCACCCTTTCATCCAGCGAACACGTTCCTGTGGTGCGTAAACGTGTGTGATCCGTGTGTAAGAACGGTGTACGAGGCATGGAGTATCCTTCTTTGCAAGATATGACTTGGGCAAGGAAAGGAAGGCTCTGCTCTGAACAACACTGAGCATGGAAGCGAAGTGGCGCGTCTGCTACAGCAGATTGACCAGGAATGCGAGGCGGCGCGGCGCGGGCTGAGTGGACTCGCATTGGGAACTGCCAGGCACGATTTTATCACGACCCGCCTGGAACGCATCGTCGCCTGTCAAGAACAGTTGGCGACTCATGTTGGCGAGGAGGAGGCGGCTCGGCTCCTGGTTGAACACTATGTGCAGGCTATTGGCTAATACGCATGAGCTATCCGAGCTATCGAGGTGAGTCCCATGAAGACGCTATCCGACGTATCACAGCGCGAAAACACCTACATCATTGACATCGAAAGCGGAGCAGAAACGGCGCGCCTGATGCACCAGCATCGCCTTGTCACCGCTGGGATGGGCGGGTTGTTTCCTGAGCTGCTCGATATTTCGCAGGTGCAACACATCCTCGATATCGCCTGCGGTCCCGGCGATTGGGCGCTAGATGTGGCCTTCGCGTATCCAGAGACCGAGGTGATCGGCATCGACCTCAGTCGAACGATGGTCGAGTACGCACGCGCTCGGGCAGGGGTGCAAGGGTTGGACAATGCCAGGTTCTGCGTGATGGACGTACTCCAACCGCTTGCGTTTCCCGATGACTCCTTTGATCTGGTCAATGCCCGCTTTCTCTGTGGCTGCATGCCCACCACTGCCTGGCCCGCGCTCCTCAAGGAATATGTACGTGTCACCCGTCCTGGTGGAATCATCTGCTTGACCGAAGCAGAGAACGGCATCAGCACCAGTCCCGCCTGCGAGCAAATTAGCGCCCTCTGTGCTCATGCTATGCAGGTTGCTGGACATAGCTTCTCCCCTGATGGGCGACATCTCGGCGTTACAGTTCTGTTGGGGCATTTCCTCCGCCAGGCAGGCTGCCAGCATATCCAGCAGCAGGCGCACGTGATCGACTATTCGGTAGATACCAACGTTCACAGGAGCATGTTCACCAATTGCAATGTCCTCGTTGAGTTGCTGAAACCTTTTCTCATGAGGATGGGAGTGATCACCGGGGACGAGCTTGAATACCTGCGCCGTGAGGCGACCATCGAGATGCTCTCGGACGAGTTCTGCGGTGTGTGGTTCTTGTTGAGCGCCTGGGGCACGAAACACCATCAGTTTCATCCACCAGTCCGCTGAGCATGGGTTGCCGCACAATTGCTCGTTGTCGGCTCAGCCACTGATCAAGAGGGATAAAATAAGAATACGCTCTACGCGGTTAGTTTTAGCTGTGGTCACTCCGAGACTTGTGGCTGTACTGGATGTCAGGGAATGAGCCATTTTCAGGATTACATAATTAGAGAGATTCAGCCCGTTTGCGTCAGTTGCTGCTTCACCAATCCACATTACAACGGTACTGAATGAGCACAATCCAATGATCGACACGCTCTTCACTACTGTCATCGAAGTAATTGATGATGCGTTCATCAATGCCCTGTTTATCGCGCGTTCCCTCGAGAGGCGACGGCCATTGTCTAGAATTCTGCCAGTTGACTTAACAATCGCCATCTGACAACAGTATGGGGTTGGTCTCTCAAGAGATCGGGCATGAAAAGGACCGCAATAGAAGACAGCTTAGTTGAGAATGGAATAGGGCTAATAGTGTATGAGATATTTTGACTTTCAAGAGAATAAACTCTAGCATGAATACTCTACATCTGTTATAATCGCAAGAGGACCACCTCCTTCGATCAAGGAAGCTACGATCAACCAACTCAACAGGTGCAGGGGAACGGAAGACAAGGGATTCACTATGTGGCATGCAATCAGAACCTTCTTTGGAGCCTCTCTAGGTAAAGCTGGCTCTTTCACAGTGATTAAAGTATGGCAGGTTGCATTGGCAGCGACCATCGTTACTACAGGAGCTGTTGGTGCCTATACTTATGTGCGGCTGAACGCTCAAAGAACGGGTATAGCTCAGGAGGTCGTTGTCTTTATCGGCGGGCTGAATACAACTATGAAAGACTGCCATGAAGACACATTTGATGACGACTCACATAGTAACCTCCTTTCATTCCTCCTCTCCCAGGCAGTTCATGTGGCTAACCCATACGCGAAAGGGTGCAATGCACTTGATCCCAACCGCAGCTATTTCTCTGAGCCACGTACAATCATGCGCTTTAGTTATAATGGTGGTGCTATGGACCCCAAGGGATATTGGAAGCCCAACGACTACGAACCCTGCACCACAGTGAATCAGTTCTCCCTTGAGAGGGATGTTCAGACATTTGATACCATGCTTGATAAGTATCATCAGGTCTTTCCTCATGCTCGCTTTGTCATTGTCGGACATAGCTTAGGTGGGCTCGTTGGCTTACAAGGGGCCTATGATTATGTCGTGAATAAACAGCACCAGTATATTGATAAGGTCATTACCATTGATTCACCACTGAAAGGTGTTCAGTTAGGGAATGCTGCATTAGCTATAACTACATTCGTGGGGAAACATTGTAGTAACTAGATACCGCTTAGTGGATCGGTTGTTACCACAGACCTCGTAAAACTTGGCCAGGAATCAATTAGTGCTACCCATGCCGATTTACAGTGTAATAACCCAAAAAGTCCCGGCATGGCGATATTATCCTGGTGCAAAGGTCAACTTTTAGCACAGCAGGGAGTAGGAGTGATCACACTCGGAAATGAGCAGGACTCACTCTATTGTGGTAGCTTGAAGCAGGCTGGAGTAGACTTTAACTGTGATACTCAAGAGCTTGGAACCACTCATTCTGTATTAAGTAATCTCTACAATTTAACCCCTTTGTCTACCGAAGGATTTGAAATCTTCAACCTCTGGGACACGTCTCTCGCGGCTGGACATTTCACGCTGATCGAAACTCCTGGGAGGGAAATGGAGATTGTGCGTTATATTCTGGCACCTGTTGTGACAATTCACCAGCCGACACTGCAAGATTCTGTCATGGTCTCCCTGAAAGGGACTACTTTACCTTTTTCTGCTACCATTCATTGCCTATGGGGGATGGCCAACCATGCGACGGCGCAGGTTCTGCTTAAAGATGGTACCAACCTGTTTGCAGGTACAGGGATACCAGCGAGCAGTAATAATCTCTTGACTCTCCAGGGTATCATTAATCTTCCATCTACTGAGCAAAATACAGCTGGGTCCTTCTATGTCGAGGTGGATAGCTCTGCTTGTCAATATCCAGCAGGAATTGATCCACAGATACATACCAAAGCGATGCCAGCAGATAGCGATTATTATGGAGGGAAGACGCATGATGTAGCGTTTTCTCTTAGTACTGGCAACTCCTCGGTACAGGTCTATGGTTCATCATCTCAGACGCAAACATCTAACCCCAGTGATAATGCGAAGTTGCTGTCGCAAAGTGCTGCTTTAACTATACCGGCTGGGCAGACCTTTGGCATCTACTTCGATTATGAAAACACCGGGAATACAACCTGGTCGGATACGAGCAACTACCAACTGATCTGTGGTAAGAATAGCGCACCCAATGCCAATTGCATGGGAGGCACGACCCAAGGATTGAATGGAGTACAGATTCCTCCTGGCTACCAGACTACCTTCTATCTTACATTGACGGCACCAAACACCCCTGGAACATACCAGCTGAACTGGTTGATGGCACGAAACGGTATGAGCCTGGGCCAAAGTCAGGGATCAGTGGTGGTCAAAGTCGCCCTTCCTGTCACAATATCAATGCCGCCGACACAAACCAGTTGTCCCACCCCTGGCACGGCGCGCGCTATGATTAGCAGGCCACTCGCGCAGGGAAATGACCAGAACATTGTGTTCATTAATAATGAAAGTTCATTCGCTGCATTTGAGCGTTACAATGTCAATAAGCACCAGACGACCCGCATTCTCCAGTTCGATAATCAAGTGATTAACAGCGCACAAATCTCCCCGGATGGGAAATGGATTCTTTTTATCACGAATGTGGCATCTGGACAATTAGCGCTGCAGATGGTGCGGATGGATGGTCAAGGCTTACAAACGCTCTATTGCGGTTCAGATATTTCATTCCCCATGTTTTCCCCTGACCAGCGCTGGCTTGCCCTCGACACCTCATCACCCGGCTCTGCCCCTCTGACTATGACCTTTATTCACACAAGCGATGGCGCACTGTATATGCAAAACCTGCAACCAAATGATCAGTTCACCATGTTCAGTCCATTCACCTGGATCGACAACACTCACTTCTATATACTGAGCAGCTATCTCTATTTGCACCATTCCATCTACCAGATGTATAACCTGAGCCTTGCTCATCCACAACAGATCACTTTCAACTCGGTTCCTGGTTTGAAGGTAACTGGAAATTGGATAATAAGCGATTTCGCGTTAAGTCAGGATAACAGAACGCTTTTTACCACCACATACACCTTTGGCCAGGGAATTACCACCGGTCCAGGGAGCATCACACAACAACCAGTTGCCGGAGGCGCTCCCCAAACCATCTATAACAACCCCAATTTCGCGATCGTACAAGCACAGCAGATCGGCCAGACCATGCTCTTCGTGATGGACAACAATACCCTGGGAGCACCTGGAAGTAGTATCGATACCAGCCAGAATGGTCTTTGGAAAATCAATATGGATGGCACAGGCCTGACGCGCCTTGCCTCTTTCAATGCAAGCGATGGCCTTATTCTCTCAGACACTTCCCGCGATGGAGCATTTTATGCATACGAATTGGAGCAAGGAGGCCAACCGGCTTCAAGCACCACCCTATTTTTCAGTTCCTTGAGCTCTGGTTCATCAACTGCTTTTGCTACGCAGACATATACTACTGATCTCGCGGCAATCTTCATTGTGGGCTGGACCACAATGTAGAAACAACGATTATGCTCCTTATGGATTACTTCTGGGGTTGTTGGTTCTCTTCCTTTTCAGTATACAAATACAGATGCCATCACGAAAGCTGTACTAGTAGACCTGCGGAAGCGCCATCCTGGACTCTGCCTGTAACCTACTATCAGACAGCACATGGGATGACCTATTCCGCAACTATTCTCTGGAAGCATTTCGACCGCAAGGAGGGCAGGACTACATCTTGGGGCCAATGGCGTTTACAGAAACATGTGTTTCCTAGGCGGTCTTCTCATTGGCGACACCGGAAGTCGTCTCTCGCATAAGAGAACATTCGCGCAAATGCTCCATGGAAAACAGAAGGCCGGAGTCAAGAAAAGGGTTACACCGCACTACCTTCGGCACTACCATGCCACTCACGCTGCCTCCAACAAGGCACCAGCAGCCATGGTGAAAGAAACATTGGGGCATGAGAGCCTGAAGACCACCGTGCTCTACTTTGACATCAGCTCGGAGGAGAGTTCATCGTTGTATTTATAATCAGGGGTAGGGGGTGCGATGGCCCAGGCGGCCGCGCATGGTGTTTGAGGACCATCTTGGGCTCGGTACCCTTCATGCGGTGGCTTGTCCCAGTGCCGTTCGTGGACATGAGTATCTTTTAAGTTGAGCTCTCTTGTTCGTTTATGGAGATATGGAGTAAGCTTTAACTATCTTTTACAGGGATGCATAATAGGGGTAGATTTTCGTGAAGCGGTTACTTATCGTCCTTACCATTCTTGACGTGTTGACCCTCGTAGGTGGGGTTTTGGGCAACGCTGTCTCATTGCCCCCATCAATCAAGGAAATCTCTTGGCCCCTCTTCGGCTGCATAAGCATAGCTGTAGTGACTCTCGGTGTAATAACGCAGGCCCAGCTCGTTCATGCTAAGAATGCCTTGTACTGGGCATTGGTAATTGTAGTCTTCGGGTCGCTTCTCTCGTTCACGGGATGGGCCTGGCTAACGGCAAAGCCGGCCACAAACTATTTCGTACTCGATGCGACAGAGAAAATGATGCCCATTTTCGGCGATGTTCATGCTCGCGTTGTAAAGGTTGCATCGGTGGCTGCCGGTAATAAGCATGGCCTCGGTCTTAGGATTTATGGCGGTAAAGTCTATGGCAGTACTACAGGGAGCTCTCTAGCGTGTGACGAAAATACGGAACCGTTCATCGCGCCCAACTTTTACGCAAATCCGCAGTCAGAGATCGATGGGTATCTTGACGACGTAGAGCCTTCGGGAGATGGTTCTTTGCTTGTGGCGATGCGCCGAACCGTTGACCAGGACATCGCAATCTACGATAAGCCCATAACGCTTATTATTATCACATCAGGCGCGTATTCCGAATGCAGTCCTCCACCACCCCCATCTTATCTTGAACGTACGGTTGAGAAAATTAATGATGTGAGAATGAACATCGATCTCAGAATTTTAATCGTGAGCATTGGCAAGTTGGATCCTCAGAGTGCCGATCTACTCGATGGCTATGCAACCAGTTTTGGTGGATGCCATGTGAACATCCCGACGCCGGACGATCTTCCTCAAGTTATTCAGGCAAACTCGAGTTATTGTTCGAACTATCCGATCGTTAGACCGACTCAAACCTCAAAACCATGAATATTTCATTGACCGTAGCAAAATTGAAGAGCTGGCGGCAAACCCTATGGGGTAACACTCTTTTGTGTCTAGTCATTGCCCTGGTTGTTGGAGTGGTACTTGACTTCCTCTGGTTGCCACTTCATCCGCCATTCCTCATCCCAAGAGTCTTTCCGGCAGTAACAGCCCCGGTAGACGGGCCATTTTACTTACACAATGCTGATTACGGTTATAGTTGGTTCGCTAAGGACCTTCCCAGTCTCACCCTCAGCTTCTGGTTTCATCCACTCATGTCATGGCTCGTTGCAGCTATGCCATACGTGTTGCCTGGCTCGGGCTGGTTGCCTAGCAATATTCGATTTTGGCTTATTAGCCTTGTTTTTGCTGTGGGCTGTCTGATCCTTAGCTACCGACTAATAGAGGTTTGGGGAAGCTCGAACAAGGTATCCGTCAGATTACTCCCGTTAATTTTGTTCGTGCCAGGCGGATTAGAAATAGCAACTGGAAACGCTGAGATACCTACTTTATTTTTCACGTTAGGGTTATTACTGTCGGTTTTACGCTGGCAGAGATGGCAGCTGACCGTCGTTTGTGCAGTACTGGCCATTCTAACGAAACCAAACGCGCTTTATATGATCCCGATCCTGTTGGTGTACTTCATAGCAGGATGGCAAGACCATGACACTGCCCTTTTGAAGCAGGCACTCATCGGTATCATCGTGCTGTTGGTGGTCTGGCTGATCTGGGTCGCATATGTTGGTCTGAGAGTGGGAGAACCCGACATCTATTGGAAATTACGAGAGTTGAGTAGCCAATATGCTGCACACGACTGGAAAGGCTTCCTTCATCAGTTAGCCAGCTCTGTTTTATATAGTGACGACATCCGTGATAGGGTACGCTACTTTACAGCACTCATTATATCTGTTGCGAATTTAGTCATCATCGGTTTAATACCGCTAGCGAAAGAGCGGGACAGGTATGCCCTGGCTGCAGGAAATCTGGCAATGCTTGGTACCGCTTTGTTGATGGGCAACCCGAACAAGATAATTGTTTATACGACCACCCTGCCGGGCTATTTTGCTATGCACCTGTTATTCATGAGTCGTTTGGTGACAAAAACATCTATTTCAAGCTCCTACTCTCGTTGGGCGGCCATAGTAATTTATAGCGCTTATTGGTTTGTTATGCTGATTGTCTACGTGCTGGGGACACCCTTAGGTTGGTATTATTAAGCTGGGCGACCTACGGCAAGGGCGATGTAAGAGCTTTGGAGCAGACCGGGGCTGGACGAACCTCCATATGGCCCTCGAGTACTGAGTGAAGAATGCGGTAGCGAACGAGGGCCTCACCGTGCCAGGCCAGGAATAGGCTCTACAAAAGTTGCGGAAACGGATGTTTCCACGATTTCTAATAATACCAGGCTATTGTGGGAAGGAGATGGCATGAATATACTAGAGCAGCAACGACTCTACTTGCAAACAATTTTCGACTACTTTCGTGAAAAAGCTGAGTGGCCTACGTATCGATACGTGGATAAAAAGCTCTTCGTTGACGAGGGCTTAGACGCAAAGGAAATAGCAGCAAGCCTTCCCAACGGCTTTGCTAATGGGTTTCGGTTTGATAGCGACCTCGGTAATCAAGCCATGCTCTCACTGGAGGCCATACGCATGTGCAACGGTTCAGAGGGAGATCTGGCGGACTTTCTTACTGCTGTGCGCTTCCTGGTTGAGCTCTACAAACAAGCCGAAGAGGATAATCCTCTCGTTACCAATGCGGATCTCAAAAACCAGCTCCATCTGGCCGACGATGCCATTGCGCGCGTTGGCAAATTAATTGCCGGTGAGAGCATACTCTATCGCTCGTCCCATCTGCCCGTTGAAGGTTCTGGAACATGGCAATGTGGGCTTGATAGAGAGATACGGCGTTTTGATGGAGTGGTGTCTTTTGAGGACTATCTCGAAAGGCGCAACAGGGAAAGAATCACAGCCCGCCAGCAAGCAACAAACCAGTTACTCTCATTACTTGGGCATATGTACCGCCAACCGAATACGGAGGAGAGCGGGGCTGGCATCCAGACGTGGATAAGCAACTTGACGCAACCGAACCAACAAACTGGAGCGAAACTAGAGGTCGCCTTGTTAAATGCGCTGGCGAGGTTGGGAGTTCCTACGTTGTTTGGGGGCGATATCCAGTGCGGTGGGCCAGCTACGCCGACGTATGATCTTGTCGCTTTAGATTTCGGAGCACCGATGCAAACGCCGACGGCGGTGCTCATTAGCTGTAAGAGCACGACCAATCAGCCCAATCGCACCGATATTGCTTTGTTATCTGATGCCTCAAGGAGGATACATGCATTCTTGCCTGACTGGCTTGTGTTTGGTGCGCTGGTGAACCTTGGTGAGCCGACTGCCGACGAATTTACGTATCGCCAGGACGTACGTATTTGGAAGCAGTCACACCTGCTGGCGTTGCTGCGCGCGAAAGAGTATCGATTCGTCGCGCAGTTCTTATGGACGCCGCCCTGGCACTGGAATAGAGATCAAGAGATCATGTGGTGGAACACCTATCGTGCCTCTCACAAAGAGGTGTTTTCACATGGGTAGCCTTATGCAGCGCATAGTTCGGCTGTTCCTCACAGGCCATCAATTACATAGCTGTATAGTTCCTTATGCGCGTCTTGATAGGCGTGAGTATTTTGTGCAACAGGGAAGTTAAGCGCGGGATTGTTGGAGAATTTGAAGAGAGCTTGCCCAACCACCTCGATTCGCCAGCGGGCACGATACCACTCGGCCCGCTGCCAGGCTTGCTCACAGGTGGTACAGACCAGCGAGGTCAACAGAATCCATTCGACCGGATTCAGGAAAAGTGGCTCATCGCCCGTCCTTGCTCCACGGGATGGACCGGGGAGGAAACACGGTGGAGCTTCCCTATTACTCGGGCTTGAGGATGGCATCCAGTGTGGATTGCTTAATCCGGTACACCTGCCGCTTGCCAGGGCTGGGAAGACGTATAGCGTGCAGTGAACCATTGCTGATCCAGCGCCTCACCGTGGTCACGTCAACGCGCAGTTGCCGCGCTACTTCCTCTACGGTCAAAAGATCGTCTTGAGCCATCGCAACACCTCTTTTCTCGCTCTACCTGATCGACACGCGCTCCTAAATAAAGCGCTCGCGTGTCGCTGGTCGATTGCAGCTTCCTGCTGAATCATAGCAAATAAGCTCTTCTTTTGCAAATGAGGGATGAAGCGACCAGTGGGGCATGGAGTGGGTGAACAGGCAGCAGGGCACAGCGTGTCGTCGAACCTGCATTACATAGGGCTCTGGAAGGTGTTTCTTTTTGTTGTACACAAAGGACTTCAGACATATGAACTCATTCGGAAGATAAAGGATGAAGCATGGTAATCGTATTTGGAAGGGGCGTCGGTTTCAAGGGCCGATAGTGCCCCTAGCGATGCCGCTGATGGACCTCCGGGTCATAGAGCATCGGCGGAGGTGGGTCTTGTCCTGGAAGAACTTTCGAGAGCAGCTCGGCGTCTCGTTTGAGCAGCGCGTAGATCGCTTCGGTCCATCTGACCAGCTACCCGACCGATGACCCGCTTCTTCCCAACATGAGACTGCGTTTTCTCGTCATACGGGCAGCGGGCCATGACCAACCGCTCGTACAGGTTGGCCCATGCGTTGTCTTGCAAACGGATGGCCTGGAAGACAGCAAGAAACAGGATCTGCTTCATCGTCCTGGTTCCCCATGTGTCAGACGGGAATGGTCCAGGATGCTGCCGGACTGGGTGACGACTGGAGCCCAACCGAAATACGATTTGAGTGCAGACGCCGATGGAAAGTTGTGGATCGAACCAATGGACGCAATGATCGTCGCCGCGGTGATGGGCCCGAAGCCTGGAAACGCCAGCAAGATCTGCCCTTCACGGGCATGTTCGACGATGCTCACAATTTCGCTTTCCAGTTGCTCAACACGCTCACGCAGAAGCCGAAGCTCTTTGATTTACTTCTAGTAGATGACCCCATATTCGGTTTTCCTCCTTTCGAGCGGCGGCATGTTCCAATAATGCATCTGTTTTGAACAGATATGCACAAGTAGTCGCTGAGTGATAGTCAGCTACAAAAACTGGAGAGCCTCGCCCGCTAGCCAGCGCTCCACCATTCCTCCAGTGAAGCCGCAACATATCTGAGAATGTACCCTTGACTACCTCCGGCACATTGGAAAATATGCTCAGTGCTCGCGTCGATACACGTGCAGATGCCGCAACCCCAGTAGCATAACGGGAGAAGGTGTTCAGGCCAGACTCCAGAAGGAAATTCGTAGAGAAAAATGCGTTCCCCGTTTGGATCCGCTTTGTCGTTGCGTGTTGTTCGTAGCTTGGTTTCTTCTTCCAGATCATTGTCAGGGAATTGGCCTGCTGCTTCGCCCATTGGGCCCAGGTAATCATCTCATACTCCTCCAACCGAATGGGAGTACTTGCGTGGAGGCACTGTTGATATCCCTGGGCAATATCTTCGCCAAACCCATCCATGAGGGGAAAGCCACCGAGCACTCCGATGATCCCATAGCCAGGTCCAAACCCACCATTGGCGATCTGTGTGTAGCAAAGCCGCAGCAGTGCCGGGAGCGAGAAGCCGAGCTCTTGTTCTGTTTCCCTGAACTGGTGCTCTGTAGCAGGCGGGAAGGCGAGCGAAGGTTCCCATGCATGAGTTCCCTTTTTAAGGGCGATGAACGAATTACGCACAGGTAGATACCAACCATCGTAGTCCTCCCCTGGTTCAATTAACCATCGTTGTTTGCGTTCGAGATGCTGCGCATCCCATGCGGTTTGTTGGCAGTGGCGGCCAATACGCTCGATCAGGTCTCTGTAATGATCTTGGCTCATAGGTTCCTCCTGGAATGTTAGCTCAACGCATACCGGCTCTTCTTTCTGATCATATTCTTCTTGCTTGAGCGAGGAGCGGAAACGTTCCATGAATGCAAGGTACTCCGCGCGTTGAGCTTCCAACTTGGCAATCGCGACGCCACACTGCATGTGTTCTTGCAACAAGGTATGAGAACGCTGCTGGATCTGCTCGCGCAAAGTCAGTGCAGCCCACAGTTTCGCAACCTCAGGGTGTTCATCGATCGGTCTCTTTATCAAGAGCAGCTTCAGTGCGACATTCACGCAGGGGTATCCTAGAAAGTCATGCGCATCTGAACAAGATGGTACTACTGATGACATCGCATGTGGTATCTTGAGAGAGAGTAGCAGAACAACGATCTTTGCCCAATTTTTTGATGAGAGGAGTCCATCCCATGCGTGATATTCACGACCCACCCGAGCAGCTCGAAGTGCATGATCCTGGCATCCTCGCCAATGCCAGGGCCGTCCTCGAAGCCTGTCGCAGCCCGCAGGAGATGCAGGAGGCGGTGCTGGCGGCTGTCGCGCGCAATGAGGCGTGGCGAGGGCGGCAGTGCCTGAACCTGCTCGCCCCAGAAGCGCCCACGAGCCCAACGGTCAGAGCGCTCCTCTCCGCCGAGGTCGGTATTCGCGCCGCCGAGGGGCATATCGGCCCGGTGAACCGCTGGTTCGCTGGTACCCAACACATCGATGAGATCGAAGCCCTGTGCGTCGAACTGCTCAAACAGGTCTTCCGTGCGCGGTACGCCGACCATCGATTGGTGGCTAGCATGATCGGCAATATGGCGGTCTATACTGCGCTCACCGAGCCCGGCGACGTCATTATGAGCCTGACTCAGCCCTTCGGTGGCCACTCCAGCAACCGCAGCGACGGGCCGGCAGGGGTGCGCGGTCTGAAGATCGTGGACATCCCCTTCGATCCCGTTGAACTTGAGGTGGATCTTGATCTCTTCCGCAAGATGGCACCACTCGTGCGTCCCAGGCTGGTCGCGCTGGGGGCCTCCATGACGCTCTTCCCCTTTCCTTTGTCGGCCATGCACAAGATCATCGCGGAATGGGGAGGTCGTCTCTTCTTCGATGGCGCACACCAGCTGGGGTTGGTGGCAGGCAGTCAGTTCCAGGACCCGCTGCGAGAGGGTGCAGCCGTCATGACCGGGTCGGCGGGCAAGACCTTTAGCGGCCCACAGAGCGGCATCATCGTCTGGGATGACCCCGATCTCACTGTCCCCATCACACATGCCATCTTCCCTGTCCTGGCAGCCACCCACCAGGTCAACCGTGTGGCGGCCCTGGCAGCTTCTGCCGCCGAGATGCTCGCCTATGGCCAGGTCTACATGGCCCAGATCGTGCGCAACGCCCAGGCGCTCGGCGCGGCACTCGCCCATCGCGGCATCCCCATACTGGGTGCACACAAGGGGTACACGACCACCCACCAGATGATCGCCGATGTGCGGCAGTTCGGCGGTGGATTGCAGGTCGCGCAGCACCTGGCGCGCGCCAACATCATCACCAACAAAAACCTGCTCCCCGCCGACAGGCCGGAGGACTGGGACCGCCCGGGTGGGCTGCGTCTGGGCACCATCGAAATCACGCGCCTGGGCATGGGCGAGGCCGAGATGGAAACCATCGCCGACTTCATCGCTCGCATCCTCGTCGAACGGAGCGCGCCGGAAGCGGTGCTCGATGACGTGATCGCGTTCCGCCAGCCCTTCCAGACGCTCTACTACTGTTTCGAGCACGGCCTGCCTGGCCTGGCATAGCGCTCTCTGGGAAGGATGGCAGTATGATCGATCCGCAACCAGATGCTGAAACGTCTGTGCAGCAGGTCAGAACGATCCCGATCCAGGAGCGGAGCGTCCGCGTTGGCGAGGTGATTGTGGTGAATGGCTACCGTGCCAATCGTTCCTCGCTCAAAGCGCGTTTTGCCGAAGGGGGTTACCAGGTTCACGAGACCAGGCACTTCCTGCTCTTCACTCGCGCCGAAGAGCCAGAGACCATCCTGGTGCATTGGTTTGCCCCGGAGGAGATGACAACCAACATTCCGGGCCATCTCGCAGAAGAATTGAAGCCGTTCGGCCTGGTCAACAGCAGCCAGCGGCTGGGTGAGATATTTGCAGGTATTGTAGGGGGAGCGCTGTTCCCCGGTGATGTACAACGCGCCTGGAATTACTTCGGCGCCAATACCTTACAGCGCCTCCTGGCCTTCCTCGGCTCGTCCACCTCGCTCGGCGTTTCCGAGTATGGCATCTGTGCTGCTTCGGCTGTCCTCTATCAACGCGTCTTAGAACTCTGTGTGGGGGAGCGCTTTCTCGACGCCGCGTGTAACGGCGGGTTTTTGTCGCTGCTCTTGGCAGAACGCGTGCCGTTTGCGCGTGAGGTGGTCGGCGTCGATCTCGATGCAGGCGTCTTTCGGGTGGCGCAGAGCCTCGCCGAGGAACGCCACCTTTCCACTGTTCGCTACCTGCAGGCTGATTTACTCTCCGACGATTTCAGCGCGACCGGTACGTTTGATACAGTGACAGCCCTGCACGTGCTGGAACATTTCACCGAGGCCGAAATGTATCGCGTCCTGGCGAACTTGCTCCAGGTGACCTCTCACCGCTTGATCTGTGCGGTGCCGTATGAGGGAGAACCTTCCCAGGCATTCGACCACAAGCAGCTCTTCACCCGCCATAAGCTTGAAGCGGTAGGAGCCTGGTGTCTCGAACAGATGCAGGGGAAGGCACGCATGTGGTATGAGGACCTTCCTCGCCAGACAGGGCTTTTGCTCATCGAACGGCTTGCGCAGTAAAACGACACATACAAGAGAACATCTGCCTGCCTCTTCCTCAGCGTCTCCTACGAGACGTCAATCAGGGCAGGCAGATGTGGCAACTGCTGTTGTGCTTCCTTGAGAAAAGCATCGATTTTCCGGTCGTGTGGGAAATGCCCCACCAGGTCTCCCTTCACATATGCGAGAAAATGCGTGTTGGTCAGTGGCGCATTCACGGTTCTGATGACCGGCAGTGCTTGCGCTGCGATGAGGAGTGTGCGCTCTCGATTTTGCATCCGGGCATACGCCATAGACAGGGGGAGCATTATCCCGGCCTGACGCACCAGCCAGTGAGGGGGATTAACTGCCAGCGCTGCTTCGAGATACTCCACTGCTTGCTGATAGGCACCCGCCATGAGCGCTTGTTTCCCGGCCAGTTGCAGCCAGCAGGACCGATCAAACTCCTCGATCACGGTGACATCATCAAGGTGCTGAGCGGATTCATCCAGTTTCCGTTGTGCGAGGAGGTCGTCTCTCATCGTCATCGCGACATCGGCCCAACAGCCCAGCAGGTGCGCCCTGGCTCGTCGGTGCATCTCATCGCTTTCCCCAAGGCCGGGCAACGCTTCTTCGATGGCGTGGAGCGCTTCAACATACATGCCCAACCCCAGGTATGTATCCGCCTGGCAGATGAGGCTTTGAGCCACATACCAGGGGTCTCCGGTCGCGAGCGCCGCGAGGTGTGCGTTGTGGTAGGCGTGCAGCGCTTCTTCGTAGTGCCCCTGCTGGTGCAGGGCTAAGCCCACCAGCCCATACGCTCCGAAGTAGAGATACGATCGCGTGGAAGGGTCAAGCAGGGGATGCGCTTGATGAACGAGGGACAGTTGGAGTTGACTCATTGCCAGAACGTCGGCATTGGGGAGGGTCAGAAACTGCTTCCACCCATCCGCGATCCCCTTGCTCAGCACCCATCCTACCTCTTCTCGATCAAGCGTGGTGATTCGCTGCGGGTCGAGTTGAGCCAGTTGACTGATCAGGGCGGCGATTCCCAATGCAAGGAGGTGGCGACGAGAAAAAAGCGGCGTTGCAGGTCTTCCCTCTTTCTCTGCTTCGAACAGAACGCGCAAAATCTCCTGAGAAGCACCGGACGAGCCCGCTCTCTCTAAGTGGAAAGGCACATCCCTGCTAGAGCGAAGCAAGAGCCGATCTGAGTCTTCCACCTCCCGTCGTGAGGGGCTCGCAAGGGCGGCGAGTGAAACGGGAAGACAAGCTTGTCCCCTTCTTTCTGCTGCCTGTTCCAGCACGGGGATGCCCTGACGAGAGGTGATTGCTGTCAGAAGGCGTTCATACTGCGTGCGCACCTGTGGTGCCGGTTGCTTGCCCAACGCCGCGAGCGTCTGCTTCGCTCGTTCATACACCAGGCGAGCTTCCTCAAAGCAGCTCTGTTGTTCGAGCAGTACCAGCAGGCGGTACAGCGCATCCTGGTCCGTGGGAAAGCGCGTGAGATGGGCTTCCAGGACCTCTTCTGCCAGGCTGACCTGCCCGTGCTGCAGGTACAGATCCGCCAGGTGGCGCACCATGCGGCCGCGGGCCATCCGCAGTGCCTGCTGCCGCAGTTTGATCCAGCGGTGCCGCATCCATTCGCAGCCCAGGTCGTCGGCCAGAAACTCCCCATGCAGCAAATCCTGTGCCTGCTGCCAGAGTGCAAGCGCCTCCTCTGGCGCAGTCGCCTTGCTCGCCTGAGAAATCACCTCTTCGAAGGCTTCGGCATCGACCCACAGGCGGGACTGCTCTGCCAGCGCGAGGATCGCGTGATTGTTGCGGTTTTCAAGGAGGTCCTCCCCACTTGCGGTGCGCAAGACCTTGCGCAGCACTTTACTGGCCGAGCGCAGGGACTCGCGCGCTTTGTCCTCGTCGGTCTCGGGCCACAGGATGCCTGCCAGCTGGCTCCTGGAAGCCTGCCGTCCGGGCGCGCACAGTAACACCTTGAACAGGGTACGCGCCGATGTCCGGCTCTTCCACACGTCTTCGGTCGTGCAGGGGGGCACCTGCCAGGCGAGGTGAAAGGCGCCGAAGGTGTACACGCGCAGCAGCGGATCCTGGGCAACCAGGCTCCTGGATACCTCCACAGCCCTGCTCGTTTGGCTGATGACCGGCCTGTTCACCGCACTCCTTCCGTATGTTGACATGGTGTAGACGAGGAATTTGCTTTCCCACAGTATACCATAGCCTCTCCGGCTTCAACGGGCCGCGGGTGCGCGCTAATTTTTTGCAGGAAGGCCACCCGAAGAAGGAGGGCGTCTGAGAAAGGGCTGTCGCCAAGAATACCGGGCTGGTCGGTTGACAGGGGGCGATGCAGCAAAGCGACGCAAGC
>Ga0137371_10001900_pt1 | contig 16705 bp, 19 predicted proteins | sample SagtaG_7_FD_104919 | JGI IMG/M metagenome (GOLD analysis project Ga0137371, IMG submission 104919) | Vadose zone soil microbial communities from Sagehorn Ranch, Mendocino, California, USA - Sage1_R_40_16 metaG | ecosystem: Environmental > Terrestrial > Soil > Vadose zone | place: USA...
ACCGGGCCTTTGCCCCAATCCTTATAATAGATTTGCCTACCATCTTTCGTTGTAATTGTGCTCATATGTTTTTGCTTTCTGTTTTTTGATTGGTGTACTTCACAATAGGAAACGCCCGCTCGAGGTCAGGGTAACTTAAGTTACCATTTTCCCGCTCCTGCGCGGATCCGTTCGAGGTTTAGTGGGGCACGCTTCGATCCGGCAAAGTCAATGATCCAACGTCAGGCAACAATTCCTTAGGAAATTTCTTGGAGGAGAGGTAGGGGTCAGATCAAAACATTTAACATTTCTGAAGGCGAAAAACTGAAACGCTGGGAGGTGAAACGCTGAGCCAACCCAGAATCTTCGCGTCCTGCTCGAGAGCAACTACTTCTTGTTAGTTCCGATGGCATCGAGCTTGGCCACCTTTTCCGGAGGAAGTCGTAGCGATGCGGCTTTCACGTTCTCCCGCAGATGCTCGACGGACGAGGTCCCGCAAATGAGCAGAATGTTCGCTTTAGCGAAAAGGCAGAAGGAGGAAGGAAGAAGGAAGAACAGGTTAGAGGCAAAACTGCGAGATCGACAATGAGTCTGCGAGGTTCAGACTAAAAGACTGATGTTCGTCGGGCATTACGGCGTCGCGTTCGCGGTCAAAACGGAGCGAAACAAAATCCCACTTTGGGTTTTGTTCGTGGCCGTGCAGCTGCTGGATTTTTTGTGGGCGCCATTTGTTCTGCTTGGGATCGAGAAGGTGCGTTTCGTTCCCGGGATCACCGCGACTAATGCGCTCGATCTTTATTACATGCCTTACACGCACAGCCTCCTCGGCGCGCTCTTCTGGTCGGCGGTAGCGTTTGCAATTTACAAAATCGGCTGGCGCAACATTGCCTTGACCAGCGCGGCGTTGCTCGTGGGATTCGCCGTTTTTTCGCATTGGCTTCTCGATCTAATTGTTCATCGTCCCGACCTCGCCATCTATGACGACACGTTGAAAGTCGGCTTCGGTCTTTGGAATCATAGAGGCATCGAATTTGTATTGGAGATCGGAATTCTTCTTTTCGGCGCGGTGCTCTATTTGAAACGCAACGGCGCGATCGCGCGGAAGATCGGCATCATCATTTTCGTTGCGGCGCTGGTCTTGATTCAAACAAGCAACACCTTTGTGCGCCGGCCGCCCTCTTCCGATCGCGCCTTCGCAATCACGGCGCTCGTCTTCTATACGGTTTTTGCGGCCATCGCGTTCCTTCTCGAGAAGCGACGCGCAATCCCGTCGTGATTTTCTGTTGCGCTAATGTCGATCTTATTGGTCTTCATAAGAACGGTCCACTGATAGGTTTTCACGATAGAGATCACGAAGGTCACGAAGAGAACAAGTGCAGTGGCCGGGGGAAGTTGATGGTTGAGAGCGTAAAGCTCCGTCGGAGCCACGCTCCTTTACGGAGTTGAGAGCAAGTTCGAAAGAACGACGTTCAGAAGATGGAGATGGCGGAGAGTTGAGGGTTGAAAGTTGAGAGTTGAGACAAAAAATATGGAGATACGAAGAGTTGGTTCACAAAGTTCGGCCAAAGGACCGGCTGATTGGTTTACGGGTAACGTTCGCATTGATCCGCTGTTCGAGGCGCCGGAACCGGCGCGCGTTCGTGGCGCAAGCGTCACGTTCGAGCCGGGTGCTCGCACCGCCTGGCATACACATCCACTCGGTCAGACGTTGATCGTCACGTCCGGCCTTGGGTGGGCGCAGCGTTGGAGCGGCCCAATCGCGGAAATCCGGCCAGGCGATGTGATCTGGTTTGCGCCGGGCGAAAAGCATTGGCATGGCGCTACGCCGACCACTGCGATGACGCATATCGCCATTCAGGAGGCCGCCGAGGGCAAGGTCGTCGAGTGGATGGAAAAGGTCAGCGACGAACAATACGGCGGGAGAAGTTGATGGTTGATAGTTGAGAGTTGAGAGCTGACCGAAGAATTGCGGAAACCGGATCGCGGATACCGGAATGAAACGCGTGCGGCGCGCGACATGGAAAGGTTAGCGCAGCACATGAGCGGCTACTATTCCGGTGACTCCGTCCTGCAACGCGTGCGCGATCATGCCCGGTCTCAAGCTTCGGCGCCAATGCGCGAGCAGTCCGAGCATTGCCGCTAACACCGCGATCAACACAACAAATCGCCAACCTTGGTAGCCGTGACCGAGCGCGAAAGCGGTCGCTTGCAGGACAATTCCGCCGGCCACAGCGTGCGTCAGCGCGGTGAACTGGCGTTGTAAATACCCGCGATAAATTAGTTCTTCACAAAACCCGGCGGTCAGCGATGTCGCCAAAAAAAGCACGACTTCAATCGGCCCCTGCGGAAGAAGATTGGGGATCGCCTGGTTCGGAGCGGTTTTGAGGAAGTAATCGAGTCCACTCAATACGCCGGCCGAAACGATGAGAAATGCGATCGCAATCGCAATATCGCGAACAATGTGAATCGGGCGCGCCCAACTGCCGCCAACCAGATCAGCCATCCGAATGCCGCGTTGACGCGCGCCGAACCAAATGAACGCTACAACAGCCCATTCGAAAATGATGATAACGATATAACCGAACGCGCGGCCAATCTTCGGCCCCAACGGAGTGAGACTTCCAGTGTGAGCGCTTGCAAACGAAAAACCGAACAGGATTAGAAGGAGAACAACAGTGTGCCAGGCAGGCGCGACCGCGCGTTGGACCGAACTGTCATTCGCTAAATTTGGAGCCATGGCCCGTAAAAGCAGATATATCGAGAGGCTGAAACGCTGAGTGGAGCGAATGGGATGAGGTGCGAACCGCACTTGTGTTTCATAAAAGGGTCCGAGCCGGACTGGCATTATTGACGAGGGTAGGGAGGGAGTGAGCGTCGGGGCAGCAAACGAATTTCAAAAGCTGAGTAAGCTGATGCATGGTAACCACCTTCGCTGAAGCTACGGCGCGTCAGGAGCGGCTTATGATGCGAGCGATCTTCTCGATTACTGTGGCGGCGGGTAGAGAGTCCGACTGAGGCGACGACCGAAGAGCACGACAAGAAGACCGCCGCCGACGGCGATGGCCGCGTGCATTGCCCAAAACTGCGCTGGCGTCATCTTCTCGTAGAAGCCGCCGATCCAGCCAATCAGGTTGTTCGAAATGAACAGACTCATGAAGGCGAGTCCCATTAAGGTTGCATTCACCTTGGCCGGCACGGCGCGCGAAACCAATGCGAGAAGCGTGGGCCAGTAGTAAAGGAAGGAGATTCCCAATCCAGCGCTATAGAGGAATGGCCAGATCGGATGAACAGGCGCATGGCGCGAAACAAAAATCGCGACGACGAGGATCAGATTGCTTGCGGCCGTGATCCAGGCACCGATGCCGATTTTTGCGAGATCGTCCGGCTCGCGACGCCGTGATGCCTGGCGGCGCCAGATCCAGAACACCAGCGGCACGCACAGGACGCTGGAAACCGAGTTGATCGATTGGAACCAGGGCACCGGGATTCGGAAGCCGCCAATGTCGACCGCAACATGCTGTTGAATCCAGATCGGATTCACGTTGAAGACCTGATAGAACGCCGTCGACTGGAAGATGGTGATAATTATCACGGCGATGAGCGCGCCGACGATGCGCGGCTCGGCGGCCGTGAGTCGAGTGCCTTCGAACTTCAGCGCTCCACTCGCGCAGGCAGGTAACGGTATCCATAAAGATAAGTGGCAAGACCGAGGAGCATGAAGATCGCTGCGATGCCGAAGCCGTAGTGCCAGCCATAAACCTGTGCGAGCAGACCGCAGAGCAACGGTCCAATGACCGCTCCGATGTTGATTCCCGTGCTGAAGATGATGAAGCCGCGAGTCCGCCGTGCTTCGTCTTCCGGCGGATAAAGGGCACCCACCTGCGCCGAAATGTTGCCCTTCAAAAAACCCGAGCCGATGACGAGTAGCAGCAGGGCGAGGAGAAATGACTGATCAAAAGCCATGGCAATATGACCGCCACTCATCGACAAAGCGCCGATCACGACAGCATTGCGCTGTCCGATCCAGCGATCGGCAATCATGCCGCCGAGCAGCGGCGTGAAGTAAACGAAACCGGAGTAGAGTCCGAAAATCTGCGAGGCGAGCGCCTGCGTCGAGAGCGGCCCGACAACCGATTCCAGCGCGGCACGGAATCCAGAAAATCCGCCGATGTGCTCGACATGTCCCGGCAGCAACAACTGATTTACCATGTAAAGGACGACCAGCGCCGTCATTCCGTAATAGGAAAATCGCTCCCATCCTTCGGCGAAGGCGAGGTAGAAAAGACCTTTGGGGTGACCCAAGAAGTTCGCTTTGCCGGTGCGCGTCAACTTAGCTTCGCCTGTGGTCAACGTATCGTGCTCGCCTTGCATTTGCGCGGCAGCCTAACAGACGAACCCGCGCTGTTGCTAGCTAAGCTGCGGTGGGAGAGCAGTCGCATGTTGGAAATGAACCGTCAGTAGTCGGCGAAGAGCAGTACCGAACCAAGTAAGAAGGCCGAAGTAAGATTTAAGAAGTTCTGATCGGAACTGAACATTGAAAAGGGGAAGTTCTCGAATAGGCGGAGCCTATTCCGCCCAGACGCACAAAGCCCTGCACCTTGTTGAGCGCCACCTGGTTATTGCCGTCTAACAGGGTATGAGAAAAACTTTTCTTTCATTGATTTGGGTGGTCATGGCCGCGATGCCAACGTTAAACGCTCAGCAGGCATCGCCCGGTCAGACCACGGCTACGCAACAAACCTCGAAACCCAAGGCGACAGGAACCCGGGCTTTTCCGCAGTCAAAGGTTCAGCCGACGCAGGCCACAACAGCAAACAGCAATCCTGGGCGTGATAAAAAGATCGCTAACAACCCTGGGCATGGGAAACCAGCGGATAACAATATTGGGCGTCGGAAAACAACTAACGATAATCGCAACAATTACGCGGAGGCTATGCGCCGCTACCGGCATGAACGGCACGACCACGATTGGTGGAAACAACACTATATCGTTATCGTGCTGGTCGGAGGCGGGTATTATTATCAGGACTCGGGATATTGGTATCCGGCTTGGGGATACGATCCGAATTATGAGCGCTACGATTACGACGGACCGATTTACACCTATGGCAATCTGTTGCCGGACCAGGTCATCGTGAACGTGCAGAACGCGCTCAAGGAGCTCGGCTACTATACCGGAGACATCAACGGTTCGCTGGGAGTTAACACTCGCCGCGCCTTGACCGCTTACCAGCAGGACTACGGATTGGATGCCACGGGTGTCGTAGACGAACCGACCGTGCGCGCGTTGGGATTGATTTAACGGGATGGACAATGAACGGGTAACGGGTTTAACGCGAGGGTCAGTCCGGTAAGTGTGCTAGGAAGTCATTGACAGTTTTCCAAGTTTGCTCTGGCTGCTCCAGCCATGGCATGTGGCCACATTTGTCAATGAACGCGAGTTTCGAATTAGCGATTAGCGAGTGCGCTTCACAAACATTCGCTTCTCCTGCCAGATCTTGCCGCCCTTGAAGGAGAAGAACGGGAGCCGCGATGGTCCCGAGTTTCGGCCGGATGTCGTACTTTCCCTCAGCCTTAATAAAGGCAGGAGGAACGCGGAAATTGTAATCCTTAGGATCAAGTTCCATCGCCATCTGTAACGCTTTCTTTCGATCGTAGAAGTAAGCCGCGGTTGCCGCGCGTAAACGTTCAAAGTTGGCCCGGTCAAAATTGGCTGCTTCTCGCGCAGGCTCTCTCCAGAAGTCGCGTATTTCGATTTCAGACGGCCACAATCGCGTGCTTTGATTGTCGACGAACACACCGAGGTATTCGTAGGTGATCGGACCAGAGCCGAGCGTGACTACTGCACGGACTGCGTCGGAGTGTGTGGCCGCATAAGCAAGGCCCAGGATCATTCCCCACGAGTTTCCGACCACAATAAACTTCTCGGTGTGCAGGTGCTTACGGAGCGCCTCGATGTCTTCAATGTATGCGTTCAGATTAATGGTCGACGAGTCATACCTTGGCAGCTTCGATCTGCCCGTTCCGCGTTGCTCCCACATAATGCACCGGTATTTTTTGCCAAGCTCGTCAGCGATACCTTGCATTGACCGGATGTCTTCACCGGGGCCACCGCTTAACACGAGCACGTAATCACCGCTCGTGCCGACGATGGTATAGAACAGATCAATGCCATCTCGCGCGACCTTGCCGTCAGCCAAACTTTGCTTTGCTGGGGCGAGATCTGCGTGGGCTGCTCCAATCAAATTGAGCAGGCAGGCGGTTACGAGCGCGGTGATGTGTACTCTTACTCTCCCGCTATCTACCGCGTGTGTCGCTCGTGATCTCATTCACGCAGCCTCGTCAACTTGGTCCCTGCCGTACGCGCGTGTAGCGGAAGACAGTTTTCCCAGTCTTGCCTTTGGACTGATAGGTCCATTCCTGAGTCAAATGATCGCTGTCTTCCTGGATCACGGTAAGCCCGGTATTGTGCCAATCGGCCGGCGATTTCAATCCGGTGATGCGAGCAAGTAAAAATGCCAACGGCTTCTGGGCGTCGGTGATGGCGGACGTGACCATCTGCGGTTGATTCTTCGCCGAGCAGTAGTGGGTGGCAATCAGGTGATCGCCGTCGACCGTGAACATCGTAACCATTACGGGTCCGCTCTCGGGTCGAAACTCCTCCATTAATGCACTGCCGTTTGCCGTCAGCGTATATACCAAACTGATTTTCACGCCGTCTTGTTGTCCCTCCCACTCGCCCTTGAGCGACGCCAGGCGATCAAACGCTTCCTCGCTTTTGGTCTTGTCTGCTGCGAGCGCAGCCGCGCCTGCAACCAGCGCCATCATGCCGACTGCCGAAAACAATAATATTAGTTTCATTGTTCAACTCCGTTTCGATTTACCGCGAAGTGCTCGCTGATTCCGGCCTTCGTTCGCACGGCGTCTCGCTGATCGCCTGGATACTCGACGCGCACTAAGGTTAGGAGTCCCGGGTTTCTTGAAGACGGTTTCAAACACAATCGTTTTGAATCGCTCAAGAGCTGCCGGTCGCCGTTCCACCTTCATTCGTAGAATTGCGCCTTCCCAGGACGCCAACAGGAATTCGGCCAGTTCTGTGGCATCAAACTGTGAATCGACTTCGCCCGCAGATTGGGCCGCCGCGATGCACGTCGCGAACGGCGTGCGCCACTTTTGAAAAATTGCATCGAGCCGCTTGCGCAAGCGCTTGCTGTGAGAACTGGCTTCAAGACTCAAGTCACCAATCAGGCATCCGATCCTCCAACCATCGCGCTGCAGCTTGCCGGTAATGATGTCGAGGTACTGCTTCAGCCGTTGGCGCGGCGTGAGAGTCTCGTCTTTTAGCGCCTGTGCCACCAATCCCTGCAAGTAATCGAAGTAGCGATCGAGCACTTCCCCGGCAAAGGCCTCTTTGGAACGAAAATGATTGGTGAACGAACCTTGCGGAGCACCAGCGGCCGCGCAGATATCGCGCACGCTGGCTCCTCGATAACCGGACCGAAACATGACCCGCAGCCCGGCCTGTAATATGTCGTCGCGTAGCGAACGTCTGCCCATGCCGCGAAATAATACGGTCGTGCGTATTAAAGTGTCAACGGGTTATTTTTCTCTCTGTCCGTGAAAGAACTGGGAACCTGAAACGAGCTACTCGCCGATTATCTTAACCAGCACTCGCTTCCGGCGTCTGCCATCGAATTCGCCGTAGAAAATTTGTTCCCATGGCCCGAAATCGAGTTTGCCTTTGCTGATCGCGACGACGACTTCCCGGCCCATGATCTGACGTTTGAGGTGGGCGTCAGCGTTGTCTTCGCCGGTTCGATTGTGGCGATACGCGGTTGTCGGAGCGTGCGGCGCTAGTTTTTCCAACCACAGCTCGTAATCGTGGTGTAGCCCCCGTTCATCGTCGTTGATGAACACCGAGGCGGTGATGTGCATGGCATTGACCAGACAAAGACCTTCCATCACGCCGCTCCGCTCAACCAGTCCCTCGATCTTAGGTGTGATGTTGATGAACCCGCGTCGATCCGGCACTTCGAACCAAAGATGTTCTGTGAACGATTTCATGTCAGAGAAGTTGATGGTTGGTTCGAGCCGGACTGGCAGTATATTGAGAGCGTAAAGCTCCGTTGGAGCCACGCTCCTTTACGGAGTTGAAAATTCAAGCACTGAAGGGAGATCAAACCATTATGCATCCAACTACGTACAAAGCGAAAGCTTACTCCGCTGCCAGTGAGAAATCGCCGCTGGCTTCTACCATAATCCCGCGACGCGATCCGACGGAGCGTGACGTGCAGATCGAAATTCTGTTCTGCGGCATCTGCCACTCCGATCTCCATTCGGTACGCAACGAATGGAGCGAGTTCATGCCGACGAACTATCCGATTGTGCCCGGTCATGAAATCGTCGGCCGCGTTACGAAGGTCGGCTCGGCAGTCACCAAGTACAAACCGGGCGACCTCGCCGCGGTTGGCTGCATGGTCGACTCGGACCGGACCTGCCCGCACTGCAAAGCTGGCCTTGAACAGTTTTGCCCGAACATGATCCTCACCTTCAACTCTCCGGACAAGCACCTCGGAGGCGTGACCTACGGCGGCTACTCGGAAAGCATTGTCGTCGATGAACACTTCGTCCTGCGCGTCCCCTCCAACCTCAATCCCGCCGCAGCTGCGCCGCTCCTCTGCGCCGGCATCACGACGTACTCGCCCATGCATCACTGGGGCGTAACCAAGGGCAAAAAAGTTGGCGTAGTCGGTCTCGGCGGACTGGGCCACATGGCCGTGAAGTTTGCTCACGCGCTCGGAGCTCACGTCGTTGTCTTCACCACTTCCCCTAACAAGAAGGAAGACGCGCTCCGCCTCGGCGCCGACGAAGTCGTCGTCTCCCGCAATGCCGACGAGATGCAGAAGCACGCCGGCAGCTTCGATTTCATCCTCGACGCTGTCTCCGCCGATCACGACATCAACGCCTATATCAATTTACTCGACGTGAACGGCAATCTTACGTTGGTCGGCGCTCCGGCAGAGCCGTTGGGCGTCCATGCGTTCAGTCTCATTGGCCGTCGGCGCAGTCTCTCCGGCTCGATGATTGGCGGCATCGCCGAAACCCAGGAGATGCTCGACTTTTGCGGGGAAAATAACATCACCGCCGATGTCGAAGTTATCCCCATCCAGAAAGTGAACGAAGCGTATGAGAGATTGCTCAAGTCTGATGTGAAGTACCGCTTCTCAATCGACATGGCTTCTCTTAAATCGGAGTGAGCAGAAAGTTGATAGTTAATGGTTGAGAGTTGAGAGCAGAGCCAGAAGTCAGAGGTCAGAGATCAGAATCAGAGCAGAGAAGTCGGAGGTTTCAGAATGCAAAAGCGCAAACTTGGAAAAAGTGACTTGGAAGTCTCGGCCATCGGGCTGGGCTGTATGGGAATGAGCTTTGGCTACGGTCCGGCCAAAGAAAAGAGTGAGATGATCTCGCTGCTTCGCAAGGCGGTTGAACTTGGCGTCACGTTCTTCGATACCGCTGAAGTTTACGGACCGTTCACCAACGAAGAACTTGTGGGCGAAGCTCTCGCCCCCTTCCGCAGGCAAGTGGTGATCGCCACTAAGTTCGGGTTTAAACCTGCTTCCACCGGCGACTCGAGGTGGAGTGAGTTGGATAGCAGACCAGAACATATCAAACAAGTTGCTGAAGCCTCGCTTAAGCGACTCAGGGGCGATGTGATCGACCTGTTCTATCAACACCGTGTCGATCCGAATGTGCCGATAGAAGATGCGGCGGGAGCGGTGAAGGAACTGATTCAGGAAGGCAAGGTCAAACACTTCGGCCTTTCCGAGCCGGGAGTGCAAACGATCCGTCGCGCACACGCAGTGCAACCGGTCACGGCAGTCCAGAATGAATATTCGCTGTGGTGGAGAAAGCCTGAACAGGAAGTGCTGCCCGCGCTCGAGGAACTCGGAATCGGTTTCGTTCCATATAGCCCGCTAGGCAGAGGCTTTCTTGCCGGAAAGATGAACGAGAACACCACCTTCGACAGTTCCGATTTTCGCAACACGCTCCCGCGTTTTACTCCGGAAGCGCGGAAGGCGAACCAAGCCTTGGTTGATCTGCTCGGCGAGATCGCAAAACGGAAGAAGGCGACGCCTGCTCAGGTTGCGCTCGCCTGGCTGCTCGCGCAGAAGCCGTGGATCGTACCGATCCCCGGCACGACAAAGCTGCACCGCCTGGAGGAAAACATTGGAGCAGCTTCAATCGACCTTACGTCGGAGGATCTTCGTGAGATCGAGAACGCCGCATCAAAGATCACCGTGCAAGGCGCGCGGTACCCCGAACACATCGAGCAAATGACCGGCCGGTGAGGTCGGAGGTCAGAAGTCAGAGCTCAGAGCTCAGAAGTTCGTTTCCTTCGTTGGCTTCTGTTAAAATCCTTTGGCGTCCTGTGAATCCTGAAGAATTTTCACGACTTTTTCGATCGTGTTCCAATTGCGCGTGGTAGTCGGCACAGCGAGGAGCTTCTCGATTTTGCCGAGGTAGCTGATCGCTTTCATCTGCCGACGATACAGACCGAGAACGAATCGGTCTTGGATCGCAATGATCTTCAGCAACCAGTCCTTATCCGAGGGCAGGCTGAGAGGAAGAACAGGCCGCGCAGGAAGTCGTTTCGCTAATACGTTCACAAACCGGGTGATGTTGGGGTCAGACGGTTGTCGTGAGAATGGATCCTTCGCCGCAAGTTTAATGATGTCGCGCGCGGGACAAATCATGATCTCGCATTTGAACGGCAGTTTTTTTGCAATCGCCGCGCGCAGCGCCGATTCACTTACATTCTCGCGCACTACAAACGTGCCGACCGCGCCAATGTTTACGACGCCGAATTTAGCTAACTCTTTCGCGATCTGCGCTGGTTGGCACCGATTGGCTCCGCCAACATTCACCGCACGAAGAAATACGACTGAAGGCATAGCGAACTTACGTCTCGCAGCTGTTGGTTAATTGTTAATGGAATTTCCGACTTTCGAATTGCTCAAAGTTTACCGCCGTTTCCGAAGAGTAATAAATTTCTCTGTTATGAAAATGTAACTTTACTTCGCACAACGTTTAGAGAGAGTCGATCAGCGCCAAGTCCGTTAGGCGTCTCCGCAAAAGAGCTCCACCTGACCCGCTTTCCGCCGGATAAGTCGCAAGCGAAATGGCTCGCTGGCATAACCTGAGGTGTCAGTTATGAAAAGCTCTCGAAACATCGGGAATTATTTTCGGGTGGTAGCGAAAGGCGGGCACTTCGCGGCCTGGCAACAACCAGAGCTATTCACGCAAGAGCTGCGGACTGCCTTTAGTCGCTGCGTCAATAAGGGGAGCTACCCATGAACGAGAAACGGGTTTTCCTAACTAAACATTCGCCCGAGTACTGGCGCGTCACGTTTAATCACCCGCCGCTCAATATCTTTGGCCCGGAAACTATTCCGCAGCTCAACGAAATCATCACAGCGCTGGAAACCGACGAGCACGTCAAAGTCGTGGTTTTTGACAGCGCCATTGAAGGTTTTTTTCTGACTCATTACGATTTCCTTGCGAAAATCGAGGATACAACCAGCCTGCCGCCGGGACCCACAGGGTTGCAGCCGCTCCCCGATATGCTCGTGCGCCTGAGCCGTGCTCCGGTTGTATCGATTGCGTCAATTCGGGGACGCGCAACCGGCGTCGGAAGTGAACTGGCTCTGGCCTGCGACATGCGCTTCGCGAGCCGCGAAAAAGCGATCCTGTCACACTTTGAAGTCGGTGCCGGGGTGGTGCCAGGAGGTGGCCCAATGGCACGGCTACCGCGTCTGATGGGACGAGGACGCGCGCTCGAAGTACTTCTGGGCGCGGACGACATCTCGGGTGATCTGGCCGAACGCTATGGGTATGTTAATCGATCATTTCCGGATGCCGAGCTCGACACTTTCGTCGATTCGCTGGCAAAACGGATCGCATCGTTCGACAAACAGGCGCTCAGCGAAACCAAGCGCTTCGCCGACGTGGCGAGTTTGCCGCCTGACTACGAAATCGCAGCGGAATGGGATATGTGCCTCGCGTCGATCATGCGGCCGGCGGCACAGGAGAGGATCAAGAAGTTGATGGAGCAGGGATTTCACAAGGCGGGTGATGTGGAAAACCGCTTGGGATATCACGTCGGCCAACTCGGGCGCTAAGCGTCGAAAGAAAGGAGAATACCAATGTCACATCATGCCTCAGGTCCTAACTTCGGGTTTCCGCGGGGGGATGCCCGATTGGACATGACCGATCTCTATGCCTTCACCAAGCCGGGAGATCCTTCTAAGTCAATAATCGTCCTCAATGTGCACCCGTCTTTCAGGTTGGACTCTCCGGAGCCGACGACTATAGAGCCCTTTGCGCCAGGAGCGCTGTACGAAATCAAGATCGACACAAACGGTGATGACATTGCCGATATTTGTTACAGCGTTCAGTTCGCATCTTCCGAAGATGGGAACCAGGCTGCGACAGTTCGCCGTCTTCAGGGCATGCAAGCCGCTGGCGTGGGCGAGGAAGGCGAAGTTATCGTCCAGCAAGCACCGGTCTCGGTTGGGCGAGAAGCCGTGGTGACGGAAGCCGGCGCCTACCGTTTTTTCTTCGGTTGGCGCAGCGATCCTTTCTTTTTCGACGTAAACGGCAATTTCAATCACATGCAGTTTACGGGGGACGACTTCTTCGCAGACAAAAATGTTTGCAGCATCGTGATTGAATTGCCCAATTCGGCTCTGGGAGGCAATGAGGTGGGACTTTGGGCTCGCACAGTGGACAAAACTGGAGAAGGCTGGATCCAGGCAGACAGGGGTGGAAGACCAATGCAGGCGGTTTTCCTCGTTGGAGAGGAGAGGGAGGCATACCTCAGCGGGGAGCCAGCGAATGACGATCGCTTCATTAGCGTTTTCGCGCACGAATTGGAACACACAGGCGGTTATACGCCGGAGGACGCAATAGGCGTCGCGAGAAAGTTGTTACCAGACATTCTTTTCTACGACCCTCGCCGTCCGGCATCCTTTCCGCACAATGGCCGGACACTCACCGACGATGTTGTCGACGTTTTCTTTTCTATTCTCACGAATGGAAAGGTGACAGGAGACAAGGTTGGGCCGCATGACGATCTGCTAGACGAGTTCCCATACCTGGGACCTCCGCATGCGGTTTCTTTCGCGCGTAGTATCAGGCCATTGTTTCGCGCTGTCGATATTTCGCACATGAACTCGTACGGAATAAAGTTGGACGACTACACTTTCATGTCGAATCCGGACAATGCTAACAAAGTGCTTGGCACACTTTCGCCGCACGATGGTGACCCGCCTTCCATGCCACCCGGCGGGCCCTATTGGACAGCGGCCCAGCTCGCGTTGTTCGCCCAGTGGCAGAAGGACGGATACCAGCCGTAAGCTTCATCATGGCTGCTGAAGAAATTCCGGCATCTGCCACCACATGAATCTACCTGACGCGCCGGTTGCCAACGAAGGCTTTTTCGTCACGCATTTCTTCGCCGTGAAAGATCAGGAAAAATCGAAGGACTTCTATGTCCGAATTCTTGGCGGGAAAGTAATCAAGCCGGAAAATCCCTGCTATATCAAGCTCGCCAATTCCTGGATCGTTCTCAATTCTGGTGGCGGCCCGACGCCTGACAAGCCCGATGTCCTGCTCGAAACCCCTACGGATCTCAACAGGGTGAACAGCTTCCTGAACTTGCGCGTCGCCGACATCTGGGCCTGTTACAAACAATGGCGCGCCAAAGGAGCGTTCTTCCTCACCGAGCCGCTCGACAACCACGGTTGGGAATGGCGCTGCTACATGCGCGATCCCGATGGCTACCTAATCGAGGTCGGCCAATACACTCAGATGGCACTCGACCACTTCAAAAAGTACGCTCATTGAATCTTTCCACGCCGCACGCTGCAAGACCAATTCAAATCCGATGGGAGAGACACTCCAAAATTAAAACCTATGGAAACGAAATTAGCCGATCAGCAGACGCATAACCCCGAATCGAAGAGCTCAACCGAAACAGCAACACGTCCCCCGCTCCCTCCCTTCACTCGCGAAACTGCGATTCAGAAGGTGCGACTGGCAGAGGATGGCTGGAATTCTCGCGATCCAGAAAAGGTGGCACTTGCTTATACCATCGACTCGCGTTGGAGAAATCGCGCCGAGTTTCCCACTGGCCGACAGGAGATCATCGAATTTCTCACACGAAAGTGGGCGAAGGAGTTGGACTACCGGCTTATCAAGGAACTCTGGGCCCACGATGGAAATCGAATTGCGGTGCGTTTCGCCTACGAATGGCACGATGATTCCGGGCATTGGTACCGTTCATACGGTAACGAGAATTGGGAGTTTGATGAACATGGCTTGATGCGGCGCAGGTATGCCAGCATCAACGATCTTCCAATCAAGGAGTCAGATTGTAAGTATCATTGGCCGCTTGGACGGCGGCCCGATGAGCATCCAGGATTGAGCGATCTCGGGTTGTAACCTAGCCAGGGACCTGAATCATGGTGCCATGACCACATCGCGATGAACCTCCTCTCTATCCAAGTAGGTGCATTGGCAGGGGCGAACCGTCACAACCGGTATCTTTAAAGAACGCTATTTTCAACACCAGCTGGACAAAGTGAATGCGGACCATGAACGAAATGTCATTTAACCCGAAAAGTTCGTATGCGATCTGACATTGTTCGCTGCTAAGATCACGTCAAAGCAGTCACGATAACTGCATGAATCACAAGGCTAAGACAGTCATCGTCACAGGAGCATCGCAAGGCATTGGCGCCGGCACTGTTAAGGCCTTTCTGGCCCGCGGGTATAACGTCGTCGGAACCGCACGAAACGCGACAAAATCGAAGCTGCTGTCAGCTTCCGATCGTCTTGCCTTGCTCGACGGTGACATAGGCCGGTTCGAAACTGCGGAGAAGGTCGCGGCGCTCGCCGTGGAAAGGTTTGGCTCGATAGATGCCGTGGTCGCGAACGCCGGCGTCTTCATCGTTAAGCCGTTCACCGAGTATACGGCCGACGATTTTCAGGCGCTCGCTGCGACCAACCTTCTCGGCTTCATCTACGTCACTCAGCTCGCGGTCAAACAAATGCAGGCACAGCAGACCGGCGGCAGCATCGTAAGTATTACCGCTGCGCTGGCCGATAACCCGATCGCAGGCATACCTGCTTCCCTTGCCATGATCACGAAGGGTGGGTTAAGCGCAGGCGTGCGGAGTCTCGCTTTGGAGTATGCAAAGCAGCACATTCGCTTCAACGCCGTAGCTCCAGGTATCGTTGACACCCCGCTTCAGTCCGACCTTGGGGAAGAGGTAGTTAAAAGGCAGTCCCCAAGTGGCACTGTCTCAACCGTTGATGATGTAGCTAGTGCGGTAATTTATCTCACAGAAGCTCGCCAAGTAACCGGGGAGGTGCTGCACGTCGATGGCGGTGCGCATATTGGCAAGTGGTAACTCAAGGAGTTAGCGCTGAGGCACAGTTGAAGAAGCTAGGCATTAGGTTGCCTGCACCGCCTGAACCATTCGGCACCTATGCCGAAGCGGTCCAGACGGGCAATCTCCTTTTTCTAACCGGCATGCTTCCCACCGAAGGTCGCGCAGCGAAATTCATTGGACGTGTTGGCGCGGAGCTGGATGTCGAAGCGGGACGTAAAGCGGCGCATCTCGCAGCGCTCAACGCTCTTGCGGTTGCACGACAGCATTTAGGAACGCTCGATAAGGTGACGCGAATCGTTCGCCTGGGCGTGTCGGTGGCGACTTCAGGAGACGTGCGCGATCAGCCAAAAGTCGCTGATGCCGCTTCGGAGTTACTGCAAGACGTTTTCGGAAAAGAGAAGAACCCTTGTCGCCTGGTCTATGGCGTCGCAAGCCTTCCGCTCGGCACACCGGTCGAGTTGGAAATTATCTTCGAGGTAGCAAATTAAGAAATCTCGATCATGCAGCGAACTGCCGCAGCGCGAATCGTTGCTGTGATGCTCGCATCACTTCAATTGTTCGCCCAGGGAAAGGAACATCCTATGGAACACCCGATTTTCTATCGCACAATACAAATAGATGGGCTCTCGATCTTTTACAGAGAGGCCGGGCCAAAGGATGCGTCAACGATTCTCCTATTGCATGGACTTCCCTCTTCATCGCGAATGTTCGAGCCTCTCTTCGCCCGGCTTTCTGATCGCTTTCATCTTGTTGCCCCCGATTACCCGGGCTTCGGGCACAGCGACTGGCCGGACCCAAAAAAATTCGCGTATACCTTCGATCACCTTGCCGAGATCATGAATCACTTCACCCAAGCACTTGGGCTCTCGCACTACACGCTTTACATGCAGGATTACGGCGGCCCGGTCGGTTTCCGCATGGCGCTTGCGCATCCCGAGCGCGTAGATGCGCTCATTGTTCAAGATGCGGTCGCGCACAACGAAGGGCTCGGCGCAAACTGGAAAACGCGGCGGGAATTTTGGAAAGATCGCGCCGCAATTGAAAACTCGCTGCGCACAAATCTCCTGTCGTTGCAGACGACGCGGACGCGCCATGTCGGGAACGATCCGAATGTGGAGCGCTATGATCCTGATTTGTGGACGGACGAGTTTTACTTCCTGAATCAGCAGGGACAGGCGCAGATTCAAAGCGATCTGTTCTACGACTATCGAACGAACGTTGACGCCTACCCAAAGTGGCAGGCGTGGATGCGCGAGAAGCAGCCGCGCCTG
>Ga0137371_10001902_pt1 | contig 16693 bp, 19 predicted proteins | sample SagtaG_7_FD_104919 | JGI IMG/M metagenome (GOLD analysis project Ga0137371, IMG submission 104919) | Vadose zone soil microbial communities from Sagehorn Ranch, Mendocino, California, USA - Sage1_R_40_16 metaG | ecosystem: Environmental > Terrestrial > Soil > Vadose zone | place: USA...
CGGTCCCTTCGACCTCGGCGTGATCGCGGTCCGTACGGCGCTCAACGTCAACCCCGAAACAGCCCAGGGCGAAGCCCTCTCCGAACCCTTCCCGCAGATCTTCCAGGGGATCCCGGTGCGGATCAGAGACATCAGGCTGAAGCTCGACAGGCCGGGCTTCACGCTCAACCCGACCAGCTGCGCGGAGAAGCAGATCGACGCCCACATCACCGGCACCGGCGGCGACGTCGCCTCAACCGCCGACGACACTGCGGCCGACCTCGCCAACCGCTTCCAGGCCGCCGACTGCGCCTCCCTCGGCTTCAAGCCGAAGCTCGCCTTCCGCCTCTTCGGTGGCACCCACCGCGGCGCCCACCCGAAGCTGAGGGCTGTGCTCACCTACCCCAAGAAAGGCGCCTACGCGAACATCGCCGCCGCCTCGGTCGCCCTGCCGCGCTCGGAGTTCCTCGACCAGGGCCACATCAAGACCGTCTGCACCAGGGTGCAGTTCGCCGCCAAACAGTGCCCGGCGGGCTCGGTCTACGGCCACGCGGTGGCCAAGACGCCGCTCTTCGACACCCCGCTGGAAGGCTCGGTCTACCTGCGCTCCTCCTCCCACCAGCTGCCCGACCTGGTCGCGGTGCTGCGCGGTCCCGCCTCCCAGCCGGTGGAGGTCGACCTCGTCGGCCGCATCGACTCCGTGCACGGCGGCATCCGCAACAGCTTCGAAGTCGTCCCCGACGCCCCGGTCGAAACCTTCACCCTGAGCATGCAGGGCGGCAAGAAGGGCCTGCTGGTCAACTCCACCGACCTCTGCGCCAAGGCCAACCGCGCCACGGCCAACTTCAGCGCCCAAAACGGCAAGAAGCTGACCCTGCACCCGGCGATGCAGGCGAGTTGCAAGAGCGCCAGACACAGGCGCCGCTAGCGACCAAGACCTCACCTCCCACAGCTACCAGTCAAACCCAGTCACATAAACGAGCGGCCCCAGCCTTAAGCAGGAAGCGCTCTTGTGTATCGCCGTGTACCTGTGCTGTGAGGCGACGCATTCGCAGCAACATCGTCGCTGAAGGGGTGACTCGACCGGTCACGTACGTGGAGAGTCGCGAAGCCGAGGTTCCCACCCGGGAGGCGAACTCGGCGCGGGACAACCCCGATTCGCGGACGAGCCGGCCAACCTCGCTCGCTATGGCTGCGCGCTCCGCCGCTTCGGCGGCTTCGCGCGAGCGCGCGATCGCCCGCTCGAACGCCGGGGCGACGCCATAGGGTCGGCTATAGGCGAGCGCTTCTTCGATCCTGCGCGCGACCGGTCCCCACGGCTCCTCCCGCACCTCCCTCGCCATCCGGCGCCAGTCCCGGAGTCCGCCACGCTCCAGCGCGGTCTGAATCGCCTCGAGGGGCCAGTCCGAAACCGGGTCCTCGGGCGAGGCGTCGACGTTGCGGAAGGCGAGTGTGCTCACGGGCTCACCATCTTTGTCCCGACGGCGCCCAGAACCTCGGTCACGGCGCTCCAGTCGCTCCAGCGGCTGCGCAGGCGACGGTAGGAGGAGAGCTGGTCGATGACCGAGCGATCGACGGGCTGCGGATCGGAGAGCTGGCGGACGAGCTGGGAAGCGACACCGTCGCCTTCGCCATGCTGGTCGGCGTAGTACTCGTCGATGCGCGCCAGGACCTCGGCCGCGCGATCGACGCCCAAGTGCTCTGACAGCGCCGCGAGATCGAGGTAGTCGCGGGTCTGGTTGCGGCGCACGATGAGGAACGCCTTGATCCGAAGAGTCTCCTCGGCCGTCGGCACCGTCACCTCGCCTCCCGAGGGCACGGTGACCGTGGCCACCTCCAGCGGCGCCCTGCGGATCATCTGCCTGACGCCGGCCTCGATCCCGTCGAGGTTCCCCAGGATCACCTTTCCCGGGGTGACCCGGTTGGTGGCCCAGCCCTCGTCGTCCTCGACCGCTTCGAGCACCATCTCGAAGCGGTCGGCCAGATCGGCGAGAACGTGGTCGTGATCGGCCGATTCGCGATGGTCCGCGTAGAGGATCGCCGCCGCACCGCCGACCATCACGGCGCCTGGGACCAGCCGTTGCAGGTGCGCGGCGGACTCCAGCAGGGCGACGAACCGCGGGTCCCTGCGTGCAACGTCGGGCGCCTCGAGGTCCTTTCCCGCACTCCCGCCCTTTGGGTCTACGCGCTTCCCAGCCATAAAAGGAAATTATCAAATCTGATATATGGCAACCGGCGCTGAATGTCGACGCGCGCCTGGTCACCGCCGACGAGCGCCTGCGGCAGTTCGACCCGGAGCGGACGGTCTGGTAGCGGCTAGCCGGGTCGGAACTCGGCAGGACGCGAGCCGAGCCCTGGCGATAACCGACCAAGCGCCTACCATCTCCTCACTCATGGCAGCGCGGCTCACAACACGCTCCGACTGGCTCGCCTCGCACCCTCCCGCTGCGCAGCGGCTGACCGAGACCCTTGCCGGAGTTGCCCGTCGCGCCCAGGCCGATGAGGACTTCCGCCACGCCGTGCGCGAGTTCCTCGACGAGTTCGCGCTTCGAGGCGACGATCGGTCGCGGGCGCAAGCCATTGCGGAGCGGCCGGTGGCGACGGGCGATCCCCGCCACGATGCCTATCTGGGAGCGCTGGCGGAGCATCTTGCGGCGGTTCACCATCTGAGGCGACCGGCGTGGTCGGTCGAGCCCGAACGCTTCCTCAGACGTTTCTGGTTCGTCAGCGACACGCCCGGGTTCCGGGCGGTCTCGATAGCCCAGGCTCCAGCCGCCTTCCGGCGCCGGGGCGTTTTCATCCCCGAGCGCTCCCTGCACCGCGTCTGAGCGATGGACTGCGGTGAGATCATCGATGCTCTCACCGCCCTGGCCGTCGAGCCTGCTCGCCGACGAGCTGAACCTCGAACGAGCCGACCAAGTCCTGTCGATCGCCGAACGAACCTACGGGGACAGGCTCGACCCCGCCGCCCGTTTTTTCGTCGAACAGGTGTTCAGCGCCGAGTAGTCGATCGAAGGACTCTGGAGGACAGATCTGTTCCTACCTTTGTTCCTACCTCATCGGTTGGCAGTCGTCCTGAAGTTCATGGCCCTAGGCACCCTGGACTGCCCCCGCTTCGGGCGACAGGTTGATCTACCCCCGATCTGATGGAGTCCTGTTTCTAGAGTCCTTCGGCCGCAAGGAGGATTCAGATGCCCCCAGTAGAACACAATGCGAACCAAGCGGCGCGGATCGAAGGCGCCCCGATATCGCTGGCACAGTAGCCGGCTTGTCGGGATTGAGGCGAGATGATCAGCCGGAGCCCGCCTAGTCTCGATTTCGCCACCGACGCCGAGTAGGGTTCCCGCTGGCAGTCAAGCATCGGCTGGCCACGCATGCCCGCCGAGGACAACTATGCCGGCAGTCGAACTCCTCTCGATGAACTCCAAAATGTCGATACGTCGTGACGCTCCCGAGTTCAGGGGGGTCTTCCCGCCCTGGAGGGCCGGGGCCTTGGCGGGGATCAGCGGCAACCGAATCGGCCAATGGGCACGATACGGCCTGATACGACCAAGCCACTACGAAGGGCGTCCGCGGAATCTGTATGCCTTCAACGACGTCGCTGAGGCGATCGTTATCCGCTGGTTGCTGGAGCGTAGCTTCGACTACGAGGCGATTCACGCAGCGGTTGAAAAGGCTCGCGACGAGCATCCCGATTGGCCGCTTCTTGAAGCTCCTCTCGGAGTCGCCCAGCACGCCGTCAAGGGTGACCCTCGTGGGGTGATCGTCCTCCGGGTTGAGAAGGGCGTCTACGTCGAGACTTCTGACAAGCCTGGCCAGATAACGCTGAAGCCTCAGCTTCTAGAGGAAGCCCGGGACATGCTGCGGCGCGGAGGGTGGATTGCCGCGCAACTACAGCTACGGCGGATCGAAGTCGACCCGCAGAAGCTCGGTGGTGCGCCCTCGCTCCGGGGACGCCGATGGCCGATCGAGCGGATCGCACAGATCGCGTCCGATTCCGAGGGCCGCTCGCTGCTCGTCGATGACTACGGGCTGGATCAGCGCGATATCGACGAGTCGCTGCGCTGGATGGAGTGCGCAAGCGCTCTTTAGGGGCGCGACGGGACGGTCGGTTCAAGGTGGCCACCCTCGTCTTGGACGAGCAGTTCATGGGCAAGCGACTCATCCTCGGGCTGCGTGATCGCGGCCTAGATGTGCAGACCATCGGCGATTTCGGGGCTCAGGGGCGAGCCGATCCCGATGTGGTTCGTCGTATCGGCGAGGGGCTGAAGGGGGACTGGGTCTTGATCACGATGGACCTGACGATCCTGGAGGACTTCGAAGGCTTCGACTGGTCTAGGTACGCGATCGCGTGGGTCGTGATCGACGAGCACCTACAGGGCTCGGCAGTCGAGCAGAGCAAGTCGAACGTTGTTCAGCGGCACGCACACACGATCAGCGACCAGAAACCGGGCGAGCACTTCACGTATACGGCCCGGCGGCACTCGAAGCATCCTCCAAGCCTGGCCAAGCTGCTTGGTCGCAAGGGGACGAGTTGAGGCCGTCGCGACACCGGTGGCAGGGCTGATATTCCGCTCAAGCCGGGGGGTCGGCCTTGGTCTTCGTTCGGCGGAGTTTGCCCTTCGCCGCGCCCAACGGTCGCCGTCTATTGCTCGTCGCTGTCGACCTCCGCCGCAGGCCCCGTCGGGGTGGACCAGTTCCACTGACCCTTGATCTTTTTGATCATGTCGCCGAGATCCTTGTCCGTGTCCTTCGACGGGTAGACCAGAAGATCGACAAGGCTGCCGAGAACGGTTCCTGCGTGGAACAAACGGAGCGTGTCTCCTGCTCTAGTTTCTTGAAGGCCGGGGAAGCATCGAACCCCCTGCTCAAGTAGGGCTCGTTCCATGTCTTCGGCGATCTGAGACTTAATCCGGGTGGTGTCTTCGCCAGACACCTCACGGAGCTGCTGCGTGATGTCTGAGCGAGCCACGGCGAGGAAGCCGCGGCCGTTGAGCTCACGCTTCAGGTTGCGAGCGACGGTCTGCAAATGATTGCGCGATGGCATTAGTCATTCTCCTAATGAATTAATATATTGTTAAGTTAATAAGTTAACTGCCAATATAGCAGATAACTAACTCTGCCACAGCTGAGCCCACTCCGCCTAGCAATCGAGCGCTCCGCACCTCTCGTGCCGTACTCGCGCTCGGGGCCGGTGGGTGCTAGACGTATCAGTCAATGTCCGAGCAACCGCCAGGAGACGGCCCGATCCTGAGCGGTCCGGGCGTAGCGTGGCCGCCACCCCCCGACGATTCCCCGCCGACGCCGTCGTGGGTCAACGGGCGGTCATTTCCCGCAGTGTGGCGCGACACGTTGGCCTTTGGCATGGGCTCGATAATGGCGACCAAGGACCAGTTCCCGCAGATGAGACCGGGCAAGCCCTGGAATCACAGACCGCCTCCGGGGTCCCCAGCCGACATCAACCAGGCAATTGCGGCAAAGATTCACCTCAGCCTCCGGCTCCTGCCGCTGCTGGCCACCGCCGAGCTCGTGGTCGTCGAGCCAAGCCAGATGGAGCTCGTGCCGAACTGGCGCCGCGACGAAGAGGAGGCCCTCTATTCGGCCGAGGCTGTACTTCCCCGGTCGCCCGTGTTCCTCGACTTCGAGGCCCTGGACGGCACCCCGGTGGCGTGGGAGCAGGAGACGTGGCCGCTGCCGTTCTACCTGCGCGGCGCCCTCTGCTGGAGCCAGGACGAACTGCTCAGCATCGTTCCTTTTGGCAGCGTGGGCAGCAGGCACCCCTGGGGTGGCACCGATTACCAGGCGTGGGCGAGATGGATCTATCTCCAGGGACACTCGTCCGACTGGCCTGACCTCGGGCCCGGTGACTTCATGACCCGAGCGAGCGGCGATGCCCGCTGCTGGGTCGATGGGGAGCAAGACTCTGTCTGCGCGCAGCATGGAAGCGTCGCCTACAACCTCTGCCGTCGCGTCCTGTCGGCGCTGATGTTCCTAGAGGCATTCGGGATCGAGCTGGAACCCGAGCGGATGAGTCGCCAGGTCCGACGCCGAGCCGAGCGCAAGGAAGAAAGAATTGGACTGATCCCTTCCTCCTGGCCAGCAACCCCGGAGTCGAGAACCGGTGCGACGGCTGAGGATGGAGATGGTCCCCAACTCGATTCGCGTCCCAGAGGGCCGTGCCCAATCCCGAAGACCCACGCGCGTCTGAACCAGTGCCACGAGATGTGGCATGCGGCTCTTCGGTCCTACGCGAGCCCCGACAGCTTCGCAGCACACCTCAACGCTCTGATCCCGGGGCTGCGGTCAGTTACATGGGTACTCAAGAAGGAGCTTTCCCACCGCGAGGGCTTCGATCAGTGGTACGCCCGCTGGCAAGAAGCGATGGAAGTCGATAAGCGGATGAAATGGTTGGTCTCCGCCCGTAATCGGATTGAGAAGCAGGGAGATCTCGATACCCATTCGGTCGCCCACGTTCAAGTGACGGGCGATTGGAGCGAGGCCCCGGTGGTCTCAATCGAGGCCGAGCCGACGATGGAGGCGCACGAAATCGCGCGCCGTGTTCAGCTTGTGGGTCTGCCGCAACGGGCCCAGCGCGAGGGGATTCTGGTCGTAGAGCGGCGCTGGACGCTCGCCGAGCTTGCCGGCGACGAGATCCTCGACGTGCTCGGCCACTGCCACGGGGTACTAACGAATCTGGTGACGGCGGCGCACGAGGATTGGGGTGCGGAGGGGGAGTCGAGCTGCGAACTGAGCGAGGACGGGGTGTGCGAGGGCGTGCCGGCAACGCCCCATCCAAGTGGCCGCCTGCCGTGCATGCTCGCCAGTCGGAAGGCGCGGACGGCACGCCGGGATCTTCAATCGGGCGCGCTGATCGAGGTTGGCTTGGAGCCCTACCGAGGGCCAACGCTTACCGAAGAGAAGATCCACAAGCGCTACGGCCCGCAGCTACCTCTTGAGGAGCTGCCGCCAGACGCCGATGCCTACGACCTTGCCGAGGCGTTCCACGCCTGGGGCAGACAACTCCTAACAGTGGACGGCGAACATGTAACGCTGGCCTGGCTCCTGCGGAATGGCAGGCCGCTCAGACAGATCACCCTCTACCCCGAGGACCAGCGCGAGAAGTACCTCGCGATCGAGAGCATCGCAGAGGAGGTGGAGCGCCTCGGGGCGAACGAGATCATCTTCACGACGGAAGCCTGGGAAGCAAGGGCGGTCGACCATGACGACCCACGCGCGGAGCTGCGCCCGGCCGAGCGCGACGATCGCATCGAGTCGTTCCTGACTTACGCGCTGCGGCGGGGAGAGAAGGTGCGAGTCTGGCGGACGAGGGTGAGCCGCACGAAATCGGGGGGGATCGAGTTGGGCAAAGTGGCAACCAGCGAGACTGAGCCGGGGTTCCTTTCGCCGATCATGCGCGTCTGGGATACCTGGCCGAACTAAGTTGTCCGACCATCAGCCATGCGGGGATCTATCTACGAAGGGGCGCCCCGTCGTGATAGGCACCCACGGTCGTAACGCCACCGTCGGCTCTTATATGTCGGAATCCAAAGTGAGGGGGAGGTCGTAGGAGGATGAGCAAGGTCAGCGACGAGTTCCGTGTGACTATGTCATTGCAGGAGACCGAGTTCGCCGTAAAGGAGGCCGTTGCAAACTGCGGGTGGGGGGTGAAGGAACAGGAACCCGGCCGGATCGTCCCTCGAATTGGCGTCGGCCTGACGCGCAACCCGTCGAAGATCGACGTGCTGATTTCGGCCGACGGAGACAAAGGGTCGCTGGTGACTCTCAACGGGAAGATCGCCGGCATGGGGCCGCTTCAAAAGCGCCACCTGACCGCGGAAGTCGGCAAGCTCCGGAACGCGATTGACGTGGCGGTCTATCGAGCCGGGACCCACCAGCCGAACACAAGTTGAACCTGGTGGCGCGGATCGAGGCTGACCCCGTTTCGCTGGAACGGTAGCGCCCCTCGCGGCAACCGGCCTTGAGTTCGGCAAGCGAAGACTTCCGGCGGATGGAGGCCTCGGCCGGGGCGAGGACGAGGGCCGCGAGGGAGTCGAGCTGACGATGCCGCCCCACGATCTGGTGGAACTGCTCCAGCGTCTGCACGGCGAAGCCGAACGGGTGCTCTTGGAATCGGCGACCGAGCGCCGCTCGAAAGAGGAAGACGCCGAGACCAGCGAGCTTTTCCAGCTCGGCTTCGACGCTTGCGAGGAGCTGCTGGCCGATCTGGGACCCGCGAGTCGGTGAGCGAGCATGACCACCACCAAGAGCAAACGCCTTCGCCCCGGCGAACTTGACGGCCTCGTCCTCTCCTACCTCTGCGAGCACCGCAAGGACGGCCCGCTGACCGCTACGGCAATTGCCAAGGGCCTCGACGGCCGCTCGGCCGGCGCCGTCGCCAACTGCCTCGCCCGTCTGGCGAAGGAAAAGAAGTCAGGCAGGCCAAGAAAACTCCTCGCGCCCACGCCATCAGGGAGGCACGGGCGTGATGAGCGGGTGGAAAGGTCGACCGGGGACAGGGATAGGCCACAGAGTGCCCTTCCCTGAGTCGACCCCTCCCGAGATCAACCATGTTGTCCTGACCGGGACGCTGATCCGTGATCCGCGGGAGGGGAGAAGCCGGCGATCCGGTCACGCTCCTGCGGATCGCCTTCCCGGTGCGCGACCCGAGCGGCCGCAGGCGTTGTGGACCCGGGCGAGCTGCGATGTCAAAGTGCCCGGCGATCTTGCAAAGCGAAATGCCAGCGAGCTGCGAGCCGGCGGCCAGGTGATCGTGGCGGGGCAGCTCAGAGAGCGCTGGGTGGTTGAGGGCGCCGTCGCCAGGCGGCGCGAGGTCATCGTCGCCATGCTCATCAAGTCGGGTCCTCCGCCCACCGAGTCGGGCCCATCAGATGCGATGTAGGCGCGTTCCGTAGTGCCAATGTAGACTGCCGTCGCTGCATTTGGGTATCCTGCTAGCTTAGACAGAAGCATTCTGAAAAAGAGGCGCCAAGGGGGCCCTTGAAACTGAGGACGATGAGGGACAACAATCTCGGTCAAAGGGCCATGTCTCAGTGAAAGGCTTGCCCCCGGAGTCGTTACGCCGCTTAGCTCTTCGACATAGTGGGGGACGGTGGCCGAGTACTAGCACGAGGCGCCGACTTGCTGTGATGGTGACTTCCTCGGCGTCGATGGTTGCCTTGACCGCACTGGCTTCTGTTTCGCATGCAGTGCCACCACGCAGTGGAGGACTGCGGATCGTCGTCACCGGCTTGCCCCCGGGCCAGCCGGGGACCACGATCCTGCGAGGTCCTCGGATCGGACATCGAACGCTCCGTGGGACGGCGATCAAGGTCCGAAATCTCGCACCCGGGCGTTATCGGTTGACGCCAAAGAAGGTCCGGGTCTTGAAGTCCAGGGGCGGCGTTCGCACAGGAGCTACGGCTCTACCGGTTTCCCCCTCAGAGACGGTTCAGGTCATTCGCGGGAAGACCCAGGTGGCTCGCGTCGTCTACGGCTCGATCATCAATCCAGGGGTCCGTCCCCTCTCTGGGAGCGGCGTCAGCGCGGTTGGGCCGAAGGACAATCCCAGCACGGTCGTCGTGGCACACAACGCCGGGCTTCACGTCGGCCAAATCGTGACATCGGGTTCGACCGCCGAGCTTCCGTCCGGCCTGGTCTCGCGCATCACCGCGATCAAGTCGGGTCGGAGCAAAGACACCCTCTTCCTCAAACCCGTGCCGGTGACCGATGCGGTTCCGGTCATCGATACCGGAGCCGTGACTCCCACCACCGATCAAGCTGAGACCTCGGCATTGCTTGGACTCAAGGTGGAGTCGGACATCTCCCGCGCTTGCGGCCTGTCTGCGCAGGACAAGCTCACCCCGATCGTGCGGCTCGATGGCATGAACGTGAACGCCGATATCCGCGCCACCCCCTGGGGCGGAGGGCCAAAGGCAGATCTCGTCGTCTCATCTCATTGGATGTTCGGCTTCAAGCTCGAAACGACCGGCGCCGTTTCCTGTGCGAAGGAGGTCGCAGCGCCCGAGATCCCATTCGATATCCCGGTAGGCCCAGTGGTCGTACCCGCATATGTCGCAATGCCGGTCACAGCCGATATCAGCCTCAGCGGCGAGACGACGGCGCAGGCCACTTACTCGTGGGAGAGCCAGATAGGGATGCGAACGCATCGCGCGGGACCTTTGTTGATCCCAAAGCCGGTCTTCGACGTTTCACACCCCTCTGCCAACCTCAGCATCTCGACCACGCCCAAGATCTCGGTTGAGGGCGGTGTCGACCTAGAAGTAGGTCTGGGAATTCGTAGTCTCAAGAGCGACATCTTCTTCAAGGCGGGCACCTCGCTTGAGGCGGCCCTGGAACCGTCCAACTGCCACCTAGACTGGAAGCTCGGAAATTTCTCCGCGGGCGGCAGGGCCGGCCCATTTTCCATCAGCACGCCGGATTTCACCGCCGTAACGCACCGTGTCTGGACGGGCTGCGGCTCGGGGCCGGGTTCCGGCGGTGGCCCTCCTACTCACCCCCCTCCAACCGAGAACCCGAATATCCACCTCGGTAACCTCAGCTTCGGCGCCTTACCGACAGGACAGCAAACAATCGAGCATCTAACTGCCAGTGGCGGCACGCCGCCCTACTCCTTCGCGATCTGGAACGATCCCGGCAACGTGGCAAACGTCCCGAGTTGGGTCAATGTCGCCTCCGACGGCATTGTGACGATCGATCCTCCCGCGGGCACTAATCAGAGCGTCAGCTTCTACGTCTACGCCTCAGACGCTACCGGGCAGCATTCACCATTTAAACGGGATCAGATCGCCTTTTCGGTGAGCGGCGGCGGGGGTGGTGGCATGTCGTGGACGGCAATTGGACTACCTGTACCGGCCGGCGGCGAAGCAGGCTCTGCGTTTTACTCCTTCGGCGTGTTCAGCCAGAGAGTCGCCTGCTCCACGGCAGGAATCTGCGTATTGGCAGGTTCCTACTATGACACCAACGGTTTTCGGCATAGCATGATCGAGACCTTCGCCGACGGCACCTGGACGGCAACTCAACCTCCGGTGCCGGCCGGTGGTGAAGCGGGTTCAGCTGATTTCTCAAGCTCATTGGTGGCCTGCTCTTCCGCCGACTTATGTCTGGTGTCGGGCGAATACCAGGACAACACCAACGGTTTTCGGCATAGCATGATCGAGACCCTTGTCGACGGCACCTGGACGGCAACTCAACCTCCGGTGCCGGCCGGTGGTGAAGCGGGTTCAGCTTGGTTCGGCACCCTGGCGTGTCCAGGGGCAGGCTTCTGCGTGGCCAGTGGTAGCTATGGGACTTCTAGTGGCCTGGTCGAGACCCTTGTTGACGACACCTGGACGCCGACTGCCGCTCCGTCATATGGTGATGGAGCGGCTGGTGGCGTTGACTACAGTACCCTCACTTGCTCCAATCCAGACTCCTGTGTGGAGCTAGGCTACGATTCGTATCCTGGAAGTCGCGAAGAATATACTTTGATCGAGACCTTCGCTGACGGCACCTGGACGGCAACTCAACCACCGGTGCCGGCCGGTGGTGAAGCGGGTTCCGCGTTACTCAGCAAACTGGCATGCTCCCCAGCGGGACCCTGCGTGGCCCTCGGCGAGTATCGAGACGCCAGCAGCGGTCGCTGGACCGGCTTGATCGAGACCTTCGCTGACGGCACCTGGACGGCAACTCAACCACCGGTGCCGGCCGGTGGTGAAGCGGGTTCCGGGACTTTGGGCTGGAGAACGTTGGCGTGCTCCACGATGGGTACCTGCATGGCTTTCGGTTACTACCATGACACCAGTGGTGGCTCGCGCAACATGGTCGACACGTTTGCCAACGGCACCTGGACGGTGGCTGAGGCTCCGGTGGCGGCGGGCGGAAAAGCCGGCTCCATCTATATCGAAGAAGTGTCGTGTCCCACGGCAAACTCCTGCGTGGCTTTCGGTGACTACAACGACACCTTCGGTAACGAGCACGACTTGATTGAGACCCTTGCCGACGGCACTTGGAGGGCAATCCAGCCTCCGGTGCCGGCTGGCGGTGAGGCCGGTTCTGGCGGCCTTGTTCCACTATTGGCATGCTCTGCGGGAGGCGCGTGCGTAGGCATTGGTCATTACAAAGACACCAGCGGACAGTGGCAAGGCATGATCGAGACCCTCGCCGATGGCATCTGGACTGCGACCCAGCGTCCGGTGCCTGCTGGCGGGGTCTCGGCGGCGACAGCCTCCGCACCGGCCTTGGCATGCTCCGCGGTGGGCACTTGCGTGATTATAGACACCTACGAAGACACCAGCGGTAGCTTGCACGACATGATTGAGACTGGCAAAAGCGGGCCGTGATGATGACGGAACCCACACGTCTTCTGTTTGCTCTATTCCGAGGCTGAAGGTCGTATCTTCAAAGCAAGCGAGGCATCGCTGCGGGCAATCTGACGCGGCGTCCCTGCCTCATGGCCCAAGCTGCCGTGCGGGTTGCGAGCCGAACCACGTCCTCGACCTCATCGGGAGGGGCGCTGAAGTCCGTTGCTATGTCCGCCACGGAGTAGCCGGCCTGGAACCTGGTTGGCGAGATCGTCGACACGCGGGCTCCTTCCGTGGATGACGAGGGGAGGACAGAACGCGACGTTGGGATCGACGATCACTATGGCGTTGGCATAGTGAGCAGCTGCGCCGAGGAGCCGGGCGAGCGCGAGCCGCTCAGCGACGATGACCTGGAGCTGTTGGCGGCCCAGGTGCGCGAGGTGCAACCCGCCGACTCACAATGCACTCTTGCAGGCGCTGGTCGACGAGATCGGGTCGTCAGCCGCGCGGAGATCTACCGTCTTTCTCTTTGCCGGCGGTTCGACCACCGTCAGGATCAGCACCGCGAGGTGAATGCCCGGTAGCGCTTTCGCGGCAATCGGGCCGCAATCCCGGCGCATCCCCGCCAATCGGCTCGCTTTATGGCGCGAGCGGAGCTACAGTCGCCGCCGACCAAGACATAGATGGCCCCGGCGGCGTTGACGCGCCCCGGGGCCTGGCACCGAAGAGCTGGTCTTCGATGCAAGGAGAACGCTACTCGCCGAAGTACTCTCGGCGGCATCGCGGCGGCTCTTCGGTGCCCTACCGGAAGGAGGGCACATGCCCCGCAGCACCATCAAGATCGTCGCCAGCCAGCGCGACGCGCTCTACGAGCAGGTGTGCAACCACCTCGCCGCTCTGGGTGACCTCTGGACCGCGCTGGATTCCAACAAGGACTACGCCACCGCCGAGCGGCTGGCGATCGAGTTCGGCGAGGACTTCCGCCTGATGGCAGACCTCGGATGGAACCCGGAGGACGACCGCGAGACAGTCGAGCTGACGATGCCGCCGCTCGACCTGATGGAAGTCGCCAAGCGCCTGCGGGATGACGCGACGGGCGGCCTCGCCGACATCACGAAGGAGCGCGACTCGGTCGCGCCGCCGCCGACCATCGCGGGCTACGAACGCACCCGCGAGACCTGCGAGGAAATCCTCGCAGTGCTCAGTGACACCTACGGGGGTGGCCGCCATGCCCACGCCTAAACGCCTGCGACCCGGCGAGTTGGACGGCCTCGTCCTCTCCTACATGGCCAAGCACAAGGATGACGGGCCGCTGACCGCGACCGCAATCGGCAAGGGCATCGAGCGCTCGGCCGGTGCCGTTTCAAACTGCCTCGCCCGGTTGGCGAAGGAGAAGAAGGTGCGGCAGACCAAGAAACGGCCGCGCGCCTACGTCGTCAGGGAGGAGAAGTAGCGATGTGCCGGCGATGCGGTGGTCGGACTGGGCGGCGTCTCTTCCCCGAGCAGACGCCGCCCGGTCTCAACTACGCGATCGTCACAGGCACGCTGCTCGATGATCCGAGGGAGGGAGGGGGTCCGGGCGGCACCCCGGTCCTCGTCATGCAGATCGAGTTTCCGGTGGCCGACCCCGAGCATCCACGACTGCTCTGGACCTACGCCACCTATGAGGTCGAGGTGCCGGGCGATGTGGGCGGGCGCCACGTCGAAGGGCTGAAGAAGGGCGCTCCGGTGCTGGTCGCGGGACGGCTCAGCGAGCGCTGCTCGTTGGAAGACGGCCGCGCGAGCTGTCGCGGGACGATCGTCGCCAACCTGATCCACCCCGGCCCGCCGCCCGAGCAGCCGGGCGGCTCTCTCGGTGCGAGGTACATGCCGTGACTCGCCGCGCCCCGACCTCGGCGCCGCCGACGCCGGAGATGAAAGTCCGCTTCGGCCAGAACCTGGCTCGCTGCCGCGAGGGCGCTGAGGTCTCCCAGGAAGAGCTGAGCTTCCGCGCCTCCATTCACCGCACCGAGGTGAGCCTCTTGGAGCGCGGCGAGCGGATGCCGCGCGTCGACACGGCGCTGCGGATCGCCGGCAGCCTCGGCGTACCGCTTGACGATCTCGTCGCCGGCTTGGAGTGGAAGCCCGGCTACGAGATCGTCGTGCCGGGATCGTGGGAGGTGGTCGAGCGCGATGGCAAAGCGCCCGAGAGCCCTGACGAGGTCTCGGCCGGTCACCCTGTCCCGGTCGAGATACCGAACGACTCCCGATTACGGCGGGCTCGCGCTCCAAGACGCCCTTCCCCTTCAAGGCGCTGGCCCGCTTCGCGGACAACCTCTACCGGGCCCGAGAGCTGGCCGGCCTCGATCAGAAGGAGGCGGCCAAGCGCGCCGCCCTCACCCGATCGCGGCTCGACAAGATCGAGGGCGGCGAACACATCCCCAGCCTCGACGTCCTGATCCGACTCTCGGGTGCCTACTCGACTTCCGTTGGCGATCTCGTCAACGGCGTCACCTGGAGGCCCGGCTGGGTCGAGCACTCCGGGCCGGCCGAGTACCTCGTGTCAGGAGACGGACAAACGTCCACTTCTTAACACGCGCCTGCAAACCGCATGAGCAAGGCGAAAACGCCGACTTTCGGCCAGGGATACAAGCGCATGGTTGTGGCCACTTTCTCCGCAAATGCCTCTGTATAGGCAGAGACCTATTTCCGAGAGGCCGGGCGTGACGCGCCCGCCTCAGGGCAGAGGAGACGAACGCATGAAGGAAAACCGAATGACCGGAGCGGGCGAGCGACAGATCGAGCGTGTCCGTCCCGACCTTGCCAGTCGCCCAGACCCCGACTGGCAAGCTGTCCCTGCGACGATCTCGCATGGTGGCGCGGGATCGCGGCTTCGCTCGCGCGCCCGACTCTCTACCCACTCGGTTCGCAGTCAATTGACGGTGGCTCGATCTCGATCTCGTGCCTCTCGCCGCACACCCGCTCGCGCCCCTCGCGCTCGGCGCCTTCGCGTTCGCCTCCGCGCTGGCTATGCAGCGCTCGCTCGCAGCCTCGGCTGCTCCGATCGCACTTGGCGCGACCGCAATCGCCTCCGCGCTGGCTCCACAGCGGCTCCTCTCCTCCGCGCTGGAGGCAGCGCCTCAGCGCCGTACCGGCGCGCACGGCTCGCCGCCATCAGCGGCGGCGGCATCGTAGGAGCGGCGCGGCGCTCGCCGACAGCGGCTGTCTCCTGGCGTCTGGAGACGGTTTGACGCAGGGCCGACCGTCACGCGCTTCAGCTCGCCGCTCTCGTTCCTCTGCGCGGACCCCGGCGTTCTCCGATCTCGACCTCCGCATCCTGGGCCTCCTCGCCTCCCACCGGGTGCTCACCCAGACCCAGCTCGCCTCGATCAACCCCGAGACTCCGGCCAGGACGCTCCGCTACCGCTGCGCGCGGCTCGCCCGGCACGGCCTCGCCGGTCGCAGCCGCCCTTACCGCGAACGAGGCTCTGCTCCGCACCATCTCTGGCCGACCCGCAGGGGCGAGGCGATCATCACCGGCTCGCCGCCGCCGAGGGGAGGCGAGCGGCACGAGCCCAACCCGCTCTTCCTCGCCCACGCCGCTGGGCTGAGCGAGGTCTACGTGGCGCTGGAAACGACGCTTCCCAATGACGTGAGGCTCACCCGCTTCCAGCGCGAGGCCGAAGCGCGCGAGCCGTTCTCCACCTGGGCCAGCCGGGAGAAGCGCGCCATCGCGCCCGACGCCTTCATCGAGATCGCCGACGCCGACGGCCGCAGCCTGCTCGCCTTCGTCGAGCTGGACATGGGGACGATGTCGCACCGCCGCCTCAAGCAGAAGGCGGCGGGCTACGCGGAGTACGCGAAGGCCGAAGCCTGGCGCGAGCGCCACCGCTTCTGCCCGGCGCTGCTCTTCGTCACCACGACCGAGAAGCGCGCCCGCTCCTTCCTCGCCGCGATGCGTAGGGAGCTGGAGCGCGATGCGCTGCTGCTGACCTGCGCCTGCGACCTCGCCCGCCGGCTTCGGCGCTGCGCGACCGAGGCTCGCTGGTTGATCGACGAGGAGGACGAGCAAGCCATCGACCTGCTCGCCGCGCTGCGCGAGGCGCGACGGCCCTACGACGAAGAGCTGGCTCGCACGCAGGCCGAGCGCCGCCGCGAGGAAGCCGAGCGCGAGCGGCTGCGCTCCAACCCCGAGGCGCTGCGCGCACACCTACGGTCCTGGTCTCACCGCGACTGGGGCATCGAGCGGCTCGGCCGCCCAGCGGCAGCGGCGCTTGCGATCACGCTGGAGCGGGACGGCGCGCTGGATGAGGTTGAGCGCAATGCGCTGACGGCACTCGGCGCGATGTTCGCCGACCCGCTCCGCGTCCAGCTCGCCGAGCGGGAGCCGACCGCCGAGGAGAGCGGCGTGTTCGACGCCCTCGCCGAATACCACC